>Ga0310695_10013574_pt1 | contig 11164 bp, 6 predicted proteins | sample RumenRJG_04DNA_FD_203882 | JGI IMG/M metagenome (GOLD analysis project Ga0310695, IMG submission 203882) | Bovine rumen microbial communities from Lethbridge, Alberta, Canada - RJG_04 (v2) (version 2) | ecosystem: Host-associated > Mammals > Digestive system > Stomach > Rumen | place: Canada... | reverse complement strand
ATTTAAAGCATTTACAACAAATTATAATAATTATGCTACAATAATTACAAATACAAATTCATATCAAACTTCAAGATTAAAAACAAATAATTATTTTAATAATAATAGTAAATTTGATACTAATAATATTATGAACAGTTATAGACCAACTTCTAATTATAATAATTTATTAAATAAAATTTCTTCAAATAATAATAATCAACCAATTTCTTTTTTAAATAAAAATACAACAACAGAACATAATATTTATAAAACTGATAATGATATAACAAAATATTTAAGAAATAGTCCTAAAAATAATAATTTAAATGGTATTAAGAATGAATATAGATTTAATAATTTTAGTTTAAGTAATAATTCAATTGATAATTATAGTAAAAATATGAATTCTTTTAGTCTTTATAATAAAAGGAATAATGATATAAATCAAATTTCAAATAAAAATAATAATTTTTTAACTAATTCAACTAGATTTTCTTCTTCATTAAATGGGAAAAATTATAATATAAATATTAATCAATATTTAAATAATAATAATAATGATATTAAAAAAACTTTCAATATTAAAAATAATAATTTTGATTTGTTAAATAAGAAGAATAATATTGGAAATAATAATTTAAATTTAAACAGTAATTATACAAATTTTAAATATTTAAATACTGAAACTAATAATAAATATGATTCTAATTTTATGAGTAAATATAATGAATTATTGAAAAGTATAGGAACTTTTAAAAGTAAAAATTCAAATATTTTTTTAAATAATCATCAAATTTCTAATCATAGACCTTATCATGGTAATTATTTTATAAATAATAAATATTAGATTTATTAATTTTTTTTATTTTCATTTTCATTATTTAAAATTTTTTTTAATAATTTTAAAACAATTTATTATTATTTTATTTTTATTATTTAATTATTGTTATAATAAATATGTTATATTTTCAATTAAAAAATAATAAATAATATTATTAAAATATTTGTGATTTGTTTCGACTATTCCTTTTTTATCAAAAGTCATGAAAAAAATTTATAAAATAAAAAATGTCTAGTTCATTATTATCAGAGCAAAGTTATTACTTATCAAAAAAAATATATTTATCAAAAAATACAATTATTGTTTCTAATATTCCAGAAAATTTATTTTCAAAAGATATTTTATATCAAAAAAAATTTTTAGGTCAATATGGTCATATAAATAAAATGATACTATCAAAAAATTTTCAAAATGAAAAAAAGATTATTGTTCAATTTGATACAGTAAATCAAGCAGCTTTGTCAATTTTATCACTTCATAATTTTCAAATTGAAAATATAAAATTAAAAGTAAATTATTTTATTATTAAATATTGTTTTTTTTATTTAAATAATAAAGAGTGTTCAAATTCAAATTGTATATTTTTACATGATAATAAAATTAATAATTATCTTCTTTTAGAATTAAAAAATAATAAAATTATTGATTGTTATAAATTTGCTTTAGAAATCTTAAATCTTTCAAAAAAAACTTTTGATATTATTTATTCAAAATTAATTGGAGATAATTATTATGAAATACAAAAAAAATTTCCTAAATTAAGTATGAAAAAATTAAAAAATGAATTTTTTATTAAAAGTTTATGTAATAATTATGAAAAAGAACAAAAAAAGAAAAAAAATAAAAAAAAAAATCATATTAAAAAAAATATTATAAATAGAAATTCATTTGATTCTTTAGAATCAAATAATAAAAATTCATTATCAACATCAGATGAAAGTATAGAAAAAATAAATGATTCAATACAAAAATATCAATATAATATTATTTTTAAAAGAAAAAATAATTCAAGATTTGATTTTGTAAATAAAGAATATAATAAATTAAATTGTAATATTCCAGATTTCGTTCTGGATTTCCTTGATAAGTATTTGACTTTGCATTATGTAAATAAAGATAAATTTCAAAATATAAAAATTGAAAATATTATTATCAAAGATTTTAATTCTAATTGGAGTAAGTTAATTAATGAAGAGTATTAAATATTAAATTTTTATTTATATTAAATCTAATTATATCAAAATAAAGTGATTCATTTTTAATTATATCATGTTTTGATAAATAATAAAAAGTTTAAATACATTATTACAAAAGAAAATCTTTACATATTTTATTTTTAAATATTATTTTATATTAATAAAAAAATTTGATAATAAACATTTATAATAATTTTTTTATTTATTTATAATTTTTGAAAAAATATATAACCCAAATTCAATTTTTATAATTTAAACAAAATGAAAAAATCAAAAAAAGAAAATTTATTATATTTAAAAAACTTAAACAAACAAATCTCAAGAGAAGATATAAGAAAACATTTTAAAAAATGTGGTGAAATAATAACAATAAATATAACACCAAAAAAACAATATAATGATGCAGAAATAATTTTCAAAACAAAAGAAGGATATTTAAATGGTCAATTAAAAAATCATTCATTTCTAAAAAATTCTGAAATTATAATAAAACAAGAAAACAAAAATAAAAAATACAAAGAAGAAAATTCTTTAGAAAACTTTGAAATAAACTCATCAGAACTTTTATCAGAAAATTTAAACGAAGATGAAAATTCAATAAATGATAATATAGAATATGAAAATTTTGAAAAAGAATATAAAGATTATTATAAATCAAATAAAAAAAATCTTAAAAAAAAAATAAAACAAAATTCCAATTCAGAAATAAATATAAATGAACTTTTAAATGAAGCAAATTCTTTATATGTGAATAATAAATTAGATGAAGCAATAGAAATATTAAAATTAATAATAACAAAAGATGCAAATTTACAAGAACCATTTCAATTATTAAGTTTAATATATAATGAAAAAGGTTTAGTTAAAGAAGAATTAGATTTCTTAATGTTAGCAGCACAATTATCAAGTGATAAAGAAATGTGGATAAGATGTTCAAAATTAAATTCAAAATTAAAAAATTATCAACAAGCAGAATATTGTATGACTAGGGCATTACAATTAGATAAAAATAATATTTATATTTTATATGAGAGAGGTTATTTAAATGAAATTTTAGGTAATTTATATAAAGCTAATAAAATTTATGAAAAAATTTTGTCTATTTATTGTAATAGTGATATTTTAATTCATGTATGTCAAATTTATGGAAAGTTACAAAAATTGGATTATGCTATTTTAATTATTGAAAAATATTATTCTAAGATACAAAAAAAATTACAAGTTTTAATTTTATTGTTTGATTTATATTTAAAAACTAAAAATTATGAAAAAGGAATTAAGACTTATAATAATATTTTATTAAAACAAAATAATGATTATGATAATGTTATTTGTAATAGTAATTTTCAGTTAAAAAGATTATTTTGTTTTATTTATATTTGTGTTAAATATGATGGTGATTTTTCTTATTTAAAAGAATTAAATATTAAAGAAAGTAAAGATGATATTATAAATAAAATTATTGATAATTTTAATAAAATTATTTATGATGATTATTTAATGGAAAATGTTTATTTACTTTTTTATATTTTTTACTCTTTAAATAAAATGGGAATTTTTATTGAAATATTTAATAAAATTGAAAAGAATATTAATTCATATGAAGATGAAAATTCAGAAAAAAAAAAATGTAATCTTGAAATTTATTTAAAAATAGGAGAATATTATTTTTCTAATGAACAATATGAAAAATCAATTGAATTTTTTGAAAAATGTTTAGAAATAAAAAATGATGAAAATATTGTTTTAGTAAAATTAAGTCAAGCATATGAAAAAATAAATCAAAGAGAAAAAGCTTTAGAAGTTCTTCATAGAAGTTTTATTAATAATAATATTGTAAAAAATGATATGAATGATGATAATTTTTCTCTTTCTGAAAATGAAAATGATGAAGATAAAAAAATGTTTAAAGCTTATGCAGAAAATGAATTAAATATAAAAAATGATGATTTGGAAAATAATGATATTAATTTAAATGAACAAGAAAATAATATTAATTATAATAATTTAAATGAAGATAATAATTTTGATTATTTAAATAAAGATAATAATTCAAATAATTTATTTTTAAATGAATATTATTATCCTTTTCCTCATGTTACTAAAAAACTTATTGGTAAAAAAAGATTAGGAAAATCTAAAATTAAAAATAGAAAAGATAAAATTTTTATTGATTATTCTTTTGATAATTATTTACATAATAGAATTAATAAAAATTCTATTGATTTAAATAGAAGTAGAAGTAATTCTATTTCAAATATTTCATTTATGAATTTAAATTTAAATGAATTAAAAAATGATTTTGATGAATTATATAATGAAGTTAAAAATAATAAAAATTTATATTTAGAATTACAACAATCATTAGTTTATTTAAATTCAAATGATAAAAAAAATTTTTTAGATAAAACTTATATACCTTTAAAAAAAGTTTTAATACAAGAATTAAAAATTGAAAATTATAAAACTGATTTATTTAATTATATTTTAGAAAAGAGTTTAATTAAAAATTATTTTTATACTAAAACTTCTATTTTTGAACAAAGAGAAGATGAAAATAATAATTTAAATTTACAAGAATCACTTAAACCAATTGAAGAAAGAAATTTAGAATTAGATGAAAATAAAATTGAAGATTTAAATATAATTGAAAAAAAAGATAATTTATTTGTTAGAAAATCAACTAATAAATATTATTTAAGTAAAAAAAAAGTTTTACCTTCAATTATTTTAGTTGAAAAAGAATTAAAAAATATAGAAAATGTAGAAAAATATATTAATCAAGAAAATTTTTTCAAAATAATAGAAAATTTTATTATTTTATCTTATAATGAAAAAAAATATAAAGAAACTTATTCAATATTAATTTTATTATTTAATAATAGAAATTTTTTAAATAGAAATGATTATTTTTCTTTTAATATGATATTATATGGTATAATGACATGTTATCATAAAAAATTATATAAAACTGCTTTTGAATTATTAAAAAGAACTATTATAAAATATAATTGTCAAAATATGTCTTTTTTTTGGATACAATTATGGAATATAGGAAAGAAAATTAATCCTCAAACTTTAAGAAAATTTATGTATAAATTATATTTAAATAAAACTTTATCTTCAAATATTTTTATTAAATTAATTATTGGAATTTGTTATTTTCAATCTAATAATTATGAATTTTCATTAAAAATGTTAAATGAGTCTGTTGATAATTTTGAAGATTGTTCTTATATTTATTTAATTATGTCATTTTGTTATTTATTTCAAATGATGAATCGATTAGAAAAAGATAAAAAATCTAAATTTATTAAATCAATGAGAAATTTACATTTATATTCTATTAAAAGAATTAAAAATAATTTTCTTGAAGTTTATTATAATTTAGGGAGATTTTATCAATTTTTAGGTGATGATAATTTCGCTATGAAAAATTATAATAAAGTTTTATATAATATTGATAATGATTTAAATTTAAATAAAGAAATTAAGGAAAAAATTAAATTAAGTTGTATTTATAATATTTCTATGATTATGAAAAAAACTGAAAATGAAGAAAATGCACATAATTTCTTATGTTCTAATATTGTTATATAATGATATTTTATTATTTTAATTTAAATATATTTTAAATTTATATAGTGTAATCAATATTTAAAATATTTTTGATTATGAAAATATTTTTATTTAAATGTTCTAGAAATTGAGACTTAAAGAATATCATTTTTCAAAAAGTACTATGAATCTATTTTAATATAAATGAATTTATTTTTTATGAAATTGAAATAAAAAAACTTTATTTCAATTTCATTAAGATAAAAATTATAAATTAATTTATTCTTAATTTTATTCATTTTTTATCTTAATTCATTTAGATTTAATTTAATATTAACATGAATAAAATAAATTTATGGTTTTAATATTAATCAATTATTTTATTAATTCTTTTTATTTATTTATTATATTATATTATAATTATAATATATAATTTACACCAATTTAAAATATATAAAAAATTAATTAAAAATTTTTTATATACAAAAATATATATTATAATATATAAAAAATAAATAAACTAATTCTTCAAACCTTACCTAAATAAACTATTAATAGCCCTATATATAAAGTATTCTCTTTTCAAATAAATATATAACATAACTTGAAAAGAAAAAAAAAATTTATTCACCTTCTTTTTGAATGAAATCTTCATATTTATAATAGATTTCATCATTTATATATAAAGAAAAATCTATAAGAGTAAGAAATTGATATTCTAAATTATCAATTTCTTTTTTTGTAATTCCTCCAATTTTTGCAAAAAATTGATTAGATAAATACTTATCTTCATTATATTTTGCTGCAATAACTAAAGATGAAAGAATTAATTTATGTATATTATAAAAAGTTATATCTACATTATTCATATCACATAATTTATCAATATATATTAAAATTAAAACCAATGTTGATTTTTCGATTTTAGAATATTTAACTATTCTTTCTAAAAAGTCATATATTGAAATTGAAGGAATTTTTTTTGTTAAAAATGATTTCATTACATTATTATTTGTTGTTGTTTTTTTTTCTAAACATATTCCTGTTAATAAGTCTGATATTATTTTTAATTCTTTATTTTCATTTATAATATTAATTGATGGTTTTTCAAAAGTTAATTTTATATTAGTTTTATTTTCTATTAAAACCATTTTAAAAAAAATTTTTATTATTGTGTAATTTATAGTCAAAATTATTGTAATTAATTTTTTTTTTATGTATTTTGAAAAAAATTTACCTAATTCTCTTTAATTAAAATTAATTAATAAATCATAAATGTTAGATTTTTTGAATAAAAATTCGATACTAAAAATATATATTATTACTTTTTAAATTAATTTTCTTTTTATTTTATGAATAAAAAATCAAAAAAAAAACTTTTTATCATAATTTATTTTATCAAAAAAAGGTAATATATTTATTATATTCTTTAATTTTTTTTATTCCAAAAAAATAGTTATATAATCATATCATTTATTTAATCAAAAAAAAAATAAATTTTAAATTATGAATAAAAATTAATTTAAAATATTTAAAATTTAAAAATGTCCAAAAAATTAACAAAAGAATTAATAGTTCAAAAAATAAGAAGTGATCGTTTAGGAAGTATAAAAAATTTAAATTTATGGGGAACAAATTTAGATGATGTTTCCCTTATAAAAGAGATGCCTTCTTTAGAAATAATATCATTAAGTGTTAATAAAATATCATCATTAAAATCATTTTCAGGATTAAAAAATTTAAGAGAACTTTATTTAAGAAAAAATATGATTTCAGATTTAAATGAAATAAAATATTTATCTAATTGTGATAATTTAAAAATTTTATGGTTAAGTGAAAATCCAATTTCTGAAAATCCAAATTATAGAAATATAATTATTAGTATTCTTCCTCAATTAGTTAAATTAGATGATATTATGATTACTGATGATGAAAGAAATAAAGCAGAAAAAAATATTTTAAATTCTTTTAATAATGAAGTTAATATTTCTGATAATGATGATGATGATAATTTTAATAATAAATATAATAATAATTATAATAATAATTTTGATAATAGGAATTATGAAAATGATAAAAAATATAAAAATGATGATAATTATTATAATGGAAATAAAAAAAATCATCAAAGAAGAATTAGTCAAAATAATATGAATAGTAAAAATTATAATAAAAAATTTAATGATGATGATTATGATGATTATAATAATAATTATAATATTAAAAAAACTACTACTTTTAATGAAAAAGAAAAATATGATGAAGATATAGAAATGAATGATAATATTAGAAATAAAAATATAAAAAGATATCAAAGTTCAAAAATTCAAAGAGATGATTATTATAATGATAATTATAATTATAATAATTATAATAATAATAAATATAGTAGTCAAACTTTTAATAATAATTATAATAATAATAGAGATGTAAATGTTAATGATTTTCCAAAAAAAAATAATCAAAATATATTAAATTGTATTTTGATGTTATTGAAAGAAGTTAATAGAAAAGATTTAAATGTAATAAAAAGAGAAATTGATAGATTGAATAATGATTATTAAATAATATAATATTTTTTTTTATTTAATATTAAGATAAACATCTTTCAATTTAAATAAAATAAAAATCTATTATTTTCACTCAAAAATTAATTTTTCTAATTATAAAAAAATTAGAAAAAAATAAAAAACCAATAATAAATAATTAAATAAATATTAAATTATATAAAAATAATATATATTATCTTTTTAATATGATTAAAAAAATATTAAAAAAATAAAAAATTTACAATAAATAAATTATGATAATATTTGATTATGTTTAATAAATTTGAAATTAAATTTAATAATTAGCAAATTCATATTTTTTTTATTATTTTTAATCAAAAAAAAAATCATACATTGAATTAATTAATTATAAAAAAATATTTTTAAAATTTTAAATATTTATTGATTTAAAATTATAATAATGAAATCATTATTATTATCAAAAAAAACAGAACAAACATCATCTTCTTTAAATTTAAAAAGTATTACAAAAGCAAAAAAACATTTTCAAAAATTCTCATATAAACCTTTAATTGCATCATCTGAATTTGAAAGACATAAAAATAAACATATGTATTTTAATACAGATAATTTAGAAGAAACTGTTAAAAAAATAAATTTTCAAGATTCAATTCAAATAAATAATAATATATGTAATACAAATGAAAATATAAATAATCATTCAAATTCAAAATCAAAACCAAAAAAAATTTTACCTAAATTTAATAAGTATAATAATAATGTTAATTTACAAAAAAATGATAAAAAGAAAAATAAAAATTCTATTGATTTACAAAATCGATATACTAATATTATAAATAAGAATTATTATAGAAATACAATAAAAGAAAAAGAATATAATTTAAATTTATATCAGAAAAAAAATATTAGTGTTAAAAAATATAATAATATGAAAAATTTAAAAAAAAGTGTAATTAGTAATAAAGAAAAAATATTTTATAAAAATTTTCCAGTTAATAATTCATCAAAAGATAAAGAAAAAATAATGAAAAAAAGTTTTACTCCTTCAACTTTAAGAACTGAAGAAAGTGAAAAAATTATTATTGATGAAAGTAAAAATAAAGAATCAATTATTTTATCATCAATTTCAACATTTAAAACTTTATTTAATGTAAAGGAAAAAAAAGAAATAATTATATCAAAAGAACAAAAAAATGAATTAAAAGAATTAACAAATAAATTAAAATTAATTGGTCAAAATAAAATTAAAAAAGATAATAAAAATATAGAAACTAAATTTAATATAATTAATGCAGATATGTTACAAGATAATTCAAGTAATAATTATTTAAATAATGAAAAAGAAATAAATGAAGAAATTATAACTTCATCAGAACAAAGAATTCAGACTTATACTTTATTATTAAATTGTATATCAAAAAAATTTAAAGAAATAGAAGATTTATTAGATAAAGATGAAGAAAAAATAAGTGAATTACATTCAAATATTGAATTTTCAAATAATTATAATAATACAAATATTAATAATATTAATACAAATATAACTCAAACTAATACTAATAATAATATTAATAATAATGAAGAATATACTAATTCTACTATTATAAATTATGATGATGTTTATGAAAAAAATTCTTGTGATTGTAATGATGATGAAATAGAAGAAAAAACTAATATTATTATTCCTAAAGGGGTAAATATTATTAATGATAATAAAAATTTAAATAATAATAATATTAATAATATAGGTAAAATTAATGGTAATACTCTTTTTCAAGATTCTACTTTTCTTTCTTTAAATTCTGAAATTTTACTTAAGAATTTAAATGAAAATAATAATTCAAATATTAATAGTGATTTACTTTCTTTTTTATCTAATGACATGATTTCATTTTTTCAAACTAATAATAATTATAAAATTAATGATATAAATGAGTTAAAAGATAAAATTCCTAAAAAAGAAAATAAAGATAAAAATAATGATAATAATTGTGAAATTTTTTAATTTTATAATAAATATAAATTCATATATTATTAATTTATAAATTAACAAAATAATTCTATTAAAAAAAAATTTTGTAAAATTATTATTTATAAAAAAGTTTTAATGGAAGAATCAAAAAAAAATTATAATAATAATATAGATATAAATTTACTTCAACAACAAAATTATAAATATTATCTCGAATTTATTAAAACTGAACAAATAAATCAACTTTTAAAAAATCAATTAAACAATTTACAAATTGAAAAAAATAATTTAAAACAATTAATAACAAGATTAGAAAGAAAAAATAAAAAATTAAAAATAAAAAATATAGAAAAAATAAATGACTTATATGTGAATAGAAAAAGACATAGAAGAAATAAAAATGAATTAATAAGAGAATTTAAATGTAATTTATGTGAAAAAAAATATGGTAGTGAAGGAACATTAAAACAGCATTTGAAAATAAAACATAAAAATGATAATGAAAAAAAATTTTAAAAAAAAAAAAAATTTATTTCAAAATTTACAGATAAAAATAAAATAATTTTCATTCTTTTGAAATATATTTTATTTATAAAAAAAAATAATTTTTCTTGTATATAATTATATACAATTATTATTAAGTTTTAATTATAATTTTTCTCTAAAAATAGATGCATTTTTTAAAAAAGGTATATATATTGGTTTTTTTTTTTATTCATAAATAATAGTGAAAACTTTAGTATTGACTTTTTGACATAAATAAATAAATAATTTATTATTATTAAAAATTATATAAAATTAAATTAAATCAAATGTTCTTTTAATATATTTAAATTAAAAAGATAATTATTATAATTATTTAATACTATATTATAATAAAATAATTTTTTTTTTTAAATAATATTATTAAAATACTTTCTCATAATTGGTTCAAAATGTTTTCTACTAATTGAAGAAATCATAATATATTTAACACAATCATCATCATATTTTTCTTCAAATTTATAACAAATTTTAGAAACCATAGTTTGAATAGTTTTATTTATAAATTGAAATTTTTCTCTTGATAAATTATAATTATAAA
>Ga0310695_10013573_pt1 | contig 11165 bp, 12 predicted proteins | sample RumenRJG_04DNA_FD_203882 | JGI IMG/M metagenome (GOLD analysis project Ga0310695, IMG submission 203882) | Bovine rumen microbial communities from Lethbridge, Alberta, Canada - RJG_04 (v2) (version 2) | ecosystem: Host-associated > Mammals > Digestive system > Stomach > Rumen | place: Canada... | reverse complement strand
AACTCACACTGACAGCATCGTACAACGAGAATCCCGATAGGTATCCCAAATATGTCAACTACGATGCCATAGAGGTTCCTTCCGTGGCAGACATTCCTTACGACTACTTCGGAGAGATGGGGGTTCCTATCACATTCATGCAGAAATACAATCCCAAGCAATTTGAGATAATAGGCTCAAGCCTACAACTTGGGGAACCGATTAAAAATCTTGTGGAAAAGGATGCCGTATATGAAAAGGGTGGAAACAGATTCTATTTGGCACAAGGAAATAAACATTATCGCCGTCTTTGGGACCGAATAGTTATCAAACGCAGGAAGGAGGATTAAGCCATGACAGTAAAAGAATTATACGAGAAGGTTGTCAACGGCATTATCATCAGCGACATAGAACTGCAACGAGCCATCGTCTATGATGCTGAGAAGCAGGCCTTGGTTATAGACAGTATCTATCACGGCATTCCGCTGCCGGCTTTCTATCTGTGGCAACGAGAGGATGGAAAGCAGGAAGTGCTCGACGGCAAGCAGCGCATAGAGGCTATCAGGAAGTTCAAACAGGGGAATCTGCTTTACAAAGGCAAGACCTGGAAGGCCTACGCATACGACAGCGACTTGCAGCAAACTGTAGACAACACAGAGCTGACCACTATCATCTGCAGCGGTACCGAAGATAAGAAGCGCGAGATATTCAACCGCATCAACACCTTAGGCGTGGCCCTTTCTAAGTTTGAGGTGCTCAATGGCTTGTACCACGGCAACTATATTGAAGGGCTGAACGACTACTTTGCTCAGGATGCGAACATCCGTAAGGTTTTGCCACAGGCAACCGTAGATCGTGGCGACAACAAATATCGGCTGCTCGAATACATCTATTATGTGCGCTACGGCAATGTATTCCCTAAACGAAACGAACTGCACGACTATGTCCAACAGCATAAGGACGAATCGTTCAACGAGGAAATCAAGAAGATAAAGCCATACATCAGCTTCATCCGCGATGTCTTTGGCAATACTTCCAAGATTAGCGGCAAGCTGAAGTTCAAGCTATCCGTAGAACACATAAAAGACAGAGCCATCTGGCTTCAGCACAAAGACGAAATCGGCAAGGAATGCAATGCCTTCCTTAAGAGTGAAGGCTACAAGCTGTCAGCAACTAAAGATCAAGACATCGAGGCAATGATTCTTGGCATCGTGGGCAACCTGCGTGTTGACCCAAAGCGTCTTTTTACAGCCGACGATAAAAAAGAATTACTCTCACAGCTTATCCCCAATGAGCAGGGACTATATGAATGTGACGACTGTCATCAACACTTTGCTGCCGACGAACTGACCGTCGACCACAAAAAGCCGTGGAGCAAGGGAGGGCGCACCGTCCTATCCAATGCACGGCTCGTCTGCAGAGCATGTAACAGCAGAAAAGGAAACAAATAATCATTATACGATGGAAGAAGAAAAACATATTATCCAGGACGAAGCCGCCACTTATGCGCTGTTGCGACGCTGGGAAAGGCTACGGGTAGGCGAGCGCAGCTCGGGAATGGCGTCGCCTCCTACACTGCTACCTATGCGCTGTTGCGACGCTGGGAAAGGCTACGGGTCGGCGCGTCAGCGGGAATGGCGTCGCCTCCTACAAGGCCTGCCACTTGGGTTATCATAAATATTCCTCGCAGATAATCCATCAATAATTTTTGAATAATTCTTTTAGTCGCTTCGCTTTGTAAAAGCGGCAGAGCCGAGCGCATGGCAATTCGTGTTTGTCTTTTTTCAACATGAATTATCATGAATGACCCACGAATTTTTCATGAATTTTATTTATTCGTATTCATGTATATTCATGTATATTCATGTTTAAAAAATAATTTTTGAATAATTCTTTTAGTCGCTTCGCTTTGTAAAAGCGGCAGAGCCGAGCGCATGGACAATTCTTTTAGTCGCTTCGCTTTGTAAAAGCGGCAAAGCCGAGCGCACGGCAATTCGTGTTTATAATATTTTTCGTATTCGTCTGTATTCATGCGTATTCTTGTTTCCGCCCGCGATATCCTCTTTGATGATGGTAGGATGACGTTTCCTTTTCCACCTCAGTAAGGCATACACATTCTTCAATATGCCGCAATCGGTCAACGTCTTTAATCTGCTCTCTCATAAAACAACCTTTTATCTCTGTTTGCTGTCAGGGCGGCTGCGGGGCGCAGCATGCCGTCTCCCACTAAATCGACCTTGCGGCCAAGCATATCTTCCATGTCGAGATGCATCTTGGCATAAAGAAAGAGTCCAACAGGCTGTGTCCTGTCAAATTCCACCAACACGTCAACGTCACTTTCCGGCGTCTCCTCGCCACGGGCAAAAGATCCGAACAGCCAGGCCCTCACAACGGGTTGCGTCTTGAAGTAGTCGGCCATCTTTTGTGTCATTGCTTGCGTACTCATATCAAAATTTGCCTTTATTCGATTGCAAATATACTACTTTCCCGCCATACCACCAAATTTCAAGGCAACTTTCTGCTATTTCCTGGCTTTGACCATAGAACACGAATCCGACAACTCGTTTATTCTTACTTATTCTTTTTCAACATGTTTCTGTTCATCCGATGACGACAGAAACGTACAGGAAAACCGTTTTGACGATATTTAACAGAAGTTTTTCTGCTTTGATGATGGTAGGATGAAAATTGTTTTATACCTTTGTGGCCGATTTTAAGATAAGCTTTTCTGAAAGAAATGAAAAAGGGTTTTTACACGGTCGTCGCGGCCTGGGTATGCATGATGTTTATCGCGACAGGATGCAACAACAAGAAACCTGTCGAAGTGGAAGTACAGACGGACAGCGTGGCCGACACGTTGGAGACAGACACGCTGGGTGAGCTCATCGGCGAGCAGGCGATTCCTAAGGCTGCCGACGAGCTGTTCGACGACTTCTTCTTCACCTTTGCCGGCAACCGTAAGCACCAGATGGAGCGCATCGTCTTCCCCCTGCCCGTGAAGAACGGCGACAAGACGACACACATCGAGCAGCGGCAGTGGAAGATGGACCGCTTCTTCATGCCGCAGAACTACTACACGCTCATCCTGGACAACCGCCGGCAACTGAAGCTGCCGAAAGACACGAGCATCAACCATGTGGTGGTGGAGAAGATCTACCTGCAGAAGGCGTGGGTGAAGGGCTACCACTTCGACCGCCTCCAGGGCGAATGGAAGATGACGAGCATCGAGAACCAGTCGCTCAGGGGCAATGCCAACGCATCGTTCCTCAGCTTCTACCAGCGCTTTGCCACCGACAGCGTCTACCAGGCCGAACACCTGAGCGAGGCTATCAGCTTCAAAGGACCCGACCCCTACGACGACTCGGCCGACCTCGTGGGTGAGATAACGCCCGAGGAATGGGAGGAGGTGCGGCCGGAAGAGCTGCCCTCGGGACTGATATACAACATCATCTACGGTCAGAAGTACGAGCACAGCAACCAGAAGATACTGCTGCTGCGCGGCATCTCCAACGGACAGGAGATGGAGATGACCTTCCGCCGCGAAGGTGGTGAGTGGAAACTGAAAAAACTCGTGGAATGATGAAAGACCTACGCAACCATTCGCTGCTGCACAACAACACCTTCGCCATCGAGGGGCGTTGCCGTCGGTTCGTTGAGTTCGAGACGAAGGAAGAGCTGCTGCAGGCCATCGGCACGCTGGGCGATGACGACCGACGGCTGATGATTCTTGGAGCGGGCAGCAACCTCTTGCTGACGAAAGACTTCGAGGGGACGGTGCTCCATTCGGCCATCGGCGGCATGCAGCTCGTCGGCGACACCGCCATGCAGCCTGCCGCCGATGCGACGGACGGCACACAGGCTGCAGCAGCATCCGACGAGATACTGCTCCGCTGCGGCTCCGGCGAGAAGTGGGACGACGTGGTGGCCCATTGCGTGGCCAACGGATGGTATGGAGCGGAGAACCTGACGCTCATCCCCGGCGACGTGGGAGCCAGTGCGGTGCAGAACATCGGGGCCTATGGCGCTGAGGTGAAGGACATCATCTGGCGCGTGGAGGCTGTCGATGTGCACACCGGAGAGGAACGCTCCTTCGACGTCGCAGAGTGCCAGTATGCTTATCGCAACAGCATCTTCAAGCGAGCCGACCACCGGCAATGGCTGATCACCTACGTCACCTACCGGCTCAGCAAGCGCTTCGAGCCTCGTCTGGACTATGGCAACATCCGCAGCGAACTGCAGCGCAGGGGCATCGACAGCCCGACGGCGGCTCAGCTGCGACAGTGCATCATCGACATACGGCGTGCCAAGCTGCCCGACCCTGAGGTGACGGGCAATGCCGGAAGCTTCTTCATGAACCCCGTCGTTGGCAGGGAGAAGTTCGTGAGCCTGGAACAGCAATACCCCGGCATGCCCCACTACGAGGTCAGCCCGACGGAAGTGAAGATTCCTGCGGGATGGATGATCGAGCAGTGCGGATGGAAGGGAAAGGCATTGGGCCGTGCCGGTGTGCACGACAAGCAGGCGCTGGTGCTGGTGAACCGCGGCGGGGCGACAGGCAGCGAGGTGCTGCAGCTCTGCCAGACCATCATCAGCGACGTAGAGAAGAAATTCGGTGTCACACTACGGCCGGAAGTGAATATTTATTGAACATTGAGGATTGATGCGACTGACTTTTCTCGGAACAGGAACCTCCGTTGGCGTACCCACCATAGGGTGCCACTGTAAGGTGTGCTCCAGCAACGACCCGCACGACAAACGGCTGCGGGCATCGGCTCTGGTGGAGACCGGACAGACACGGCTGCTCATCGACATCGGCCCCGACTTCCGGCAGCAGATGCTGCCCCTGCCCTTCAGGAAGATTGATGCTGTGCTGCTGACACACATCCACTACGACCATGTGGGCGGAATCGACGACCTGCGGCCTTTCTGCCAGTTCGGCGAGGTGAACGTCTACGCCAACGAGTCGACAGCACAGGGACTGATGCACACCGTGCCCTACTGCTTTGCCGAACACCGCTATCCCGGAGCTCCGAAAATCAACCTGCACACGCTGACGCCCCACCAACCGCTGAGGGTCAACGAGCTGGAGGTGGTTCCCTTCGTCGTCAATCATGGGCAGCTGCCTATCTTTGCCTATCGCATCGGTCCGCTGGCCTACATCACGGACATGAAAACCATCGACGAACGGGAGCTGCGCTGGATGGAGGGTGTCGACATCTTGGTGACCAACGCCTTGCGCTTTCAGCCCGAACACCACGCCCACCAGAATGTGGACGATGCCATCGCCTTCGCCCGTCGCATCGGAGCACGGCAGACCTACATCATCCATTCGTGCCACGACATCGGACTGCATGCCGAAGTGAACGCCCGTTTGCCCCACGATGTGCAGTTGGCTTACGATGGACAGACCGTAGAAATAGACGCGGAATAGTCTTAAAGAATGTGTACAGGCACGGTTTAAGTGTTAATTAAAGTTGTAATACGGAATAAAAACAGCCAATCTCTTGGTTGTTTTGAGATTAATGCCTAAATTTGCAGCGTGTTTTTCATAGTATTAGATTTAAGGTTAACATTAGTTTTGGAGTACGGCGGTACTCCTTTTTTTATTTACAAAACTTCCTGTAAAGCTTCCACTTTTTTTATTTGCGAAACTTCCTGTAAAGTTTCCACGCCAACAAGGCGCCGTCGAGCATACCGGCACCCGTCGTCATCAGGGCTTGCATGCGATGCCCCTTCTTCAGCGGTTCGGGCTTGGCGAAAAGCTGTCGGCGCAGCTTGTTGATCTTCTCGTTGTCCTTCCTGATTTCACGCAGCAGCTGCAGTTTGCGGTCTTCGATGGCCCGCAAGGTGGTGTACTGGGGTTGTAGTCTGGTGTCTTCTGTCATGATTCTTCTTTATTTGTTCAATTTGGAACGGTCCACAATCGGGACAAAGCATGTCCCTCACATAGCTTCACTCCATCAGCAGGCTGGCAAGAAACTTCACGAGCGGTTTCTCCACCCAACGCTTTCTGAACGCGAGGAAGAGCAGGAACAGAACGACGTAGACGGCAGCCACGATGCAGAAGGCCCACGCATGCCCTATGAAGGGCGCCATGGCGTAAGCAGCGGCAAACGAGAGATAGATAAGGATAATCATGATGAGCAGCGTCACCACGGCAGCAATCAAGAGCGCCGTGATGAGCCGCACCACCTTTTCGATGACATCAAGCCTTAGATACTCGTTCTGAAGCCCGATGTAGTGTTTGAGCACCTCGACGAGCTGCCCAATGGTCTCAATGTTCTGGTCGTTGGAGAACATAACGATGCTTATTCGGCAATGTCAGCAGCCGCATCCTTGATGTCGTCGGCCAGGTCGACCATCTCCTTGCGCGAGAGATTGATGTTGTGCCTCTTGCAGAAAGTGTCGATGGCATCCGTTATTTTCTCACGCGTGTCGGTACCCTTTTCAGGTGCTAACAACAAACCGAGGGCTGTTCCGGCAATAGCTCCGCCGAGGAAAGCTCCAATGTAACCTAATGTCTTCATAATTGTGTCAATTTTAAATTAAACAACATTTCCTGTTGCAAAATTAGGAAATCTTTCTGAAACTTCCACTATTTTTTCACTCATTTTTTGTTAATTAAAATGTAATTTTGTCATTTAACAAACTTTATGTACCATTTTCATTCATATTTGCGCGATTTTGTGTAATTTCGCACTTTGAAATCGCGATATTAAGTTTCAAACATTAAAATAAGAGTAATTATGAAGAAGTACATGTTCGTTTGCGCAGGCCTTTGCCTGGCAGTGGCTTTCACTGGTTGTAAATCGCAAGACAGCGCCTACCGCAAGGCCTACGAGAAGGCCAAGGCGCAGGAGGCCATCATCAATGAGACAACGACACCGACAGAAAATGTCGTCGTTGCTCCCGTAGAGACAAGACCTTACACAGAGACACCTCAGGTGGACAACTACGACAATGTCTCCGTACGTTCGGAGAGCCTCTCCGTGGTTGACGGAGCCGGTCTGAAGAGCTTCAGCGTCGTTGTCGGTTCGTTCTCCGTCAAAGCCAATGCCGAAGGACTCTGCCAGCAGTTGCGCAACGCAGGCCACAGCGCACAGATAGCCTACAACAGTGCCCGCAACATGTATCGTGTCATCGCCTCTACATCCGACGACAAGGCAACAGCAGTACGCAGCCGCAACGAGTTCCGCTCGAAGTATCCCGATGCTTGGCTGCTCTTCAACCAGCGCTAAGCACAGCCTGTGGCAAGGATCCTATCCATCGACTACGGCAAGAAGCGTACAGGAATAGCAGTGACCGACCCGTTGCAGATTATTGCCAACGGGTTGGTCACTGTATCCACACACCAACTCGTGTCTTGGCTCGAAAACTACCTACAGAAGGAAGCTGTGGAGCGCATCGTCGTGGGCGAGCCACGCCAGCCCAACGGGCACCCCAGCGAGAATCTTCAGCGCGTGCGCCAGTTTGTGGCCACATGGACGAAGAGGCATCCCGAGATACCTGTTGAATATGTCGACGAGCGATTCACGTCGGTGCTGGCCCATCAGGCGATGATCGACGGCGGCTTGCACAAGAAGGCGCGGCAAGACAAGGCCCTCGTCGACGAAATCAGCGCCACCATCATCCTGCAGAGCTACATGAGCTCAAGGCAGAACGCCATGAGCAGAAAATCGTCAAACTGTCAATAAGAAAACCATCAATGATACTACCTATTTATATATATGGCCAACCCGTCTTGCGCAAGGAGGCACAAGACATACCGAAGGATTACCCACAGCTCGACGAGTTCCTCCAGAACATGTTCGAGACGCTCGATGCCAGCGAGGGCATCGGACTGGCTGCCCCGCAGGTGGGACAGTCGATACGTGTCGTGGTAATCGACCTCGACGTGCTGGCTGAAGACATGCCTCAGTACAAGGGATTCCGCAAGGCCTTCATCAATCCGCACATCATCGAGAAAGACGAGTCGCAGACAGACACCTCGGAAGAAGGCTGCCTGTCGCTGCCAGGCATCCACGAGAAAGTGGTGCGCCCGACGCGTATCCACGTCACCTACGAGGATGCCGACCGCCAGGAACACGACGAGTGGGTGGACGGCTATCTGGCACGCGTCATGCAGCATGAGTTCGACCACCTCGACGCTCACATGTTCATCGATCACATCAGCCCCCTGCGCAAGCAGCTCATCAAGAGCAAGCTCAAGAACCTGACGCTCGGACGATATAAGTGTTCTTACCGCACGAAACCGGTGAGACGGTGAGAATTGATAATTGACAATTGATAATTGACAATTGATAATTGACAATTGACAATTGATAATTGACAATTGATAATTGAGTATTGAACATTGAGCATCAAGATGCGTAGGATAGCTGTCTTCTTCATTCTCATTGCGACATCGCTCTCGGCGATGGCACAATACAACATCCAGCGAGTGCTGCTTGCCGGTAAAGGGGCGCTTTACTATGAAGACTATGTCCTCTCCATTCAATATTTCAACCACGCCATCAATGCCAAACCTTATCTCTACGAGCCGTGGTATCTGAGGGCCATCGCCAAATACAACCTCGACGACTTCAGCGGTGCCGAAGCCGATTGCAACGAGGCCCTCAAGCTCAATCCCTACATACCGGGACTCTACGACCTGCGTGGCGTATGCCGCATCAGACAGGAGAAGTTTTCTGATGCCGCCGCTGACTACGACCAGGCCATCCGCCACGATCCCAACAACCAGGGCTTCTGGTACAACCGTGCGCTCTGCCGCCTGCAAGACAAGGACTTCGACCGTGCCAACGCCGAGCTCGACTCGATGATAGCCCGATGGAAGGGCAACGCCAAGTCGCTCCAGCTCAAGGCGGAGGTATGCCTGCAGCAGGGCGACACGACGAAGGCTGCCAAATATCTGGACCGCTCGCTCGACATCGACCGCTACGACGGTGAGGCATGGGCTGTCCGGGCGATGATCAGCATGTCGAAGAACAAATGGAAGGATGCCGACGAGCAGCTCTCGGAAGCCATCCACCTGAAGCCTTCGACGGCAGGCTACTACGTCAACCGCGCCATGACGCGCTACAACCTCAACAACCTGCGCGGAGCCATGGCCGACTACGACAAGGCGCTCGAGCTGGAGCCCAACAACTTCCTCGCCCACTACAACCGCGGACAGCTGCGCATACAGGTGGGCGACGACAACCGCGCCATCGAAGACTTCGACTTCATCATCCGCATGGAGCCGGACAACTTCATGGCCATCTTCAACCGTGCCCTGCTCCTCGACCGTACCGGCGACCTCTACGGTGCCATCCGTGACTATTCGGAGGTCATCGAGCAGTTCCCCAACTTCTGGGCCGGTCTGCAGTATCGTGCCAGCTGCTATCGCCGCTTGGGCATGACGGCAAAGGCCGAGATGGACGAGTTCCGCATCTTCAAGGCGCAGCAGAACAAGCATTTCGGCATCCAGCCGCGATGGACGAAGAAGCAGCGTAAGGAAATCAGAAAGAAGAGCGACATCGACCTGGACAAGTACAACCAGCTGGTGGAGGAAGACGAGCCCACCGTGGAGCACGAGTATGCCAGCGTCTATCGTGGTAAGGTGCAGAACCGCAAGGTAGACGACGACATGATGCCGATGTTCGTCCTCTCCTACCGACAGTACAACAATGGCATCAAGACCTATACCGCCTTCGACAACGAGGTGGAACAGTTCAACAGCACGTACCGTCCCGACCACCGCATCTATATCTCGTGCAAGCCCAAGACGCTCAACGAGGCAGAGACACGGGTCTACTTCTCGCTCGTCGACACGCTGTCGCTGCAGATAGGCTCGGCGAAAGATCTGCAGAAAGAGCGCTACCTGCTCATCGAGCGCGCCGTGGCATACGCCGTGATGCAAGACTACGATGCCGCCATCAACGACCTGACGGCCTATCTGCAGATTGACAGTCAGTCGGCCATGGCCTACTGGCACCGTGCTGTATGCCAGGCGATGATGTACGAGTTCACCGAAGAACGCGGCATGGAACAGAAGCTGAAGTCGGTCAACACCATCGACGACTTCAACGAAGCCATCCGCCTGAATCCCAACAACCCGTTCATCTATTACGACCGCGCCAACTATTACTTCTCGAAAAAACAGTTCCAGCTGGCCATCGACGACTACAGCCGCGCCATCAGCATCGATCCCAACATCGCCGAGGCTTACTACAACAGGGGACTTGCTCATCTGCATGAAGACCGGCAGGATGCGGCCATCGCCGACCTGAGCAAAGCCGGCGAGCTCGGACTCTACGATGCCTACAGCGTCATCAAGAAATACCGTAAAAAGTAATCTGACAGAAACCTTTAAAACCTTTCATATTTATGAAGACTTATCTCGTTACAGGAGCAGCAGGCTTCATCGGAGCCAACTTTATCAAGTTTCTGCTGCACAAGAAATACAAGGAGGAAGACATCCGCATCATCGTGCTCGATGCCCTGACCTATGCCGGCAACCTCGGTACCATCAAAGACGACATCGACGGCCAGCGCTGCATCTTTGTCAAAGGCGATGTGCGCGACCGCCAGCTGGCCGACAGGCTGTTCAGCGAGTATGACATCGACTATGTGGTCAACTTCGCCGCCGAGAGTCATGTGGACCGCTCGATAGAAGACCCGCAGCTCTTCCTCTCGGTGAACATCCTCGGCACACAGAACCTCCTCGATGCGGCTCGCAAGGCATGGGTCGTCGGAAAGGGCGACGACGGCTATCCTGTCTGGATGGGCGACAAGCGCTTCCACCAGGTGTCCACCGACGAGGTGTACGGCTCGCTCAGCGCAGAGGGCTTCTTCACCGAAGAGACTCCGCTCTGTCCGCACAGCCCCTACTCTGCCTCGAAGACATCGGCCGACCTCATCGTCATGGCCTATCGCGACACATACCACATGCCCGTCAGCCTGACACGCTGTTCCAATAACTACGGCCCCTACCACTTCCCCGAGAAGCTCATCCCCCTCATCATCAACAACATCCTGAGCGGGAAGCCGCTGCCCGTCTACGGACGGGGCGAGAACGTGCGCGACTGGCTGTACGTCGAAGACCATTGCAAGGCCATCGACCTCGTCGTTCGTGAAGGACGCGACGGCGAAGTGTACAACGTGGGAGGCCACAACGAGATGACCAACATCGACATCGTAAGGCTCAC
>Ga0310695_10013572_pt1 | contig 11166 bp, 12 predicted proteins | sample RumenRJG_04DNA_FD_203882 | JGI IMG/M metagenome (GOLD analysis project Ga0310695, IMG submission 203882) | Bovine rumen microbial communities from Lethbridge, Alberta, Canada - RJG_04 (v2) (version 2) | ecosystem: Host-associated > Mammals > Digestive system > Stomach > Rumen | place: Canada... | reverse complement strand
CCCACTCATCACCATCTCCGTCTTCAAGCCAGAGCTTGTCGGTTTCAGGACCAGTTCCGTTTTGGATGATGTCCATGCTGGTTTCAAAGACTGAGTATGCGCGTTCTTTTACAACTTCGGGGTCGCCGAGGTTGCCGACATAGCCGACGCTCGCAATGGCGACGCTTGCGGTTCCAGATTCAAAGTCCTGAGCAAAGTAGTCGGCACAGAGGTTGGAGACCGTTATATAGGAATCCATCGCCCCGGCATTGATCGCCTTGTTACGCATTGACGCACGCCGCGCACTTGCAGAAGTAAGGATCGTCGCGAAGGAAAGCGTAAGGAAGGCAAAAATGGCAAGAGTGATCAGCAGGTTCCCCTGCCGCTTCCTGATTTCTGGCATCTTAATCTCCTCCCTTAGCGGCACACGACGAGGTTTGTTTCATCCCCGCCAGCTCGTTCGATATAGATTTCTGCTGTGTCTCCGTCGGGGGCAGAGAACTCACAGCCCAGAATGTTGTAGAGCAAGACCTCATCTGCCCGAGAAACGGTTTTCTCGTCACTGTCATAGCTGTACACAACGGATCCGCCTGCTGTTGAAACAACAAGATCACTACCATTGAGCGAGACACCAAACGAACTCTTTACGTCTTCGCGGACGATATCCGCAAATTCCTCTGTCGTTACTGCTGCGGCATAGGTCCTCTCTGCCCAGTTCGTTAAACGACCGCTGGTGGAGAAGAGCGAGATCATAGTCGCCATCAGAATCACAAAAAGCATGATACTTACCAAGACCTCCGCAATAGAGGTCATCCCACGACGACGATGGTAGTTACGGGACATGAATAACACTCCCCTCTCTGATAAGAGATTCACCGGAAACGGTTGTGCCTGTGAGCAGGTCTTTTAGGTCGTATCTTACGAGATACGCCTGCTTCGATAAGACCTCGCCGAGGGCGGTTATTTCTACGTCCGCCTCAATCCATGAGTGGTTACCATGAGCATCTTCTGTAACGCCATCATCTGAATAGTCAATGGTGGTTATTTCTCCTGCCCCAACGACGCCTTCCTCGTGGGCGGTCATGTCTGACTCGATGCGCTCTACGAGGTTGGTAGCATAGACCTTCAGACGCGAGTAGCTGTTCGTCGCGTCTACGAGGCGGATCGTGGAGGAAAAACAAGAAAGCGCAAGAGAAGACAGAATGACTACGACGAACAAGGAACAAACGACCTCTATCAGGCTCATTCCACGCCGCTTATGTATCTGGCTTTGCACTTTGAAGTCTTGAGATCTATCTCCTCGCATATCCTGCATAGGTGCTCTCCTTCTCTACGTTTTTGGATCCAAAACGAAAAACGGGGCGAAGAGGGCGTAGGCCCTCCCGCCCCGTGGTATTTGCTGATCCACTCAAAGAGTGGAGTCGGTTGTTTTCAGCCTAGATTAGGCAGCAGGCTGGAAGTTGACCGGGCACATGGCGTCGGTACCATCGCTGCTGAGGTCAGCAGCCAGGCCGACATAGTAGCCCTGGTTGGAAGCGGCAACAGCACCCTTAGTGGTCTTGTTGAGGGTGACCTGGGTGTCGGCACCGTTGGCAAGCGCATCAGTGGAGCAGTTGTAGGTCACGGCCGCGACGTCGCCGTCGGTGTACTGGACGAGCAGGAACAGGTCATCAGCCTCGATGCCGGTGACATCAGTGCCTTTGCGGCTGATATTGGTCTGAGCGTTCGGGCCGGCGGAAACGACGGTCACATAGAACTCAGAGATACCAGCGCTGTGGCGTTCGGTAGCGTCGAACACGACATAGTAGGGATTGCCCCACGCGTCGGTCTTGTCAGACTCGTAAACGACGAAAGTATCGGTCTTGCCCTGAGTATCGGTCGTGCCCTGAATGAGCTGCAGGTTGCCAGTAGGCTTCGCAGCGGCTCTGTGCAGCTGATAGTCAGCGGGAAGGTTGTCGTTGACGGCCTTGACGATGGTACCGGTCATGCCGGACTCAGCAGTGATGTTCGCGACGCTGGGCGTCTCGTTCATAGCCGCCTCAACGGCAATGCTGAAGTTGTGGAGGTCGGACGTGGTGCGCGCGATCTGCGACTTCTTGATGGCAGCGGAACCGCCGGCGAAGACCGCGAGGGCGAGGATAGCGATGATCAGAATGACCACGATCAGCTCGATGAGGGAAAAGCCCTTGCGCTTTTTCTGATTCTTCAGGATGTTCATTGAAAAAAATTCCTTTCTGTTTTTGATTTTTATTTTTAACCATTGCGGCGCGACCCGCCGCAATGGTTAAAAGCAAAGAAAAGTTAGAAGTTGACAGGAAGCAGACCTGCGTCGTACTTGGTGTTGTCAGCGCCACCGGCGTAAAGCATGCTACCGCCGGTACCCTTGGTGACGAGGCTGAGCCCACTGGCGGACTTGGCCGCGTAGGAGTTGGTAGAATCGGAGACATTCAGGGACGCAACACCGTTGCCGCAGTTATAGGTCACGGCCGCGACATCGCCATCGCTGTACTGGGCGAGCAGGAACAGGTCGTCGGACTCGATCTTGCCACCAACAGTGGTCTGGGCGTTCGGACCGGCAGACACGACCGTAACATAGAAGTCGGACTGACCAGCGTCATGGCGCTCACCGTAGTCGAAAATCACAAAGTAGTTGTTACCCCACGCATCAGTCTTGTCGGACTTGAGGATGACATGGGAGGTGCCGGTCGCAACCTTAAGGTTGTCGTTAATGTTTGCAGTGACAGCGGCATCGCCAAGCTGATAGTCAGCGGAGAGGTTGTTGTTGACTGCGTCAACAATAGCCTTCATATCACCAGCGGCGCCGGAGAAGGTGTTCGCCTTCATGTTCGCGACGCTGGGCGTCTCGTTCAGCGCCGACTCAACGGCAATGCTGAAGTTGTGCAGGTCGGACGTGGTACGCGCAATCTGCGACTTCTTGATGGCAGCGGAACCGCCCGCAAAGACCGCGAGTGCGAGAATAGCGATGATCAGGATGACCACGATCAGTTCGATAAGGGAGAAACCCTTGCGCTTCTTATGGTTCTTCAGGATATTCATGGGAGTTTTTAGTCCTTTCATTGTGATTTTTATTTTTTAACCACTGCGGCGCGACCCGCCGCAATGGTTAAAATCAATGAGGTATAACCGCCGAATTAGGCAGCGGGAGCAAAGTTGACCGGGCACAGGGAGCTACGGCCGTCAGCGTTCTTGACGCTACCGATGTACAGACCCTGGTTGGTGCCGGCAGTACCCTTGGTGGTCTTGCCAAGCGTGGTGGGGGTGTCAGCGCCGTTGGCGAGAGCGTCAGTAGCGCAGTTGTAAGTCACAGCCGCGACGTCGCCGTCGGTGTACTGGACGAGCAGGAACAGGTCATCGGACTCGATGCCGGTGACGCCATCAGCCTTGCGGCTGATATTGGTCTGGGCGTTCGGACCGGCAGAGATGACGGTCACATAGAACTCAGAGATACCGGCGTTGTGGCGCTCAGTGCAGTCAAACACGACGTAGTAGTTGTTGCCCCACGCATCGGTCTTGTCAGATTTGTAAATGACATAGGTATCGCTGGTGCCGGTGTTCTGCGTGAGCCGCAGGTTGCCGCTGGTGAGGTCATCAGTGACTCTCTTCAACTGATAGTCAGCAGAGAGGTTGCCGTTGACGGCCTTGATGATGGTTCCGGTCATACCGGACTCAGCGTCAATGTTCGCAACGCTGGGCGTTTCGTTCATGGCGCTTTCGATGGCGATGCTGAAGTTGTGCAGGTCGGACGTGGTACGCGCGATCTGCGACTTCTTGATCGCGGCGGAACCGCCAGCGAAGACAGCGAGGGCGAGGATAGCGATGATCAGAATGACAACGATCAATTCGATAAGAGAGAAACCGTTGCGCTTCTTCAGACTCTTCTTAAGCAGATTCATGAGAAAAAGTTCCTTTCTGAATTATGGAATATTTATTTCTGACCGGAGCGAACGGTCGCTATCCTCTCCGGAAGAAACCAAGTGTTTCCGCCCATCCGCCTCTCCCCCGCCCTCTTATTCAGAAGACAAGGCGGAGTCAGTATGGGGACCGGGACAACCTGCCTAAAAGGCGATGAAACAAGGACTTTCGCCTTTGACAACTACTTGCTACGCAAAACGTTTTCAAAAATTAAAAAGCAAATACTCTCGCATCAGCCGAGTGCAGACGAAACGCTGATGATCGGCTGATACACGGACAGAACCAGAATACCAACGATGACACCGGCAAAAGCGATCATGATCGGATTGACAGCGGCAACAAGCGCATCCACCGACTTATTAGCCTCGAACTCACGATCCTCAGCAAGGATGTGTAACGTGTTTGCGAGCTTGTCACTTTCCATTGCTACGCGAATCGTTTGAATTTCTAGCGCACGAACGCATTCAAGAGGACTAATCGCCTCATGGACGGGAATACCGTTGTCGGCAAACGCCCTTTGCGCAATCATCAGCTCGCGTTTCAAGAACAGGTTTGGCACCGCCTCCGCCGCGGATTTCAAGGAAATCGACATCTCAGCACCGGCGAGGATCATCTGCTCCCAACTGCGGAAGTACAAGCCCATAGCGTTGTTCTCAACCACCTGGCCAATCAGAGGCACCCGCGTGGAGACTTTGGCCATCTGGACCTTGCCGAAAGTCTTCGAGTAGAACAGCAGCACGGCAGCAAACAGGAACAGAACAACGAATAGAAAGATACCATAGCTCTTCATCCACTGCCCAAAGCCCATAACAAGTTTCGTCGTTCTGGGAAGTTCAGAAATGCCGAGTTCTTGCAGGTTGGAGATCATGCCGGGAATCACGTTCGAGAACAAATAGAGAGCAATGCTGAACGTCGCAATAAGAACGATGATCGGATACGTCAAGGCGCTCTTGAGCTTCGTCATCGTCTTGTTGGACTTCTTGATCTGCTCGCTGATCCTCAAAAGAACATCAGATGTCCGCCCGGAGTTTTCTCCCACCTGTACCTGATAGAGATACTCGCGAAACAACGCGTAAGCCTCAGGGTTATCGCGCATAGACTCGTGCAAGGCATAGCCGTCGGTCAGCGAAGGAAGCAACAGAAGCGCTACACGGCGTAAGCCGTCAGCGGAGCGATCGTGTTTCTTGTGCGGGTTGCGCTCCGCAAGCAGCCGAACGGCGGAACAGGCGTCATAGCCGGTATCCAAAAGCATCGAGAGCTTTTGGCAGAAATCGCCTACGTCCTTCTTCTTAATTCTTTTACGAAACAGCAAAGACGGCATTTAGTTAACCTCCAGTGCCAATAAAATCGATATCCAGATAGCAAAGTGCCGGCCCCTGCGCAAGCAGGGCATCCGCCGTAGGAGCGCTGCCGCTGCCATACTTCGAGACGACGTCTGCTCCGCCTTCTGTCCACCACTGGATCAGCGTCTTGTTGTCCAGGTCGCGACGGAGCCAGGAGAGCAAACCACCAGTGGCCTCTGTCTGGATCTGACGGTAGGAAAAGGAGTTGATTCTGACAATGTTCTCGGAGTCCGAGAGCTGCTGGATCATGTTCTTGATGTTATACAGGTCGCCTTCCAGCTCAATCTGCATGGAAAGCGTATAGATACGTCCTTCCTGTGTCAGATCACCAACGGTTAACTTGCTGACTACCAGTTGGTTCTCCAAAGCGACATTGTCAAGAAACGCAATGTAGTCGTCCTTACCGGAAACGAGGCTCCCGTACTTCTTCCCTGTCTCAGCGAGTCTGAGAAGATACTGGTCACGTTCCTGTGTGACGGAATTGATCTGACGAGCAAATGCCGTGTTATGCTCAAGCCCGGCCTTGATCTCCTGATATTTCGGCTGAATATACTGATCATCCGCAAAATACGCGGCAACGCCGATAATCAGGAGCAGAATCGTCGCGACAATGCGACGGTGCATGGCCTCACGCGCTTTTCTCTGTTCAAGCATTGGTGTTTACCTCCAACGGTTTTTTGTAATGAGCTTGGCATGTATCCGTTAGTTCGGATACAGCCAGAGCTCAAATGCATACAGCTCGTCACTTGTGGACGTAGAGACCTGCTCAACACCGACAAGCTCTGCCTTGCCAAGATTCTCGCTCACGAGCGCCTGATACAGACGCACGGGCGCATCGGTCGTGCTGGAATAGCCACGAATGATAATGATCTGCGGACCAGCAGCCTTTTCCTGAGCCTCTGCAGAAGGCTGCGACACATAGGTCTGCGGAGCCTCTTCTGCATTTTCTGCAGTTTCTTCCGCCGCAACCGGCGAAGCCGACGAATACGGAAGCATATCGATCGTGTCAACAGACGCTACATTGAGGTCAAGAGCGGACTGGTTGTACACGAACCTGAATACCTTGTTCAGCCGTGTATCGATCGTTGCGAGCGTGGAATACTGTTCGCGCACGCGGTCACGATCGCTCTCGATTGCGGTGAGCTGCAAATCAACGGAAGCGCTTGCCGCCCGATATTCTTTATTGACAATCGACATCTCGGCATAGCTGATGGCTGCGCTGCCAACGCCATAAATGGCAACAAGGATCGCGAGCGTGAGTGCGAAGTCGGCCAGAGCCCGACGCTGGCGCTTTCCAAGAACGGAGAAGTGGATGCCCTCGATCATATTCTCGGGCTTCTTCTCAAGCGTCCGGAACATCAACGCCATGCAGATGCCATAGCGCCCGTCGCGTTCAATCTCGGCATAGTCCTCGTTTGCTACGACATGTATGCTATTGACAGGAGCGCCGCGGTCGTGCCAGAGCGCATATGTGTCAAGGCACACGATCCCGGATTCCTTGAGCGCCTCACAGGTGTCCAGATACACCTGCTGATCAGCGAACGCATCGCCGACGAGCATGACGTGCGGGCTGTGCAGCCCGGACTTGCGGATCTCTTCCTGAACACAACCGACTACACAATCGGTAAAGTTCGTCGAGCGCACGGAGTCGAAGTGGAACTGCTTGTTCCCGACGGGAGCGTCCTTCGTGAACTGGTAGAAGGTCCCGATCTCGTTGTTGTTCGCATACACGACCAGCTTGTTGAGCGCATCGTACGTGTACTTCACGACGTTGCGATAGTACAGAAGCGCCGTTTCCGGAGCTTCAATGGACTTAACCTTGTAACCGTGCTCGTGGAACTCTGAGACCATGAAATCAACAAGGTCGCGCTCGATATGCGTCGTTGTCGTAAGCTCGCCCTGGTCAACCTCGGTGATGTACTTCCCCCACTTCGTCTTGTGTACGACAACGCCGGTCGATCCGCGTTTGGCGAGGTCGTCTGCCTCGGCGTCCTTCTTCCCGCCAATATTCATCAGCAACTTTTTCCGGTCACTGCCGCCGTGGAGACGCTCGTCGAGGAAGAAATCCACCTGCACATGATTGTCATAGACAATATGGATGTCTTTTGCAGAAAAGCTGTTCACGTTCATTGCGCTTACAATAGCTGCAACAAGCTCCTGCATGTAGGCCAACCGCTCCCCGCTGAAAAAACGGCTTGCCTTTTCAACAATGGCGGTATTCGTAATCATGATCACCCCATTGCCGACACGCCCTTCCATAAGGCGTACATTCTCATGCGTGATATGAACGCATGCCACACGATTGCTTGCCAATTAAAGACCCCCTTTTATTTGGTGATCGCTCCCGCAGCAGATCTGCGCTGCAGGAGCAAATATATCTACAAATCCCTTCTGCTGATTCAGTGCAGAAGAAACATTTGCCTTGGCTATTGGAACGTCTCCTTTACGAAGAGGATTCCGGGTTGAAGTGTGTGCCGAGGATGTCGCGATAGAGCTCGTCGACCTCGTCAAAAGTCGTCAGCCCCTCAAGAGCTTTCTCCTTCGCGTCTTCGAGATATGTCTTATATCCCTGCGACGCCAAAACGTCTTCCAACTCCTTGCGCGTCTTGTTCTTCTGAATCGCATCACGGAGCTCGGGCGTGCAGATCATAAACTCATTGACGCCAATACGACCGCGGTATCCGGATCCTGCACAATATTCACAACCGCAGCCACGGGCGAGCTTGATGCGTCCATCACCGAGCGCAAAACGCTTGCGCCACGGATGATCCTCGGGGAGATCATACTCTTCCTTGCAATTCGGGCAGACTCTACGAACAAGACGCTGGGCCACAACCGCCGCAAGTACGTCGCCGATGGCATACGGTGCAAGACCGAGGTTTGTGAGACGCGAGATGGCGCCGACCGCGTCATTTGTATGCAGCGTCGTGAAAACCAAGTGACCGGTATTTGCCGCCTGTACTGCCTGCTCCGCGACTTCGAGCGTACGAGTTTCGCCGATGGCGATGATATCAGGGTCATGACGGAGAGAACTCGGGAAACGCTCGCCGTAGGACATTCCACGCTCCTTCTTCACATTCACCTGCGTCGTGCCCGGGAGGATGATTTCAACGGGATCCTCGATGGTAAAAATCGCCTTGTTCTCGGAAAGGAGTTTCTTAAAGCCCGCATACAGCAAAGTCGTTTTACCGCTTCCGGTAGGACCGCAAAGGATGACCATGCCCTTCGTCATGTGCAGAAGGTCTACATACTGGTTGTAGTTGCTCTCGGAGAGCCCAAGCTCCTCTAAACCACGCAGCGACGAGTCGATGAAACGCATATTGAAGTCGTAGCCGATGACGGTCTTCAGAATATTGATACGAATATCAATGCGGTTTTTTTTGTACTGAAAGGCAATCTGCCCTTCCACAGGCGCATCCGGAGTCTCGCCGCCGACACCGGACATCGTTTTGAGTTTGTTTCTGAGATTCATCAGGATATCAGCCTTGATATCTGTGTAGTGGTAGAGCTTACCATCAACGCGCAACATCACCTTCGCACGCTCAGCGTCCAGAGGCATCAAATGCAGGTCAGAGGCTCGGCGGTCCATCGCCGCCGTAATGAGCATACTCAGGAGTTTATCCGTGTAGCTCGCCATAGCGCCAAGCTCGTCAGAATCAGCCGCCGACGTAACCGAGGTCTTGATCGAGTTCGCCTGGTCGCTGATCGCCCGCGGCGTCAGCTGGTACTGGAGGATGACCTCGTACTCAACGTCAGTCACCAGCGCCCATACAGGCTCCACCCCCAGCGCCGCAACCACTTTCGTGCGGAGGGATTCATTTTCGGGGTCGTTAACAATGAAATAGCGCTTTCCGCCGACAATCAGAGAGAACATCTTTGCGCTGATCGCGTTCTGGATCGAACCCATGGCAGTCATCGTCCCGGGATAGTCGAGCTGCGCGGAGAACGCGTCGCCGATCCTGGACATGCCAAAGAACTCGCATGCGAAACTCACGAGCTGCTCACTGTCCATGAGTTCCGAACGCTGGATGGCATTGTAAAAGGTGCTGTTTCTGATCTCGCTCTGGAGCGCGAGAACAGCCTTGTAATCCTCGTCAGAAAGGAGCCCTGAGTCTTTTATCGCCTGATAAAACTGAACCATTTGCCGCCGCCAATCCTTTCATGTAAAACTAATCGGGCATCAGATATCTGCCCGTTCTTTTCTCTTTTCTTTTCCTTGCTACGCAAAACACTAAAAAAATATATATTTCCGAAAACCCACTCTTCCGGGAGCCATACATACGAAAAACCCGCAGGCATTGCGCCTGCGGGTTATCTGATTTTACTTCCGATTTTATACCGCGACTTCGATCCCGGTGATCTGGGGCCCAGCAACCTGGTAGTTACGCAGCTCCACGTCGTCCTTCGTAAAGGCATAGAAGTCCTTCACTTCCGGATTCAGCCAGAATTCCGGAGCCGGCTGCGGCTCGCGGGAGATCAGCTCCTTGATCGCGGGGATATGCCGATCATAGATGTGGCAGTTCACATCGCTGTGGACCATCATGCCGACTTCCATACCGGCAACCTGAGCCAGCATGTGCTGAAGCACGGCATACTGGGCGGTATTGAACGCCCAGGCCGCCAGAATGTCCTGGCTGCGCTGATGCAGATGCATGTTCAGCGTCAGCTTATCGTGCCCCGGCTTCTTCTCGACCATAAACGTGCAGTTCCACGCGCACGGCTGAAGCGCCATGTCGTCGAGATCCGCGGGTTCCCAGAGCGTGGTCATGATCCGGCGGCTGAACGGGTTGTTGATGAGGTCGTAGATAACCTTGTCGACCTGGTCCATATACCAGACCATCTGCACGGGGTCGTAAACCGCCGCGAGGCGCCCGGTGTTCGGGTCCTGGCACGCACGCGCAGTTCTCAGCTCGTTGAGATCAAAGGTGTGATCGAGCCTAGAGAAAAGGCCGGTATTCTGCGACGCAACAGCGTCGAAGAACCGATACCCGGGGAACGCTTTGATAAGCCCCTCCTCGGTCACGTCCTTGCAGCGATGCTTCAGACCAAGCTGGTAGCCGTACGCCTTGCCGATGCTGCCCTCTTCGTCCGCCCACTGATCCCACACATGGGCGTTGAGATCGTGGATGTTGTTTGACTTCTTCTGCCAAATCCACAGCAGTTCCTCCGTAGCTGTCTTGATGGGCGTTTTACGGAGGGTCAGTGCTGGGAACTCGGCAGAGAGATCAAAGCGGTTGACGACACCGAACAGCGCCGTGGTATGCGCCGGAGCGCCGTCGCTGGGCCACACGGCCCGAATCTTCTGCCCCTCGCTGGACGTGCCGTTTGCCAGTACGTCCTTGCACATGGAGATGAACTCCAAGTCCGCTTTTGCCATTTTCTTTTCTCCTCTCTTTTTATTTAACTGGCAAAACCCACGTTTTCGATCGCGGTCTTAAGGTTCTGAGCCTCGGCGTACACCTCGATGACCTCCGAAGCGTCCGCGTCCAGATCCGCCATCTCCTCAATCTCTTCGTCGTCAGGGGCATTATCCAAAAACTCCTCCAGCAAAGAATACAGACGGGGAAATGGCTTCGCGGTTGATTTTGCGGTTGGTTTTCTTACTCATAGTTTTTCTCCTTTCAGTATTCGCACGTGGTCTGCCACTCGGGATTACCGAGCATCTTGCTTGCTGCATCCATCGCCTGATGCGTCAGATCGATACAGCGCATTTCTTTTGCCGTGATGATCATCGCGTCGCCGGTGACATACCGGAGCTTTTCGTTCCCGACGGTGAGGATGATAACGGCATCATCCTCTGCCACAAACTCCTTGAGCTTGTCGTAGAGAAATTCCTCGTAGCTGTCGATGAACTGGAGATTGACGCCTTCGGCCTCGGCGTCTTCGAGCTCGTCGTCATCAATAGCATAAC
>Ga0310695_10013570_pt1 | contig 11168 bp, 8 predicted proteins | sample RumenRJG_04DNA_FD_203882 | JGI IMG/M metagenome (GOLD analysis project Ga0310695, IMG submission 203882) | Bovine rumen microbial communities from Lethbridge, Alberta, Canada - RJG_04 (v2) (version 2) | ecosystem: Host-associated > Mammals > Digestive system > Stomach > Rumen | place: Canada... | reverse complement strand
AGAACACATCCTTCAATGGAAACAGCGCCTGTCACCGGCCAATGCATGATGATATGTTACAATCACACCTGCACAACCCTCAAAGGGGGTTAAACACATTTGTTATGGGTGTGACCGGTAATGATGCTTTTGACACAGCAGCTTTGCGGTATTTGATACGCGAAGCTGCTATGTCTATATTTATGGAAAGTCTATATTTTCTATTGGTACGGATCTTTTATTGCTTTTGTAAAAATCTTTTATTTTCTGTTGTTTATGGAAAGGATACTGCTTTTCGATGGATGAGGAAAAAACTTTTGATCCCGAAGCTGCGGGAACAGATCGTGACCGCCCCCAACCGGATACAGGGCGCTTTCTCAAAAATCCGCTGCCGGTCCCGAAACGCCGTTCCCATGTGCGGATGGAATTTGATCTGATGGATGATTGGGATATCCCTCGCGGGCAGGATCACTTCGATATTGACATTTCTGATGACGATGATTTTGATATTTAATGTAGGATAAATATGGCACAAACTACCAGGAAAAAGGCGTCCGGAAAAAACACCGGATCCAGATCGAAAACAAGTGCAAACCGCCGTAAAAATACTTCCGGCAGTGCATCCCGCACCAGGTCTTCCAGGTCGTCTGCTTCCGCAGGCACCAGGACTGCTTCTTCCGGGAGATCTTCCTCACGTTCCCGGGGAGCAAGAAAGACAGCTGCCATCGAGAGGGCGCGCATGGAAAAGCAGCAGAGAGACCGCGAGATCCGCATGGATATCGCTTTCTTTCTGATGTTTTTTGCCATGGTCTTTATCTATATCTCTCTGTCGGGATATGGGGCAAATGTCGGAAGGGCAGTCCGCATGATCCTGTTCGGTATTTTCGGGATCGGAGCATGGATCGTACCTTTATGGATATTTGTACTCTGTTTTTTCCTGATTTCTCAGAAGGGAGGCAGGCAGATGCCGGTGCGGCTTTTTGCAGCGGCACTTATCATCCTGCTCATACAGTCTGCCGATCACCTGTATCTGCATACATCCGGCAGGATTTCACTGGATGTGCCCTTTCATGTCAAAGAGACCTTTCATCTCTGTGCGGATAACAGTTTCGGCGGAGGAATTCCGGGAGGCTGGTTTGCCCGTCTTCTTTACAGGGCCTTCGGTGTGATCGGCAGCTGGCTGGTCTATTTCGGAATGCTGGTGATTTCCCTGATCCTGCTGAGCCAGCAGTCTCCTGCAGGAGCGATCAGGACGATGCGGGAACGCCGTGAAGAAAAGGGGATCCCCAGCTTTTCCGAGCGGCGGGAGATCCGCCGCATACGCAGACAGCAGGAGAGAGAAGCGGCGGAAGAAGAGCGGGAGCTGCGGGAAGCAGAGCGGATTCTTGAGCGTGAGGACAGAGCCGCCGCCAGAGCCCGGGAGAGAGAAGAAAGAGCACAGGATCAGCGCAGACGCCGCGGAAGCGGCGGTACAAGATCCCTTGATCTTGAACACACCCGTCTGGACAAAGGCCAGTCAGGCAATCGTGCACGCGCGGATTCCAATTCCGGCAAAGGAAGACGCCGCTCCGGCGTTATCAGCAATATGGACAGACGAAGAGATGTCCATGAGATCCAGGTCCTGACAGATGAGGGCAGGGAGCCTCTGACTGTCCTTGCCGCAGGCAACGGTATAGAGCCGGAAGGGACCGTCTACCGAAGATCCAGGCAGTCTGCTTTCGGCAGTTCTGCTCAGGGAGAAGCCTCCGTGCAGACAGCCGATGATCTTTATACAGGCAATGAAGGTGTACCCGTAGCAGCAGGGACTGACGCCGGAACATACAATACCGGCATTACTGAAGTGACCGCCGGTATGGGGGATCCGGATGATAATGCCCTTGATTTCATAACTGCCGGACATGCCGGACAGGAAGATCCTTCCGACATGCCCTCCGCAGAGACCGCAAAAACAGGCCGGCTGCTTACTGCCGCGCCTGGCAGGACCGGCAGGGAACTTACCGCATCACCAGGCGGGGAGCCTGCCGCAGTGCCCGGAAGGGAGCTTAGCGCAGTTTCCGGCTTGGAACTTAGCGCAGTGTCCGGCAGGGAATTAACTGCAGCGTCCGGCAGGGAATTAACTGCAGCGTCCGGACAGGAAGATTCTGCCGGTCAAAGTTCCTCCGTCCGGAATGCCGGCGGCCAGCCAGAGGCACAAAGACCGGGCGGGAATACTTTTACTCCTTCTGAGGAGGATCTTCAGGGCATTTCCGTTCACAGGGAGACAGAGGAAGAAAAGAAGGGGAGCAAGTCTTCCGGACCTTCTTCTGCCGTCCGCAAGGCCGCCAGCTATGTTCCCCCGACATTCACTCTTCTTGAGAGGGGCAGCAGCGGAAAAAACGAGGAGACGGAACGCGAGCTGAAGGAGACAGCTTACCGTCTGCAGGAGACACTGAGGACATTCGGTGTGCAGGTCACGATCACAGATATCAGCCAGGGCCCTTCCGTTACGCGCTATGAGCTCAAACCGGATAAGGGCGTCAAGGTCAGCAAGATCGTGAACCTCTCGGATGATATCAAGCTGCGTCTGGCAGCGACTGACATCCGGATCGAGGCACCGATCCCGGGCAAATCTGCCATCGGCATTGAAGTCCCCAACAAGAAGGAGACAACTGTCTGCCTGCGTGATCTTCTCGCAACAGAGGAATTCCGAAACTTTAAGGGAAAACTTCCTTTTGCAGTCGGCAAAGATATAGGCGGCAAGAATGTCATCGCGGACATTGCCCGCATGCCCCATATTCTGATCGCAGGTGCCACCGGCTCCGGAAAATCCGTCTGCATTAACACCATTATCCTGAGTATTCTCTACAGGACGACACCCGACCAGGTCCGTCTTCTCATGATCGATCCCAAGGTGGTCGAGCTGAGCGTCTACAAGAAGATCCCGCATCTGATCATTCCTGTGGTCACCGACCCCCGAAAAGCCTCGGCCGCTCTGAACTGGGCGGTTGCAGAGATGGAAAAGAGATACAAGCTCTTTGCAGCAGCCGGCGCCCGGGACCTGAATGGATATAATGCCATGGCCCAGTCATATCGCAATGAGGACGGGGAACTGGAGCGTGAGCCGCTTCCCAGGATCGTCATCATTGTAGATGAGCTGGCGGATCTCATGATGGTAGCCAAGAGTGAAGTGGAGAGTGCCATCTGCCGTCTGGCCCAGCTTGCCCGCGCTGCCGGTATTCACCTGATCATCGCCACACAGCGTCCCTCCGTGGATGTCATCACGGGTCTGATCAAGGCAAATATGCCCAGCCGTATCGCCTTTGCGGTTTCCAGTCAGGTAGACTCCAGGACGATTCTGGACATGGCCGGTGCCGAGAAGCTGATCGGCCGGGGCGATATGCTGTTCTACCCGCAGTATTACCAGAAGCCGGCACGTGTACAGGGGGTCTTTGTCTCAGATGATGAAGTGACCAGGGTTGTGGATTATATCAAAAAGTACAATACTCAGGACAGCCACGATCAGGAAATCGACCGTCAGATCGACGATATCGCTGCCAACGGTATCTCCGATATGTCTTCCGGAGAAGTAAAGACAGATCCGCGCCGGGATGAGCACTTTGCTGAGGCAGGACGTTTTATCATTGAAAAAAACAAGGCTTCCATCGGTCTTCTGCAGCGTGTCTTCAAGATCGGCTTCAACCGCGCCGCACGCATCATGGATCAGCTTGCGGAAGCCGGTGTCGTGAGTGAAGAGAGCAGCACCCGCGCAAGACAGGTCCTTATGACCATGCCTGAGTTTGAGGAATACCTGGATAGAGAAGGCGGTTAAAGACAGGATTTGTATGTGTTCTTTATCGTGATTTATCAGCGGACATACTCAAAGAGCAGCCGGGTATATAAACAGGCCCCATTGACTCATTGATGATCAAAATAAAAGACGATCGCGTAATTCTGTTATTCTCGCGAGCCTGATACGGGCTGCCCTCAGGGCAGCCCGTATCCATGAGAATAAACGCTTTTGATTTTCTGCCGGTCCTCAAAAGCGGCATTTACGGGCAGAAAATAATAATAAAGATAACTTTTTGTTGATTTTTTGGATTGAGTCTGTCACAATATGGTATTATTGTATACATGTTCGTTTTCTCTCTTATTTGACTGATTCAGCGGAGCGTCAGTGCATGAATCCGGATTTTTTCTTTTCGGTTTTTGAGTGTTTTTACTGAATGGAAAGAACCGGCGGTGTGTCCGTGAGATGGCACATACTTTGCCCGAATCTGCACAAAGCGGGAAAATGGATATGATAATATTTTTACAGAACTTCTATTAACCGGAGTTTTGGATCGGAACCGGATATCTTCAAGATATAAAAATGTATTCAGAGTAGGAGGAAAACATGTTCAGGATTCTTAAAAAAGAAAATCTTGCTCCGAACATCTTTCTGATGGACGTGGAGGCTCCCCGGATCGCGAAGAACGCGCTTCCCGGCCAGTTCCTGATCGTCCGTGTAGATGATGAGGGAGAGAGGGTGCCGCTGACAATCTGTGATTATAATCCAGCTGCAGGCACCGTACAGATCGTATTCCAGGTGGTCGGCGGAGAGACACAGAGAATGTCTCAGCTCAATGAAGGCGACAGCTTCCACGATATCGTAGGACCTCTGGGAAAACCTTCCGATCTGACTGAACTTCCCATCGAAGAACTCAAGAAAATGAAGATCTGCTTCATCGCAGGCGGTGTAGGAACTGCTCCTGTCTACTGCCAGCTGAAGTGGCTCCATGATAACGGCGTGACTGTCGACTGCATCCAGGGTGCCAAGACTAAGGATATCATCATCCTCGAGGATGAGATGCGCGCTGTCTCCAATCTGCATATCTGCACAGATGACGGTTCCTACGGCATCAACGGCAATGTCACAGTTGCCCTCCAGAAGCTGTATGATGACGGAATGCGCTTCGACCGCGTTGTCGCCATCGGCCCCATGATCATGATGAAATTCGTATGTCTTCTGACCAAGAAGCTGGGTATCGAGACCATCGTCAGTATGAACCCCATCATGGTGGACGGCACCGGCATGTGCGGCGCCTGCCGTCTCATGGTCGGCGACAAGGTCCAGTTTGCCTGTGTAGACGGCCCCGAATTTGACGGCCACCTCGTAGATTTCGACCAGGCTATGCAGCGCAGCCGCATGTATGCAACGGAAGAGGGACGTCTGTTCCTGAAGGCCAAGGAAGGCGACACCCACCACGGCGGCTGTGGAAACTGCGGCTGATGCATGTGATTCATGGATTCAGGAAAAGCTTTCGAATATACAAGGAAGGAAAAAGACTATGGCAGCAAATATGATGGTTAAAGTCCCGGTCCGTGAGCAGGATCCCAAAGTCCGTGCCACGAATTTCAAAGAAGTATGTCTGGGATACAATAAAGAAGAGGCGGAAGCCGAAGCGGCAAGATGCCTGAACTGCAAAAATCCCCGCTGTGTCAAAGGTTGCCCCGTTTCGATCGACATCCCCGGATTTATCCAGAAGGTCAAAGAGAGCGATGTAAAGGGTGCTTACGATGTGATCAGCCTTTCCTCCGCGCTTCCCGCTGTCTGCGGACGTGTCTGTCCTCAGGAATCCCAGTGTGAAGGCGTCTGCGTGCGCGGTATCAAGGGCGATGCCGTCTCCATCGGCAAGCTGGAGCGCTATGTCGCCGACACTGCACGCGAGATGGGCATCAAGCCCTCCACTGACGCGGCTCCCAAGGGCAAAAAGGTCGCGATCATCGGCTCCGGCCCGTCCGGACTTACCTGCGCAGGCGACCTGGCCCGCATGGGTTATGATGTCACTATTTTCGAAGCCCTGCACAAGGCAGGCGGCGTTCTGGTCTATGGTATCCCTGAGTTCCGTCTTCCCAAGGATGCGGTCGTGGAGAAGGAGATCGAGAACGTCAAGGCACTGGGTGTCAAGATCGAGACCGACTGTGTCATCGGCAAATCCACCACTGTCGACGCCCTGATGAAGGAAGAGGGCTTTGACGCCGTCTTTATCGGCTCCGGCGCAGGTCTTCCCAAGTTCATGCACATTCCCGGCGAGCAGGCCATGGGCGTCTTCTCCGCAAACGAATACCTCACCAGGAGCAACCTGATGAAGGCTTTCAGCGACGATTCCAGGACCCCGATCATGAAGCCCAAAAAGGCTGTCATCGTCGGCGGCGGCAACGTGGCTATGGACGCAGCCAGGACCGCCCTTCGTCTGGGGGCCGAGACACACATCGTCTACCGCAGAAGTGAGGAAGAGCTCCCCGCAAGACGTGAGGAAGTCCTCCATGCCAAGGAAGAAGGCATCGTATTCAACCTTCTTACCAACCCCGTTGAGATCCACGCGGATGAGAAGGGCTGGGTCAAGGGTATCACCTGCCTGCGCATGGAACTGGGCGAGCCCGATGCCTCCGGCAGACGCAGCCCCGTTGAGATCCCCGGCTCCGAGTTCTACATCGAGTGCGACGCAGTCATCATGTCCCTGGGCACATCTCCCAACCCTCTGATCGCTTCCACGACAGAAGGTCTGGACATCAACCGCCGCAAGTGCATCGTTGCAAACGAAGACAACGGCCAGACCTCCAAGGAAGGCGTCTTCGCAGGCGGCGACGCAGTCACCGGCGCAGCGACTGTCATCCTCGCAATGGGGGCAGGAAAGGCAGCTGCAAAGGGCATCGACGAGTACCTGTCCGGAAAAGCCTGATAAGAAAAATGAACGATGCCCTTCGCATGCAGCCCCGGCAGCTGCAAAGGGCATCGATGAGTATCTTTCCGGCAAGGCGTAAAGCGTAATTGCAGAGGAAATAGTACGAGCCTTCACAGCACACATCCTTTGGAGTTCGGGATTTGTTCGCATGGAATTACTAAGGCTCACTGATGCAAAATAGATGGCCGGGCCAAACTCGTATGTCGCATTGAAGATGCGACATACTCAGACAGGGTGGCCCTAAAACGCCCGTCCGTGTGGGACGGGCGTTTTGCCGTCTTTTTGCAATCAGATTCGCCAAGTAATGGAGGATGCAATAGCTGAGAAGTTCAGTAAAAAAAATCCGGCCTTGGCCGGATTAACATAAATATCGTATCTGGGCTTCTCCGGGCACCCGGCTCAGGATGTAGCCTCTTACAAAAGACATATCCTGCTCGGGAACATAGACGCGAGGTCCGCCGAAGCGTCCTATGAGTTCTATATACTTGCCGGTGACAATCACTGTCCTTGTCTTCTTAAAGCTGAAGATTGCACGGGTCTTGCCGGAGCCGGTTTCGATATATTCATCTGTCAGATGATAGATTTCTCTCATCGTGCCCGGCAGCTTGTTTAATCCCCAGCAGATAAAGAAGGAAATCAGCAGAAAGGCAGCAACACATGCTGCCACTATTGCAAACGACATGAGGTCACTGTTCATCACGGACAGAAAGCCCCCGAAAGCCAGGATAAAGGCTGCAATAGCACCGCAGATTTTCATGGTCAATTCGTAAGCCCTCTGTTCATATTCCTTTTCGACAGCGCATTTCCAGCGAAAGGAACCGTCTTCCTGACGTGTAACCTGATCGGGATATTCATAAAGTGTAAACGGTATTGTTGCCATTTTATTTCACCCTTTCTACAACAGGTTTTTTTATATTAGAACGCTGGCAGGAACATTTTTATCTTATCATATAAAAAAGTCTCCTGACAGTCACTTCTTAATCACCTGTAAAACTGTCTTTTAATCTGTGTGCTATCTGCCGGGCGATTAATTGGATGCCAGGGAAAGTTGCAATCCTATCCGTAACCCCATCCGTTTTCATTTTATGTTCGTACTTTATCAGATATATTATGTTATTGAACTGAAAGCTGATAGCGGCTTTCCCTTTTCAAGCATGTATTTATATTCAGAATTATTCTATAGGCAAATATAAAGGACTCGGGGCTGCATGCCCTGTGTCTTGGTTTTCTCATTTGAAGATAAGCTGATCTCAGGGCCTGAACGGTATACATCCTGGCGGAGTGAATATTTCGAGCGTTAGATGTACTTGGCGATGATTATGCGGAGGGCGGGTAAATTGTCCTTCTCTCAAAGAAGGACAATTTAGCGCATCGCATGTCTGAGTATTCCGTGTTTTCAACACGGAATACGAGTTAAAGCGGCCCGCCCGCAGCATAAGCAGAGCCCTAGTACATCTTCGCGAAGAAATCCTGAACTCCAAAGGATGTATGCCGCGAAGGCCCGTACCCCCTTGCACTCCAAAGGATGTATACCGCGAAGGCCCGTCCCCAGAATCTCTGCTTACCCGGAAACTGAGGCAGAGGTTTTTTTTGCTTGCATGCAGGCTGTGCTTTGACTATTATAGGAAAAGCGGTATTTTCGCTGTAAAGGTAATTCCGGAGGTTGATTGTATGGAAAAAGAACTGGATTTCAGTGCGGAAATCCAAAGAGATATTTTCGGTATGCAGGATGCGCATGTCCGTAAAATCGAAAAAGAACTTCAGGTCAGTATTGTCTCCCGAAATGGATCCATGAAGGTGATCGGAGAGGACAGGAATGTGGAGGCGGCGGTTGTTCTACTGGAGGACATGGCCGGACTTTCCGAGCACGGTTCCGAGGTGACGTCTCAGCAGGTGGACTATGCGCTGGATATGAAAGATGACGCAGAGCCCGGCATGCTGCAGAAGATGGACGGAGATATTATCTGCCACACTGTGAGCGGAAAGCCTGTCCGTCCCAAGACTGTCGGACAGCAGAAATATATCAATGCGATCCGTGACAATCTGATCGTTTTTGCAAACGGACCCGCCGGCACCGGAAAGACATTTCTTGCCATGGCCATGGCGATCACAGCTTTCATGAACGGGGAAGTGGAGAGGATCATTCTCACCAGACCCGCGATTGAGGCTGGTGAGAAGCTGGGCTTTCTGCCCGGCGATCTTCAGAGCAAGGTCGATCCTTATCTTCGTCCCCTCTATGACGCTCTTTATCAGATCATGGGCGCAGAGAGGTTCCAGGCAAATATGGAGAAGGGCCTGATCGAAGTGGCTCCGCTGGCTTATATGCGCGGGCGTACCCTGGACAATGCCTATATCATTCTGGACGAGGCGCAGAACACGACGCCGGAACAGATGAAAATGTTCCTCACCCGTTTCGGCTTCGGCTCCCACGCAGTCATCACCGGCGATGCCTCACAGAAGGACCTGGCGCCTGACCGCCGTTCCGGTCTGGATGTCGCCATGCAGGTCTTAAAACATGTCGACGGTATCAAATTCATCACCCTTGATGCGCGCGATGTTGTCCGGCACCCTCTGGTGCAGAAGATCGTCAAGGCCTACGAAAATTATGAACTGGCGGCCGCCCGACGCAGCAGAGAACGTCAGGACAAACAGGACCGTTTCGGCGGCAGAATTGAACAGCGGAGAAATAAGCCCGGCAGGAATGATTGAGGGCAGAGGGAATAAGCTATGATAAATCCTGATTTTCATGAGGATGAAAGGATCATTACCGGCGATGCGGAAGGACCTTTTTTTGAACTGGAGGCGGAAATCCTCACCGAGGGTCCTGAAAACCGGAAGTTTGATTTTGATGCGGCGGAGCTGGCACAGCAGGTCTGTAAGACAGTGCTCACAAAAGAGAACTGTCCTTATGACGCAAGTGTCTATCTGCTGGTCACCGATGAAGAAGAAGTGCACCGCATGAATCTTGAGTACCGGGGCATTGACAGGACGACCGATGTCCTGTCCTTTCCGGCCCTTCCCTTTGAGACGGAGTCCGATTTTTCCGCTGTCGAAGAGAACGAGATGGATTATATCGACCCCGATACCGGATTTCTGCAGCTTGGCGATATTGTGATCAATGCCTCCCGCGTCTGGGAGCAGGCGCAGGAATACGGCCACAGCACCCGCAGGGAATTCGCCTTCCTTGTTGCACACAGTATGCTGCATCTTTGCGGATATGATCACATGACACAAGAGGAGAGCGCCCGGATGGAGGAAAAGCAGGAGACTGTCCTGCAGAGCCTGGGAATCACGCGCTCATAAGGTACTTAGAGGGTTTTAGGCTGTTATGCTTATACTGTTATGCCCGGCGGAGGCCAGCTGACCCTGTCAGGATCTGCCGGGGCAGTATTCCGGAAAAAACATAAGTCTAAGGATGGCGGATACCATGGAAAATGCCAGCAGCAGGATTGCCGTGATCGGCGGCGGAGCTTCCGGATGCATGGCCGCAATCGCGGCTGCGCAGGCGGGATGCCGGGTCACGATTTTTGAAAAAAATGAAAAGATCGGGAAGAAGATATATGCAACCGGTAACGGGAGATGTAATCTGACCAATCTTTTTCTGGACAGTTCCTGTTATCACACGCAGGAAAAACAGATTTCCGACGGGGAAACCGGCAGGACGAATAGGGCAAAAACAGACTATGTTTCCAGGATCCTTTCTCTGATCGGACAGTTTTCCCAAGAGGACCTGATTCGTTTTTTCAGGGAGGCAGGCGTGCCGGTGCATGACCGCGATGGATATGTCTATCCGAGAACGGATCAGGCGGAGACAGTCGTTGAGGCTCTGAAAAAATGCATGTGGCAGCTCGGCATACGGATCTGTACCGACTGTACAGTCCTGGGGATCGAGAAAACTGCACAGGGCAAGGGAAGAGATTCATTCTGCATTCAATATAGGATCTCCGGGCAGGAAAAGGCAGTTTCAGGGAATCCCGGGAGGGGGAAGAAAAAAAAGAAGGGTAAAGGCGCAGCCGACACTATTTCTATGAAAGCAGGCCGAAAGCCTGCTGCCAGAGCAGCGGAGCCTGTCGCAGTTGAGAAGCAGGAATCTTTTTACTGTGATGCCGTGATACTTTGTACGGGAGGAATGGCGGGGCCTGCCTTTGGCTGCAGCGGCGATGGCTATCTTTTTGCCGAATCTTTAGACCACAGCCTGGTCCGGCCGCTTCCTGCCCTGACCCGGCTTGAAAGCGGAGACTTTGTCCTGCGCCGTGCCGCAGGTGTCCGCTGCCATGCGTCTGTGATGCTGATGAAGGTATGCGGCAGGGAGTATTCTGTCTTCGGCTTCGAAGACGGCGAACTGCAGATCACGGACAAGAGTATTTCAGGCATTCCGGTTTTTCAGATCAGCGGACAGGCAGCAAGACTCCTTTCACAGGGACAAAAAGTCTGTGTGCGGATCGATTTTATGCCGGAATTTTCACAGGAAGAGTTTGAGGAAGA
>Ga0310695_10013569_pt1 | contig 11170 bp, 13 predicted proteins | sample RumenRJG_04DNA_FD_203882 | JGI IMG/M metagenome (GOLD analysis project Ga0310695, IMG submission 203882) | Bovine rumen microbial communities from Lethbridge, Alberta, Canada - RJG_04 (v2) (version 2) | ecosystem: Host-associated > Mammals > Digestive system > Stomach > Rumen | place: Canada... | reverse complement strand
ATATGTTTGTGCCTTAAAAATGTACACGGATGATGCCTTAAATGATGAAGTATGGAGTGATCAACTTATTGTTTCAAAAGGAGTATTTCATGACTGATAACACCCAAGAAAAAGGCATTTATGTGCGCCAAACATATGGATATATTTATTCGGGCGATCTTGTTTCAAAAGCCGAAGAAGCAGTAGATACTGTTACTAGGCTTTCTGATCAAGTTTCAGATAAAACGCAAACAGTTATTACAAAAGCGGGAGAAGTTGAAACGAATAAAACAGCAGCCCAAAATGCTTGTACAAAAGCTTTTGCCTGGGCAACCCAATTAGATACACCCGTGGAAGATGGGGAATATTCAGCAAAATATTGGGCTTTGCAAGCGGCTTCTATTCAATCAGATTGGGCAGAAAGTGATGCAACAAAATCAAGTTATATCCAGAATAAACCGACTTTGATATCCAATCTATCCGATTTAACTGATGTTACCGTTACTAGCGTCATGGATGGAGAAAGTCTTGTTTATGATTCGGTAAATACCGTTTGGCAAGGTGGGGGAATTAAGGCTAATTCTTCCTTGGATAATCTGACAGCAACTGGTAAATCAACAGGTGCTGGTTTAGCGATGCCAAGTTCCACTTATGAAAACTTAACATTAGGGAGCAGTGGTGATACTTATACGGCCCCTGCTAATGGTTACTATTGGCTAAGAAAATCTACTGGAACGTCAGAATATATAATTATTGAAACCCCATCTGGTCTTTCTTCAAGAGGGGCAAGACCAGCCAGTTCTTCTGACCTTGATATATATGTTCCAGTCAAAAAAGCCGATGTTATTACAGTATCATATACGGCAACTGGTACAACTAAATATTTTAGATTTATTTATGCAGAAGGAGAAGTTTAATGACACTTTATTATGAAATTTTAGAAAATGGTCATATAGGTCGTTCAACAAACAGTTCTAAACTGGCTGAAAAATATGGCTTTACTTTATCAACAGAAAAAGAAATTGTCTATGGATGGGATGGAAATTATTATTTAGAAGATGAAGTTCCGCCGAAACCTGCCCCGACACGGGAAGAACAAGAAGCTTTACGGGCAGAGGCATATAGACAAGAAGTTGACCCCATTACCGCCCATATTTCTAGATTAAGGGATATGGAACAAACGGATGAGGTCCAAGGGAAAATTGTCACTTTGCAAGCCGAACGAGATGAAAAAGTAGATGCTATCAAATCCTGCTATCCTTATCTGGATGAGTAAAACGTGAAAGGGAAAGGATATGCCAAAAACAAAGGATACGTTTGTTGAGGTGATTCACCGGCTGATTACAGGGCTTTTTATTCCGATACTGTTCTTCATTTTTGGGGAAATCAATGATATTCGGGAAGAATTAAAACGCTTTCAGGTGCAAGTTGCCAAAGAATCAGCCGGCTATGTTACCAAAGAAGATATTGTGCGGATTGAACAAAAAATAGATGATCTGCGCAATCTGGTGATTACAGAAATTAAAAAGAAATAAAGGAGGTTTACTATGAAATTTATTTTAGATAATTGGGATTTGATTTTTCAAATTATTGGGATGGTGGCGACGGCTGGTACGGGAACGGTATGTTTGCTCAGTCGCTACCCGTGGGCCAAATGGATTGTGAATGTTGCCGATTGGGTGTCGGTGGTCAATACCGCAGAAAATAAAGCAAAACTCGCTAGTTACGTTGCTAAAAAAAGGAAATAAGGGGGAAAATTATGCCTAAAAATAATAATTCATATTTTAATCCTTTTTTACAAACATCATCTGGGATTAAAAACATGGTTAAAAATTTCAATGATATGAATATAACTAGGATACCTGGGGGAGATAAATATTTTCATTGTAAGGGAAATTATCAAGCTGCAAAACAAGGCTTTTTTGGTCTAGCTACTGGTATTGCTTTATCGACTTTAAAAGAAATGAAAGATATTCCAAAGTGGGGAATTAAAGATGCAATACAGGATTTTAAAGCAAATTATTCAGGTTGGAGAGGAGCTGTTACTGGAAAATCTCTAGGAGAATCTTGTAACATCTATCGCCCCGCCAAATTACCAAAAAAATATTAGTATTGACAGAATTTTCCCTTATGCTAGAATACAAAGAAATATATACATAAAAAGTACAAAGATTATGATTAAAAAGCTTCTTACCTTTATTGGGATTCTTTTCCTCTTGTATTGGCTCCTGTGTATTTTGGTGGATGCGGTTGTTATTTGGCAAGCCGGTGTTTTGTGGACGGTTTTTAGTTGTGGTCTTGGTGGGGCAGGGGCCCTGTGCTTTTTCAGTGCCATTTATCCCCCGTTTAGAAAATGGGGGATCATTTTAGGTTTTGTGGCTTTGATAGGATACATCCTGTTCCACCATTTTGTGCCACCGATTCGCTACGCCCATCAACTGACCGATTGTTTAGAATCCGGTGACCGGTGGGATGAATCTAGCCAAACTTGTCAATAAACTACCTATTTTCCCACACAAGTTGAACACGGGCAAAATCTTTTCCCTCGGTATTGGTTAGGGCGTGATACGACGTATTATCCGCAAATTTCGTCTTGGCGGTGATGGTGTCCCCAAGGCGCGCCGATTGTTTGAAAGCAACTGCAATTTCTTTTACGCGGTGGCTCTTTTTAAACGTATCTTGGACGCTTTCAGCTGCCAAAGCCGGATAAACGGCATTGTTGACGTGCTGATTGACATCAATGTAATCATATAAGACATCATAGGTTTTGGTGAACTCGGGTTCTGTCACTTCCTGTGGCGTTGTAAAGGGCAGGTCCAGCGCCCGTTTAGAAAGGACTTCACGTTCGGAAAGATACGGGGCTAACTTGACGGGACGCAAAGTCGCCGCATCCAATAACACCCATTGCGATGTAGCTAAGGCCACTGCTTCGCCATTTTTAAGAACCCTAAAATCACGGGTGGCAGTGATTAAACTTGCCCCGGATGGCCATGTTTCAAACATCAAATCATCCCCCCACATTAGGGGGTCTAACAAGTGCACATGATAAAAACTGCCCACCCATAATTTATGTTGTTCTTGGCAAAAGGTTCGCCCAAACCCCAATTTTTCGGCACTGATATCCGCCATATCTTGAAATAAGTTAAACAAAATCCGTGGGCGAATTTCCCCCGTTTCTAGGACTTCATAGCTTTTTAAGGTATGGGGCAGGGTCGTGATAAGGGGATGCGTCATACTGTTTTTGCTCCTGTGTTTTCATAAGGAATGGTTGAGAAATTATTAGTACTATTATTCTTGGTTGCCTGTGCTGATTTTGTTTCTTCATGGGAAGCCCCCTGTAAAAGGTTAGTGGAATCGGTTGATAAGACTTCGGCATGATCATTAAGGGCCGTGATCCCTGTTTCTTGCAGTGTATGGAGTTGTTCAAATTCCGCCCGCAGAGGAATGTTATTACAGGCAAGAGAAATGGTATTGGTTATAGCAGGAATCCCCAAAGCGTTTTTAAAAGAATTTTCTATCCCTGCTATAAATTGATTAGATTGACCTTTCAGATATTCCTCTGTCTCTGTCAGCCCAACTCCTTCGCAAATAAATGTGCCACGTCCTCCGAACCATCCTTTTTTCCATGGTGCCTTAAGAAGCATTTTTCGTGTTGTGCTTGTATTAAGATTAATTTGACGTCCTTGTGCTTTCAGCTGGATATAGGTTTTAAATAAGTCAAACTTCTTTTGATATTCAGGTTTTTGATCCTTCATAATATCTAACAAATCATAGAATGCCTGTAATTGTGTTTGATTGGCATTTTCTATAAATTTCTTGATTCCTTTTAAAGACATATCTGGGAGTTTTGTCATTAATAATCCACCCGCATTATCCGGTATCTTATTTGCATTAAAGACATTATTGTTTAAATAATTATAGGTATTATTATCTTTGGTACTTTCGGAATGCAAACTGAACACAGCATCAATCAATTGGACTTGATTTTCTGTGATATTGGTATTATTCGGATTTACTTTTTGGTTGGTAATCCCCAGTTCTTCTTTTATTTTGGAAAAATAGGGCGCAGTTTCAAATCCAAATTGCCCTAAGGTCCGTTCGGCATTTAAAACAAAAATTTGCAATTGCCCTTTTTGATTGGGGGAAAGATTGTCTTGCTCTTTCACTTTATCCACCCACAGAGCAAAATCACCTGGATCTTGCAAGAGCGTTTTTAAGGCGTATTCATAATTAAGAGGTTCGCTATCATCTTTCCCGAACAGAGCCATTTTTGGTTCTGGTTTGTATTGTTCCCCAAATCTGGCTTCATAGGCCGTTGATAACAACTTAAAAGTGGGATTTAAATCCATATCAATGAGATTATTGGGTAATAAAGTCGCCGTTTTGAAATTTCTATACACCCTATCAAAACGGGCTTTGACAATGTCATCTGTTTCCCCTGCATTAATATAAGCAAGAATATTTTGTAAATCTGTTGTAAAAGTTGCTGCATCAAAAACGGTTTTCCCATTTTCTATTTTTTGGTATTTATGTTTAATGCCGTTATCAAAACTAATCCCAAGAAAACTGGTCCAATCCTTGACGGAATAGTTTTTTTCGGCAAGATCTATTTTGTTGTTAAGAGCAGGAAGCTGGCTTTTGTGATTGGGATCTATAAAGTGGGCGATCTCATGAATCAAGGGAATATAAGATTTCCCTTCAAGTTTATCAATCCCAAGCTGATCTAGGGTACCTGTTATAAGTTTTAAATCTTTAGCCTCGGCCCCTTGAAAATTAGAAAGGATTGTCCCAAAATTTATGGGTTTTTCTAGAAAGGCCGGAATAGACAGAGCAAATGCTGTTTTCCCATTTTCTGACAATTGATTATAAATTTCGGCAATTTTATCGGCTTTTTCAACCCCTAATTTTCCAAGATTTCCTAAATTGTCAATAAAATCTTGGTCTTGTAATAAAGACAACAATTGTGTTTTGAATGCGGAAATTTCATCTTCTGTTGGGGGTGTTTGTGTAGGCAGAAGATTTTGAACATCTTTTAAAAAAGGAATTTTAAAAGTTGCTTGCGTTAACGCCAAAGTTTTTGCCAATTGGTTCTTTTTGTTATCATCCCCCATACACATGTTTGCAAACGTTGTAAAATACCCTTTGAGATTATCATGTTTTAACGCATTTTTGATTAGGTCATTGACTCTTAAATTACCGTTTTCATCCCACAGGGAAGCAAAAACTTCTGGGGAGATGGATATATCTAGGTTCCTTACCTGATTTTTAAATCCATCTAATTGCTTATCTAAATTTAGGTCTATCCCTTTCGTAAAATCGGGAAGAGAGGGCCCTAAAGAGGCATTACTTTCTTTTTCTTTAAAGACTTCCCAACCAAATAAACCACAAAACCAACGTAAAAAGGGTTTTAGAACTTCTAAAATTTTCAAGAATAAAGCAGCAATAGGATGATCGGTGGCTTTTTCTTCTTCGGGGGTAATGGTGTTTTTTAGGGATTCTCCAAACTTATTTTCATATATAGCTTCCATTGTAGGAAGAAGAGATTCCAACATTTTTGTTTGTTCGGGGACAAGTTTATGGGCTTGTACCAAATTTAAGTAAAAATTTTTAAAACGCCGTTTTTGTTCTTCTGGGGAAGCGGCTGTGTTAATCATAGCGAACGCTTTTTCGGCTAACTCCATAGGTTCCACAGAATGGGCCCCTTTTAATTCCCAAATTCCTAAAATATGATCAGATAAATCAGGGGTATCGGATAAATTTGTTGGGGGTAGGGGGTGGTTATTATCTAAAAAATATAAGACATGCTGAATAACGGGGGTATTTGGTACATTGATTCCCAATTTTTGGGCGTAATTTAAAAAATCAGAAAGACGATCCGGCTGTACCTTTTTTATGATCCCTAACAAGTCATCAAAAGAAAGATGTTGTCCCATCAATCCCCACAGAGCTATATCTTGTTCAAGAAGAGATTTATTGGGATCAAGGTTAGGTACGCTGACAGTGGGTAAAGGGGTTGAGGTACGGGTTCCATTTTTATCATAATATTGATCAACTTCAAGAGGTTCATCGGAAATACAACCACGGATAAGACCATATAAAGGGGATTTTCCATCTTCTGTCCGTAAGTTAGTCGCCCAAAATGCACAGAGATGATTTGCTAAGGCCCTGGCATTTGCTTTAACAGTTTCATCCCCAGATTGTGCCCCCGTTTTAATTTGTGTCGCCAATTGTATGATTTCATTGGATGCTATCTTTCCTTGACGCAAATCAGAAATTAAATCAACTACTTGTGCTTCTAATTCTTGGGTGTTAGAAAAATCCAAAGCTCTGGGATTTTGAACATCTGTGTCGGGCATAGGCTATCCTCCGTTATTAAACGGCGGTATCCTAACAAATCTGTACTAGAAAGTCAAGGAATTTATACAAAGATCTTATCGTGGATAAGAGTTTTCTGGGGTGGGTGTTGGAGTATCCTTACTATTGTTAATAGCAGGTTTTGGTTCATCCACAGTAGGGGGAACATCAGCCAGAGAAGGCCCTGTTGTGGGTAAAGAAGAATTACTTTCTGGCGAATTTGATTCTGTATCCCCTGTTTGCTCTGATATTCCTTTATTGTCCTCGGTTATTTGCTCTAATGAAGGTCCGTTTTCTGGAGTAGGGATGGCCTTACTAGCTTGTTGTGTTTTAGACATACGTACTTTTTGATCCAAGGGATTGGTGGGGGCTGGTTCCGAATTATCCGCTTGTTGTTCTGGATTTTTAGGAGCAAAAAAGGATATGACAAGCGTCGCCAGTTTTTTGAATGCCTGTATGATGGGCATCAAGAAAGTTAAAAAAGGATGTTTCGGGGTGGCTTGTTGTACGGCTTCCTCTGGGAAATCTCGCCCGAATTTGGCCGTGTATAAATTGCTCAGGAGTGGTAGAACGGTGTCAATATCTTCGGCTTTTTCAGGGGCAAGGTCTTTAGCTTGTAACAAGTTTTTATAAAAGTTAAGAAAGCGTTCTTCTTTTTCTTCTTCAGGGGCCGTATTAATGGCGGCAAACGCCCGATTGGCAAGATCCATAGGATTTTTTCCTTGGCAAGAACTAAATTCTGTAGGATTCGTGATGACTTTTGCTGATAAATCTGGGATTTCCTGATCTGGATTTTCAGGGGCTGATATTGTTGGATCTATAAAATGACGGATTTGCCCTAAGACTGGGGGTAAATCTGCCCCTTGTGTTAACGTGTTTAAAGCCCCTAGCAAAGTTTTAAAACGTTCTGATTTGCATTTACCCAAAGCCCCCAGTAAATCCCGATAGGTTAAGTCAGCTGCTTCAAGATTCAAAAGCCCAATAGGTTGTTCAAAAACCGATTTGTTAAAATCAAGATCTTGAATTTCATTTTGGGTAAGCGCAGGGGAAGTTGCCCCCTCTTTCAAATTTCCCTTTTCATCATAATAGGTATCTGTTTGGAAAGCCATGTCTTTTGGGGCATTGGACCGTAAAGTGGTATATTGTCCGGTTTGCCCTTTTTGGGCTAAATAGGCCAAAGTCCAATCCATTACTTTCTGGGCATTATCCTTATTATCCCCCGTTAATTCAACCAAAACCTTGCAGCCGAAAGATTCAAAATCAGGATTTTCTTTTGAAAGTTCTGTTATTAAATAAGATTCAACTTTTTCTAAACTTGAAAAATCAGCCGAACAAGTTGTCGCTTTCTGTTGTATGGCTGCATCTGTAAGGCCAAAGGCATCTGCTACATCTTTTAGTGCATCAATAAATCCCATTTTGTTCTCCTTTTGTTTTAAATTTTAAATTATGAATGGATGATTACAGGCGCTCTCTTTTTATTTTGAGGTGGTGATACTTTTCTTTTTTTCTTGAATTTGAATAAACCGAACAACCCTTTTACCACAATAGTTGGAGTTGTTTGCTCTTCTAGTTTTTTGAGTTCTTCTTGAACGTTCAAAAACTGGGGGAATAAAGGTTTTTTATATTTTTGCCACCAGGAATCTCTTAAAATGAGTTCCCAAGTCAATTTTCCTTCATCTGTAATTGCACCGGAAAGGCTTTTATGTAATTGCAATGATTCCCAAGTTGATCTGCCGGTATCTGTGGAACTTTTTAATCCCATGATTTTTAAATAAAGTTTTTTATACGCTTTTTCTAATTTTCCCGTTTCAGATAAGGTAACAACTTGTTGTAAGTTTGGCAAAATATCTTGTTGATTTTTAATCGCTATTTCAGGGGTAGATTCTTTTTTATCCAAAGGGGAGGAAGATAAAAAAGCGACCAGTACTTTTCCTAAATCAGAAGTTTTAAATTGTTGTTGTTCTTTCGTTAGGTGATTATCTGGCAGTGTTAATCCCGCAATGTTTTCATGAATACTAACAATTAAATCTTTTAGCCAGGGTAATTTTCTAAGTTGTGTCAAAGTATATCCAACTCTTTTCTTTTGGTCTTTAGACAGATAAACAACCCCTTCTTGACTTTCGGGCATCTCTTCCCCTAGGACGGCTAAAATTTCTTGGGTGTATTCCTCTATTTTTACAGGTTCTTTTTCTGTGGAGATAGTTTCGTTCATTGTGTTCCTCCTTTCCCTAGACTGGTTTCTTGTAAACATCCCCCTAAAATAATGGGGGTAATTTTAATGGTACGCCCAAGGTTATCTGTTTCTAAATAGGTGGCACAAAAAGTTCCAGTTCCTTCGGCTGGGGCCAAAGCATGTGATTGTTCCCCTAAAAAACGGGGAAGGGCATCTTGGGTACGCATCCCAATAATAGATAAATAATCCCCACACATGCCAACATCTGTCTGATAAGCCGTTCCCCCTGGCAAAACAAAGGCATCGGCGGTTGGAATGTGCGTATGGGTTCCTAAAACGGCTGATGCTTTCCCGTCAAGGAAAGCCCCCAACGCCCGTTTTTCGGCTGTTGCTTCGGCGTGAAAATCAATAACAAGGGCATCAAAATCTCGTCCAAATAGATGAGATTTTAACCATGAGTTTATGCATTCAAACGGATCATCTACGGGACGCATAAAGGTACGACCTATTAATTGAACAACGGCCAAACGCCCCCCATTTTGTAAAGTGTGAATATAAAATCCTTGTCCTAAAGTGCCTTCGGGATAATTTAAAGGACGTACCAAAGACGGTTCTTCTTGTAAAAGGCCTTGAACTTCTGTTTTATCAAATGTGTGATTCCCTAAAGTAATGATATCCGCCCCTAAAGATTTTAATTCCGAAAAAATTTTAGGGGTAATTCCAAACCCATGCGCTGCATTTTCCCCATTGATGATTAATGCATCGGGTTGATAATACGCACAAACTTTTGGTAAGTGTGTTTTTAAAGCCTGCCTCCCGGATTTGCCAACTACATCCCCGCAAAACAGTATTTTCATGTTTCTATACTTTCTGCCAGAGTTTTAACGCGTTTAGTTAGTGTCCCTAAAGCCTCTAAAATTTTGGCTTTATCCAAGGTATTGGCGGAAGAAGAATCTACATTGTTTAGTAATTGACGTTTGTTAATGGTATATAGATCCTCTTCTAATAACAAGGCAATTAGGACAAGCAGTTGCCCTTCCTGCATGGCCCCCATGGAAGAAGTTAACTGCTTTGCCTTTTGATCTAAAAGCGTTCCTAAATGACGCATGTGGGCTTCTTGTCCATCATTACAAGAAAACCGATAAAAGCGCCCTGCAATATTAAGTGAAACGACTGCCATGAGTTATTCCTTTTTTTCTGCGTTTTGGATCAAGGTATCCAACCTATCTGAAATTGTTTTGATAACATACTGCAATTCCAAAGCCTTATCCGTAGCTTCTTTTTTTTCTTGATTTAGGTCAGCTACACGCTTTTCCAACACTTGAAGGTATGTATCTAACCCATTGAGTGCAGATTGAATTTCTTCCATAGTTTTTCCTTTTCCCTGCTTTCACTATAAAAAGATTTTTACAGGTTGTCTAGTACTTTTTTTAAAAAGAATTCATTTTTTTTGGTTCGTTTCTTCAAGGACTTTTTCTATGTCAAAGACAGGTCCCCAAATAACCATGCTCCCGTAAAAACGCTTAAAAACTTTTTCGTGCATAGGTTTGTTCAGGTATCTTAAAAGCTGATCAGGAATAGTAAGCAACAGTTTGCGTAGATATAAACTGCCTCCTAAGCGGTACAGCAAATAAGCCCCTAAAGTTGGACCAATGGCAAGGGCTAGAACCAAAAGATAAGAAATTTCTAAGTGTAAGAAGTGACATAATGCCATCCCTAAAATAGGCAGGAAGGCCAACATGAAAATATATTTACTCAAGAAAGAAGTTACCGACTGGAATAAAAAGATCTTTTCTTGTCTTGTGGTTCTTAGATCATCCAATTGAAGCCCTATTTTTTTATAAGATGGATGTGTCGGTACCAAATTGAAAATGCTTTCCCTAAAAGATGCTGTAAAAGTTTGATACAAATACAACCTGACAAAAAGGGGATTAATTGTTTTTAATTGACGTAAAGATACCTTAGGAATATGTCGCCAAAAGAACACTAGGATCATTAAAAAATAAGCTATTTGTACCCCGATAATCCATAAAGGTAGAGCTAAACTTGTCTTTATGGCCGGCGCTTCTCCAGTGAATTGCCCTAAATTGGCGGTTAATTCCAAGGTTAAAGGGGCAAAGGCGGGAATAGGGCGCTTGGCATAGTAAAACAGATTTCCTTCGGGATCTTGGGCAACAAAGAAGGCATCCGGAATATAGGTTGTGTTTTCCCCAAAAAGAGTAATTTGTTTTGTAAAAGCTTTTGGATAAGGGGCTAAAATTGTCATTGTAAATGTATTAATCCCAAAGGGCCAATCATTACCCAAAATACCAAGCTTTAAGATATCTTTATGGCCATCCTGATACCATGCGTTTTCCAAAGTGTAATTAAAATGAGTAATGTAATTACCTGCCTGTAATGGTAACGGAGCCGATACAATAAAATAAGTGGGGGTTTCTTGAATCTTTAAAGATAAACTTTGCCCATTTAAAGTTAACGATGCTTGAACAATTTTTTCTTGAGCTGTTTTTTTCTTAATTGTTCGTTTGAAAAGTGGCAATTCAACGGGTTGAACTTGTAGAAAACGTTGGATTTCCTGAACCTGAACGGTTCCAGATGTTAAGGGTAAAATAAAAACACGCATTTCAGCTGTTTGATTGGTGGGGATTAGGGTATCCATTTGTC
>Ga0310695_10013568_pt1 | contig 11171 bp, 7 predicted proteins | sample RumenRJG_04DNA_FD_203882 | JGI IMG/M metagenome (GOLD analysis project Ga0310695, IMG submission 203882) | Bovine rumen microbial communities from Lethbridge, Alberta, Canada - RJG_04 (v2) (version 2) | ecosystem: Host-associated > Mammals > Digestive system > Stomach > Rumen | place: Canada... | reverse complement strand
TTCCAATATTACGCCGAAGACTTCGAGCATATCTTCTGGCGCGAAGAAGACGATATCCCGAAACGTATCGCCACGCCCTACTCGCGCCCCTACATGCCCAAGCACCGCCCGATCTTCACCCTCTGATCCCCCAATCGCCCCCGCGAGAATAGAATCGACTCCAAGATACGACGCCCCCAAATCCCCGGGGGCGTTTTTCTTTGACGCGCCGCCCGATATATCGCCCGCGAAATTCTACGACGCGCCTCATATCTCCGACCCAACCCGGCCGCGACGGAAGACGTCCGACGCATCGCGCTAAACGACATACGCGCCGACGACAGACTCAAACGGGGGCATAACAGTTCTACAATCCGACGGGCTAGACCGCCGTTTCGAGCCACGCTATCCGAGACGCTAGAGAAGACGCTAGCCGTCATAATACGCACAAATTCCGCCCGAATCCACGCCAAACCAAACACTAGAAAGAACGCTAGCGAGACTAACAGACTCAAACGCCGTTCAGATTGCCGTATTTTCAAGCGCTAGGAACGACGCTAGAGAGAGAGGGCAAGTTCAACCGCCATTCAAATAGACGCCACTCTCAAACAGCACATAGCCTTAAACATGACTCCCAAAAGTTTAATCGCTTTTCAAATTGACGCCGCTCTCAAACCTTGGGAGTTCAAGGATTCGACTGAAAAAGGTTTAACCGCCATTCAAATTTACACCGCTCTCAAACGGAAAGACTTCCCAGAACGTTCTCCCAAAGTTTAACCGCCATTCAAATTTACACCGCTCTCAAACGATATGGGCGAGGAGTATTTGAAGCTCGCCGTTTAACCGCCATTCAAATTTACACCGCTCTCAAACTTGGTGGACTAGTCCACCTGTGTTTTTTGCGTTTAACCGCCATTCAAATTTACACCGCTCTCAAACGTTGTTATCGTCAACAACGCCGTACATTCGTTTAACCGCCATTCAAATTTACACCGCTCTCAAACGGAACTCGAACCCGCAATAGGGACAACGCGGTTTAACCGCCATTCAAATTTACACCGCTCTCAAACAACAACGTCGCGGACTCGAGCTTCGTCTTGTTTAACCGCCATTCAAATTTACACCGCTCTCAAACTAAAATACTGAATCCCGAATAGTAATATAGTTTAACCGCCATTCAAATTTACACCGCTCTCAAACGTAGGCAAGCCTGGGGCCGGGAAATCATAGTTTAACCGCCATTCAAATTTACACCGCTCTCAAACTAAGTCTATAGCAGTTAACGCTTTAGACTCGTTTAACCGCCATTCAAATTTACACCGCTCTCAAACCTCAAATTCATCAGAATCGTGAAATTTGAACGCGTATAATTGCAGACTAACCAGGAACGCAACTATATTTCGCATAAATCCTCGTCGACGGTTAACCAGTCTTCACAGGCTATTTTACCATACTTTGCAAAGTTTTCCAACAGAAGAAGGGGCGTTTTTTTCAAAAGGAGCGTTTCGTAAAACGTTTTAAGACTTTCAGATGCAAAAAACGACCTCAGATTGACGGCGACGATTAACTTCGTCTCAAGAACGTCCTTCAAGAGGGAAAAGTAGTCGAGCAACCGCGTCTCTAGGGAATCCTCGTCGAACGACGGACGAACGTTCGCCAGTTTAATGACCTGAAGAATATCGATCTCCGGTGACGTCGACACGTCGACGTCCAAACGATCCGTCAAACGATTCAGATACTGAAGAATCAAACGGCGAATTTCCTGCGATTCGTGAAATTCCTCGTCGTTGGCGATCTGCTGAAGTCGTTTAAGAATCGTCGATTGAATCTTTTTATTCTCGAAATCGAGCAAAAAGGGAGAAAGAATCAACTCCGCCGTTTTGGAAAGATCGTAAATCTCGTTTCCGTCGGAGAGGACAAAAGGCCCGGTCCCCGTTTGGCGCTGCCGAACGAGGTCTTCGACGATTCGCGAAAAATAACGCGCGTTCTCAATGCAGACGACCTGAACGCGGTTTTCTCGGAAGACGATCTGCCGATTCCAGTCGGGATGAACGAGCTTCATAGGACTACCAGCCTTTCGTCGGTATCGAGCGTCTTGCTCTTCAAGTCCCCGACGACAAACTCCATATTCGAATACTGTTTTTCCGTGACTCTGAGCATCTGAACCAGTCCCGCGGGGGGCTTGTTCTTACGGACGTTGTCCTCAATCGCGCGCGCCGCCGTCGTATTGAGCGCGAGTTTGCAGTAGACGGACTCCTGCATCATCAGAAATCCGCTCTTGATCAGATACTTCCGAAAACGCGCGTAATTCTTCCGTTCCTCCGCCGTGACGACGGGCAAATCAAAAAAAACCATAACGCGCATGAATCTATAGCTCATACTGACAAAAACGAATAAGGGACGCGTCCTCTCGAGAAATCGCGTCTAAGACGCTGCGGCAGTACGTTCCGATCGCGTGATTCAAATAATGCGTCTGGTCGTCGATCACGACCTGACGGTTCAGGAGATCGACGATCTCCATCTTCTCCTCATGCTCAAACTGCGTCGGCGATTTCGCGAGCGTCCACGAATCGACGAGGGGCCGAAACGGCTCGACGAGATCGCAGCCGAGGTTGAACGGGTTGAACACGTTGTCGTGAAAGATTCCCAGTTGCGTCAGGAAGCCGCTTTTGACAATCTCGCGATTCACGGCGCTCAGCATAAGCGCGTAGCCGTAGTTGAGCGCCGCGTTCGTCGGCGTCTCGAGGGATCGTGAAAAATCTTTTCCAAAGAGCGCGTTGAAATAGACTTTGGCGGCGTGTCCCTCGCGGTTCGTCGCGTCGTTGTACGCGATTGCGCCGAGATACTCCGTAAGGCGCGCCGCTTCGGGCTTCCCGAACTTCGCGAGCAAATCGCGCTGTTTGCGGATTTTCTCCGAAACGATCGCCGTCCACGCGCGCCCTTTCCCTTCGGCGCTCCACCGTATCTGACCGCGAATTTTCGCGCTTGAATCGTGACTGCCGTAATAGCCGACAAGCTCCGAGGAAGGATTGCGCCTCTCGTCGCAAAAAATAACCTTCACGCGGTTCTTTGTCAGCTCCGCCAGCAACGCGGCCGTCAGAGAAACCTCCGTCGATTCCACAATCAACGTCGAAATCTCCGAGAGATGTATTCGAATCGTCTCCTCGCCGCGCACCACCAGATAATTCAACTTATAATCCAGTTTCGCGCGACGGGAAACGACGACAATCCGCCAGCTCATTTACCTACGGTCAAAAGATCGATTTCCTGTTCAAACAATCCAGTAATAGATTGATGGATCAGTTTAGCAGATTGCGGATATGACGATCTCTTGCTAGGATCGCCAATTAGTTTTTTAGAAATCATAAAAGCTCCCGCCCTTTTTGAGCCGCCAATGCATCGCAAATCAGCCGTGCCGTAGATACAATTAAAAAGTTTCATGATTTCGCTTATACCAAGACACTGTTCTTCAAGACTCTGCGCTAATAGGGTTTCTCGTCCATGAATAATTTTATCTTTTTGAGCTTCAAGTCGTTTACGAAATATTCTGTCGCAAGCTTTTATTATCAACGAATCATATAGCCGAGCGATAGCATCCTTACTAATCTTATCGTGAGACTCGTCTATCGTAGCGTTTTTATTCTCCTTTCTACGCTCTAAAAATAGATCAATTGCGTGAACGGTCTTTTCGTCTTCTTGAGAAAGAACCAATTGAACGGCATATTTCATCAGAATGCTTTCATTGGACTTTCCTGAAATGTGCATGGGTACGCCGTCAATCTTCAACAGAGAATTAATTTTGATCTCAGGAATCAAGATTACGGGATTTTTCAGCGCCGATCCAGCTTCGTTCTGGAGAAATTCTAATTGTTTTGTACGCGAAACTCCACATAAATGAACAGGAATCCACTCTAACGTTCGCATTCGCCCCTTATTGTCATCTGACTCGACTAGCATGAAGTAATTGGCTCCTACTTTATCATACCCTCCGTATTTTTTGGGATCTAAACGGGGATCCGTCGATTTCAGGGGTTTAAGAGTTCCGCTCTTATCAAGGGGCATTTGATCCCAGAATCCGCCGCGTTTCTCCGTCGCATAGCGGGTAAACAGGATATTGTTTTTCGCCATTTGTTCTCGAACAGTCGCGATCGAACCGTCTTTGCCTCGAGTCCACGCGACTTTGCCGCCGCGTTCGACGTCAAAGTCAAAAAGGCGTTTCAAATTGTAATCGCCGCCGTGATTCTCGCGGAAGAAACGTCTTGGATCGTCGGTAAATTTCGTATAGTAGACGTTTCCGACGACGATATTCAGATAGGCGTCTTTCGCATGGTGGAAATCGTTAATCGACCGGGATTTCCAAAATTCGGCGTCTCGTCGGAAATCGGAAACGACGGTCGCTTTGGAATAGACGATTTTCGATTGAGGAACAACTTTCTTGAGAATATCCGCGACAAGTTTCGTCGACTGACGCGTTTCGACGAGTTGCCGACTGATAAAGCCCGCCAATTCGTCTTCCGTCATCGCGTGATTACGCGTCAGCCGTTCGTACTTTTCCTTCGTTATCAACCCCTTGTCAAAGAGAAGATTCCATAACTTTTTGCATTCCTGCGTTTTAAAGTTTTCAGGAACGGGATAACGATCCCCTTTGCTCTTGTTGCAACTGGAACGAGTAAGAACAAGGTTGTTCAGAAGGCTGTCGTCTTTCGTTTTACTCTGGGGAATAATATGGTCGACGTCGTAAACGTCGCCTCCGGCGTCTTTGGAAAAAAGCTCGCTGAGACTGATTCTTTCGCCGGTGTATATGTCTCTCCCCATTTGGGCGTAGTACAGATAGAGCTTTTTACTGTTGAACTGTCTTTCGTCCTTCTCGTTAATTTCAGCGCTCCAATCCCTTTCCTCGTCTTTAATATTCTTATAAAGATCGAGAAGTCTTTGCTTTTTCGACGCCTTTCGTTGGGGATTCTTTTCCTTTTCGCGAGCGACCTCGATAAAAACTCTGGCGGGATCGGCGCCGAAGACTTTTCTTAATTCGTCGACGATCAGAAGCGTCTGCCAGACGCCTCTTTTAACGGCGGGCGACGCGTAGGATTCGCGGACAAGGTCATACGTTAAAGAGGTCGACGTTCCGTCAAACTCGGCGTTCAGCGCGTTAATCTTTTTCGTATAACCGTGGCGGTCGCTAAGGAGCTCCATCATATTCTCTTGGCCTTCCCACATCGCCTCGACGATTGTGAGTTCGCGCCCCGTTCGCGGGTCGTAGTCCTTGATTCCGTTCAAAAACTTTTCCGAGAGTCTTCCCCACCCCGAATAGGACAGTTTCGCGATTCTTTTGATCTCGTCCGTATTGAGCTTGTCGCCATATTTCGCGAGTATTCGCTCGCGCAACATTTTCTTATCTTCGCCGAAAACGAGTATGTTTTGGACGATTGTTTCAACCATTGACGGATCGGCGTCGACTCGCGCTTTGCCCTGTTTTTCCCCGCCTAAAATTCTCACAAAATCTTGATAGGATTTCAGCGTTCCTTGGAACGTTCCGTCGACCCCGCCGACTTGGTTCTCGTCGAATTCAAAACCTTCCTTCTTGAGCCAGCCGCAGAGCTTCGCAAGCGTGAATTTTCCGGAACGCGTTTCGAAGATTTCTTTGAAGATTTTCTGTTTGAGCGCCGGCGAGAGCCTCTCGCCCTCTATCCTCACGTTGTTCAGTTCGTTCAAAACCATAAACTTCGAATACAAAAGCGAATTCTTCGGCAAAACGTCTTCGCCGTGAAGATAAGTGCATTTGCTCGTCAAACGCCTCATAAAACGTTCGGCGGTCTCCGCGCGATCGACCTTGGAATCAAAGTTCCATGGACGGATCTCTCCTTTTTCTTCTCCCTCCTTTCGCTTCATCCAGCTGTTCCCGCCCTTGTCGCTATGATACGTATTGAGAGGGCCGACGAAGTACGGAATTCGGAACTTAAAAATCTCCGAAAGTTTCTCACGAACGCTTAAACCGTCGGCGCCCTTCTCGGCGAAAACGTGATAATCTTCGCAAAGCGCGTCGAGAATCGCGTTCAAATCTTTTTGATGAATCTGATAGGGAATGACGCTGTTCCCCTTCGAGACCTGCTTCGGCATAAAGACGCCCTCTTCCGCTTCGCTCTTGATTCTTTCGAGCGTCGCGCTAAGTCGCGCGTCCTCTAGCGGGGCGACGTTTTTGAGGATTTTTTTGATTCCTTCGCAAAATTCAATCTGTTCAGGTCGCTTTTTCCACGTGTCGACGTCGCCAAAGGAACGGCGTCCGGAATAGGCGTCGTAACCGACGACGTCGGTCGCCTTTGGATCTCTCCCCTTCCCTGAGAAAAACGCGTCGTACTGCTCCTTAGAAAGGCACAGGCGAAAAACGGCTTTTAAATCTTTTAAATCGTCTCGGTGCTTTTCATACCGAGCGACCTGCGCTTCGGAAATCGACGCGTGCTTGCCCATGATCGAGTCTAGAATCATCCAGTCGTAAACAGCCTTTAACCTCTGGAAATATTCGAATCGATCGCCAAGCAGGGAACTCAACTTGTCAAAATCTTCTTCCCCGACGCCGTCTCTGAAAGAAAACTTTTCGATTTCGCCCCCTTTCAGATCGTCGTCGCCAAATAATTTCGCCAGTTGAACCGTCGAGCCGCATAGCGCGGCGAGCGCTTCCTTTTGCAAGTCGGACGACGCGTTAAAGAGGCGATTCATCTCCTTTTTCTTGTCGTTCAGTCCTTTTTTTCTATCGCACAACACAGTTTTGACGGCGGTTAAGTCCTCCGCGTCAAGCGAAAACTCCATTTGCTCGGACACATACTCCCTTAACTCCTGAAAAACCTCCTCAAATTCAGGCTTCTCCGAAAGTTCGCCCTCGAACAGGAAATGTCCGCGATGTTTCATAAAATGACTGATCGCAAGATAATAAAGGCGGATATCGTACTTCCGCTCGTGCTTCATGAGGGCGAGGCGCAGATGATAGATCGTCGGGAATTCGCGGTGATAATCCTTGTCCGTATAGAGCTGATCCGCAAAAAGCGTATAGCGTTGACGAACCTCCGGTTTTTTATCGCCAAAATGGAATTTGCTTTCTTTCAAGCGCATAAAGAAAAGGGGATCGACTTTACTCACTTCCGAGTCGAGGAGTTCTTGAACGAGCTTGACGCGTTGATTGCGTCGATGGAGACGGCGGCGCGCCGTTCGGAACCCCCTTCGGTCCGCCGCAGAATTGGCGGCGTCGAAAAGTCGAACGCCCCACGTCGCCTTTCCTTTTGCCTTAAGGACCTTATAGTTAGGGTCGGTCGCGCACCACCCGACGGAGTCGGTTCCGATATCGAGTCCGAGATAATATTCTCCAATTTCTTTTTTTTCACTTGACATGTCGCTCTCTCCGATCTATAATGCGGTCGCTGAATGTTTAACCGCCATTCAGATTTACACCGCAAGTTCAAATAAAAATTCATCGAACTCGCCCTTCGGGGCGCCCATTGTGGGCATTTTGAGACTTTTCATACTGGGTCGCTCCCAGTTGAAAAGTCTCAACGCGTTTATAGCGGGGCGAATTCCGTTGTTCGCTCAATAAGCGGCGTCGGCGCGTTCCGATTCAGAAACGCATAGACGTTGGCAGACGTTAGGTTTTCGGGAATTTCCGATCGACCGCTTGCGATTATATTATAGCCTAAATCAATACGGCGTCAAATCATACAGACTGGACAGATTATGTCCGCTCTGTAGTTTGTTTTTGGCTTCGTGAAATTCGCGTTGTCTCGTAGAAATACGGGCGAGGCGACTTTTTTATGTAGTTCGCGAAACCTTGTTTTCTAAAAAATAACGCCGTTTTCTGAACCGGAAAAAATCGAAAAAAATCAGAAATTTCCCAAAATTCTTTGGCATAGATCGAATTGCGTTCCAATGTAAACGCTTCCGCGCCGGCGTGTTACGTCTAGAGAATCGACGGCGCGGCGTAAGACGCGTTTTGAAAAAAAACTCGCAATAAGACGGGAATTAAAATCGGTTTTATCCCGTGCGCTCCCGCATGTTATATATACCACGCGGGAATCTGGAAGACGTTTTCTCTCAGGAGTCCCGGCTGGGGACAGTTGCAAATGATCGCGCCTGTTCCTCGTTTCTTGTCGTTCACTTTATCGAGAACGAGAAAGGCGGACGTTTCGTTTGCCGTGACGGAACCGCTCTGCTTGATTTCAATCGGGTAGAGAACGCCGTTTTCTTCAATGATTAGGTCGATCTCGCTTTCGACGTCGACGGTTTGTCCGTTCTCCTTCACTTTCTTCTTATCGCGCCCCCGATAGTAGGAAACGCAGTAGCGATAGTCGATTCCGCGATTCGAATATGATTTCAATATCTCGGAGACGACGTGCGTTTCAAAGAACGCGCCGCTCGTCGCGCCGTTCGCCAAAGTCTCCGGGGTAAGCCAGCGCGTAAGATAGGCGGCGAGCCCCGTGTCGCGAAAATAAACTTTCGGCGTCTTAATCGCGCGCTTCAAGACGCTCGGCGTATAAGGCTCTAGAAGATAGACGACCCCGGACGCCTCAAGAATCGACGTCCACGACTTTACCGTCGACTGATCTTTGCCGATCTCGTCGGCAATCGCGCTGTAATTGATCATTTGGCCCGTTCTTGCGGCGACGGCGACCATAAAGCGTCTGAAATCGTTCAGGTTCTGAACGGCTGATAATTTTCTAACGTCCCGCTCCAGATACGTTTTCACATAGCTGGAAAAAAACGCGTTCCAATCGACGTCTGGATTCTGCAACGCCGGATACCCGCCGCGATGGATTCTTTCCCAAAGATTGCTCGGCGCTTTGACGGTCTTGCCGCGTTCCAGAATATACTCCATCGTGGGAAGGAAAGGAACGTTAAACGGATCTCTGTCGATCTCACGCTGTGAAAGAGTCGCCATTTCAACGACCGCGACTCTGCCAGAAAGAGACTCGGACGCCTTTTCCATCAGTTCCAGCGGCTGCGAGCCGGAAAGGCAGAACAACCCTCGTTCCTTCGTCTCGTCGCAGGCGATTTTGACGTAACGGAAGAGTCCCGGCGCGCGCTGGACCTCGTCGTAAACGACGGGGGGCCGGTTCAGCGCCATAAACATATTCGGATTGTTATTCGCCTGATCCTCGACAAAGGGATCGTCGACGGCGACATACTTCCTTTCAGGAAATAACCTTTTAATCATTTCCGTCTTGCCCGTCTGTCTGGCGCCGACGATCAACACGCTTTGAAACGTCTTGTCTGACCGCAAAGCAATCTCTTCAATTGCGCGCTTAATGTACTCCATTGAATTCTCCTGTTGGCAAATCCGGGATTGAATCCCGAATCTGCCAACATTATAGTCGACGACTCCTTTCGATACAATAGAAAATTTGGCAAATCCGGGATTAGATCCTGAATTTGCCAAATCCTTCGTAGCCAGTTTGTTAGCGCAATAAAGAACGCGGCGTCTCTCGGATTGGATTTAAAAACCGCAGCAAGAAAGAGTCGGGCGCGCCGGTTAAACGGCGCTCGGCGCGGAAATCCGGCGCTCCTTTTCCGCCGTCATGGAACAAAAGCGTTGAAACGTGTTTCTCTCGACGCTATAATGTTTTCGGGGTGTTTGTCCGCCCTTCCCTTGTTTGGTCTGTAACGCTTGGCGTCGCCTCGGTTACGGGCTGTTGAAGAACGGACGTTCCCAAGAACGGCGTCGACGCGGTCGCTCGGCGCCCTCGACGTCGCGGAAATTGAAAAGGAGCCGAACAAATGGCGATGAATCCGACGCTCAGCGCAATCCAGAACGTTATCAAAAAGAACATGGCCGTCCACCTGCCCGACGTCTCCCCGGAGTCGCTCGAAGACGGGGGTAAAATCTTCTACATGAACGGCAAAGACGGAACGGAATTCGATTGGTTCGTCAACGGCCGACTCTGCCCGTTCATGGTCTTTTACGACGACGAAGACAACCTCGGCGCGGTCAAAGCGCTCGTGGCGAAAAACGGCGAAATCACGCTCTGTTTCTACGGCGACGCCGGTAAAAAAATGGTCAAGGAATTGACGGCGTCCCTCGACGTTACGGAAGAAGACCTCTTAAAACTCGCCGCGAATCTTCGCCTTAACGCCGACGAAAAGGGACGATGGGACGCGTCGTCCGACGCGATCGAACTCGACGACGACGTCTCCCCTCAAACCGTCGACGATTTCCTCAGCGACGGACAGGAACTCGATCCGACCGCCGTCCGAAAAGAAGTCCTCGGGAAATTCGCGTTCGTCTCGAAGAAAATCACGCAAGAGGGCTGGAAAGTCGGCTATATGTTCCGCGACGATCCGGAAGAAGACGACGACAGCGGCTGGCAGTTCTTCGCCGGCGACGAAGACGACGATTACTCCGACGACCCCGATAACGTCGAAATGATCCCCGTCGCCGCCGTCGTGGAACTCGACCCCGTCGTCATGAATTATCTCGGAAGCCCCGTCGGCGCGAGCTTTGTCCGCGTCTCGTCCGACGAATTCGAAGAGGACGACGGGCAGGATCCCCTCGTCGAAAAACGCTAGACCGAATAAGCGGCCGGGACGTCCCGGCTGACGATTATGCGCTTCCGCGCATGCGTTAAATCATCGCTTCCGTTGGTCGCTTCCAAACCCACAAAGTTACGTTTAAGGAAGATCCGCAACGCGATCATTTGTCGTTATAATGACCGCAACGCTGAATTACAGTTGCCGTATTCTCGTCGACGCTGAAAATAATTCTGTTTTTCTTGTCAATGCGGACGCTGGCGTATCCGCTGAAGTCCCCCTTAAGCGCTTTCAGCTTTTCCATAGGAACATTGATAGCCGTTCCGCATGACGTCCTTCAGCAGTTGATTGACCTTTTTCAGCGACGCCTTATCCGCCTGTAAGCTTTCATATTCTTTCCAAGCGTCCGATTGCCACAAAAGATTCCGCATCGTCAGGTCTCAATAATACCGCGCGCCGTTATCTTTCCCTTTTCAACGTCGGCGATACGGCGTCTCAATTCGGCGGCCTCCGCCAGAGTAAATCCGTTCGCGTCAACCATCGTCAAGGTTATCGACCGAGAACGAACCGCCCAGCGCAAGCGCGCTGGACCGCAATATTCGCCTCATAGCGCGTGATAACGCTTGAGCGCGAACTGGCGAAAACTCAAGGTCGCCGCTCGTTGGCGGCGACGTCTAACCCTTTAA
>Ga0310695_10013567_pt1 | contig 11171 bp, 9 predicted proteins | sample RumenRJG_04DNA_FD_203882 | JGI IMG/M metagenome (GOLD analysis project Ga0310695, IMG submission 203882) | Bovine rumen microbial communities from Lethbridge, Alberta, Canada - RJG_04 (v2) (version 2) | ecosystem: Host-associated > Mammals > Digestive system > Stomach > Rumen | place: Canada... | reverse complement strand
CGCGACATCAGCCGCGACATCAGCGTGAAAGACTATACTGAGTCCCATGCTGATCTCGTTGATGCGTGGGGGCAATGCCATACCAAGGGCTGGTGGCCGGCACCAGGCCGGCCACTACACTGCCACCAGTGATGTACAATACTGCCGCCGGTGATGCACAATACTGCCGCCGGTGACGTACAACTCCAAGGACATATTTAAAATTCTTCTTTTACATAGTCATAAGGTCCATAGATAATTCTCACTGCATAAGGATTTCCATAAACCTTAACCAAATTATTCTCAAATTTTATAATGTCTGTATGAATACCTGTTCCATACTTGGCAAAATCAAGAGTAGTCCAACGACCATCCCATAAAGGGGACATGCCTCCACCATGTGTCGGGTATCCATTTGAATCCTTAGCTTCAAATAGAGTGTATTTGCTTAGTATATTGTCTGCTACATTCTTTTCTTTTTCTATTGCATCAGTCAAACTACATGCATTTATGATGAAGATGCAAGCATTAAGATAGCTGTCAAGTCCATCTGATTGAAATAAAAAGTGTACAGCGGCAAAATCACGCCCTGCATACTTGACATCCTTGAATGATAATCTTGTTGAAGAAGGATTGTACTCAGGACTTCCAAATTTGTTCCTAAGCATCGTCTCTGCTTTATCATGCGAAATACCGAAAGGAATGCCACCTATTGTTTTTACTTGCTCTTTTAATAATTTATCAGCAATAGGCTGGTAAAGAGAATCCATGAGGGCCTTTTCTTCCGTAGTTGCAAAGCGATATTCTCTTTGCTTCTTTTCAAATTCACTTTCTTGCGCAAATATCCCTATGGACATGACAAACAAGAAAAGCATCATAATAGTCCGTCTCATATTCTATATCTTTTATTTAACGTGAGTTCGATGAATTATAAGTGCTTATAAATTTGGTGATTAGCGAAATTTGTTGTAACTTTATAGTGTTGAAATACAAAGAAATACAGACAAAAATCGCTATGATCACCGAGGACAAAATTACAGAAATTTTTTGTATGGCAGATGATTTCTGCAAAGTTTTTGATGCGCAGATGAAAAAATACACGATACAGCCCCAGAATAAGCGCAAATATCACCGGGAGGTGGAGCATTCGAGGCACAGAAGCGTCGAGAACTTCGTGGTAAATACACTGGCAGCCTTGGCTGCATATTGCTTTTTCCCAAAGAAGCCCTCCATTGCCGTTGAACGTTCCATTGACCGTCAACTTACTCTGTGCTAAATTCATCGAACTCACGTTAAAATAATGTCCCAACTTCTTTTAAAAACATGTCGAACATTTTTTGAGGGCCGGCACAAGACCGGCCCCTGCTTGCGGCAGACTTGGCTATACGTAATTGTTAGCATGCGAAACTTGAATAAAATATCTTCTTCCACAGACATTATCGGGTATGCCGAGAAACTCTACTCATTCGCCCTTCGAGGCTTTTTCATTCGCTTAGAACACCCGCTTGCTGACTTGCCGCCCCTGCTTCACGATGTACAGCTGGCCATGGACGGGCGCGGAAACGCGGCGACCGAGGAGGTCGAAGTAACGGGCGCCGGATGAAGAGGAGGAAGCGCCGGAAGAGGAGGAGGAAGAGCTGGAAGAGGAGGAGGAAGAGCTGGAAGAGGAAGAGGAAGCGCTGGAAGAGGAAGCGCCAGCGGCGCCATCGATGGGCAAAACCTCGATGCCGGCGGTTGCCGACTCGTTGAACGTGTGGGTCCAGGTGAGGTTGACCATGTCGACCGTGATGTCGTAGACGCCGGTCTTGTCGCTGCTAATCCAGAGGTTCCAATGGTCGGAGGCTGACGAGAGCTTTGTCTTGTCGGAAGGGTCGGAGCCGTACCAGGTGTTGGTCTCGGGGTCGACGATGAAGAAGTTTTGCCAGGCCTCGGTCACGTTGAACTGACCCGCAAAGACACCCGTCTGGCCAGCGACCGGACGGAGCTTGAGCAAGACGTTCTTGCCATCCTTATCGTAGATGAGCAGCGAGTCGGGATAGGCGTTGTCGGCGACCGTCTTTCCGCCAAACGCGTCGAGGGCCTTCGTCGGCTTGCCGTCGGTGGTGAAGGCGCCCATGCCATAGGCGTTCCACCCTACCGTTTCGTAGTATTTCGGCTTCCACACGCCGTCGACCTCGGGCTCCCAATAGAAGATGCCGGCGCAGTTGCTGACGGCCTTCAACTGGTTGAAGAGGTCGATCATCACCTCCTGAGCGAGCGCCGGCTTAGTGACGTCGAAGCCCGTCTCGCAGACCATCACGGGCACGTTGAACGTAGAGATGGCCTCGCGGATGTATTTCTCCGCGTTGACGTTGCTGTGGGTGGCGTCAGAGGCCGTGCTGTTCCACTCGGCCTCGGTGGGATAGTGCGACACGCCAATCATGTCGAACTTACCGCCCGCGGCCTTGAAATCGGGGAAGAACCAGCGCGGGTTCTCGGTGCCGCCGAGGTGGACGATGACCTGAGCGTCGGGGAACACCGACTTCACGGCGTCATAGCCCGCATTGCTCAGGGCGACGTAGTTGGTGAAGCGCGCGGCGCCCGTCTTATCCCAGTCAATCTTACCATAGTCCAAGACGAGACCGCTGTTGGTCTCGTTGCCCACCTGCACCCATTTCGGCGTGATACCCTCGTCCTTGAGGGCCTGCAACACGTCGGTGGTGTGGTTGGCGAGCGCCTGCTTCACCTCATCCATGGTCATGCCCTCCCAGGCCTTGGGCACATTCTGATGCTCGGGGTCGGCGAAGGTGTCGCTGTAGTGGAAGTCAATCATCAGGTCGAGACCCTGGGCGTGGGCGCGTTTGGCCTTGGCCACGACGTCGGCCTTGTCGCACCAGGCGCCGTAGCCGTAGGTCGTGGGGTCAACCCAGACACGCAGGCGTATGGCCGTCATGCCCAGTTCCTTCATCAGGGCGAAGATGTCGCGCTCCTCGCCGGCGGCGTTGTAGAACTTCCGGCCGTCGGCCTCCATCTCGGTGCACCAGCTGACGTCGGCGCCGGAGACGAGGCGCTGCGCGTGGAGGCTGGGGAGGGCGAGGCAAAGCAAACAAAATAACGAAAAAAAGAAACGCATGGGAATTATGGGTTTATGCGGTGGGGCTACACCTTCGGCACGTCCTCGAGGTACTTCTCTATCTCGGCATCGGAGACGGAGTAGTTGGCGAGGTCGCCGTTGATGTAGCTCATATACGACGGCATATCGATCAAGCCGTGGCCGGAGAGGTTGAAGAGGATGACCGGCGTGCGACCGTCGCGGTCGGCCTTCTGCGCCTCGCGTATGGTGGCGGCGATGGCGTGGCAGCTCTCGGGCGCGGGGATGATACCCTCGCTCTGGGCGAAGACCATGCCGGCGCTGAAGCTCTCCAACTGCGGGATGTCGACACCATGCATATAGCCGTCCTTGATGAGTTGCGAGATGATCATGCCCGCACCGTGGTAACGCAGACCACCGGCGTGGATGTTGGCAGGCTTGAAGTCGTGGCCGAGGGTGAACATCGGGAGCAGCGGCGTGTAGCCGGCCTCGTCGCCGAAGTCGTACTCGAACTTTCCGCGCGTGAGCTTAGGACAGCTCTCGGGCTCTGCGGCGATGAACTCGGTGTCTTTATGCGAGCCGTCGAAGACGTGGCGCATGAAGGGGAAGGCGATGCCGCCGAAGTTGCTGCCGCCACCGAAGCAGGCGATGACCTTGTCGGGGTATTCGCCGGCCATCTCCATCTGCTTCTCGGCCTCGAGGCCGATGATGGTCTGATGGAGGGCGACATGGTTGAGCACCGAACCGAGGGTGTACTTGCAACCGGGCGTCGTCATGGCGAGTTCGATGGCCTCACTGATGGCGGTGCCAAGCGAACCGGGGTGGTTGGGGTCGCGCGTGATGATGTCCTTGCCGGCGCGCGTGCTCATCGACGGACTGCCCTCGACGGTGGCGCCGAACGTGCGCATGATGTAGGAGCGGTAGGGCTTCTGCTGCATCGTAATCTTCACCTGATAGACGGCGGCCTCGAGGCCGTAGAGCTTGGCGGCATAGGCCAGTGCGGCACCCCACTGTCCGGCGCCGGTCTCGGTGGTGACGTTGGTGTCGCCCTCCTGCTTGCAGTAGTAGCACTGCGGCAGCGCGGAGTTGATCTTATGCGACCCGAGCGGATTGGTGCTCTCGTTCTTGAAATAGATATGGCACTTGGTGCCGATGGCCTTCTCGAAGGCGTAGGCGCGCACGAGCGGCGTAGCACGGTAGTAGGCGTACTTGTCGAGCACCTCACCGGGGATGTCGATCCAGGGGTGGGTGGTGTCGAGCTCCTGCTTAGAGCACTCGCGGTTGAAGATGTGGGCGAGGTCGTCGACGCCGAGCGGCTCGTGGGTCTTGGGGTTGAGTGGCGGCAAGGGTTTGTGTGGCATCTCCGCCTGAATGTTGTACCACTGTGTGGGCAGGTCCTGCTCACGGAGGAGGAATTTCTTCATAAGTTATTGAGTTTATAAGTTTTTGAGCTGGGGAGGGATGGGGTGGATGGGGTGGATGGGGTGGATGGGGAGAATGGGGTTTATGGGTTTAATGGGTCTAATGGGTCTAATGGGTATGGAACCCACGCGACCCATCAAACCCATAAGACCCACTTCCCATAATACCAATCAATTTATTGTACTTCTCTCAGCAGCTCGTTGACGGTGGGATGGATGTGGACGATGGCGCGGAGGTCGTCGAGGGTGGCGCCCTGCTGGATGAGGGCGGTGGCCTCCTGGACGATGTCGGCGGCATGGGTGCCGAGGACGTGGCAGGCAAGGAGACGGCCGTCGGGGTCGGCGAGGACCTTCACCAAGCCGTCGGTGGCCTGCATGAGCACGGCGCGGCCGTTGCTGCGATAGAACGACTTATGCGCGGTGTAGACACGGCCCTCGGCCTTGAGCTGCTGTTCGGTGGGACCGACGCCAGCCAACTCGGGGATGGTGAAGACGGCCGACGGCACGAGGTCGGGGCGGTGATGGGTGGTGCGGCCGATGAGCTGGTCGACGACCTGACGGCCCTGCTGTTCTGCGGCATGGGCGAGCATCATACGGCCGTTGACGTCGCCGATGGCATAGACGCCGGGGATGTTGGTCTGCAGCTGGTCATCGGTCTTGATGCCGTGGCGGTCGTAGACAATGCCCGCGGCGTCGAGGCCGAGGCCTTCTACATTGGGCTGGCGCCCGGTGGCCACGAGGACGCAGTCGCCCTCAACGGTCTTGGTGACGCCCTTCTCCTCGAAGGTGACGGTGCCGCCGTCGATGGCCTTGGCAGCCGACTGCAGGTGGAATACCACACCGCGCTTCTCGAGGAGCTTACGAAGGCGCTTGGCCAGGTCGGCATCCATCGGCGGCAGACACTCCCTGAGGAACTCGATGACGGTGACCTTGGTGCCGAAGGCGTTGAACGCCGCGGCAATCTCCATACCGATGACGCCCGCGCCGATGATGACCATCGACGGGGGAACGGTCGGGAGGTTGAGCACGCCGGTAGAGTCCATGATTTTGTCGCCGGTCATCGGGATGGGCAGCCGGGCGGGATGAGAGCCGGTGGCGATGATGATGGCATCGGCGGTGTAGTCGTGGCCGTCGCAGCTGACGGTATGGGCATCCTTCAGCACGGCCTCGCCCTGGACGAGGGTGATGCCTGGGGTGGCCATGAGCGTGGCGATGCCGGAGCGCAGGGTCTGGATGGTCTGATCCTTGTAGCGCTGCAGCGCAGCCATGTCGGGTGCGTCGCTGGGCGGTGCGATGATGCCCGCGGCAGAGAGCGAACGGGCCTCGAGGAGGGCGCCTGCGGTGTGGCAGAACACCTTGGTCGGGATGCAGCCGCAGTTGAGACAGGTGCCGCCGAGTTCACCTTTCTCGAAGACGGTGACGGTGAGGCCATGGCGCGCGGCGTAGGCGGCGGTGGAATAGCCGCCGGGACCACAACCGAGGAGGAGGAGAGAAGGCAGAGGCATAATAATGGGGGTTATGGGGGTTAATGGGGGTTATGGGGTTTATGGGGTATATGGGGACGGGAGCCGCTGCACAGCAGCGGCCTACAGAACCGGAGGACGAGAGGTAGCCCCACCTCGCGGGCGCCTTCAGCGTTCTGAGGGGGTGGGGCCGGAGGTTTCGCGCCTTCAGCGTTCTGAGTGGGTGGGGCAGTATTTGAGCACCGGGTGGCGGGCGGCCAACACATCGTCGACGCGGGTGATGGGCGTGTTGTGGGGCGCCTGCTTGACCACGTCGGGGTTGGTGCGGGCCTCGTCGGCGATGCGGTGCATGACGTCGATGAAGCGGTCGAGGGTGTCGCGGCTCTCGTTCTCGGTGGGCTCAATCATCATGGCCTCGTGGAAGAGGAGCGGGAAGTAGATGGTGGGCGCGTGGAAGCCATAGTCGAGGAGACGCTTGGCCACGTCGAGCGTGGTGACGCCCGTCGACTTGTCGCGGAGGCCATTGAACACGAACTCATGCATGCAGGGGCCGCTGATGGGCAGCTCGTAGTCGTCCTTGAGGCGCTCCTTGACGTAGTTGGCGTTGAGCGTGGCGAGGGGACCGACATCCTTGATATGCTCGCGGCCGAGCGAGAGGATGAAGGCATAGGCGCGCAGTTGGATGCCGAAGTTACCGGTCCATGCGCCGACGTTGATCATCGGTCGGTTGACCTGTCCGCGTCCGACGGGGTCCTCGAGGCGGTAGCGGTCGCCTTCCTTGACGACGATGGGGCGCGGAAGGAACTGCTCGAGGCCCTTGCGCACACCGACGGGACCGGAGCCGGGACCACCGCCGCCGTGGGGCGTGGAAAACGTCTTGTGGAGGTTGACGTGCATCACGTCGAAGCCCATGTCGCCGGGGCGGCAGACGCCGAGCATCGGGTTGAGGTTGGCGCCGTCGTAGTACATCAGCGCGCCGCAGTCGTGGACGAGGCGGGCAATCTCGGGAATCTCATTCTCGAAGAGACCGAGGGTGTTGGGGTTGGTCATCATCATCGCGGCGACGTCGGGTCCGAGGAGCGGCTTGAGGTCCTCGACATCGACGCGGCCCTGGGCATTGCTCTTCACCTCGACGACCTCGAGTCCGCAGACAGCGGCCGATGCGGGGTTGGTGCCGTGAGCGGAGTCGGGCACGATGACCTTGCGGCGGGCGGTGTCGCCACGTTGCTCGTGGTAGGCGCGGATAATCATCAAGCCGGTGAGCTCACCGTGGGCGCCGGCGCAGGGGTTGAGGGTGAAGTCGGCCATGCCCGTGAGGGCGGCGAGGGCTTGCCTGAGGTGGTACTCCACGGCCAAGGCGCCCTGCGTGGTGTCGTCGGGCTGCAGCGGGTGGAGGTTGGCGAAGGCGGGCATGTTGGCAATCTCCTCGTTGACGGGCGGGTTGTACTTCATCGTACACGAGCCGAGGGGGTAGAAGCCATTGAGCACGCCGAAGTTGTTGCCACTGTGGTTGGTGTAGTGGCGTACGACCGTCATCTCGTCGCATTCGGGGAGGACGGTATCGGTGGTGCGCTGTTCATCTTCAGGCAGCGCGTAGTGGGGGAACTGGTCGTGGGGCAGCGAATAAGCGCGGCGACCGGGCTGGGAAAGCTCAAAGATGAGAGAGCCGTATAGTTTGTTGTTCATAGGGTTTTTGGGGTTTATGGGGTTTATGGGGTGGATGGGGTGGATGGGGGACCTGACTAACAGGACACCAGCCTGACTAACAGGACACCAGCCTCACCAGCTCCTCCACCTCCTCCTTGCTTCTCTGCTCGGTGACGGCCATCATGATGATGCCGTCGCCCATGTCGACACCGCCGAGGATGCCGTTGGCAGCGAGATGAGCGAGGAGGGTCTGGACGTTGCCTTTATAGCGCAGGCAGAACTCATTGAAGAACGGACGGGAGAAGCACTCGGTGAAGCGGCCGGTCTTGAGGAGTTCGTCGTGGAGGTAGTGGGCGCCGTCGACGGAGAGCTGGGCGGCCTCGCGGAGACCTTGTTTGCCCATGATACTCATGTAGATGGTGACCCAAAGGGCCATGAGCGACTCGTTGGAGCAGATATTCGACGTGGCTTTCTGGCGGCGGATATGTTGCTCGCGGGCCTGCAAGGTGAGGACGAAGGCGCGTCGGCCCTCGGTGTCGACGGTCTGTCCGACGATGCGGCCGGGCATCTTACGCACGAGTTTGTCGGTGGTGCACATGTAGCCAAGGTAGGGTCCGCCGAAGCTCATGGGCATGCCGAGGCTCTGGGCCTCGCCCACGGCGATGTCGGCGCCCCACTCGCCGGGTGTCTTGAGCAGGGCGAGGTCGGCTGCGACGCTGTTGATGACGAGCAGTGCTTTCTGGGCGTGGCACTCGTCGGCCATGCCGGTGAAGTCCTCGACGATGCCGTAGCGGTTGGGCTGCTGTACGATGACGCCGGCGACGCCACCTTCGGCGAGCATCTCGGTGAGGTCGGCGCGACTGGTGGCGCCCTGGTCCTCGGCAATCTGCTCAAGGCGGAAACCGTGGACGTGGGCGTAGGTGCGGACGACGGCTGCGGTGCGCGTGTCGACGGTGGAGGAGATGAGCACGCGGTCAGCCTTATGCGACGCGGCGACGGCCATCATCGCGGCTTCGGCGGTGGCGGTGGTGCCGTCGTACATCGAGGCGTTGCTGACGTCCATGCCAGCGAGCGAGGCCATCATCGTCTGGTATTCGAAGATGTAGTGGAGGGTGCCCTGGGAGATCTCGGCCTGGTAGGGCGTGTAGCTCGTGAGGAACTCGGAGCGCTCGACGAGGGAGGGGATGACGGCGGGGATGTAGTGGTCGTAGACGCCTGCGCCCGCGAAGCAGACGAGGGGCTTGTTCTTTGCAGCGAGACGGCGCATCCACTGGCGCAGCTCTATCTCGCTCTTGGCCGACGGCAGGGCGTAGTCGCCCTGGAAGCGCAGCTCAGCGGGGACGTCGGTGTAGAGGTCGTCGATGGACTTCACACCGATGGCTTTGAGCATGGCGTCGACGTCGGAGGGGGTATGGGGGAAATATTTGAACATGGGGATGGGGTTTATGGGGAAAATGGGGTGGATGGGGTGGATGGGGCCGCGCATTATAATGCGCGGCACAGAACGGAAGGGGAACAGGGAGGAGCGCAGCGAGGCGAGCAAGGCGAGGCCAGGCGGCAGCAAGCAGGCGGGGCGGGGCGGGGCCAAGCGAGGCCAAGCGGAGCGAGGCCTTTACTTCTCGCAGTACTTCTGGTAATCGGAGGCACTCATGAGCTTATCGAGCTCGGAGGGGTCGGAGAGGGTGACCTTGATGATCCAGTTGGCGAAGGCATCCTGGTTGAGGAGCTCGGGGTGGTCCTCAAGGGCTTCGTTCACCTCAAGCACGGTGCCGCTGACAGGAGAGATGAGGTCGGAGGCGGCCTTCACGCTCTCTACTGCGCCAAACTCTTCGCCGGCTTCGAGCACATCATCCACTTCGGGCATATCAACATACACCACATTGCCCAACTGCTGCTGGGCGTAATCGGTAATACCAATGTAGCCGGTCGTGCCGTCTACTTTTACAAACTCGTGAGACTCTGAATAGTAGAGCCCGTCAATTACTTTTGCCATATTGCTAAATGTTTTGATTGCTAATAGCTATTTCTTATAGTGCTTATCGTAGAACTTCTTCTTGACGATGGTGCCGGGGAAGGTTTTCTTGCGTATCTGGATGGCGACGCGGTCGCCGAGCTTCAAGCTGCTGTCGACGAGGGCCACGGCGCAGCTCTTGTCGACGGAGATGAGACGGTAGCCGGTGGTGACGACGCCTACCTCACGGTCGTCCTGCAAGACGGGGTAGCCATGGCGGGGCACGGCGTGGGCGTCGAGCTCGATGCCGCGGAGACGACGGGCCACGCCCTCGGTCTTCTGACGGAGCAGGGCGTCGCGGCCGATGAACTCGGGTTTGTCGAACTTACAGAAGATGCTCAGACCGGCCATGACGGGGGAGATGTCGGCCGAGAGCTCGTCGCCGTAGAGGGGCAGACCGACCTCGAAGCGGAGGGTGTCGCGGCAGCCGAGACCGCAGGGGGTGACGTGGGCGGCCATGAGGCGGTCCCAGTAGTCGACGATGGTGGCGTGGCTGGCGTAGACCTCGAAGCCGTCCTCGCCGGTGTAGCCGGTGCGGGAGATGAGGATGGTCTCGGCGGCTGGAGCGGTGATGTCGATGGTCTTAACCTCATAGAACGCGAGGTCGTGGCAGGTGAGGCCGAGGACGCGCTCGACGACTCCTTCGGCCTCGGGGCCCTGGATGGCGAGCTGACCGAAGTCGTCGCTGCGGTAGGCGATCTGTACGTCGAAGCCGTCGGCCTGTGCGCCAATCCAAGCGTTGTCTTTGTCGATGTTGGCGGCGTTGATGGTGAGGAAGAAACGGTCGTCGGCGAGTCGGCAGATGCAGGTGTCGTCGACGGTGCCGCCGTCGGGGTAGCACATCATGCCGTAGAGCACCTTACCGGCGGGCACGCCGCGGAAGTCGTTGGTGAACAGATGGTTGATGAAGCGCTCGGCGTCGGGTCCGGTGACGACGACCTCACCCATGTGGGAGACGTCGAAGACACCGCAGTGGTGACGGACAGCGTTGTGCTCGTCGATGATGGAGGTGTACTGGATGGGCATGTCGAAACCGGCGAAGGGCTGCATGAGGGCGCCTTGGGCGACATGGCGGGAATGGAGGCAGGTGAATTGAAGAGGCATAGGTGGGAGTTTTATGGGGTTTATGGGGTGGATGGGGTGGATGGGGTGAATGGGGTGAATGGGGACCAAAGACCCAACGGAGCGCGCCGAGGGGCGGAAGGAGCCGCTGCACAGCAGCGGCTTACAGAACCGGAGGCCGGAGCGCCCGGAGGGCTACTTACTGCCCAAATATGAACCTCGGGTCGAGGTACTCACGCTCGATGAGACGGATGCTACGGATGTCGGAGGCATTGAGGGCGACCACATTGCTGCCACAGAGGTGGTCGCGGATGCGCCGCTTGATCTCGTCGAGCGAGAGGTCGGTGTAGTCCTTGAGCAGGCAGATGCGCTGGCGCACGCTCTCGACGCCGTGCTTGGAGAGCTTGGTGCGGGATGGCGTGATGGCGTGGAGCATGTTCTCCATGTCGGTATCGTAGAGCAGCGTACCGTGGGCGATGACGCGACCGGGGAAGTGGTACATCGCATTGCCCGAGACC
>Ga0310695_10013566_pt1 | contig 11172 bp, 7 predicted proteins | sample RumenRJG_04DNA_FD_203882 | JGI IMG/M metagenome (GOLD analysis project Ga0310695, IMG submission 203882) | Bovine rumen microbial communities from Lethbridge, Alberta, Canada - RJG_04 (v2) (version 2) | ecosystem: Host-associated > Mammals > Digestive system > Stomach > Rumen | place: Canada... | reverse complement strand
AAACCAGTTTTTTCTTCCGTCTTGGTTCCGTATGAAGATGGGATGCCTGCAGTGACAGATGTTCGGCAATTCGATGATATTAAAGCGGGTCTATACCGTGTTTATTTGTTGGACGTGGATACCACATGCTATCGTTTGGACTCCGTAAAAGTGGAGCCAAACAAACGCTCCTTTGTCCGATTCGACACGAAAAAGGATCGCATTATGACTGATTCGTTCGCTTGTCGGTTGATGAGCCATCTCTTCTATACCGAGGATAGTCTTGACCTTGTGGTGGAACGACTGTTCGTATTCCTTTGGACCAACGATCCTATTCCGTCCGCATTGTCTGATTCTATCTCAAAGATATTGGAGGATTTCGGCCCTAGGAAGATACAAGATCGCACAGGTGCTGTAGCACAGGTCTCCTCTGCCCACTTAGGGCCTACCGCATCAGTTGAACAAGCTTTGGCTGGTCGTCTCTCAGGTGTTCAAGTCACTGCTGCGAGTGGTCAGCCGGGGGGTGCCTCCAGTGTGACGATCAGAGGTCTCCCTTCGTTGTCGGGCAGTTCCGAACCGCTCTATGTGGTGGATGGAAAGCCTATTGTGGAATCGGCTTTGGCCTCAATTAATCCTTCGGACATTCTCTCGATGGAGGTGTTGAAGGATGCCGCAGCCACCGCCATATACGGTGCCCGCGCGGCGAATGGGGTGCTCGTTATAAAGACGAAACATGGCAGCGACGATTCGCCGGTGACTGAGGAAACGGAGGGTGGCACCACGCTTCGCACCCACTTCTCCGACCAAGGCTTTTGGCAACCTGTGTTGACGACCGACAAGGAGGGTAAGGTGCGCTTTGCGGTTACCTTCCCGGATAATATTACCCGTTGGCAGACAATCTATTTGGCGGATGCTCCTACCAAAAAATATATCGCTAAAGGTTCCGCCGAGGGCTCCATCAAATCCTTCGTTCCGCTCTCCGCCAGGTTATACCTGCCTGAGTTCTTGGTGCGCGGGGATCTCTGTCAGGCCCGTGGCAAGCTGACGAATTACACGAAAGACACGGTGCAGCTGACCAGTTCCTTCTCAGTGAACGACTCTTTGATCTCCACCCATCCGCACCGTTGCGCTACTACGCTGACGGATACCCTCCAGTTGTCTGCCAAGGGAGATTCTCTCTCCGTAGTCTACCAATTCGTTTCGGAGAACCGTTTCAACGACGGGGAGAGACGGAAGGTGAAGATCATGCCGCAGGGCGTCGCTTGTACCGATGGTCGTTTCGCCATCTTGCGGGACACGCTGCGGATGTCACTCCAGTCGGCGAAGGCGGATAGCGTGACCGTCCGGGTGATGAGTACCCAGTCCGATTTGTTGCAGGATGAGGTCTCCATGCTGACAAATTATCCATACGGATGCAACGAGCAAACCACCTCTAAGCTGATTGGTTTCATGACGGCCAACCAGAACCCGAATCTCTCGAAACATCGTCGCAAAACGAACGAGAAGAAGATTGCGGAACTTGTACAGACATTGAAGGAGAGACAGTTGCCGAATGGACTTTGGGGTTGGTGGACGTCCGATCAGTCAAGTCTTTGGATCAGCCGTTACATTATAGAAACGCTTCAAAAATATCACATCGACTTCCCGAAGGAAAACATGGCCAGAACATGTCGTGATTTAATGGGGAACAATTCGTCCGCCGACAAACTGTTTGGCTTGGCGATGCTCCACTCATTAGGACTGGAATTGGATTATCGAACCATGGTGAGCAGGTTGGATTCGGTGAAGGATTTGACGTTCCGGGATAGTCTGGATCTGGCGGAACTCAAGGTGAAATGCGGCTTGCCGATTGATTACGAATGGTTGAACAAGCATCGTGAGGAGACGATGAAGGGATGTGTTTATTATAAGTTTGGCAATGACCGTTCTGTGCATAGCAACAGGATGATGAACACGTTGCAAGTCTATCGTATCCTGCAGGCCGATTCGCTCAAGGATTCCAAGGAGGAACTGCAGAAGATGCGTGACTATTTCTATTACGAGAAAACACTTAGTCCAACTTCCCATTGGCACAACACATACATGTCGGCCATGATTCTCCGCACCTTGTCGGATGATTTGAAGCAAAGTTTGGGCGAGGAGAAAAAGAAGGTGCGCTTCTCGGGCGCCATGCAAGAGGAGATAGACCAATTCCCTTATGAGAGGAAAGTCCCTGCGGATGGTGTGCTTGACATTTCCCAGAATGGCACCTCCCCCGTCTATCTATCCGTTTCATCCACCTATTGGGATTGTCCTGTCAAGGCGAAGGGAACAGGATTCTCCATCCAAACCAGCTTCTCCGACACTGTTTTGACGGTAAGCCAGCGGGTGAAGATGAAGGTGACAGTGACGGTGGAGAAAGATGCGGATTATGTACTGATCCATGTGCCTATCCCAGCAGGATGCACCTATGCGAGCAAGGATCGGAGTTGGAAAAACAATGAGGTCTATAGGGAGCACTACAAGGAGCACACGAACATCTTCTGCTCGGCCCTGACTCGGGGCGTCTACGAATTCACGATAGAGCTAACACCTTTCTGCCAAGGCGAATATACCCTTAATCCAGCCAAGGTGGAGCAGATGTACTTCCCTGAATTCAATGCTTGTACGGAGATGAAGAGGGTGAAGATAGGAGGGGAAAAGTAATTAAAAAATAATTACATATGCGATATTGGGTACCACTCTTACCCATCTTGATCGGTTGTAGCTGTTCTCCCAAAGCGATTTTTTTCAGGTGCGCGGAAAGATTGCGTGGCGGCTCATTTACTTCGCATCGTGAATCCTCCATTCGGGTTGTCGGATGGGATTTCATGATAAATACTTGAGAACCAGTCGTAAACGATTAAAGGCAACAGCGTTTTATGTTTGAAGAATACCAAAATACAAGCGGACAGGTAAGCGGACATGATTATGTGGACCTAGGCCTTCCAAGCGGTAATTTATGGGCGACCTGCAACCTTGGTGCACATAAACTTCATGAACATGGGGATTACTTCGCATGGGGAGAAACATCTCCTAAGAAGTTGTATGCTAACACAAATTACAAGTTCGGGGAAGAAGGCTCCTATTCAAAATATTGCGCATATAAAGAATCTGGAGTGTTAGACTATAAAATCATATTGGAGGAAATGGATGATGCAGCAAGAGCTGTTTTGGGGGATTCTTGGTATATGCCAACTCAAGAAGATATGATTGAATTGGTGGATTATTGTGAGTGGTGGCCTGTTGATGATTTTGAAGGGACTGGTGTTGCTGGCATCGTTGGCATATCTAAAGAGAACCTAAACATGATCTTTTTCCCCGTTTCTGGGGTATGTAAAGATGATGAGGCCCCTGACCTCCAATATGCCTTTTATTGGTCTTCTTCTTTATCTACAGAAATTGAGAACCCTTCTGCCTATGGACTCGATTGTTTTGGGTGGACACCAAGCGTGGAAACTAATTGTTATAAAGCACGTTGTTATGGCTATCCGATTCGCGCCATTTCAAATCCTCACCCTAAATCATATAGTAAAATCCTTGTTGAAATGAAGGAACGAAAAACAATGGAACAGGTATATGGACCGTGGAAGGGTGAGATTCCGACATGGACAAATGTTGGGATGAGATATTATAATTTATACCATGTGCAGGTGAAAGATTATTCTTTGTCTGATATTTGCTTTTTAATCCGTCAATCTTCAATGCAGGAATACGTGATGCCAGTGGCGATAGATATCTTAAGGGTAAAACCATTCATAACGGTTGATGACGATCCGGGGGATTTGTTAGGTCATGTTCTGGGCTCCGTCGAAGACAAGGGAAATGCCGCTTATTGGGAATCACACGATAGCGAGAAAAAAGAGGTGATGAGAATATTTGAATCGTGCAAAGACAGTATGAAATCATATGGCGTCGATGAAAAGAGTTTTTTGAAGCTGTATGAGGAATTCTGTAAAGGAGAAGCGGAATGGGAGGCGGAACGGGAGCGGGACGAGCAACTTAGTAGAGCTAAAAATCTTATGGAGATGGGAGTGGATGAGAAAACCATTTCCAAAGCGACGGGTCTCACTAGAAAGGAAATAGATAGTCTGTGATTTCCTGATTTAATGCTAAAATATGAGATTTATGGAACGGTTCAAAGTTGTCTTTATAAGAGTGATTCTGGCTATTATGATCCTATGTCTAAATAGTGGATGCGGTAATAATATGCCTCAAAAGAATGATCAAGTTGAGAATGTTTCACAGGAGGAGATGGAAGCTGTCGGTGACTCTTTTACCCTAAAAATGGATGAAAAGACATTCTGTAAGGAGGATGCCTGTATTCTTTGGCTTAGTGATTCCGTAGCTGGTTGTTTTAAGGGGATGCGGGCGCCGGTGTTGAAAATAGAATCTGCGGATGGCACTAAAATTGCCAAAGGAATCTCTGGGGCATGTTCTGAACCCCCAAGTGATTGTGATTATTTCTATTACTATGATTATGATGAACGGGTTGTGCTGTCAGGCAGGTATGACAGGTCAGGGAAATATCTCCATTTAATAAAAATCAATGAAAGATCACGCAAGGAACTGGAAGCATGCAAAAATTCTTTTGCATTGAAATTACAAGATTATGAAATCACATATAGTGATGAGTATTCTTATGCTCTTACACTAAGTGATTCTGTGGTTAGTTGTTTAAAAAAAATGTGGGTTCCAGTGTTGAAAATAGAATTTGCAGATGGCACTAAAATTGCCAAAGGAATGCATGTTGTCGCTTCTGGAATCCCAGATGGTTGTGACCTTGTCTATTTTTACGGTCCTAGTGATGAATGGATAAGAGATTCAATACTCGTTTTGAAAAAAAGCGATAGTTTTGGAAAGAATTGATAGAAATTGGTAAGGTATATATAGTACTGCCGAAGCTTAGAACCATTTGCCAAATTAAGGGATAACCTTTAATTTAGCACACATGAAGAGCTATGTAACCTGCGTCGCAATGGCCTAGCGTATTGCGAGTTGAGACCAACGAAGGCGGCCAATAGGGAGCCAATTGACACCCATAGATAATGAAGTAAGGATGTGATAAAAACAATCGATATGGCAGATTCTATAAAGGAAGAGATGAGCGACGTTAAAAGCTCGATAATTATTTTACTAGGCGTGATCATCGCGCTATTGTTTATCTATATATCATTTTTGTGGAGTCAGAAGGAGGTCCTACAAGAAAAAATGGATGAAATAGCTGAGATAAACAAATTGAAGGAGAATATCATCTCGAAAGGCGATCTTAGTTCATATAATTGGTTGTGTGAAAAGAATTATCCGCATGAAGTTCGGTTCGTTTGTGAAATCATATTAGCCGATGTTTACCACCGCCCATGGTGTGGTGGCAATGCCTACTCGTCCCTGAGATCCATTTACTCATCTCATGGGTTGGAGATGAATCCAATGGTTTGCGACATGATGGAGGATTGTATGCTTCATAGTTTAAAATCAGGGAGGAAATATGATTCCTTTCATTTAGCGGAAGTACATGCGATGAAAGAGCAATCGTTGGCAAGATATCACCGGATGATAAGGAAATCACGTGAGTTCCGAAGTGTTTTCGAACAAATATCGAAGGCGGATGATATTCGTAGTTTCGACGGAAAGATCGAAGAGGTTAGTGTAATGGACTCTTTGTATTGCTTGAAGTATTCGTATCGATATGGAGATTCAACCTATACGGGAACAACCTATCGTGAGTTTGAAAGACATGTGGGAGACACATTGTCGTTATCTGTTCCTTTCGCGAATAAGAGATTATCGATGGATGACGTCATGTATCAGTTATGTAACGACCACCCCAAAGATTAGTACATCTACACCCCACAAACAAATAGGGTGTGTCAATACCAAGCGGTTTCGACACACCCTTTTTCTTATTCCCCACCAGGGGGTTAGTTAGCCATCATTTGAACTTGGAGATGATCCACAGCAAGAGGATAGAACCCACAGTGGCAGTCACGATTTGTCCGATGATGCCGGCAGACTCGAATCCCAAGAGACCGAACACCCATCCGCCCAAGATACCACCGATGATACCGACGATCATATTGACCAACAAACCCTTGCTGGCGCCGGAAAACAATTTGCTTCCCAAGAAACCAGCCAATGCTCCAATAGCGAGAAAAATTAGCAATTCCATATTTTTATAATTTAGTTAATAGTGATTCTAACCTGTTACACACAAACAAAATTATAAAAAATATTTACAAATGGCTCGAAGACTATATAATTTTTCAAATACAAGCGATTCAGATAATTTTTTTACCTACCTTTGTGCTAAGACAAACAATAAAGAATATTTTTAGAAATGGACAAAATCAGCTACGCGTTAGGCATAAGCATGGCAGGCAGCCTCAAAAGAACTGGGATCAAAGATCTGAACATAGGAGAACTGACAAGAGGAATCTCCGACGTATTCAGCGGCAAAAAGCCAGATATGGAGCCAGCAGAGGCGCAACAAATCCTCGACCAATACTTCGCGAAACTACAAGATGAAGTAGATGGGCAAAACAAAGAAATCGGAGACAAGTTTTTGGTGAAGAATAAGGAGCAAAAGGATGTCGTCACGACAGCGAGCGGATTGCAATATACCATCATCCAAGCGGGAAACGGGCCGAAGCCGAAAGCGACAGACACAGTACGTTGCCACTACGAGGGACGTCTCATCGACGGAACCGTGTTCGACAGTTCTTACCGCCGCAACCAACCGGCCGACTTCCCTGTCAACCAAGTGATCGCGGGATGGGTGGAGGCGCTGCAGTTGATGCCAGTGGGCTCCAAATGGAGGCTCTTCATTCCTTCGGATCTCGCCTACGGAGAGCACGGAGCGGGAGATGTCATTCGACCAAACTCGACTCTCATCTTCGATGTCGAGCTCCTTCAGATCCTCTAATGTGAGTTCCGATTCACGTACCGTTAGGAATATAATCAACGGGCCGCACGACCCTCGTACCGGGTTCAAGGTCCACCTAATATCAACCACATGAAAAAGATAGTTTTAACAGCGGCACTCATCGCAGCATGCACCGCTTTCACGGCAGAGGCGAAAAAAGCGCCTAAATCAACGACGGTCCTCAAGACCGCCAAGGATTCCACCAGCTACGCATTCGGTTTGGAGTTCGCCAAGAGCATTAACAATACTTTGGAGAACTTGCCAGGGAAACCCTATGATAAAGGATTGCTATTGGATGCCTTGACAAAGATAATCAAGGATGACACGCTGACCTTGGCATTCCCGGAGAAGGATGCGAACGAGATCATCCAAAAGAACTTGAAATTAGCCCAAGACGCCGAGAACCAAAAGCGTATGGAAGAGCAGAAGCAATTCCTCGCCAATAACAAGAAACGTCCGGGCGTCATCGAGACCCCATCCGGCCTCCAATATGAAATCCTGAAAATGGGTGACGGAGCCAAACCAAACTCCGTGAATAGCAGGGTGAAGGTCCACTACGCCGGAACGCTCATGGACGGCAAAGAGTTCGACAGTTCCTACAAACGTGGTGAACCAGCCGAGTTCGAGTTGAAGGGTGTGATCAAGGGATGGACGGAAGGTCTGCAGTTGATGCCTGTCGGCTCCAAGTTCAAATTCTACATTCCATCCGACTTGGGATATGGAGAGCACGGTCAAGGTCCTATCCCGGCATTCTCCACCCTCATCTTCGAGGTGGAACTATTGGACGTGACCAACCCGGACCAGTCGGTCATCAAGGGTGAGAAGTACCAATTCCAACAATATCAACGTCAATAAGAATAATTCTCAAAAATAGTAAAGATGAAAAAAGTATTAATTCCAGCTCTTGTATTGATGGCAGGAGCTACAATGTTCTCCGCTTGCAACAACGCAAAGAAATCCGCCAAGATGGAGAATTACATGGATACAGTTAGTTATGCGCAAGGTTTGGTCGGTGGTACCGAATACAGCAAATACCTGAATACCCCGGAAATCAGCGGTAACTTGGAGGTCTTCAAACAAGCTTTCGACCTTGGATTCAACAACGACTCGACGAAATTCGCCATGTCAAGGGAAGAGGCCTATGAAATCCTCCAGAAATACAACTTAAAGCTTCGCGAAGAGGCACAAAAGAAGATGGAGGAAGAGCGGAAAGCTGCCAGCGCACTCATGAAGATCAAGTCTGATTCAGCTCTCGCAAGCTACAAAAACGAACCAGGCGTGAAGGTAACAGAAAGCGGTTTGATGTACAAGATCCTCAAGGCCGGTACGGGTGCCATCCCTGCAGAAACTGACATCGTGGAGGTGAACTACGAAGGCAAATTGGTGGACGGTAAGATATTCGACAGCTCTTACGAGCGCAAACAACCGATCAAATTCCCTGTAAACGGTGTGATCAAGGGTTGGACGGAAGCTTTGAAGATGATGCCGGTCGGCTCTACTTGGGAATTGATGATCCCTTCTGAATTGGCATACGGTGAGTATGGCGCAGGAAGAGAAATCCCTGGTAACGCAGCATTGATTTTCAAGGTTGAATTGCTCAGCAAAGAGGCTGCGCCAGCACACAAATAAGCACTCACCGGAAGAGAATTCTTCAGGTGAATTCCATAAAACAAGAGGGAGGAAATCCACACGGGTTTCCTCCCTCATTTTATTCATCATTTTGTCTGCCTACGCTTCCGTAACGTCACTTACCCATACCCAATACCAACTTCACGTCGCCTCCGCGCTTGAGCAGATAGAGACCACGAGGCAATTCTGCCGTAGCCGTAAGGTCATCGCCCGCGACACCCGAACGTACCCATACACCGTTCAATGTGTAGAGGGTATAGGCGCTCTCCCTTCCAGCCTCTTCCGGAAGCGGATTCGCATCGATTCCCGTGACGACATTATCGTTTCTCTTTTCCTCCCTATAGGCCGTGAAGTGAATCCGATACTCATTCATGTTGCTATAATCCATGTCTCCACCGATGACCACGACAGAGAGTGTCAGACTCTCCTCGTCGAAGAACTCATAGACATCCGCCAGGTTGTTCGTCGTATAAGAGAACACCCTCTCGCCATAAGCCAGATCCACCGTATACTCATACACGTCCTTGTCGAACCAATCGACCGGTTCGCCCTCATACATCACAGCGGTGATCTGCGCACCGTATGAGAACTGTTGCGTGAAGGAGAAGGTATAGACATGGAAGTTGTCCGGCGCAATCGCCAAGTTACCACCCTCCACCGTGATGGTGAGCTTATTCTCCTGGACGTCGAACGACTCCGTGACCGTGGTCAGGGAATCCGCCTCATAGCGCAGGGTAATGTCCGCATAGGAGCCCTCCACCTCGTAGGAATAGGTCTCTTTGGAGAATCCCTCCATGGCGACTCCATTCAGGCTTACGGCCAATAACTCGGAGTTGTAGACGTTGTGGTCGTTGAACTGGATCCTGTACTCATGGTGGTTGGTGGTATCCAAAGCGAAATCGCCCGATTTAACGCTTATGGTGAGCATATAAGTGCTTCTGTCGTATGAGATAGCGTACGAGGCGAAATCGTCCGTTAAAACGCCTAAATCGACCTTATAATAGACTGCGTCCACCCGATAGTCGAATTTGTTCGGCGCAAATTCCTCCAACGTGCGTCCATCCACGCTCAAATCGCTCAACAGGGAGGTGTAGGGCGCATGGAACTTAACCGTATAAGTGTGCGTGTTGGCCTTGTTCACATCAATATCGCCACCCTTCACTGTAATCGTAAGGATGTTGGTCGATGCGTCAAACGTGTCGGTCGTCGTGGCGTACTCGTCCGCCTCATAGCGGATATCGGAGCGGGCATACACATCATCCATCTCATAATCGAACACTGTCGGGGAGAAAGCCGGAAGACTCTTGCCATGGTCGGTCAACGAGGAGAGGTAGGAAGTGTACGGCACATGGTAACGGACCGTATAGAGGTGACGGTTGTTCGGGAAGAGGAGGGAATCCTTTCCGGTCACCCTAATCGTCAGGGTAGCCTCGCCTTCATCGTAGGATGCGGAGGTGACCGCCGTGCTGTCCGCCCGCCACTCCGTTTGGGAGAAGGCATAGGTGACATCCACCGTATATGCGTAGAGATCCTTGTCAAACCCTACGATCGTTTTTCCGTCCACTTTCAAGTCCGTCAATTGGCAAGGGAGCGAGAACTGGATATGGTAGAGGTGCTCGTTCGCCGGATTGGTGGCATAATCAGCGCCACGTACCGTCACCGTCAGCATATTGCGCGACGGGTCATACTCCTTGGAGGCTGTCGCTCCCGTGGAAAGCCCGTACTCCACCTTGGCGGAGGCATATGTCGTTGGATAGAGATAATCGAACTTCAGGGAAGAGAAAGAATCCACATCCGCACCGTTCACCTTCAGGCTTGTCAACAATGATTCGAACGGAGCGTGGAAGGTTACCGTGTAGGTATGCACGTTCGATGGGTTCGTCGCCACGTCACCGCCCGATACCTTCAGCGTCAGCACGTTCGTGGTGGCGTCGAAACTCTTTTCCACCGTAGCCTCGGCCGACTGCGTATAGGTCACCTCCGAAGTGGCGTAGGCGGCATCGTTCACCGTATATTTAAGCGTGGAGGAACTAAAGTTCGCCACGCTCGTACCGTTCACCTTCAAGCTTGTGAGCAACGACTCAAAAGGTGCGTGGAAGGTTACCGTGTAGGTATGCACGTTCGATGGGTTCGTCGCCACGTCACCGCCCGACACCTTCAGCGTCAGCACGTTCGTGGTGGCGTCGAAACTCTTCTCCACCGTAGCCTCGGCCGACTGCGTATAGGTCACCTCCGAAGTGGCGTAGGCGGCATTGTTCACCGTGTATTTCAGCGTACTGCTGCTAAAGTTCGCCACGCTCGTGCCGTTCACCTTCAGGCTCGTCAGCAACGATTCGAACGAGGTATGGAAAGAGATTGTGTAGGTATGCACGTTCGTCGGGTTCGTCATCACATCACCGCCCGACACCTTCAGCATCAGCACGTTCGTGGTGGCGTCGAAGCTCTTCTCCACCGTCGCCTCGGCCGACTGCGTGTAGGTCACCTCCGAGGTGGCATAAGCCGCATTGTTCACCGTGTATTTCAAGGTGGAGGAACTGAAGTTCGCCACGCTCGTACCGTTCACCTTCAGGCTCGTCAGCAATGATTCATAGACCTTGTCCGGGGCGAACTGGATCGTATAGACA
>Ga0310695_10013560_pt1 | contig 11176 bp, 8 predicted proteins | sample RumenRJG_04DNA_FD_203882 | JGI IMG/M metagenome (GOLD analysis project Ga0310695, IMG submission 203882) | Bovine rumen microbial communities from Lethbridge, Alberta, Canada - RJG_04 (v2) (version 2) | ecosystem: Host-associated > Mammals > Digestive system > Stomach > Rumen | place: Canada... | reverse complement strand
CTCCGCGGACCGCACGGATGTCCCTGGGATAAAAAGCAGACGCACAGGAGCCTTCGGGATGATATCCTTCAGGAAGTGTATGAGTTACTGGACGGGTTGGACCGTGATGACATGGAAATGACGGTGGAAGAACTCGGTGATGTCCTGCTGCATATCGTCATGCAGGCTCAGATCGGCATCGATAACGGGGAGTTCACAATGGGCGATGTGATCGCGCATATCAACGATAAGATCATTTACCGGCATGAGCATGTGTTCGGAAGTCCGGAAGAAATCAGCCCGGAACAGGTAATGGTCCGCTGGGAGCAGATCAAGCAGAAGGAACGGGAAAAGAAAAATAAAAAAGGCGGAATGCTGGATGGGATCTCGAAAGCGATGCCCGCGCTTTCCCAGGCTTATTCCTATCAGAAGCGTGCTTCCAAGGCAGGATTTGACTGGGAGACGGAGGAGGATATATGGGGGAAGCTCTCAGAGGAGCTTTCCGAGTATCAAAAGGCGGTGACACCGGAGGAAAAAGAAGAAGAGCTTGGAGATATCCTTTTCTGTATCGTCAGCCTTGCGCGGCGGCAGAAGATCGATCCCGAGACAGCCCTTCGGATGGCTAACCTGAAGTTTTACCATCGCCTGCACTATGTGGAACAACAGGCGCAGGAACAGGGCCGGGATCTGTTCGATATCCCGGCAGAAGAAAAAGAACGGTATTGGAATGAGTGCAAAGCCTTACAGCGGGAACGGAAAGAATAACAGGCATCCCCTTGGCGCCGCCGAGGTGGTAATGCTGATCCTTGCAGTTCTGTTTCTGCTGCCGGGGATCCTGATTTTCGGCTGGTATGGCAGGACATATCTCACTGTGCGCCAGGTTTCTTCGATCCCGGCAAGACAGGCGGAAATCAGTTTCGGGGACAGGCACTGCACCCTGGATATTGCCGGCGGAGAACTTTCCATCCGCCGTCCGGAACGGACATCTGTCGGAAGCTCTTACAAACTGGACGCAAGCGTGGATTTCATCAGGCCGCTGCGCTTTGTCAGCTGCAGCGGGGGACTGCCGAACTGGAATATCAGCCTGGAAGCACAGACGACTCTTGTAGGGGCCTCGGTGAATCCTTTCGCCTCGATCCGTCAGCCGGCCTTTGACCGGGATCATTTTATATTTGCCTGGACGTTTGTTCCTGAAGAGGAAGTGGCGCCTTATACCTCTCACCTGTGGCTTCGGGCTGTTATCAGTGAACAGGATCAGATTATTGACCGCTGGGATATCCTTGTGAGGGATTTCCCGATGGAAAACAGTCTGCTGTTCGGACAGGCAGCAATATTCTGGCTGATCGGAGGCGGTTTTGCGATCCTGACCGGTCTTTTGATCCTGATCCTATTCCTTCAGAAACGCAGGAAGTTTTCTTCCCGGGAACGGAGTGAAAATGACTGATCCGCGGCTTTTCCTTTCTTGACAATTTCAGGGTAATCATTTATATTTATGATATAGAAAATACCCGTCATAGGAGGCTTTTTATGAACAGGAAAATGTGGTTCTTGACATTAGTCGTTTTCATCTGCGTACTCTGTGTAAGTTTTGCTGCATCAGCTGATTATAAAGATGATTTTTCAGACACGGATTATCAGTCAAACGGTTGGTATCAGCGTGTTCTCCTCGGTAATCCGAACGGGGATTATTTCTATCCGGAACGCCGCCGTATTTCCCTTCATATGCCGGACTATGATACTTCGGTATATTTCCTGAATGAAAATACCTATGCGGAAAACAGCACCGTTGAAGCGACATTCGAGAATGTGTATTCCCAGAACGCCCAGTACGGTATCATCTGCCGTTATCATGATTACGGATGGTATGAGTTCCGCATCGTGGTCGCCGGTGAGCACGCGGGATCCTATACGGTTTATAAATATGATGAATATCTGAAGAGCCAGGGCAAAACGCCGTATGTTATCCTCCATCCGGGTATGGACCGCTATTATTCCTATGACATCAAGCTTGGCCTGAATGTCAAAAATACATTGAAGATGATCTGTGAGGACAATGAGATCCGTGTGTTCATCAACGGCAACGAACAGTTCCCGGTCAGGAACGGAAAGCTCAGGGATGATGATTTCTCTGATGGCGATGCCGGTATTATGACCTGGGTCCAGGTGCCCGGCGGCCGTGCCCAGATCGATCTGACCAAATTCTCGGCTGAGTTTGCTGACGAATAGAAACGTATTTGGTGTGAACGATAAAAGGGCTGTGTCGGTACAGCCCTTTTTAATTTCAATCCTGTGTTATTTATGGGTTTAATCGTTCTGCCGGATGCGGACGGCCTGTATGATCCGATCCTGTGACGGAAAGGTGTGAAATGACGGAAAAATTTAATCTGGAAGAACATATTGCCAAAGGTGTTGAAAAGATCGTTTCAGATACGCTGAAAGCATCCATGAAGGATCCGCGGGAGAGTGCGTTCATGCTGAAATTTGCGGCTGCCAGCCGCAAAGCGACGAAGATCCGACGGAAGCTGGCGGAAAGCGGAGAGCATATCCCTTCGTTTCTGATCGCCAGCATCACGTCCTCCTGCAACCTCCACTGCGCGGGCTGTTATTCCCGCTTCAACAGGGCGACGACTGATTCAGAGCCGGTCCGTCAGCTTTCGTGTGAAAAATGGCAGGAGATCTTCCGTGAAGCAGAGGAACTCGGCGTCAGTTTCATCATGCTGGCGGGCGGAGAGCCGATGCTGCGCCGGGACGTGATCGAAAATGCAGGAAAGATGCAGAACATCCTTTTCCCGATCTTCACGAACGGGATTTTTTTGAATGAACAATATCTGGAGCTTTTTGACCGCTGCCGCAATCTGATTCCCGTGATGAGTATTGAAGGCGGAAAGGAAACCACTGATGCACGGCGCGGTGTGGGTGTTTATGAGCGGCTGATTGCCAATATGGATGCTTTTCACAAAAAGAACCTCTTGTTCGGCGCTTCGGTGACAGTCACTTCAGAAAATATCCGTGAGGTCACCTCTCCCGGGTTTATCGGGACACTGGCAGACAGAGGCTGCAGACTTGTGTTTTTCATTGAGTTCGTCCCGGTGACGGATGACGCGCGGCATCTGGCTCCCGGTGAGGCGGAAAGAGAATTTCTGAAAAGCAGAATGGATCGTTTGCGGGAGGTCTATCCTGATATGATCCTGCTGGCTTTTCCCGGAGATGAAAGAGCGGATGGTGGCTGTATGGCGGCGGGACGCGGATTTTTCCATATCAACTCTCACGGCGGGGCTGAACCATGCCCGTTTTCCCCCTATTCGGATATCAATGTCTGTGAGACGTCGCTGAGAGAGGCAATGCGGTCCCGTCTTTTCCGTGCGCTGCGGGATGGGGACTTCCTTGATGATGACCATGTCGGCGGATGTGTCTTGTACGAAAAACGTGAACAGGTAGAAACACTGCTGCAGAAAGCTGCGGCCGGCTGATGGGTGTATATTCCGCATTTTGATGTCCCTAAATCATTAGTTGCGGTTGACAAACTTTGCGACTGGTGATAAAGTATGAGTGGAGTTAAACGTATAAATGGCTTACGAAATCACTGCGACTACTTTGGAAGCGGCCACTGCAAGTGGTCTGTTCCATATGTGAGGCAGGATAAGCTCAGAAGGGAAATCGGAAAACTGCCTCACAGAGAGGCAGTTTTTTTTGAGAATAAGCGTTGCTCAGTACAGGGCAGACCGGGTGAGGGAATGTCCCTTGATGAGAGGCAGCTGCAAATAGGCAAAAGGAGTTTTTGATGAATAAAGAGGAGTACAAAGAGTATTATTCGAGCGTTTACCGTCATTCACTGGCGCATGTGCTGGCGAAAGCGGTAATGGAAATTTTCGGCAAGGAAAATGTTCAGATCGCCATCGGTCCGCAGATCGCGGATGGCTTCTACTATGACTTTCTGCTGCCCCGCAACCTGACTGCCGAGGATTATCCGGTCATTGAAGATAAGATGAAGGAGATCCTCAAGCGCAAAGAGGATTGGCAGGTGAAGGAAATGTCCCGCGCTGATGCCCTTGATCTGTTTGCCGATCAGAAATTCAAGGTCGAACTCATCAACGACCTGCCGGAAGGTGAAAAACTGACGGTTTATTTTACCGGCGATAATTTCTTCGATCTCTGCCGCGGTCCTCATATCAGCAATTCACAGGAACTCCTCGGTGCCGCTTTCCAGATCCGTGCCGTGTCCGGCGCATACTGGCGCGGTGACGAACACAGGGATCAGCTGCAGCGTATTTATGTCTATGCCTTCGAAAATAAGAAGGATCTGGCTGAACATCTGAAACTCATCAAGGAAGCTCAGGAACGTGATCACAAGAAACTCGGTCCGCAGCTGGAGCTTTACATGTTCGATGAGACTGCTCCGGGGATGCCCTACTGGCTCCCGCGCGGCTGGAAGATGTACAATGCCCTGCTGGAATACTGGCGCTCTGTCCATGAAGAACATGGCTATATGGAGATCTCCGCGCCGGTCATCAACAACAAACAGATGTGGGTTACCTCCGGACATTGGGGCCATTACCGCAATAACATGTTCCTGGTTCCCGGTTATGAGACCGATGAAAACGGGAAACGTGTTTATGATGACGAGAGCCCGGCAACATACGCGGCAAAACCGATGAACTGCCCGAACTCCATCAATGTTTACCGCAAGACTTCCCGCTCCTATCGGGAACTGCCGTACCGGATCAATCAGGTGGATGTAATTCACCGTAAGGAAAAATCAGGTGAACTGAACGGCCTTTTCCGCGTGCAGGAATTCCGTCAGGATGACGCGCATATCTTTGTGACCGAAGACCAGATCGCTTCCGAGATCGGTGACATCATGAGCATCGCGACGGAACTTTATGATACATTCGGCCTCACCTACCGTGTGGAGCTTTCCACCCGCCCGGATGATTATATGGGTGATATCGAGGTGTGGAACCAGGCGGAAGCCTCTCTGAAGAAGATCCTGGATGATACATACGGTGAAGGCAATTACGAGATCAACGAAGGTGACGGTGCATTCTATGGCCCGAAGATCGACCTGCAGATGAAGGATTGCCTCGGCCGCGAATGGCAGATGGGCACGATCCAGCTGGACTTCCAGCTTCCGCTGAATTTTGACCTGAAGTATGTTGCCGCCGATGGCAGTTTCAAACGCCCTGTCATGATCCATCGTGCTATTTTCGGTTCTTTTGAACGCTTCATCGGCATTCTGATCGAGAATTTCAAAGGTCAGTTCCCCTTCTGGTGCTCTCCGTACCAGGTCGGGATCGTGCCGATCATGCCGTCGCACAATGATTATGCGAACGAAGTCCTTCACGTACTGCGCAAAGCCGGTGTCCGCGCGGAAATGGACGGCTCCGACCGCAACATGCGTGATAAGATGAAGCAGTTCCACAATGCCCGTGATCCGTTCATCCTGATCCTGGGCGATAAGGAAGTGGAGAATCGTACTGTCTCCATCACTGCCCGCGGCAACAAGAAGCTGAATGACGTTTCACTCGACGACTTTGTCGCTATGTGCCGCAAACTGAATGAGGAGCATTCTCTGGAACTGGATCTCTGACCGGGCAAGGGATACAGCAGCAATATAGAAGTATCGGAGCCGCACATGAACAGGTTTCATGTACGGCTCCTGCTTTTAAAAGTGTGCTCCCTGTCCGCTTTTCTGAGTGTTATTCATGCTATACTCATAGAGTAGGAGGATGGCCTGATGAAAAAGATGATTCTTTTTTTGCTGATGTTATTTGCTGGGCTGAATATCGTTCCCGTCCTGGCTGAGAATGGTACGGTCACGGTTTTCCTTGCTGACGGAGCACAGCTTACCCTCAAATATGAAGGGTATCAGATTGTTGCCGGACAGCCGGTGATCCGGATCAGCGGCTTCGGCAATAAATTTTTCACAGACAGCAGCGGAAGTCCCTATTCACCGGTACTCCCGCAGATCCGCAGCAACGGGGTGACACATGAATATAAATCACTGAAGACCGAACTGTCAACAAGCGGCATCTATACCTTCACTTTTGATAAAAGCGCTCCCCGGCCGGAAATGATTTATGTAACGGATGTGAAAGACGGCAGATCCTACAGGCTCTGGTATGATCCCGCGTCCTGGAATCCCGAGACAAATCCGGACTTCCTGCAAAATGAAGACAAAGGCTCTGATTGGTGCCTCGCCCGGTTTACACTGCGCACACCGGATATGGAAAACGGCTTTTATGCCGTAGACGCCACCCGGGACCTGCTGGCGGAGCTTGTTCATGATCCCATGTTCTATGTGACATTTAAAGCAGACGGAAATCTGGCAACAAATTTTGATCTGGATGCGGTCATGGGCGATATGATCCCGAACGATAATTATCCCGCCGGGATCACGGTAAGTCCTTTCAAATTCTTTTTCAACTCCGGATTCCACCTGACAAAGGATACCGGCTGGCGCTGGCGGAACGGAAAGCTTTGTTCCGTTCCTTCCGGGGACTGCTACGATGTGGAATACGATCAGGCAGAAGGGATCATGTACCTGAGCTTTCGGGATCAGGTGAATGTCGAAAACCGAAAAAACCGGGACGGAGAATTCATTTCGAAGACCGGGCGTGTTGAAATGGAATCGGTGCAGGAATATATTCCCTGTGCCGCTTATCAGGATGTGATCGATGCGCTCGTCAACGCACCGGTGGAGTCACTGGTCTTTGGCCGTTATGAACAGGATAATGATCCATCCAACGGACCGGAAGACATCGAATGGAATGTGCTGGTGAATGACGGGGAAGGCCCGGTTCTCATCAGTAAATATATCCTCGATGCAAAAGCATATAATGAGGATCCCGCGAAAAAGGGATGGGATCAAAGCCCGCTGCGTTCCTGGCTCAATGGTGAGTTTCTGAACACTGCTTTTACGGATGAAGAACAGGAATGGATCCTGACAACAACTGTCACCGCGGATGCAAATCCCAGCCATCCTGAGGATGATCAGGGATCGGATACACAGGATAAAGTCTGGCTGCTGAGTGCGGAGGAAGCCGGGCAGTGGTTTTCCATCGATGAGAACCGCATGGCCTGGTCAACCGAATATGCCAAAGCACATGGCGCCAGGAATACAACCATGTTCGCCAAAGCCGATGAGTCATGGCTTTACTGGCTCCGGACAGTTTTTTATCCTGCCGGATCCTTCAAGCCGAGAGCTGCTGAGGTCTATAAGGATGGAAGAATAATGGAGGACGGTCCTGATATGGACAGCGCCTATGTCGGAGTCCGGCCCGTGATCAGGCTGCGGATTTCGGACTGATCATTCTTGTACTTACGGCAGAGGTCCGCTGATTCAGCGGATCTCTGTCAGTTTAAAATCCGAAAAGCTCACTGTCAGCGGGGAACTGCCCTGACTTGAGGCGAAAAAACCGTAACCGCCGGTGGTGAAGATCGTATCTTCAGCTTCCGTGAGCAGGATATTATTGGCGTAAAACCGAAGTTCGGATCCCTGTGCTGCGATGCCGATGCTGAATTTCTGCGGTGCGGAGGGCTTAATGGCGCCGTTGATATCCCAGTCGCTGATCACGTAAGCCCTGCCCTGGTAGACACGGTCGACCCGTGTCTCACCCAGACAGTTGAACAGCCAGCGATAGGTATTATCGGAATCGTTGACCCGGAAGCCGATCCCGTACCAGTCGGCGGGGTCGGAACACAATGACAGGCTGACGTTCATGCTCAGGTAATAATCTCCCAGCTGCGGCAGGGAGGAATAGCTGGCGATGGTGTTGGCGCTGTTCTGCAGCGCAAGGGTCATTTCATTGTTGGAGATCACCGCGTTCCCGACAGCGGAACGGTAGGTCTGCCAGGTCTCATCCGAAGAAAAATCATCTTCCAGAAGCACGCTGCCAAGGTCCGGCAGCTGGTCCGGTGTCGGGTAGGGGGTCGGAGTATTCAGCGGACGGGGTGTCGCGGTGGGCGGAAACCAGACGATCGTACTGGTGGGCACCGGTGTGGAGGTCGGGATCTCTGTTGATGTCGGTGTGACCGGTGTCGGTGTATCCGCGATAGGCTGGATGCGGATCTCCGCGCAGCCCGCTGCCAGCAGACAGCATGCCATCATGATCAGAAAAGGCAGGATCTTCCTCATCAGCTTTTCATATGGGCAACGGTGACGCCGTCGCCGCCTTCGTTATCCTGTCCGGATTCAATGAATTTCACATGGGGATTTGCCAGCAGCACCCTGCGGGCAGTCCGGCGGAGGACACCGGTTCCCTTCCCGTGGATGATACGCACATACGGCAGTCCTGCCAGAGCGGCGTCGTCAAGGTATTTTTCAAGCCGGTCGGTCATTTCCTGACTGTCCAGTCCCCTCAGGTCGATCTCTACACCCGGGGAAGCATGGAAAATCTCTCCGCTGACCCGGGCGGATCTGGTTTCGGCTGCTGCCGGTTCTTCTGCTGCGGTTTCCGGTTCGTTCTTACGGGAGAGTTCACGCAGCGGGACGCGCATCCGGAGAGCTCCCAGCTGGATCTCTGCCTCATCGCCATCGATATTGGAGATCACCGCGAGGCTTTCTGTTCCCAGTGAGCGGACACGGACTTTTTCGCCGGGTTTGAGCGGGCGGTCATCCTGAATGTTGGCAGCTTTTTTCAGTGCCTTTTCGCCGGATTTTTTCACCGTTTTCTCAGCGGCTTTCAGGTCCTGGTCCAGTGCGGCAACTTCTTCCGACGGGGCTTTGGCGCGGTTCATGGTTCTGCGGATACGGGTCAGTTCCTCCCGCAGATCCCGGACTTCATCTTCAAGGGCTTCACGGGATTCCTGCAGGATCTTTTCCCGCTCATCTTCAATGGTGTCCAGACGTTTCTGAAGTTCCCGCTGTGAGTTTTCCGCCAGAGAACGCATACGGTCCGCATGGGAGCGGGCTTTTTTCGCCGCGTCATACTGCCTGCGGATCTCATCCAGCAGGTTATCGGCATTCATATCCGCAGGGTCGATCGTCTTCTGGGCATTGGCAAGGATCTCTTCATTAAGCCCCAGCTTTTTGGCGATCAGCAGTGCATTGGATCGTCCCGGCAGCCCGATGGTCAGATGGTAGGTTGGGCGCAGTGTCTTCAGGTCAAACTCCATGGATGCGTTGGTCACACCCGGTGTGGATTGGGCAAACATTTTCAGCTCTGAAAAATGTGTCGCGGCAAAGCAGGGAATGTGGTGGTCCACGATATACTGCATGATCGCCCGTGCAAGAGCGGACCCTTCCTGGGGATCGGTTCCGGAGCCCAGTTCATCCAGCAGCATCAATGTTTTTCCGCCTGCGCGGTCAAGGATCCGTATCTGGTTGGTCATGTGTCCGGAGAAGGTCGAAAGAGACTGTTCGATGGACTGCTCATCGCCGATATCGGCAAAGACATTCCGGAACGGAGACAGTTCCGATCCGGATTCGGCGGGAATATGCAGGCCTGACTGCATCATCAGCGCCATCAGCCCGACCGTTTTGAGGGATACTGTTTTCCCGCCAGTGTTGGGTCCGGTGATAATGACAACGAATTTATCTTCCTCAAGGATCACATCGATCGGTACTGCTTTGTCTTTCGGCAGCAGCGGATGACGTGCCCCGTAGAGCTTGATCACCGGATTGCCGGTCTTATGGTGTTTCTCCGCAAGGATCGGTTCATTCGCATCCAGGTCATCAGCATATTTGGCGCACATCAGCACGAAATCGATCTCCGCCAGAGTCTGGTTGACGGTCCGGATCTCCTGTGCGTTGTCCGCGATCTGTTCGCTGAGGACTCTCAGGATGCGGTGGACTTCATCGCGTTCGGCCAGCTGCAGCTCCTGATAGGCATTGTTCGCATCCACTACCGCCAGCGGTTCCACAAAGATCGTTGCCCCCGACGCGGACTGATCATGGATGATGGATTTCATCTGATTTTTATATTCGGATTTCAGCGGGATAACGTACCGTCCGCCGCGCTGGGTGATGATGGCTTCCTGGATCATCGGCTGATATTTCGGATCGCGCAGCATCTTTTCCAGCCTGCCCAGCAGACGGTTATAGGCATTGTGGATCTCCCTGCGGATAGATGCCAGTTTATCCGAGGCGGAATCCAGCACTTCTCCGCGGTCAGTGACAGTGTTGTTGATGGTCTCGATCAGGCCCTTGGGCGGGGTGAGCCCGTCTGCCATCGTGGCAAGCTTCGGATATTCGGCCGCATGGTACTTCAGTGAACGCCCGAGATCGCGGCCCAGGGAAAGCATGTATGCAAGCCGGTGGATCACCTCGCCTTCCAATACGCCGGATTTTTCTGCGATCGCCAGCAGCGGACCTGAATCGATACAGCCTCCCAGCCGGATCGAGTCATTCACGCTGAGCAGACGCCGTCCTTCCGAAACCAGTTCCAGCTTATAACGGATCACGGATGGATCGGTATAAGGCTGCAGCGAGCGGGCGAGTTCTTCAGACAGGCTGAAAGAAGCGTAAGAGGCAAGCTTTCCGATCACCTCGGGATATTCAAGCATGGTTAATGATTTGGTATCCATAGTATTAGTTGGTGGTTGGTGGTTGATGGTTGTTAGTTTGCAGTGATGGTTGTTTCATCGTTCTGATCAAAGTACGGATCATTCTGCCTGTTTGGGCAGAAAGTGTTTCAGCTGTATAAACTTGCTCTCTTGAAAGATAATGCAGCTGAACACAGATTTCAAGTTGTGTTTCAAGTTCTGCTCTTGAACCTTGTGCAATGCTCAGAAATCGAATAAAGTCTTTTTCTGAATCCCTTGCTTGCCCTTCTGCAATATTCGATGGAATTGATACTGCAGCCCGCCGCATTTGATCTGATAGCCCATAAGTTTCCTCTTTAGGAAGAAATTTGCACAGACGATATATCTCAATTACCAGATCTATAGCTTTTTGCCAAACTCTCAATTCTTTATAACTTGCCATTTCATTTGACTTTCACCTTGATTGATCATAATGGCGCATTTTGTATCCATGTATCCTGTCAAACCACTAACCACCAACCATCAACTACCAACTACCAATCACCAACCACTAACTGCAGGCAGCCAGCTCTCCACCCATCGTCCAGGGACTTGTCCAGTTGATCTTTACCGGAAGGATCTTTCCGGTCAGGTCATCTTCGGAATCGGCGAAGACAAGGTCCATGTTTTCGGTGCGGCCGAGCCAGCGGCGGTGTTTCTTTTCCTCAAACAGCAC
>Ga0310695_10013558_pt1 | contig 11178 bp, 10 predicted proteins | sample RumenRJG_04DNA_FD_203882 | JGI IMG/M metagenome (GOLD analysis project Ga0310695, IMG submission 203882) | Bovine rumen microbial communities from Lethbridge, Alberta, Canada - RJG_04 (v2) (version 2) | ecosystem: Host-associated > Mammals > Digestive system > Stomach > Rumen | place: Canada... | reverse complement strand
ACTTGGTATGAACATAACGCGGTTCGCTCGGATTCGGCTCAAGCTTTTCCCTGAGTCTTCTCACATGAACATCCACCGTGCGTGCGTCTCCCGGATAGTCAGCTCCCCAGACTGCCTTCAAAAGATCGTCCCTGTCATAGACCTTTCCGGGATTTTTTACGAGAAGATAAATCATATCGAATTCACGTCCGGTGAGATTTATCTCCTTGGACTTAACGAATATCCTCCGGCTCTCGGTATCGATCTTTATATCCCCGCTCTCAAGGATCCCGGAACCGGCCGCATGCTCAGCTGATGTCCGTCTGATTATTGCCTTGATTCTGGCCTTTACCTCCAGAATATTAAAAGGTTTTGTAATATAATCGTCTGCACCGTACTCCAGTCCCAGAATCTTATCCATATCATCGGATCTGGCAGTAAGCATGATGATGGGAACCTTGGAAAATTCCCTGATTCTCTGACATACTTCAAAGCCATTCATTTTCGGAAGCATGACATCAAGGAGGATCATATCATAATGATTCTCCTCAGCTCTCTTTAAAGCTTCCTCTCCATCGTATGCGCAGTCCACATCCATTCCGTCCTGCTCCAGGGAAAATCTGATACCCTTTACGATAAGTTTTTCATCATCTACTACAAGTACTTTTCTGGCCATAATATTCTTAATCCACAGTTACCTTATCTTTTATCTTATTGTACATGCCTTCCTTAATTCCGGGTACATTCATAAGATCCTCGGCCGACTGAAAGGGACCGGACTCATTCCTGTATGACAAAATATCAGAGGCCTTCGCATCTCCTATGCCCGGAAGCGTCTTCAGTTCATCAGCCGAAGCGGAATTAAGATTTACCTTCCCATCCTGTGACTGAGCGGAAGATAAAGTTTCAGCTGATGTGCGTATCTTTATCTTCTGTCCGTCCTTCAGAAAAGCAGCCTGATTTATGTCATCGAGACAGGCGTCATCCGTGCATCCGCCTGCTGCCGCTATGGCATCACAGACCCTGGAATCGGGCTTTACATGGTATACTCCGGGCGAAGCCACGGCTCCTGATACCTCGACTATCCATTCCGAAGCTGGAGTGTCACTGCTGTCTTTTGACGCTTCACTTACGACGCCATTGTTTTTTCCGGCATCAAAATATGATCTGCCGGAGCAGGCGCTTATGAGGCATGCCGATAGCAGTATTAAAGCAATACAACTTTTCTTTATTAAATTCATAGGCTCTCCTTTCTCTAAGAAAGGATAAACCTGCTGCCTTCAATATATTCTAGCTTGAAAAGTAAAATATTACAATATAGTTTCAAAAATATTGCAATTCAATCAAATTCTTTAAGTGTGGCATCCAATATGCTTATTCCTTCGTCTATATCCTCTTTTGTCATGACAAGCGGCGGAAGAAGCCTCAGCACATTTCCTCCGGCCGAGAGTGTGACGAGACCATTTGAAAGAGCTTCTGCTACCACTGCGACTGATTTTACATCCTCACGGATTACAAGTCCCTGCATGAATCCCATGCCGCGGCGGGATAGGACTGACGGATGACTCGATACCAGTTCATCGAGCCTTGCCTCGAAATGAGGAGTCAGAGCCTTTACATGTCCGGGAATATCCTTCTCCTCCATGATATCTATAACTTTAGAAACGGCTGCGCTTACGAGGGGATTGCCGCCGTAGGTGGAACCGTGATCGCCCGGTTCTAGTGAAGAAGAAGCTACCTTTTCCGTCACAAGAAACGCGCCTACGGGCACTCCGCAGCCCAAAGCCTTGGCGCTGGCCACTATATCAGGCTTCACTCCGTAATTCTGCCATGCGAAATACGCGCCGGTCCTTCCCATTCCGCACTGGACTTCGTCTAAAATCAAAAGCATATCTCTTTCATCGCAGAGGGCGCGGACTTTTCTTAAGAATTCAGGATCAGCAGGATGTATGCCGCCTTCGCCCTGAACTGTCTCCATAAGAATCGCGCAGGTCTTGTCATCGCAGGCTGCCTTTACGCTGTCGAAATCATTATATTGGGCAAAATGCACTCCGCCCATCAGCGGATAAAAAGGTGTCCTGTAATGATCTGTTCCTGTAGCGGAGAGGGCTCCCACAGTTCTTCCATGAAAACTGTTCTGCATGGCTACTATCTCGTCACCTGCCGCCCCGTCTCTTTTATAAGCATATTTCTTGGCGGTCTTTATTGCTCCCTCGATTGCTTCCGCGCCGCTGTTGGTGAAAAAGACGCGATCCATTCCGGAAACCTTTACCAGCTTTTTTGCAGCCTCTTCCATAGGTTCACTGTAGAAAAGGTTCGAGATATGGGTGATGCGGTCGATCTGATCCTTAAGTGCATCCTTATAAGGCTCTACATTGTAACCCAGCGCCATTACACCTATTCCTGAGGCGAAGTCAAGATATTCCTTTCCGTCCATGGAATAAAGCCTTACTCCTTCGCCGTGATCAAAAACTACAGGAAACCTGTTGTATACGTGGATCAGTGTCTTCTCGGCACTTTCCATTACTTCTTTTTCTGTCATTCCCATGCTCCTTATAAAAATTAATTAAAACTTCCCACTTCTCATTAACATTCTTCGTTGCAAGGATTCATTCGCTTTTTGCCAAGAGATGTCACAGTGGTGGCGAATTTTCAATATTAATATTTTCCTGAATATCTCTCGGTATTATCACCAATAAGCGCAGTTCCGATTCCTTCGTTTGTAAATATCTCCAGCAGCAGGCAGTGAGCAATTCGCCCGTCCAGGATATGCACCCGGCTAACTCCCTTCTCCACGGCGTCAATGCAATTTCTGAGTTTCGGCAGCATACCGCCTTTCACCATGTCATCAGCTATAAGCTGTTTTGCCTCCGATACACTGAGTTCTGAGATAAGAGTCGACTTGTCATGAGGATCTCTGCACAAGCCGTCGATATCGGTGAGAAAAGCCAGCTTCTCGGCGCGAAGCGACTCGGCTATTGCGCTTGCCGCGTCGTCAGCGTTTATGTTATATGATTCATAATTATCATCAAAGCCGATAGGACATACTATAGGCAGAAAATCCTTCTCAAGGAGATCCGTGAGGACTTTCGTGTTTACTTCTGCCACTTCTCCCACATATCCTATATCCCTGCCGCCGGAGAGTTTCTTTTTCACCTTGAGCATTCCGCCGTCCTTGCCGCTTATTCCCACGGCGTGCACTCCGAGCGACTCGACCATCTGCACAAGGGATTTATTCACATGGTTCAAAACCATCTCGGCTATCTCCATGGTCTTTTTGTCAGTAACACGAAGGCCGTTTACAAATTCCGGCTCGATCCCTGCCATGGTACACCACTTCGATATGGCCTTGCCCCCGCCGTGCACGATTATGGGCTTGAATCCTACCAGTTTTAATAGCGTCACATCCTGTATAACGCTCTTTTTCAGAGTCTCGTCTGTCATGGCTGATCCGCCGTACTTTATTACTATTACCTTCCTGTTGAAACGCTGAATATAAGGAAGCGCCTCCACCAGTACGCTTGCCTTCTCCATTACCTCATGCATATTAGAAATATCCATCTTTTTCTTCTTTCCTTCTACCGTAAAAAAATCTCACCCGTCAGCTTCTGTAGTCCGCGTTTATCTTCACATAATCATAAGTAAGATCGCAGCCCCATGCCGTAGCTGATGAAGTTCCGGACTTCATATCCGCGATTATTATTACCTTTTCTGACTTCATTATCTCAGTTGCCTTATCCTCACTGTAAGGAAGAGCTGTTCCGTTTTCGATGAGCTTGATCTTGCCATTTTTGCTCTCCATATAGAGATCGACCTTGTCGGGATCAAACCTGGCTCCCGAATAACCGAGAGCGCAGAGGATCCTTCCCCAGTTCGCGTCTCTGCCAAAAACAGCTGCCTTGGTAAGATTGGATGTGATCACAGATTTCGCGAGAGTCCTTGCATCCTTCTCATTTTCTGCATTCTCCACCCGGCACTCGATAAGAGTCGTAGCTCCCTCGCCGTCTCCCGCCATCTGGATGCAGAGGTCATGCATCACTGAAAAAAGAGCTTCCTTAAAAGCATCGAAGTCGGCCCCCTCTGAGTCAATGAGGTCATTCTTTGCCATTTGGTTTGCCAAGACGACACAGGTATCATTTGTGGATGTGTCGCCGTCTACAGAAATCATATTGAATGTATCGCGGACATCAGCTTTCAGCGCCTTTTCTATCATGGCAGAAGACACAGCGCAGTCAGTAGTGATAAAGCAAAGCATGGTTCCCAGATTCGGATGGATCATGCCGGCGCCCTTTGTCATGCCGCCTATATGGCAGGTCCTGCCGCCTGCAGTGAAGGAATAAGCCGATTCCTTTTCGTGAGTATCGGTAGTCATTATAGCCTTTGCCGCCATATTGCCGGCTTCCGGTGATGAATCAAGTCCTTTGGAGAGTGCTTCCACTCCCTTTTTCACCTTGTCAAGAGGAAGTGACATACCTATCACGCCTGTAGAAGAAAGAAGAACGGAATCGGGAGAAATATTAAGGCATTTGCCTGTAAAAACCGCCGTCTCCCTACATTTCCGAAGGCCGTCAGCTCCCGTGCAGGCATTTGCTATGCCGGCGTTTATCACTACGGATCTGATCCCTGCATCCTTATCTATCATTTCTCTGTCATACTGAACCGGAGCTGCCTTTACAACATTTGTTGTAAATACTCCCGCAGCATTACAAGGTGCCTCGGAATAAATCATGGCCATATCGTCACGGTCTTTATATTTTATTCCTGCTGCTGTGTGAGCTGCCTTAAAACCAAGTGCTGCGGTCACTCCGCCATTTATTTTTTCCATAATTATATTCTCCTTTCAGGCATTGAACCTGGTTATATTCTTATCATTCAGGACAAATTCATAGATATTGAAGTCTTCACGTTTCTTCCAGCCTTCCGCGTTCCAGAAGCGGTTGCCGATCTCGTTCGTTCTGAAAGCCTCGAGAGAAATCTTTGACACATGCTCTTTCTGTAGGGCTCTCATGGCGAAGAGAACCATGGCTTTTCCTATACCGCGGTTTCTCTGATCTTCCCGAACGCATACATGGTAGAAGCAGGCTGTCCTTCCGTCGTGTCCGCAGAGGATCGATCCGACTATTTCGTCGCCAAGAGTGGCTACTACCGAGCAGCCCGGGTTCCGGTCCAGAAAGCGCCTGACTCCTTCGCGGGAGTCGTCAATGGAGCGGATTCCGAAGCCGTGGATCGACATCCAGAGGGAATGCACCTTTTCAAAATCATCCGGACTCATCGCCCTTATCACATATTGTATTTCATCCATAGTCTTCCATCCGTTAATCTCTATCTCATCAAATCCGATTTTATTAAACGTGACTCGGCTCTGTCCTATGTCGTCAACAAAAGCCCCTAAAAAACATTTGAGACTCCGGTATCATATAATATTTACTGACATAAGAAGTCATCGATAAAAGCATGAATCTTCTCGCAGTCTCGATTCTGCAAGATTATACAACTATCATTCGGCAGAATCAAGTGTTCTTTGACGAGATTTGCAGTTTTATGCACAATGTTTGTATAAATTTGCACTTGCAGTAGACTCTTTACTGTTGTATATTCTTTAGAGCGAATATTAATTCATTGATTGCCTCGTGTAATCGATGAAAAGCATGTCCGTTTCATTCATTGGATGATTACAGTGTCAAAAGGTACTTTTAACACCTGCATAATTGTATGATCTAGTGCGCAAAGGAAATTCCGGCACTTATGTAATTATCAATGAAGAAAACAGGTACTTTCGGCACTCATTTTATTATATGGAAAGAAGGATCTTATGGCAAAAGAAAAAGTAGTTCTGGCGTATTCAGGCGGTCTCGACACCACAGCCATCATCCCCTGGCTCAAGGAGAATTACGGATACGATGTTATCTGCTGCTGCGTTGACGTAGGTCAGGGCGAGGAGCTCGACGGACTGGATCAGCGCGCCAAGATGTGTGGAGCATCCAAACTTTATATAGAAGATATCACAGATGATTTTGCCGAAAACTATATTGTCCCCTGCGTCCAGGCAGACGCTGTATACGAAAACAAATATCTCCTCGGCACATCCATGGCTCGTCCCGGAATTGCAAAGAAGCTGGTGGAGATAGCAAGAAAAGAAAATGCCGTCGCCATCTGCCACGGCGCAACCGGAAAGGGCAACGACCAGATCAGATTCGAGCTCGGCATCAAGGCTCTCGCGCCTGATATCAAGATAATAGCTCCCTGGCGTGACGACAAATGGACTCTCCAGTCCCGTCAGGATGAGATCGACTACTGCAAGGCTCACGGCATCCATCTTCCATTTTCCACAGACCAGTCCTACAGCCGCGACAGGAATCTCTGGCACATCTCCCATGAAGGACTTGAGCTTGAGGATCCGTCTTGCGAGCCTGATTACGACCATCTGCTTGTACTTACCACTCCTCCTGAGGAGGCTCCGGATGAACCTGAATATGTCACAATGACATTCGAATCCGGTGTTCCCGTATCTGTAAACGGTCACAAGATGAAGCCTGCTGATATCATCCGTGAGCTCAACCGTCTCGGCGGCAAGCATGGAATCGGAATCATCGACATAGTCGAAAACAGGGTCGTCGGAATGAAGAGCAGAGGCGTCTATGAGACTCCCGGCGGCACCATTCTTATGGAAGCACATAAGCAGCTCGAAGAGCTCATTCTTGACAGAGACACCATGGCAGTACATAAGGATCTGGGCAATAAGCTTGCCGAGGTCGTCTACGAGGGTAAATGGTTCACGCCTCTCCGCGAATCCATAGAAGCCTTCGTTAAGACAGATCAGAAATACGTCACAGGCGAAGTCAAATTCAAGCTCTATAAGGGCAATATAATAAAGGCAGGAGAGACCAGTCCTTATTCTCTCTACAACGAATCGCTCGCATCCTTCACCACGGGAGATCTCTACGATCACCACGATGCCCAGGGATTTATCACCCTCTTCGGTCTGCCGCTCAAGGTCAGAGCCATGAAGATGCGTGAGGTTGAGACAAACTCGAAATCAGAGACGAAATAATATAAAAAAGCCGGCGCTTGATGGCGCCGGCTTTTTTAGTTATCGTTATTCGGCTTCCCCAGAAAGATATACGGCGTGGCCTGATAGACATAGTAGTTGAGCCAGTTAGTATACATGGCGTTTGCCATGGCTCTCCACTGCATGACCGGTCTTTTCTCCGGATCATCGTCAGGATAATAGTTGACGGGGATATCTATGTCGAGTCCCTTCGCGATATCCCTTTTATACTCCTTATCCAGAGTCATCCTGTCATACTCGGGATGCCCCATCACAAATATCTGGCTGCCATCATCATTCATGCAGAGAAATGTACCCACTTCATTCGACTCAGCCAGAGTGATAAGATCCGGATGCCGTCTGATATCATCCGAATCTACCTCTGTGTTTCTCGAATGCGGTGCCATGAAATAATCGTCAAATCCTCTTACCAGCGGTACTCTTCTGTGCATCACCTTATGAGCATAGACGCCGAACACCTTGCGTGGCAGAAGATGTTTATTTATACCATAATGATAATAGAGCCCGGCCTGGGCGCCCCAGCAGAGATGAAGAGTCGATGTGACATGAGTCTTTGACCACTCCATGACATGACAGATCTCATCCCAGTAATCCACTTCCTCATAAGGCATCTTCTCGACAGGAGCTCCTGTAATGATCATGCCGTCATAAAATCTGTTCTCCACATCATCGATCGTGAGATAAAACTGATTCAGATGGCTCTTCGACACATTCTTTGCTATATGGCTCTTCATGGCAAGAAAAGTCACGTTCACCTGAAGCGGAGTATTTGAAAGCATGCGAAGAAGATGCAGCTCAGTATCCTCCTTGAGCGGCATCAGATTTACAATGGCTATGGAGAGCGGACGGATGTCCTGGTGCATGGCCTTGTCCTTCTCCATTACAAATATATTTTCTTTTTCAAGAATCGCATTTACCGGCAGATCACTGTCTGTACAGATAGGCATTATGAAGCCTCCTTTTCTATCAGCCGATCAGATCCATAAGTTCTTTCTCGGATATGACTCTGACGCCGAGCGCGTTTGCTTTATCAAGCTTCGATCCGGCATTCTCACCGCAGAGCAGAAAATCCGTCTTTTTAGAAACAGAAGATGTGACCTTGCCTCCGTTTTTCTCAATAAGAGCCGCGGCCTCGTCCCGCTTCATGTCCGGTAGAGTCCCCGTGATCACAAATGTCTTTCCCTGAAGCTTATCTCCTTCTGACACCATACGGCCTGACATGTTCAGTCCGTATTCCTTAAGTAAAGCAATGACCTTCAGATTTTCTTCCTGATGAAAATATTCAAAAATCCCGTCAGCTGTCACCTGACCTATATCATCAGCGGTCGTAAGCAGATCCGCATCCGAAGAGATGATGCCGTCTATGGAACCAAACCTGTCAATAAGTGACTTGGCTGTTGATTTCCCTACATTCGGAATTCCAAGGCCTGTAAGAAGTCTGTAGGCATCATTACTTTTTGAATCCTCGATCGCCGATAAAAGCTTATCGGTATTGGTTTCCTTTCCTACTATCCTCTCTCTTATAAGGTCATCCCGTCTGTCTTTAAGCCGATAAATATCAGAGACATTCGCTACATAACCTTTCTCCGTCAGCTTCTTTGCCGCTTTCTCGCCAAGTCCTTTTATATCCATTGCGTCACGGCTGGTAAAATAAATGATGTGCCTCAAAAGCTGAGCCGGGCAGGTTGCTGATGTACAGATAATATTTGCTGTTCCTTCCTCTCTTACGGTTCTGGCTCCGCAGACGGGGCAGGTATCAGGAATAAGGAAAGGTTTCAGTCCCTCAGGTCTCTTATTTTTAAGTACTGTGCTTATCTTCGGTATTATCTCGCCTGACTTATAGACCTTTATTCTGTCACCGATCCTTATGTCCATGGAAGTAATAAAGTCCTGGTTATGAAGCGTCGCTCGGCTGACCGTGGTTCCGCATAGATTTACAGGGTCAAACACGGCCGTAGGATTGATGCGGCCGGTACGTCCGACGCTGAGTTCTATATCCCTGAGAGTCGTCTCCTTCTCCTCAGGCGGATACTTATATGCTATGGCCCAGCTCGATACCTTGTCTGTGTGACCGCACTCTCTTCTCTGGCTGTAGCTGTTCAGCTTCACGACAGCCCCGTCTATATCATAAGGGAGACTGCCTCTCATCTCGCCGATCTCATTTATGGCATTCCATACTTCATCGCTTGTATGGCAGACCCTGTAATTCTCAATAGTCCTGACTCCTGCCTTATGCAGAAAATCATAGCAGTCTGTATGCTTTTCGAAATAGGCGCCTCTCACATCCTGGAGATTGAAAATAAACATCGAGAGTCCTCTTTCTGCTACCACCTTTGGATCAAGCTGTCTCAAGGTGCCGGCGGCGCAGTTCCTCGGATTCTTGAAAGGAGTCTTCCCCATCAGCTCCTGATTTGCGTTGGCATTTGAAAAAGCCTCTCTTGTCATATATACTTCGCCGCGGATCTCAAGATATTCCGGGGCATTGTCTATATGCTTCCTTACGTCTTTTATCCGGCGGGCGTTATCTGTAACGTCCTCTCCAAAATTCAAGCCGTCTCCCCTGGTCTCGGCAAGAACCAGATCTCCATGATCGTATCTGAGTGTCATGGAAAGTCCATCGATCTTCTGCTCGACGACAAATTCAGGAGAGCCAAATCTATCCTGCATCGATTTCACAAAGGCGTTTATCTCATCGCGCGAAAACACATCGTCCAATGAGAGCATAGGCACATTATGCCGCACCTGGACACCGGCTTCCCGTTTTGCGACACCTCCCACATGATGAGTCGGAGAAGAAGGAGAATCATATTCAGGATAATCCTTCTCCAGCTTCTTAAGCTCCTCCATCATCATATCGTATTCATAATCTGATATCTCGGGATCATCAAGATTATAATAACGGTTGTTATGATATTCTATTTTTTCTCTGAGTTCATTTATTCTGTCACTAACACCGGATTCATTCATATTTTTCACTCTTCGTTGAAAACAGCGGATACATTTTGCTTTCACCCTTCGCCAAAGCAAATGATTGCGTTATTATTCACCAATTAATTAAAACACCGGGCTTATGCGGCATTTCATTCATTATCAGAACCGGAATCCGTGCTGCCGTCATTCATTTGTCCTTTGTCTCTTCTATATCCGTTATTGTACGGATAGGGTCTTTCGTTCCTTATGTTATTTGAATACGATGACGGTCTCCCGCTCCTGTATGAGCCGTTATTTCCATAAGGTCTGCCGCTTCTGAAACCACTGCCTTCATATCCGTAATCATCTGACCGGTACTGCCTTCCGCTGTCAAATGATCTGTCGCCCGAATATGATCTGCCGGACGAATATGACCTGCTGCCGGAATATGATCTGCCGGTCGAATATGATCTGTCGCCCGAATATGACCTGTCACCCGAATACGATCTGCCGGTTGAATATGGTCTGTCGCCGGAATATGACCTGTCACCCGAATACGATCTGCCGGTCGAATATGACCTGTCGCCCGAATATGATCTGCCGGTTGAATATGGTCTGTCGCCCGAATATGACCTGTCGCCCGAATATGACCTGTCACCCGAATATGACCTGTCACCCGAATACGATCTGCCGGACGAATATGATCTGTCGCCCGAATATGGTCTGCCGGTCGAATATGGTCTGTCGCCAGAATATGACCTGTCGCCGGAATATGACCTGTCGCTCGAATATGATCTATCGGACGAATATGATCTGTCGCCGGAATATGACCTGCCATCTGAATATGGTCTGTTGTCCGAATATGATCTGTCGCCGGAATACGATCTGCCGGTCGAATATGATCTGCCTTCTGAATACGAACTGTCACTGTGGTAAATGACAGGTTTTTCATTTACATAGCCGTCACTGCTGTAAAGATTTCCATCACTGTAGAAAGGCCTGCCGCTTCTTCTCTCATTATCATACGGTCTGCCGCCTCTTCTCTCATTATCATACGGTCTGCCGCCTCTTCTGTCATTATCATACGGTCTGCCGCTCTTATAAGACGAAAAACTTCTCGTTGAAAAATGATTCGAACCTCTGGGAGCGCTGTAAGAATTTCTGAGTTTTGAAAAAAGCTGCGACTTTTCTTCATCGGTCAGATCCCTGTATTCACCCTC
>Ga0310695_10013557_pt1 | contig 11178 bp, 7 predicted proteins | sample RumenRJG_04DNA_FD_203882 | JGI IMG/M metagenome (GOLD analysis project Ga0310695, IMG submission 203882) | Bovine rumen microbial communities from Lethbridge, Alberta, Canada - RJG_04 (v2) (version 2) | ecosystem: Host-associated > Mammals > Digestive system > Stomach > Rumen | place: Canada... | reverse complement strand
GGCAAAATCAGCGACGAGCGTTTCATGGAACTGTCGGCAGACTATGAGCAGGAACAGCGGGAACTGAAAGACCGCGCCGCCGCTTTGCAGGCCGAACTGGACAAGTCGCAGGCCGCCACCGTCAACGCGGAAAAGTTTATGGGTATCGTCCGAAAGCACCTTGCCTTTGAGGAACTTACCCCCACCCTCTTGCGGGAAATGATTGAGAAAATCGTCGTGCATGAGTGCAGCTATGACGAGAACGGCACCCGCAGGCAGGATATTGAGATTTATTACAGCTTTGTCGGCAAGATTGACTTGCCCGAAGCCTAACGCCCGACCTATCCGACACAACGCGCGAGTGCCGGATAGGAACGGCAAAATTTTTTACACTTCTATTACTTCTTTATCGCACATCAGTAAAGTCACAGGGCATCAAGCAGCTCATGGCTGGCGGTGGTGTCATCCTGATCGGCACACAGCTCGTCCCTCAGCTGGGAAGCTTGTTTTAATGCAGGCAGAATTGACAACCTTCACAGAAAAAAGTATACGGGAAAACCTGGGGCAGGCAGATGGCAGAAAGTTTTTTCTCCAGCCTGCCCCATTGTTTATGAAAACAGCCCTGTCTGCTCAGAGAAAGGAGGATGATGACCTGTGTTCGACAGCATATTCCTGGCGATTGAGACATGGATGCGGGGGATGCTGACAAGCATGGTGGACACCAACCTGGCTGCGATGTTTACGGAGGTAAACGCAAAGACAGCGAATATTGCCAGCCAGGTTGGACGTACACCGCAAGGGTGGAACGGCAGCATCTTCAGCATGATCCGTAACCTGAGCAACTCGGTGGTCATGCCGATCGCCGGTCTGATCATCACCTACGTGCTCTGTTACGAGCTGATTTCGATGCTTACAGAGCGCAATAACATGCATGACATAGATACATGGATGTTTTTTAAATACTTTGTAAAGATGTGGATCGCCGTCTACATCCTGAGCCACACGTTCACGATCACGATGGCTGTTTTTGATGTGGGCCAGCATGTGGTAAACAGCGCGTCCGGTGTGATCGGCGGTTCTACTGCTGTAGACATTACTGCCCTGACCGCGACCATTGACGCGGCAATGGTGACCATGGAGATCGGAGAACTGGTCCTTTTAGCGATTGAACTATTTATAGCGCGCCTTTGCCTGCAGCTGATCTCCATTCTGATCACAGTGATCCTGTATTCGCGCATGATCGAGATCTATCTGTATGTTTCTGTATCTCCAATCCCCTTTGCGACCCTTGCCAACCGGGAGTGGGGGCAGATTGGAAACAATTACCTGCGCGGCCTCTTCGCACTGGCTTTCCAGGGCTTTTTTATGATGGTCTGCGTGGGAATCTATGCGGCTCTTGTTTCATCGGTAGGTGTTGTGGGCAGCAACCTGCATACAGCACTGCTTGAGGTCATGGCATACACAGTGCTTCTGTGCTTTGCCCTCATGCGGACAGGGAGCCTGAGCCGGCAGATCTTCGGCGCGCATTGACAATGATCGTATCAGATAAAAACACAGGCAGCATGGAAACACAGCATTTTGAATGATGAGGGGGAAACTCGGAAGATGGCATATGTGACAGTACCTAAGGATCTGACAAAAGTTAAAAACAAAGTAGCCTTCAACCTGACGAAGCGGCAGATCGTCTGTATGGCGATCGCCGCAGCCTTCGGGATTCCTTTCTTCTTTCTGACGCGGGATTACTTGGGGATCACCAACGCCGCAACAGGGATGGTGCTCCTGATGGTACCCGCTTTTTTATTCGGCATGTATGAAAAGGACGGGATGCCGCTCGAGAAGATCCTGCTGAACATCATTACGGTCCGCTTCCGCAGGCCCCATGTCCGCAGATATGAGACGGAGAACATATATATGCAGGAAGAAAAAACGGAGGAGGAAGGCACCAATAAATTGTCAGCTAGGCATAAAGGCGGACATTCACGGAATGCATAATGTCTCGATCATCAGATTGCTTAAAGCAGAAAGCCAGTTTTGTCCTGGCTAAAACGGAATAAGCGTTGTTTGAGAGGCAGAACGCATAGTAAAGAAAGAGAAAAAGGAATAAGAGAAGCATGGAAATGGAAAGGAGATCGCCGGAGTGTGGTGGTTTAAGAAGAAAAAAGAAAACATCGAAGAGGTGGCAGGAAATAAGAAAAGTATCCTGGGGAGCCGTAGCTATCAGGCCGGAGCCGACAGAAAGGAGAAGCTGGAGGAAGAGAAAGAACGGAGAAGGAGAAAAAAGAAGGAAAAAGAAGAAAAGAAGGCGAAGGAAAAAAAGATTTCCGCCCAGAATACCATCCCATACAGGGAGATGGCAAAGGACGGGACCTGCAGGGTGAAGGAACACACTTATTCCCGGACGATCCGTTTCTATGACATCAATTACCAGCTGGCACAGAACGAGGACAAGAGTGCGATTTTCGAGAGCTGGTGCGATTTCCTCAACTACTTCGACAGCAGCATCCATGTACAGCTCTCTTTTATCAACCACAAGAGCAGTATGTCGGAGTATGAAAAGGTGATCAGGATCAAGCCCAAGAATGATGCCTTTGATGATGTCCGCGCCGAGTACGCCCAGATGCTGCAGGCCCAGCTTGCCAAAGGAAACAACGGCCTTGTACGGTCCAAATACATCACCTTTTCTATCGAGGCAAACACATATCAGGAAGCGAAGCCGCGCCTGGAGAGAATTGAGACCGATATTTTGAATAACTTCAAGGTCCTGGGGGTCACGGCCTATCCACTGAACGGCGAGGAACGGCTGAAGATTCTCTACGAGACCTTCAATCCTGAGACAGAGAACCCCTTCAGGTTTTCTTACAATCAGCTGATGCAGACCGGCCTGTCCACCAAGGATTATGTAGCCCCGACCAGCTTCGTTTTTAAGAGCGGCAAAATGTTTACCATGGGAAAGACCATGGGTGCCGCGTCCTACCTGCAGATCCTGGCTCCGGAGCTGACGGACAAGATGCTGGCGGACTTCCTGGACATGGATAAGAGCCTGATCGTCAACATTCATATCCAGTCCCTGGATCAGGCGAAAGCCATCAAGCTGGTAAAAGGAAAGGTCACGGACATCAACCGGATGAAGATTGAGGAGCAGAAAAAGGCAGTCCGCTCCGGATATGACATGGACATCATTCCCTCTGACCTGTCCACTTACGGAAATGATGCCCATCGGCTCCTGGAGGACCTGCAGTCTCGCAATGAGAGAATGTTCCTGGTTACGGTCCTCTTCCTTAATACAGCGAAGACACGGCAAGATCTGGAAAATGCCGTCTTCCAGACAGCAGGCATTGCGCAGAAATTCAACTGCGTCCTGCGCAGACTCGATTACCTGCAGGAAGAAGGACTCATGAGCAGCGTGCCGCTGGGGATCAACCTTGTCCCGATCACAAGGGCTCTGACAACGACCGCCACGGCTATTTTTGTCCCTTTTACGACCCAGGAATTATTCATGCCTGGCGAGTCACTGTATTATGGCCTCAATGCCCTGTCAAACAACATGATCATGGTGGACCGCAAGAAGCTCAAGAACCCGAACGGCCTGATCCTGGGAACGCCCGGCGCCGGCAAATCATTTTCTGCAAAAAGGGAGATCACTAACGCCTTTTTTGTCACGGAAGATGATATTATTATCGGAGACCCGGAAGGCGAGTATTATCCTCTGGTCCATGCTCTGGGCGGACAGGTCATCCATATCTCACCGACCAGCCACGACTATATTAATCCCATGGACATCAACCTGGACTATTCCGATGATGATAATCCCCTTGGCTTCAAGTCCGATTTCATCCTCTCCCTGTGCGAGCTGATCATGGGCTCCCGCAACGGCATTGAAGCGGAGGAAAAATCCGTTATCGACCGGTGCCTGCCGATCGTCTATCAGAAGTACCTTCTGGATCCAGTGCCGGAGAACATGCCGACACTGGGAGATCTGTATACTACTCTCCGTGCCCAGAAAGAGGAACAGGCACAGCGCATTGCGACAGCCCTGGAAATTTATGTCAACGGCTCCCTCCGAGTCTTCAACCATCAGACCAACGTCGAGTTGGACAACCGGATTGTATGCTTTGACATTAAGGAACTTGGCAAACAGCTGAAAAAGATTGGGATGCTGATCATCCAGGACCAGGTCTGGAACCGGGTGACCATTAACAGGGAAGCTCATAAATCAACGCGTTACTATATTGATGAGTTCCATCTCCTGCTGAAGGAGGAACAGACAGCAGCCTACTCGGTAGAGATCTGGAAGAGGTTCCGGAAATGGGGCGGGATCCCGACCGGCATAACACAGAACGTGAAGGACCTCCTGGCCTCACGGGAGATTGAAAATATCTTTGAGAACTCGGATTTTCTTTATATGTTGAACCAGGCCGCAGGGGACCGCCAGATCCTCGCGAAACAGCTGAATATCTCTCCATATCAGCTCTCCTACGTCACCAATTCCGGAGAAGGCGAAGGCCTCCTCTTCTACGGGAACATCATCATTCCCTTCAAAGATCGGTTCGACAGGAACACCAAACTCTATGCATTGATGACGACAAAAGTTTCTGATTTGCAATAGTAAAAACCATTAAAGTGAGGATTACACGTATTGTTGTAGGGGCTCCAAAGCGACAATAATTCAAATCGATTGGGGAAAAATGGATATAGATTAGGCTTTACGCCGTATATGAGACCGTTTTGCATATCATGCAAGCGGTCTTTTTTTTTGAATTTTTTAGGAGGTGATCGATCCGATGGCGGGAAAGCGGTATCAGGCAAAGGACCGTAAAGTAGCAAAGATGGAGCGGACGGGCCTTGTGGAGGAAAATGTCCGTACCGGTGAAAAAACCAGAACTTCAAAAGAAAGCACGAGGGAGATTACCTTTGAAGGCAGATCGGATTCCAGCAGGCGGGAAGATTCGGCAGTACAGAATACATTTGCCTCCAGCTCACGATCAAATAGTCGGAATACGGGGAGAAGACATTTTCATCGAAGCCGGGATCTCAGAGAGCGGGAAGCAGACGGCTCCGGAAAACAGGAGCCATTCAAGTCCTATAGCAATGTAACTTTTCCAGAAAAGGAAGACACCAGAGAATCCCACTATTTGGGAGACCAGAAAGAGAATGGCTCCAACCAGGAAGATCATTCACATATTCGGAATTACCACGCTGAGAATGCTGAACCTGGTGAAACTTCCAACAACCGTGGCCATAGTGAGAACTCCGATAGTAAAGAGCGAACACGGAACCGGCAGAAAGCGGTAGAAAAATACTGGGGACAGGATTCCGCTCCAAGGGAAAGACCGGATGGATTCCCAGATAAATCCGGCGCAGGAATAAGCTCAACTACGCCAGATGGCCGTTTGCCCGGGATCTCATCAGAAGACCTTCATCGAAAGATCCGTAAAGACCAGGTGCGGCAGGGATTCCAAAAGGCGCAGACTGCACAGGGACAAGGATTTTCATCATCAGGAGAGACAGTCAGGCAGGGAACCGGCAGTTATTCGCATTCGTCAGGCAATTCAGCTCCAGGTGTAGAAAATAGTGCGGAAGCACTGTCTGCCTCTATACAGAAATCAAAGCTGATGTTTGGGGACGAGTCTTCCGGCATGGTACGCGGCGCAGGCATGGCCATGGCTGGTCATGCAGCAGGAAAACTGGCCTATGGGGCAGGCAGGTATGCTTACCGCAGGCTCAGAGAAGACACTCAGCAAGATACTGAGGCAATCGGCGACAGCACAGCCATTGATGCGATCCACCAGGCAGAAAAAGCTGGTACAGGTGCAGTCAGGATGGCTTCTGCCAGAAGTCCTAATGGCAGTAAATCTGTCCGCAGAGGAATGAACGAGAAGCAAAGGCTCATAACAGCAGCTTCCAGGCAGAAGGATTTGGTATCAGATGGTTCAGCCGTCGTCGGAAAAAGTATCTCGGGAGAAAAGAAGAAATCCTCGGCAGAAATCAACCGTTTCTGGCAACGAAAAAGATATAAGGATGCCTATAAAAAGGCAAGGGGAGCCGGCGGCACTCTTACGGGTGCAGGTGGAAAGGCATATGAATCAGGAGGCCTTTTTTCCAGGACGCTGCGCCGTATCCGCAGGATGGTTGGAGGCGGAGGAAACAGTCATTTTCTCATGACGTTAGCTGTTATAGGCGTGATAACACTGCTTATTGCGGCGTCTATTTCATCCTGCGCATCTTTTATCCAGGGGATCGGGGCAACTTTTACAGGTTCAACCTATCCGAGTACGGATACGGACATATATCTGGCTGAGGCAGCATATTCTGCCCTTGAGGACGGGCTGAATACGGAGATCATGCGGATGGAACAGGACAACCCGGGTTACGACGAGTACCGATACCAGATCGATGAGATCTTCCATAATCCCTACCAGCTGATCTCCCTTCTGACAACCCTGTATGGGGAATTTACTTTCCCGCAGATCGAGCAAACAGGGATCCTGCAGCGACTTTTTGAGGCCCAATATGAAATCACCACCTCCGTTAGTACGGAGTCAGAAACAGTTGTTGTGGAGGAAATCGTTGATGCAGAGACCGGGACCATCACTCAGGTGGTGGAAGAAAGGCAAAGGCAGATCCTGAATATTGTCCTGCGGAATAATGGATTCGATTCTGTTGCAAGACGGTATTTGACGGATGCGCAAACGCCCATGTACCTGCTCTATAATGCCACAAATGGAAACCGCGATTACTTATTTGATGTGACTGCAACCGGTGGATACCAGGGGAGGGGCCAGGACTTCGGCTACACAGTCCCCACGGAGGCTCTGTCCGATGAGCGATTTGCCAGGATGCTGCGCGAGGCGGAGCGCTATCTTGGTTATCCCTATGTCTGGGGAGGATCATCTCCCTCCACCAGTTTTGACTGCTCAGGCTTTGTATGCTGGGTGATCAATCATTGCGGAAATGGCTGGAGCGTCCCGCGGACAACAGCGGATGGTCTGCGCAGCTACTGCTCCTATGTTTCACCAGAGGAAGCCAGACCGGGAGACCTGGTATTTTTCCAGAATACCTATAATGCTCCAGGCGCAACACATGTCGGGATTTATGTTGGAGAGGGGATGATGATCCACTGCGGCGAGCCGATCCAATATACTTCGATTGAGTCTACGTACTGGCGCGCCCATTTTCTTGCATTCGGCAGGATACATTAAATGAAAATTATCCATAATTAAGCATATTTTTACATGCTCGATTAAAGCTACGCGATGCCCTGCGCTTATGCGCTCTTGCATCGCTGCTTTAATCTTGTTTGCGGAAGACATAAGAGGTGAGACTGTGGAAGAAAACGTGATCACAAAACCAGATTTGACAAAAACGGGTCTATCTGAAGCGGAAAGGACAACAGACACCAGAACTGTCAGGAGAAAATCAGAGAAGCTCAGAAGGCTCCTGGAGAAAAGAAAACATGTGCTCAGGAAATACGAGAGTATTAGTGAGAGGCTGAAAACTATTGATGAAAGCATTCGTCAGGAAGAGGAACGGGAAATCCTTGAAACATTCCGAAACTATGGCATGGATGGTTCCAACCTCGCTGTCCTGTTGGACCAGGTACAGGATGGTTCAGATTTAGCGGAACGGCTGAATGCTGTTTTTCAGGAACTGAGGGTCTGTGCGGAAAAGGAAGACGTGGAGAATCGGGACAATCAGCGGAAACCGGAAATCGAAAACAACCTGCAGCATGCCGATCGGAATAATGGGAACGGACAGCTCTGTAAATTCCGATCATAGAATTCGATCGGACAGATTATTAGCAGAGGATCCAACATACAAACAGTGGAAAGGAACAATCATGGTAAATAAGAAGATAAGAATAGGTGCATTGAAGAAAGCAGTATTAAAAGCGTTAATTACAGCTGCTTTACTGGGGGCAATGTCGCACCCGGTATGTGCATATATGGATGCGGGCAGCACAGCCTGGGAATATATGGAGGAGACAGGAGGAAAGGGCACTGTAGATAGCCCGGAAAGCTCAGTGACTGTATGGATCAACCCGCAGGAAGGGAGCACAGCCCAGGGCACACAGACGGTTGAAGGCACCTCCAACCGGGATACTTCTGAACCGGAAAAGCCTTTTTCCGAACCGGGAAACGGTGAAGTCCTTGATGAGATCCGATCTTCTTCTGACAAGGATTTTTACGCAATACAGACGCAGAACCACAATACCTTTTATCTGGTCGTAGACCACGCATCATCTTCCGATAATGTTTATATGCTGTCCACGATTGATGAAAATGATTTGGAAGAATTTCTGAAGGAGAAGAAAGAACCGGAGCCGGAACCCGTGATTGTTGAAGAGCCAGCGGCAGAGCCGGAAGAGCCTGCGGAACCCGAACCGCAGAAAAAGAGCGGAGGCCTGGGCTGGCTGCTCTTCCTCGTATTGGTGGCTGCAGGCGCCATAGGCGGCTATTACTATTTTCGATTCTACAGGCCCAGCCTGGAGGAAGATGATGTTGAAAGCGAAAACATGGAGTATTCTGACACCCGATTCCCTACAGAGAATGAGGACGATGTCGAGGAATCATGAAGCAGAAACTTTGGACCACTGTGGTCCAAAGTTGAAAGCAGGTAGAAAATCAGGAACTTTAGACCACGGTGGTCCAAAGCTGAAAACATGGGAAGAAGCAGACATGGAAAATAAGGAAAAGCCGTTTGGCGCAGGAATTGAAGATAGGGTTACAGAAAAGGAGCAGCTGCCGGAAACAGGCAGCTGTATTTTTTTTGATAAAAAGGGAAAAAGAATGAATACAGACAAAATGTTTTTGGTAATAGCGGAAAAGCCCAGCGTATCATTGGCTATTGCACATGTGCTGGGGAAATATGAAAAGATGAACGGATATGTCCAGGGCAATGGTTTTATCTGCAGCTGGTGCCTGGGACATCTTGCAGAGTATGCAGTCCCTGAAGCATATGATCCCAGATACAGGAACTGGAAACTGGAAGATTTACCAATCTTCCCAAAGGAATGGAAGGTGGAAGTCATAAAGGAACGTATGAAACAGTTCCGGGTTCTTGATGGACTTCTCAATCGGCGGGATGTAGATTATGTCGTTAATGCATGTGACGCTGGTAGAGAGGGCCAGATAATCTTCCACAGAGTATATGCCATCTCCAAATCCAGAATCCCAGTCAAAAGGCTCTGGATCAATTCCCTCGAGGACAAGGCCATCCGTGATGGACTGGAGAACATGAAGGATGACGCGGAGTACAAAAAACTCCTCGACGCAGCGGAATGCAGGGCGCAGGCAGACTGGCTGATCGGAATGAACGGGACCAGGGCTTTCACGGGAACCTACTTCAAGAAACTGAACATAGGCCGTGTCATGACGCCCACCTTGTCGATGATAGTAGAACGGCAGGAAGCCATTAACAGATTTCACAAAGAACCCTACTACAAAGTCATCCTTGAGGCGGACGGGATCCGGGCTTTATCTGACAACTTTGCGGATGAGGAAGACGCCAGATTACTTGCCGAAAAGTGCTCCGGAAGTGATGCTATAGTAGTAGAGGTGAACCGCCAGGTGCGGACTACGCAGCCTCCCAGGCTCTATGATCTGACTTCACTCCAGAGGGACGCGAACCGGGTATTCGGTTATACTGCAAAGGCAACCCTGGATTATGCCCAGAAGCTGTATGAAGCTAAATATATCACCTATCCCCGGACAGACAGCAGGTTTATTCCTGCAGGAATGACAGATTCCGTAAAGGATCTGGCGTCAGTTGTCCATAGTACCATTCCGGGTATCAGTGGTCTCCGCCTTGGAACGGGGTTCAACAGGCTTGTAAACGATGAAAAAGTATCTGATCACCATGCCATCCTTCCGACATCTGCCATTGAAGACCGTGAAGAGACTGCATCGATCCCGGAAGGTCCTTCCAATATCCTGCTCCTTATTTGTATGAGGCTGATGGAATCCATTGCAGATCCCTTTATATACGATGATATAAAAGTGGCGCTGTTATGCGGAGAGACTCTCTTTCATGCAGCCGGCAGAAGGATCAGACAGGAAGGCTTTAAATCTTTCAGCGGAAAAATTCCTGACTCCATGAAATACAGGCAGACAACCATTGAAGACTTTCTGGATGAGAATGATCCGAAGGACGGGAATGCACAGGGCTTCTCCGGCCTCCTTGCCGACGGTCTGAGGGAGGGCGTGTCTATAGGCGGCATGCAGAGCCACTATGAAAAACGGTTTACAGAGCCGCCGCGTCCCTACACAGAGGATACCCTGCTTTCCGCGATGGAAAACGCGGGAAAAGCAGATTTTGATGAAGCAACAGAGCGCAAAGGCCTCGGGACACCTGCTACCCGGGCGTCTGTCATTGAGCACCTTATAAGCTGCGGTTACGTTGAGCGAAAAGGACGGAAACTGCTTGCGACGCAGGACGGTATGGATCTGATCTCTGTCATGCCGGACTATATGAAAAGTCCCGTTCTTACTGCAGACTGGGAAAATAAACTCCTCCAGGTTGAAAAAGGAAATATCGAAGCAGAAGCCTTCATGACGGAGATCAGGGCGCTTGTCAGTCAGATCCTGATGGACTGCAGAAACGTATCAGACGTGGACCGCTGTTGTCTGAAACACTTTGAGGAAGTCGGCACCTGCCCGATTTGCGGAAAACCGGTTCTGATTGGCAGCAAAAGTTATTTCTGCTCCGGCCAGGACTGCCGCTTTGTCATCTGGAAAGACCTGGCCTTCCTCCGCTCCATGAAAAAGCAGGTCGATGACGATATGGCCACGCAGCTCCTCGCAAATGGTGAAGTGAAAGTTGACAACCTGTATTCTGCGAAGAAGGACAAATACTTCTCAGCAAAGCTGGTCATGGAGATCATCGATGACAAGCCCGAATACTCCCTGGAATTCCCTAAGCGGGATAAAAAGGGGAAAAAGAAGATGAAGAGCAAGTGGGAATAAACTCCTCAAACATAAAACCAGAAGAGACGAAAAACATAAAACAAATACTGCGAAAAATATAAAATAAAAGAGACGAAAAACACAAAACAAAAACTACGAAAACCGTAAAATGAACCTTGCGAAAATGATAAAATCAAGATATGATGGCATTCAAAGGGCTGCGTACTTATCATACGAGACATAATACGGCGTCCCGGAGGACGTCAGCAAGTCGAGCATCTGCAGTAAAACTTGCTGC
>Ga0310695_10013556_pt1 | contig 11178 bp, 13 predicted proteins | sample RumenRJG_04DNA_FD_203882 | JGI IMG/M metagenome (GOLD analysis project Ga0310695, IMG submission 203882) | Bovine rumen microbial communities from Lethbridge, Alberta, Canada - RJG_04 (v2) (version 2) | ecosystem: Host-associated > Mammals > Digestive system > Stomach > Rumen | place: Canada... | reverse complement strand
ACTTCGATGATGTCTACAATTCTTCTCATAACTTCACGATTTTGTCGATTTTCTTTCCTCCGAACTCAGCCAGGGCGCGAGCTCTGATGATCTTCGCTGCCTCTGAGTTGTTGCGATATGCCAGGGCGTTGTAAACTCCAGCCTGGCTTGTGCCCGTTACCTCCATCAGCTTGGAGATTGCACCTGTCGGAACGACGATTTTTGTCTTGCTTTCTTTCATAACTCAATTAAAATATTTATATTTGTTTCCTATAATATTTTTACAATACAAATATAGATATTATATCAATACCAAACAAATAAAAGTAGATATTTTATCAATGAATTAATATTTTTTAATAATTGCCTTATGAGAGAAAGAATGGAGAGATTTTCCAAGTACATGGAAATCAAGGGCTTGAATGATAATCAGGTCACTATTGATTGTGGTCTTTCCGTCGGGCTTTTAGGTCAAGCACGGAAAGGAAAAAGCGATTTAGGGGCAAAAGCTATTGATAAGATATTGATAAAATATCAAGACCTAAATCGTGTGTGGCTACTCACTGGAGACGGTGAAATGATAAATGAGATTGAGGTTACAAGGATGGACCACCCGAAGAGCTCGGAGAAGCTGGAGGATGCCGACGTACCTCTCTATGACATAGACGCTGCCGCCAACCTCCGCACCCTGATGGGAGATAAGACGGCGAACATCCTGGGCAGGATCTCGATACCGAACATCCCATCATGCGACGGTGCGGTGTACGTTCGTGGGGATAGCATGTACCCGCTTCTAAAGACTGGCGATATTGTGGCGTATAAGATGGTGAACGACATCCAGTCACTGGTGGATGGGGAGATGTACCTCGTTAACCTGGAGATGGACGGGGATGAGTACCTCACCGTCAAGTATGTGCATAGGTCGAACAAGGGCGAAGGCTGGGTCCAGCTGGCCTCATATAACCAGCACCACGGACCGATGGACGTGCGGCTGGAGAACATAAAGGCGATAGCTCTCGTTAAGTTCTCAGTCCGCATAAATACGATGGTGTAAACGGAAATAAATTGATAAAAACGGAAATAAATTAACATTGAATTATAACTTCTTTGCACTGGATGCAATCATCTTCGTGAGCCAACGAAAATGATAAAATGTGCCGAAATCGTGCCGTAAAATTTTTACGGATGACATAAAACACTGATATACAAATGAATAAAAATGGACCAATACACCTGGGGGGCGTGAAGTCGCTGGTTCGAATCCAGTCACCCCGACTTTTTATAAACAACTGCAAATCAAAGGTTTGCAAAACAAGCACAGCAACAATGCAAGGGAAAAACGTGAAAAAATATTTACAATTTGGTTGCATTTGGTTGCATTTGGTTGCAAAATTCGTGCTGAATTCGTGTCGAAGGAAGGAGGTGTTTTCATGACGATATACAATCTGTACCTGGACGCACGCTACAAAGACGCACAGCTGAAGGTGAGAGTCACCACCGGAAGGCGCGGTGAGCGCAAAGTTGCGCTCATCCCAACCGGCATCTTCATTGACCCGAAGGACTGGGACGACAGACGCAAACGGGACAAACGGAACAACGCCAACAATACCCGTATTTTTGCCCTGTGCGGCGAGATTGACAAATATCTGAACAAGTGCAAGGATGAAGGGAGAAAGCCCGACATTCAAGCCCTAAAGCGGCTCATTTCGGGTGAGGATGACGGCACATCATTCATGCCCTACTTCATTAAGTTCCGAGACACCAAATCTGCACGCACCTGGGAGATCTACGATAACACACGCAAAAAGCTGGAGGCCTTCGGAGCTGATGGGATGACTTTCGAGGATTTCAACGCCAAAACCTTGAAACGATTCGATGAGTGGCTGATGAAGAGCTCACCCTCTCCAAACTCCAGGGCGGTCCATTTCCGCAACATACGCGCTGTGTTCAACGCCGCGATCACTGATGAGGTGACGGAGTGCTATCCCTTCCGTAAGTTCAAGATAACATACGAGCCAACACGCAAGAGGTCTGTCAGCGTTGACATGATGCGGCATATCATCTTCGATGACTGCCAGTTCCCCAGGGAGCGCGACATCTTCGTGCTCATCTTCCTTCTATGGGGCATAAACATGGTGGACCTCTCCAGGCTGACGACCTCATCCATCGTGGATGGTCGGCTGGAGTATAGGAGAGCAAAGACTGGGAAGCTGTACAGCGTAAAGATCGAGCCGGAGGCGATGGCTATCATAGAGAAATACCACAAGGAAGGCTCCGACAAACTGATCACGTTCCTCGGGAATTATCATGATTACAGGAACTATAACTTCCGTATAGATGAGCGCTTGAAGAAGATGTACGGCGGTGGAATCTCAGCATACTGGGCGCGGCACACCTTCGCCACTTTGCTGGCTGAGCTCAACACGCCCATCGACACGATCTCGCTTGCACTCGGCCACTCATACGGAAGCAAGGTCACGCAAGTGTACATAAACCCCGACCTTCGCAAAGCTGATGAGGCAGTGCGGAAATTGGTTGACTATGTGTACGGCAAAAGTACGGTGGTTTTAAGTGGTGCTAATTGATTAACGCCACATAACACCACAAAACACCACAAAAAAAGAGGAGTGATTTTTCACTCCTCAATCTTTATCTTCTGCCCCAGCGCATCGGCGATCGCCGCCAGGGTGTCAATTCCCACCGAAAAGCTGCCAGCCTCTATCCTTGCGATATGTGGGCGTAAGAGCCCCGCTTTGTCAGCGACTTCCTGCTGCGTCATTCCCTTTGCCTTGCGGATGTCGGCGAGCTGCCGACCTATCCGCTTACGTTCGTCTATATTTTTCATTCTGCCACTAATGCAACCATCAAACCGTCCGAGTCAATCACATATTCCATGAGTACATAATCCTGGACATTCTCATCACGTTCAAACCAGTCAATCTTGTAGAAATTCCCTTTGTCATCCTTTCGGAAAAAGGTGTTGTTCCTGTCGCTTCCTGAGATGAACTCACCGTCAGCCTCATAGGTGTAGCCTTTTCCGTCATTCCAATAGATATAGTCGTATGACTTGTTTGTCTCGCATACGGATATGTAGTCATAATCGACGTTCTCGCGGATGCAATTCTCAGCACCTTCCCATACTTCCTGGAGAGAATTCTCCATGTCAACCTTAAAACCGAATTCTCTTTCAGCTCTTTCGATAGTGTTAAATACTTTTTTCATAACTCTTATTTTTTATTTGTTGTTATTATTACTTCATCTTTGGTATTACAAATATAACTCTTATATTTGAATGTACCAAATATTATACAAGAAAAAGTAAGTATTTAACTATTATTAAGAAAAACCGCCCGACTTATCTCAAGCAGGGCGGCTGTCAGTCATCTTCTAAACAACCAAATAATCAAAAATGAAGCAAACGTTATGAGTAGCACAAGAAACGTCCTGCCGAGAGCCAGGTACGCACGCTGCATACTTGACAGCCTCTTCTCCACCTCCTTGACTATCGTCAAAGTGTCGTGGACGGCAAGAGTGTCGTGAAGTTGGAGTGATTTGTATCGGTAGATGTACTTGACCTTGGTGTTGAAGATTGTGTCTCCTTGCTTGAAGATCAGCACCGAGTCGGTGGTGTGAACGGAGTCACGCACGATGCTGTCATGCCTGATGAACTCCGTATGAACGACCGGCACCTCGACGATACGGGTGGTCCTGCATCCACAAAGGGCGCAGGCCAGTATCACCACACCTATCAAATAATGCAGCACCTTCATAGCAGCCAGTCCTTCGGAATGTACAGCGCGAAGCTGGCGATGCCGCCTGCCACACCTGCGATGATGTCCACCCAGTCGACTTGCTTATCAACAGCCAGTTCCTTCAGGATCGAGAGAGCCAGCATAGCCAAAAAGCACCACACGCCGATGGTGAAGCTGTATGACAGCCCAACGGCCACTATCCACGCGTATAGGAGGAAGTGCAGGGCTTTGTCAATGCCGACGGCACTCAGCCACTCGGCGATCTTGCCCTCAACGTCTCTCTTTTCTTTCTGTGTGTTGTTTGACACACCACCGCCTAATACCGTGTTGTCGATAGGAGGTGTAACCTTTGCCTTAGCCATAATTTCCCAATATTTAAAAGTTAAATACTAAACTCCAACTTGCTCGGATAATCTGCTGTTATATCAAAGTTCTCAACATCCTCAATATTATCCATAGCGTTTACTGCTATCTTATGCCTGTCAGTCACATTCTGGCACTCATTGGCATAGAACTCCACACGATAGTACATCTGTAACCAATTCTGCGGAGATGTAGTGTATTCAACACCATCCCATATCTTTGTCATTGTCGGTTGCTCCAACGCAATATACGCATCCAGGGAAGTCTTGAACACAGCCCTTAACTCAACAGGTATCCATGTCTCATAGCCGTTGACTATAAAACTATTGACACTTGTAGAGTTGTTATACTCATCAATCTCTGCCAACTTCATAGCCTTTGCCTCTTGCAATAACTGCTGAGGTGTTGGCTCTGGCACTGGTGGTTCAACATAGATTTGCCACCCAGCCTCGAGAAGCTGTTCCTCGGTCGGATTGATGATCTGAACGTCACCAATGACGATGATTTCACCACCATAAAAGACGGTCTTGCCGTCAATGATTTTGTAGTATCTTTTCATAAATTCAAACCTAAATTAAATCGTTGATTATCTACTTGTTGATTGTTTAGCATTTCTGCAAATGAGATTCTCCTATTGTATACTCTAATTGCATATATAGTGCCTTTAAATGGATTTGTATTACTTGATGCATTGTATCTGCACCCAATTCTTATTCTCGTTTCACTATCTCGTGTTGACCAATAATCAGTGCCAGAATTTATATTTACTTGCGTGCCATTAAATAATCCCCCATTAAGATTCATGCTGAAAGTGTATTTATTGCCAAAAGTTGTTGCATAAGTTATGGTATTTCTACCTTCCAAAAATGTATATGTAGCGTTATTTTTATAAAGCTCTATTCTATCCCTATCATGATTACTGCTTGTCAATATTGCTGCACTCGCATTTTGCGGAATGAAGCATATTTCCACTGTTGCATCATTATTATTTTGCATTATATTGCCAAGATGCTCAAAATATGAAGAATTATTGCCTGGAAATTCCCAGCCATTAGTAAGTTCGGACACACTCCCAAACTTGGAAAAGATATATCCATTAACTATCTCAGTCCAAGCATCGGCAGTTTCTCCTTTTGCTATCCCATCAAGATGGAATATCTTACCCTTATTGATGTAACCAAATTCATCATAAGGATTTGGTGCTTTACATGCCATTATCGCCCTTCTTCTCAGCATCAGGTTCATACAACCTCCCATCCACTCCAGGTGGCCTTGTTGTCACGGATATTGATTTCATAAACTGTGTTCGCCTCAACTGTCAGCTCGTTGTCCTTCGGCCACTGCACGCCCGACGGGAGTGTCAGGTTGGTCGGAGTGCTGCCGCTTGTGAACTGGAAGCTGTAAAGGTTCACCACGTTGCTGTCAGTCGGAGCTGTCAGCGTGATGTTCAGAGCGCTCACCGTTCCCCACACATGGAAGGTGTTTGGAGCTATCGCCAGGGTGGTGCTGCTCGTTCCGTGATTTACGACAGGCACTTCGTCAGCCTTACTGTTCCAGTTGGCAAGGTCTGCGCTGTTAATCGTATAAGCCGCTGAATTGATGAACAGCGTCTCAGATTGCAAAGCTGTGTCTGCCTTTCCAAGCGATGTCTGAACGGCTGACGCCAGGTCAGTCTTAGGTATGCCTCCCGACGGCTTCTGATAGGCCGTGTCTGCCTTACCAAGTGATGTCTGAACGTTTGCCGAAAGGTCGGCCTTTGGAATGCCCGTTGTCGGCTTATCGTACAAGTTCAGCATATAGGCGAAGATGACAGCGCTGTCGCTGTACACATACACAACGGCGGCTCTCGTTGAAGCCTCATAGCAGAACTGCGAGAAAATAATATCTGTCTGACCTCTCGATATAATCGGGAGGATGTACGGGAAGTCTGAGTTGTTCGTCAGCCTCAGATAGACGGTCTTGCCGGCGTTCAAGCCTGCGATAACCGCGTCGTAAATCTCAGATCCGGCGATGATCTTCATGTTGTCCTCGATATTGCTTGCGTCAACGTCAACGATGACCGAGCCTCCTGCGTTAGCGCTCACCCACGCCTTATCAGCGAGCTGGTTGGATGCTGAGGCTGCAGTCGGTATCTTTGCCTTTATGTCGTTAATCTCAACAACCTGCCCAACGATGATGTCGTGGTCGAACTCAATCTGTGAGAGCTGCGCGTCAGTCACCACGCGATGGGTGCTGTCCTGCGAGAGCTGCGAGAGTGCCGTAGGGATGACGGTCGTGTCAGGCAAAGCGCCGACCTCCTGTGCCGTGTATGTCGGCTTGTGAGGCTGCTTCGCCCATGCCGGCACTGTCGGGTCTGTCTCACTTGTGATGTAGCCCTGCTGCTGTATCCACGTCTTTTGGGCGTATAGGTCAAGGTCCGGTTTGTGCTTGATGTATGCCGGATCTGACTGGTCAGTAACCGACCAGTCACTCTGAACGGCACCCACACGTAGCACCAGCACGAAGTCGGCCTCCATCTCATAGTCACCGTCAGCAATGAAGCTGCCCTCGGGGATGTTGCCCTCTTGTGTGGTCTCCACGATGGTGAAGAGGTCGCGGTTGGCAAAGCGCCAAGCCACGCCGTCAAGACGTCCGCGAATCTCAAGGCCATAGATGCCCAGGTTCATGCAGAACGGAGCATCCCATGTGATGTCTATCTCATCATCGCTATGTATCTCCCAGCTTCTTATGCGCACTGCCTTGTATGCCCTGAGCACGAATAGCTCGAGGTTCGTGCAGTCAAGCAGGGAGAAGTCGCTCATCTCGGTCATATCGGGGTTGAGCGCATGCACCTTGATGCGCGTCTTAAACGAGTTACCCCTAACAATTCTCAATTCACTCATATATCTCAATCGTTATGTTTTGCCCTCGGGCGATTGCCCTTTCTATTCTCTCGTTCAATAGGTCGCTGTACCACCTGGATGATGTCAGCCTGCCAACGGCTGTGTTCAACCCCACAAGGATGCAGCCCTCTGTGTCGGCGGCCGTATTCCCTGGATGGATTCTTACACCGGAGAAGTAAGGCACGTCAAGCAGCAACGGCAACCGCCTGCAGAACCTCGGTGACATGGTGTAAGCCACCTTGTACGTTCCGGCCGGTATGGCTGTCTTTCCAGGCACTTTCCCATCCTTGGGTATGTCACGAACAGCGTCCTCCAGCGTGTTGCAGAAGAACATGCCGTCAATGTACATACGCCCGATGGTGTACGCCGACTTCTTATACTTTCGATGCACCTTTATCTCCATGACGTAATTCCCTTCTTATCTCTGTTCCCAGTTTCTCAACCTCATTGCGGGTATAGATGGCAAGCCCGTACACCGCACCGGTGAACGCGATAGCCTCCCCGACATACATCAGCACACTGGAATGAATGTACCTCTCAAGCAAGAAGTTCAGGAAAGCCAGCACGATCGCCGACGCAAGCATCGCTATCGCACTGCCGTATTGTAGCCATTCCTTTGTGTTCTGTTTCATTTCAAATTCTCCTATATTAACTCGTATGTGTCAAAGTGATGTTCACCGGCTTGCACTCACCCACCAAAAAGGCAGGGGAGTCAGTCTTTGCCACCATGATGTACATCTCAAACCTTACGTTCGCGCCGATGTAGTCACTAAGGTTGGCGGATGTTCCGCTGCCAAGCACAGTGAATGACTTGTCACCGAGCGTGTATGTCTTTGTGCCTCTCGTGATGGCGAAAGCCTCAGAGATGGCCGCAGCGCTTCCCTTCTTCACCACCACGCGCAAGTTCTTCTCAACAGCGCCCTGGTAGTTCAGCCGCACCTTCAAATCGGCAGGGGCAAAGCCTGTCAGGTCCATAGCCTGTGACGTGCGTCTCAGTGAGTCAGCGGAAGCCGGAAGGCTGCTGCTGTACTCAGGCAGTTGCACGTTGCCGTATGATGTCGATGTTCCGGTGTTGTAGCTCTCCCAAACGTATGAGTCACCGTCAAGAGTGATCCACTTCAAAGCTGCCGACAGTGTTCCTGGAGTCGGTGGAATGTACGGCTCATCATCATAGCTTTCCTGCCGTTCCAATATGCACGTCACCTGGAAGAGCTGCGACGCCGCCATGCTCTGCTGTTTCTGAGGAACGTCGCCATCAGAGCGAACATAGCGCACTCCGTCTATTCTCACTGTGTCAAGTGACAGGATCTCGTTCAGAAGCTCAACCATCTCGACAGGCACTCCGTTTGCCGTTCCGACGGTAAGCTGGTAGCGTGCGTATGGCTGGGAGTAAAGCACCCTCAGCTCCTGCCGCTGTGTACGGTAAGTGCTGACCTCTACCCTCGGATCATAGCCACCAGGCTTGAAGCCTCCCTGCAGACGTAGGTAGAAAGTGATCTGATTTCCTCCGATAACGAAGGCGTTGCCCGTGAACGTCTCATTCGTGCTGTTTGTGTATTCGATGAGGATAGTCTCATCCAAGTGGTCATCGCACACCTCGAACTCGTTTGACGTGAATGTCTCACCGCCTGATGACATGGTGACGGTGTAAAGCCCTTCAGCAAGGCCAGTTATCTGAACGGTACTGGAATAGCTCCCGTCCGGTAGCTGTACCTTAGTGGGCGTGAACGATGTCTGAGCGCCGCTCACCGAGTTCTTTGCCTTTACGGTCACGTTCGCGCTGGTGTCGTTTATGGCTTGCAGCACGATGGCGTCGGATGTGCTGAAACGCTGGTAGTAAAAAGGATGCAGCCCCAGCGGGTCGCTCATTCCGGATGAGTGAAATCGCAAAGGGTTGCATTTTCCGATGTTCATGTCTTTTCGTTTTTAAGTAGTCGGGTGTTGCCGCACACCCTTTACAAAGTTAGTCAATTTCCCTTGAATTGTCAAACGCCCACCGCCTGCACAAGCAGGGTGTAAGTCACCGCCTGCTCCATGCCCACGGCTATGCGCACGTCCTTCAAATAGCATGTATATCCATAGCCACCGACGGCCAGCGTGAACACGTTCTGCCAGTCAAGGCTGTAGGCAGTGATAGGTGTCGTTATCGTTATCTCTTGAGGAAGGAACAAAGCTTCCCCGTCAAGTGTGATGGCGTCCATTACGGACTTCCCGTCAATCACCACGTCGGCGTTGCCCTCTACTGATGTAGGAGTGAGCAATGCGCACAAGCCCGACAGATAGCGCTTGTTAGCCTCTACCATGTACATCTGAGCATATCTCTCATTGAACATGGTGCCAGGGCTTATCACTCCCTGGATGGTGGACTTCGACAGGCTTACGGAATACCTCCCGTCCGTTGAGCATGACAGTCTTACGGCGGTCACCCCTGAAGGCACCTCGACGTCCACGATGGTGATAGGTCTGCGGATGTCACCTGAGCGCACATCCTCGACGAACGTGCCGCCGTTCCAAAGAGACACGATGGAGGCTGACGCTCCGAGAGGCTGCCCCATCTCAACGACGTAAGCCCTTACGACCTCCCCTGGAGTGACTGAGTAGGTGTATATCCTCGAGTCTGCCTTGCTGCCGATAGTTCCGTCGGTCTTGACATAGTGCCCTGTGTCAACTGAGTCGGCCTCAACGTCAAAGCCCCTTCTGAGCTTGTACACATCCTCATCCATGAGGTCACAGTCAACAAGGAACACATCCTCATCCGACTTGTTGTCGGTGGTGTTCTCTCCCCTCTTTATCACCAGGAACTCGATGCCGTATGCGTCTGCCCTGTACGGTGATATGAGGTCGAGTGTGTTGTCAGTGCCTGTCAGCCCTGTGGCGTACTGGTCGGTGAAGCGGAACTCATCGCGTCCGTTCACTGAGTCATAGTCTTGTTTGTCGTAGCCGACGTTCACGGATGAGAACAGCAGCGACTGCTGAACGGTCAGCTGGAAGTCTCTGAACTCATCGCGTGTGAAATTGTGTGCGCTGCCATTGCCGAAGAGCTTGCTGCGATGGATGAACGATACCTTCGCGTTGGCCTCATCAATAACGGGAACGAAGCCGAACTCCGCTGACATCATCCTTGAGAAATCATCGAAGCTGGTGTACAGCTTAGCGCCTGGCAGAGCCCTCGCGCTGTCTGCCGCCATGATGTATGTATGAGCCAGCCTGTCATCCTGAAGCAATCCCGTTATCTCGGAGGTCACCGAGTTCCCACAGATGGATGTCACGATGGACGAGAGCAGATCCTCGATGTCTATGATGTCACAATCCACCGCCTCACCGCGTGCGATATAGGAGACGTACATGTCACCGATGTTATTAACCACCAGCTCGTATCTCTGCCCGATTGTCAGCTTATATCTAAGAACGAAAAGCAACTCGTCATTCTCATCCATAGCCACATCGCTATTGCAGTTAAAGATGGTCGGCACTCTGTTGGCGTAAAGGTCATGCGTATAGATGTCGGTCATGGTGATTGTTCCATCAGGTGCCGTGTGCCGTTTGGCCACTATCAGCTTCGCCTCTGTGTCATTGGTGGTGAAATAATCCAAGTGCACAAGGAAGGTCATCTTCACATGCACCGTCCTTGCTTGCAATGACGTGAAGAAGGAGTTCAGAACCTTATAGTTGCCGTAAGTGGTGGATGCCCACTCAACATCGTTAGGCTCACAAGTGTCGGGAACGGCTATCTCCGAGCTCTCGACATAGAACGGCATGGCGAAGTCGTTGTTGGCCGACAAAGGAACGAACACAAGCCTGCGTGTGACGTCATCATCATCGATGCTCATGTTCAAAAACCAGTTGATACGGCTGATCATATCCAAACGGTCATATCTGAGCTTCTTAGCCAAAGCCAAATCACTCACGTTGTACTGGTACTTTGTTGATTTGTTCGCCTTTATCAGTGCCGCGATGGAGTTGTCGACGGCGTTTATCTCACAAGTGAGCGCGTCATATTTGAGTGTCGAGAAATCCAGGGCGCACCTGAAGATCTCGCTCCAAACGTAATTCTCCCTCAGCTCAAAGCGCACCATCGCGTCGGCGTTGAAGCCATCGTTGATGAACAGCGCCACCAGCTGCTTGTATGCGTTTCCGCAGAAGTTGAAGGACGTGCTGAACGCCCTCATCACTCCGTCGTAGTCCTGCCGTTTGAAGGAAAG
>Ga0310695_10013550_pt1 | contig 11185 bp, 9 predicted proteins | sample RumenRJG_04DNA_FD_203882 | JGI IMG/M metagenome (GOLD analysis project Ga0310695, IMG submission 203882) | Bovine rumen microbial communities from Lethbridge, Alberta, Canada - RJG_04 (v2) (version 2) | ecosystem: Host-associated > Mammals > Digestive system > Stomach > Rumen | place: Canada... | reverse complement strand
CTGACGACGACGCAGCTCTTTCACAACACCTGTCTTCTCGAACTTTCTCTTAAACTTCTTGAGGGCCTTCTCGATGTTCTCGCCTTCTTTTACTGGTACAATAATCATACTGTTTTTTGACTTTAAAATGTTAAATGGTTAAACTTGAATTACTTACGTGCACACATAGGTACACAAAAAGTGGGTGCAAAGGTACAAACATTTCGTGAATTGACCAAGTTTTTTGCCAACTTTTTGATGTAAATGACTGATTATTACCATAAAATAGACTTTCCGAGTGCTATTCCAGTCCGATTTACGTGCTATTTTTAATGTTGCGTTACAGTATTACAGTATTACAGTTTTTTATAAGCCGTAAATACCATTAAAACGACAAAAATATGTAAATACTATTTACTATTATATATAATATATATATTATATATAATAGTATTTTCAATTTCATAATAATTATGCCTCTCTAAAAAACTGTAATACTGTAATACTGTAACGCGCTTAGTCATGATAATCATACACATAACCTTTTCCGGTTTTTTGACAAGCACTACTCTTCTATCTCATTTTTTATGAGTAACTTTGCATCGTCAATGAGGGATAAATATTGCGCTCTAACTAGCGAGAAAAATTTTCCTAGTGCACGAGGAAGTTTGGAAGCACGAAGGCACTCTAAAGCCCCGAGATTGACTAAGGTAAAAAGATTAAACATTAATAATTCTTGGCAAGCCCCCCCGACACGGGAAAACGAGCTGAGATTGTTGGTAAGACAGACTCTTTAGTTAATTTATGTGAATACATGGAAATTTTTCGCATTTCATCTTTGGTTTTTGCTTTTTTATCCATAAATTTGCAAATAACAACATAATCTCACAAAGAGATAAGATGAATAACTTAACTAGAGATTAAGACTATGATAAAGAAGACCATCCTAACCGCCACATTGCTATTCATAGCAACAACCGCCTGCCAGGCACGCACATTGACGATTGCCGAGGCCGACACCATCATTGTGATACTATCGTGCATCATCATACTGCTTCTGGTAACTGGAGCTTTCGGCGTGCATTACAGCAGAATAGTATATCGTCGCAACGAGCAGTTGAACCGCATACTCAATGCGCTGAACGACTACCGCGCCATCGTGGGCGACAAGAACATGTCGCTCGACGAACTGGAAAAGCAGCTGAAGGAGAAGCAGGTCAGCCAGAATGCCAACAAGCCCATCCCGACGGAAGAGGCGCAGACCTTCTTCGTGAAGATGGATGCACGCGTCAACAAGGAAAAGCCTTTCACGGATCCCGATTTCGATCAGCAGGCACTGGCTGATTTCATGGAGGTAGACCTGGACACATTCTGCAAACTGGTGCCGCGCTATGCCGACCCCGACAGAACACTGGAGTATATCAACTCCCTGCGCGCAGAGTATGCCGCAAAGGTGCTGATGGATCCCACGGAGTGCTCGCTGGACAACATCGCCAGCAGGAGCGGCTTCAAGAACACCGCCACCTTCAACTCGGCATTCAAGTTTGCCTTCGGCGTGATGCCTGACGAATACCTGGACAGCGTGAGCCAGATGTTCAAGAAGAAGGGCAAGAAAAGCATCCTCGCAGCCATCAGTAAAATTTTCCTCACCGTGTGGACATTTTTACTTACGTCATGAGAAACGCCTGAAATTCAAAAAAAAACTGCAAATCGTTCGCTAAATCGGAATTTTTGTATAACTTTGCATGCAGATAACAACAAAAACGTAACAATATGCAATTATTTGACGTTTATCCCCTTTTCGATGTGAATATCGTGAAGGGAAAAGGATGCAAAGTATGGGACGATAAAGGTCAGGAATACATGGACCTTTATGGCGGTCATGCCGTTATCAGCATTGGCCACTGCCACCCCCACTACGTAGAGAAAATGACGCAGCAGTTGCAGACACTAGGCTTCTATAGCAACTCCGTACAAAACAAGCTTCAGGCCGAACTGGCAGAACGACTGGGCAAGATTAGCGGATACGAGGACTATCAGCTGTTTTTGGTGAACAGCGGTGCCGAGGCTAACGAGAATGCCCTGAAGCTGGCATCGTTTAAGACGGGCAACGTGCGCGTGCTGTCTTGCGAGAAAGCTTTCCACGGACGTACCAGCCTGGCCGTCGAGGTGACCAACAACCCCAAGATTGTAGCCCCCATCAATGATAACCACCACGTACGCTTCCTGCCACTCAACGATATTGAGCCTTGGGTGCGCGAACTGACACGCGAGGGTATCGCTGCCGTTATCCTGGAGTGTATTCAGGGTGTTGGCGGTATTCAGATGGCCACACCCGAGTTTGCCCAGAAGTTGGCCTATGCCTGCAAGCGCTATGGTGCCGTACTGATCTGTGACGAGATACAGTGTGGCTACGGCCGAAGCGGCAAGTTCTTCGCTCACCAGTGGCTGGGCATCAAACCCGATATTATCACCGTGGCCAAGGGCATCGGCAACGGATTCCCCATGAGTGCCGTGCTGATTTCACCTGAGTTCAAGGCCGTCTATGGACAGTTGGGTACCACCTTCGGAGGTAACCATCTGGCATGTACCGCAGCCTTGTCGGTTATCGACGTGATGGAACAGGAGAACCTGGTGGAGAATGCCCGCGAGGTGGGTGACTACCTGATGGAGAAGATTCGCAACCTGAACAACGATAAGATTAAAGAGGTACGCGGTCGCGGACTGATGATTGGTATCGAGCTCTACACACCACAGAAGCCCGTACGCCAGCGCCTGGTTTACGAGCAGCACGTCTTCACAGGCTGCTCAGGCGAGAATGTACTCCGTCTGTTGCCACCATTAACCTTCACCAAGGCAGAAGCAGATGAGTTCGTAAAGCGTCTGGAAGCCGCTTTATGAGGGAAAAGGGAATAGTGAAAAGTGAATAATTTCTTTTAGTCGCGAAGCTTTGTAAAAGCGAGCAGAGCTCGAGCGGCTACCGCAATAAATATGAAAATTTCAGTGATAGGCGCAGGTGCCATGGGCGGCGCCACCGTAGAAGGCATGATCAAGGCCGACTACTTCGACAACAAAGACTTGATGGTAAGCGACCCTGCTGAGGTCGTACTGAAGAAATTCTCTGCACAGGGTATCCGTACCACTACCGACAACGCAGCAGCTGCAAAGGAGGCTGACGTGGTGATGGTATTCGTAAAGCCCTGGTTGGTAGAGACCGTATTAAAAGGTATCAAGGACAGTCTGAACCCCGAGAAGCAGATTCTCGTAGTCATCGCTGCCGGCGTGAAATCAGCCAGCATTCAGGAGTGGCTGGGAGCACAGTGTCCCCCGCTGTTCCTCTGTATCCCCAATATCGCCATTGCAGAACTGGCATCCATGACGTTCCTGGTGCCTGTGACGACTGAATCGTCACACACCGAGACTGTGAAGGCCATCTTTGATGCGATGGGTAATACGCTGATTACCGACGAGGCACACCTGGCAGCAGGCACTACCCTCGCCTCTTGCGGCATTGCCTATGCGATGCGCTATGTGCGTGCAGCCTCGGAAGGTGGTGTAGAACTGGGATTCAAGGCCGACCAGGCCAAGGAGATTGTAATGCAGACCATGTTGGGCGCCGTGAAACTGCTGGAGGCCAGCGGACTGCATCCCGAAGCTGCCATCGACCTGGTGACCACACCTGGTGGTGTGACCATCAAGGGACTGAACGAGATGGAGCATGCAGGCTTCACATCTGCTGTGATTCGCGGATTGAAAGCAGGAGTAAAATAAGGGTATAGGGAAAAGTGAAAAGTGAAAAAATTCTTTTAGTCGCGAAGCTTTGTAAAAGCGAGCAGAGCTCGAGCGGCTACCGCTTTGAAAAGTAAAAAATGATTATGGACGAACAACTGAAACAGATTGGTGAGCGTTTGCGCGGACTGCGCGACGTACTCGATATCCCAGTGAGCGAGATGGCCGAGACCATTGGCATCTCATCGGATAAATATGAGAAGATTGAGGCAGGCGAGATGGACATCACTATCTCGAACCTGATGAAGATAGCCCACAAATACGGTGTATCAACAGAGGAGCTGATCTTCGCGGAGGCACCTCACATGAAGTCATACTACGTGACACGTAAGGGGCAGGGTATGAGCATCGAGCGTACGAAGGCCTATAAATACCAGAGTCTGGTAGGCGGTTTCGTGAACCACAAGGCCGACGTGTTCATCGTCACCGTAGAACCCAAGCCCGAGGCTCATGTGGTCTATAAGAATTCACACCCCGGCCAGGAGTTCAACATGGTGCTTGAGGGCAAGATGGAACTCTATATCGCCGGCAAGACCATCGTACTGGAAGAGGGCGACAGCATCTATTTCGATGCCACCAAGCCCCACGGCATGCTGGCCATGGGAGACAAGGCCGTCAAATTCCTCGCCTTTACAGTAGAATAGTCGTAATAACGCGATGACGTTATATCATTATAACGAAAGAAAGAAGAAATGATTGAAAGATTCCTGAAGCAGACGAGCTTCACCTCAGTGGAGGATTACAACAAGAACTTGGAGTTCATCATCCCCGAGCACTTCAACTTTGCTTACGACGTGATGGACGCATGGGCCGAAGAAGCGCCCGAGAAACTGGCACTACTCTGGACTAACGACCAGGGCGAGGAGATACGTGCCACCTATAAACAGTTGAAAGAGCAGAGCGACCAGGCTGCAGCCTATCTGCAGTCGCTAGGCATTGGCAAGGGCGATCCCGTGATGCTGATCCTGAAGCGTCGCTACGAGTGGTGGATTGTGATGCTGGCCCTTTGTAAGATTGGTGCCATCGTGATTCCTGCCACCCACATGCTGACCAAGCATGATATTGTCTATCGTAACACACGTGCCTCTATCAAGGCCATTATCTGCGTGGACGACCCCTACGTGACCGGACAGATCCAGCTGGCCATGAACGAGAGTCCCTCAGTGAAGCAGTATATCGCCATTACAGACCACGGCAAACCCATTCCCGAAGGTTTCCGCGACTATCAGTCGGAAGTGGTAAAGGCGCCTAAGTTTGAGCGTCCTGCCTTTGTCAACAACAACGAGGACACGATGATTATGTACTTCACCAGCGGTACTAGTGGCGAACCTAAGATGGTGGCACACGACTACCTCTATGCCATGGGACACCTGACCACGGGTGTGTTCTGGCACAACCTGCACGAAGGGTCCCTGCACCTGACAGTGGCAGACACAGGTTGGGGTAAGGCCGTATGGGGTAAGTTCTACGGACAGTGGTTTGCCGGTGCTACGGTATTCGTGTTCGACCACGAGAAGTTCAATGCCGACACACTGTTGCGCCAGATGGAGAAATACAAGGTGACCAGTTTCTGTGCACCTCCCACCATCTACCGTTTCATGATCCGTGAAGACCTGTCGAAATACGACCTCAGCTCACTGCAATACTGCTGCACGGCCGGCGAGGCACTGAACCCCGCCGTCTATGAGAAGTTCTACGAGAAGACCGGCATCCGCATGATGGAAGGCTTCGGTCAGACCGAGACAACCATGACGCTGGGCACCTTCCCCTGGATGAAGCCAAAACCCGGCTCGATGGGTATCCCCAACGCCCAGTACGACATCGACTTGCTGCGTGCCGACGGTACGCCTTGCGAAGATGGTGAGAAGGGCGAGATTGTGGTGCGCGTAGGCGACAAGAAGCCTGTAGGCCTGTTCAAGGGTTACTACCGCGATGAAGAGAAGACCCGCGAGGCTTGGCACGACGGCATCTACCATACAGGCGATATGGCCTGGCGCGATGAGGACGGCTATTACTGGTTTGAGGGACGTATTGACGACGTCATCAAGTCATCAGGCTATCGTATCGGTCCGTTCGAGGTAGAGAGCGCCCTGATGACCCACCCCGCTGTTGTGGAATGTGCTATCACCGGTGTGCCTGATGATGTGCGTGGCATGGTAGTGAAGGCTACGGTAGTACTGGGCAAAGAGTGGAAAGACAAGGCTGGCGATGACCTGATCAAGGAACTGCAACAGCACGTCAAGAAAGAGACAGCCCCCTACAAATACCCACGTATCATCGAGTTCGTGGATGAGCTGCCGAAGACTATCAGCGGTAAGATACGCCGCGTGGAGATTCGTCAGAAGGATGCCTCGAAATAAGCTTTAGAAGAGAATTACCAGCAATGGTATCGTAAGCATTGATAGCAGGGTTGTGATAAACGTCAACTCTGCTATTAATGTAGTATCACGTCCGTACTTCAGACAGAGAATCGTGCCATAGGTGGCCACCGGCATCGCAATCACCACGGTATTGATATTGGTCACAAAGGGGTCGAAGCCTAGGGCACGGCACAGGAAATGCACACCCAGGGGCAATACCGCCAGACGGAGGAAGGTGGTGGCATACACAACAGGCGTACCCAACAAGGCACGAAGGGGCAGCTGCGACATAGACGAACCAATAATCAGCAGGGCTGCAGGTACGGTGATATTACCTATCATTGTCAGGGGCTGACTGACATAGCCGGGGATGTTGTCGATGCCCAGGGCCACAATCAGCATAGACAGGTAGGCCGACAACATCGGCGTGCTGTAGAGAACCTTCTTATTGAACCGTTCACGGCCGGAGCCCTCACCACCGGTAATCATCATGGTACCAATGGTAAAGACGGCAAACGTATTGACCACATTCAGCACGGCAGCATAGAAAACGGCCTGATGTCCGAAGATAGAAGCCACCACAGGGTAGCCCATGAAGCCTACATTGCCAAACACCATGGCAAAAGAAAGGATGCCACGATGCTCAATGCGCTTGGTCAGCAGACGGGAGAAGCCCCATGCCAGGGCAGTCAGCACCACATAGGTCAGGACACTGATACCCAGCAACGGCAGGATATACTGACGGTCGGGCAAATCGCCTGTCATAGACGATGAAAGAATCAATGCCGGACACGTCCAGTTAATGACCAGACTGGATAACTTACGGTCGAAATCGCCTCCCATATATCCCAGTTTGCCTGCCGCGTAACCTACCACGACAATGACAAAAAGGGTTATCATAACTTCAAACATATTATAAAAGTGGTACTTTCTTAATCTTTTTCTTAATGAGGGTGCAAAATTAAAAATAAAAATTGTAATTTTGCAGCAGATTGTTATTTTTTATCGATAAAAGGATACACAATGAAGAGAAGAATAGTCATTAAGGTCGGTTCCAACGCGTTGACACGCCCTGACGGCCGACTGGACGTCACACGTATGTCGGCACTCGTCGACCAGATTGCGTGGCTGCGCACCAAGGGGTGCGAAGTCATCCTGGTATCATCAGGTGCCGTGGCTTGCGGACGTCGCGAACTGGATATAGAACATGAGCTCGACTCCGTAGAACAGCGTCAGTTATTCTCAGCCATGGGACAAGCCAAACTCATCGGCCTCTACTACGATCTCTTCCGCGAGTATCATATCCATGTAGGTCAGGTGCTCACCATGAAGGAGAACTTCCAGCCTGGCGAACAGTACCAGAACCAGCAGGCCTGTATGCGTGTGATGCTCGAGAATGGCGTCCTCCCCATCGTCAATGAAAACGACACCGTATCCGTAACGGAGCTGATGTTCACCGATAACGATGAACTGTCAGGTCTTATCGCGCAGATGATGCAGGCCGACACGCTCATCCTGCTGTCGAATATCGATGGTATCTATACTGGCAATCCCGCCGACCCACAGTCGCAGCTCATCAAGGAGGTAGCGCCCGGCACAGACCTCTCACAGTATATCCAGACCGAGAAGAGTTCTGCCGGCCGTGGCGGCATGCAGTCGAAATATGCCACTGCCTCTAAGATTCAGGCTTCAGGCATCCGCGTCATCATTGCCAACGGCAAGCGTGAGAACATCCTGGTTGACCTGATGGAACAGCCCAACACCACACCACATACTATTTTCAAGACATGCTAAAGGATATTTTTAAACGTACCAAGCGCGCCAGCAAAACGCTGGCCTTACTCAGCGATGAGCAGCGCAACGAAATATTACTGGCTGTGGCTGATGCCATTATCGCCCAGAAAGAGAGAATCCTGAAAGCCAACGCTGAGGATCTGGCTAAGATGGAGAAGAGCAACCCGCTGTATGACCGTCTGCAGTTGACCGACAGCCGACTGGAAGGTATTGCAGGGGATATGCGCAACGTAGCCACCCTGCCCTCACCTCTCGGCCATGTCACCAAACAGAAGACACTGCCCAACGGACTGCGTCTCTGCAGGGTAAGCGTGCCTTTCGGTGTGATAGGCATGATCTACGAGGCCCGCCCCAATGTAACGTTCGACGTCTTCTCACTCTGTTTCAAGAGTGGAAACGCCTGCGTACTGAAAGGCGGCAAGGATGCCGACTGCTCTAATCGTGAAGAGGTGGCACTGATTCATGAGGTGCTGGAGAAATACGGCGTATCAACAGATGTGGTAGCCTTGCTACCCGCTACGCACGAAGCCACCGGCGAGATGCTCAATGCTGTGGGCTATATCGACCTCTGCATTCCCCGTGGTGGCAGAAAACTCATCGACTTCGTACGCGACACGGCCCGTGTGCCTGTTATCGAGACCGGTGCCGGCGTGGTAAACACCTACTTCGACAAGGATGGCGACCTGGAGAAAGGCAAGGCTATCGTCAATAATGCCAAGACACGTCGTGTCAGCGTATGTAATGCGCTGGACTGTCTGCTGGTGCATGAGAGCCGCCTCAGCGACCTGCCAGCCATCGTCGAGCCACTGTGGGAAAAGAACGTTATCATCTATGCCGACGACAAAGCTTTTGCAGCGGTAGCAAACTCTGCACTCTACACTCTGCACTCTACACTCTTACAGCATGCAACATCAGAAAGTTTCGGCACTGAGTTTATGGATTATAAGATGGCGATCCGCACCGTTGCCTCACTGGAAGAGGCACTCGCTCATATCGACCAGTACGGTAGTGGACATAGCGAAAGCATCGTGACAGAGAACGAGGCCACAGCCCGCCAGTTCCAGCAGATGGTAGATGCCGCCTGCGTCTATTGGAATGCCCCCACATCATTCACCGATGGCGCACAGTTCGGCCTGGGTGCCGAGATAGGTATCTCTACGCAGAAACTGGGTCCTCGCGGTCCTATGGCACTGGAAGAGATATGCACCTACAAATGGCTGATTGAAGGCGAAGGACAGACGAGACCATAATTAAGAATTGAAAATTGAGAATTGATAATTGAGAATTATGAAGAGCTTTATAAATGTACAGGACCTGGGCCCATTGGACAAGGCAATGGCTGAGGCATTTGAAATCAAGAACGACCGTTACAAGTATCAGCATCTGGGCAAGAACAAGACGCTCATGATGATATTCTTTAATAACTCGCTGCGCACCCGCCTGTCCACACAGAAGGCAGCTATGAACCTGGGCATGAATGTCATTGTGCTCGACGTGAATGCCGGTGCATGGAAGTTGGAGACAGAGCGTGGCGTCATCATGGATGGTGATAAGAGTGAGCACCTGTTGGAGGCTATCCCCGTGATGGGTTGCTACTGTGACCTGATTGGCGTACGTTCATTTGCAGGTCTCACCGACCGCGAGTACGACTATGCCGAAACGGTGCTTCATCAGTTCATCAAGTACTCTGGCAAGCCCGTCTTTGCTATGGAGACAGCCACCGTACATCCCCTGCAGGCCTTTGCAGACCTGATTACCATTGAGGAGCACAAAACGGTAGAACGCCCCAAAGTAGTTCTCACCTGGGCGCCTCATTGCCGCGCGCTGCCACAGGCTGTGCCCAACAGTTTTGCTGAATGGATGAATGCTGCCGAGGATGTAGACCTCGTTATCACGCATCCAAAGGGCTATGAACTCGACCCGAAGTTCGTGGGTAATGCGTGTGTGGAGTACGACCAGAAGAAAGCTTTCGAGGGCGCAGACTTCATCTATGCCAAGAACTGGAGTAACCCTGGTGTGACCAACCTCGCCGACTACGGCAAGATTACTTGTGAGGACCGCTCATGGACGGTAGATACCGAACACATGTCGTGGACCAACAACGGCAAGTTCATGCACTGTCTGCCCGTACGCCGCAACCTCATCGTGACCGACGACGTCATCGAGTCAAAGAACTCGTTGGTTATCCCCGAGGCTGCCAACCGCGAGATTTCGTGCTCGGTAGTACTGAAACGAATGCTGGAGGCACTTTAAAATTGACAAACAATCATTGATTATGGATATTCTTCCCCTCTGGGCGTGGCTTCTGTTCTACGTCTTAGTATTTATCATGCTGATTGCCGACCTGAAGATGTTCGGCAAGAAAGGCGAACACGAGGTAAGCATCAAGGAGGCCCTGAAGATGACTTTCGTCTGGATAGGCGTGTCATTGGTCTTCTGTGCAGGCATCTACTTCCTCTATCCCGTAGAACCTCACGAGAAAGCAATGGAATTTCTGGCAGGTTATCTGATAGAGAAATCACTGTCGATGGATAATCTCTTTGTATTCCTGATGCTGTTCTCTTTCTTTGGCGTTGAGAGGAAATACCAGCATGAAGTGCTCTTCTGGGGTATCTTTGGAGCCTTGGTACTGCGCAGCATCTTCATCTTTGCCGGCGCTGCGATGGTAGAACAGTTTGAATGGGTACTGGGTCTCTTCGGTCTGTTCCTGCTCTATACAGGTGGTAAGATGTTCAGCCATAACGACGAACAGCAGAGCGACCCATCGCAGAACATCATCGTACGACTGTTCAAGAAGTTCTTCCCCGTCACCGATCAGATGCACGGCGAGAAATTCTTTATCAAGGAAAAAGTAAAAGTGAATAGTAAAAAATTTGCTACCGCCACAAAAGCAACACCTCTATTCATCACTTTATTGGTTATTGAGACCACCGACGTAGCATTTGCCGTAGACTCCATTCCTGCCGTCTTCTCCGTGAGTCGCGATCCTTTCATCGTGCTCACCTCCAATATCTTTGCTATCCTCGGTTTGCGTGCACTCTATTTCGCACTGGCCGCCGTAGCCAAGTATTTCACTTACCTGAAGTATGGACTGGGCATCATCCTCATCTTCGTAGGCATCAAAATGCTGCTGGCGATGAACGAATATATCAACGCAGGAGCAGCATGGCTGGGCTATGACCTGAACATGCCCCACATTGAGATTCCTACGGTATGGTCGCTGGCCTTTATCTTCGGAACCCTGACGCTGTCAATGGGATTGT
>Ga0310695_10013549_pt1 | contig 11186 bp, 10 predicted proteins | sample RumenRJG_04DNA_FD_203882 | JGI IMG/M metagenome (GOLD analysis project Ga0310695, IMG submission 203882) | Bovine rumen microbial communities from Lethbridge, Alberta, Canada - RJG_04 (v2) (version 2) | ecosystem: Host-associated > Mammals > Digestive system > Stomach > Rumen | place: Canada... | reverse complement strand
CACGCTTCCCTCCGCCGAGCTCGTCGTCGGCGACGTCGTCCTGCTCGAGGCTGGCGACGCCGTCCCGGCCGACTGCCGCCTGCTCGAGGCCGCGAGCCTCAAGATCGAGGAGGCCGCCCTTACCGGCGAGTCCGTCCCCGCCGACAAGGTGGTCGCGGCCCTGAGCGTCCCCGAGGGCACGGACGACGTCCCCCTCGGCGACCGCAAGAACATGTGCTACATGGGCTCGGTCGTGGTCTACGGCCGCGGCCGTGCCGTCGTCGTCGCGACCGGCATGGACACCGAGATGGGCAAGATCGCCGACGCCCTCTCGCAGGCCGCCGACGAGGAGACGCCGCTCCAGAAGAAGCTCACCGAGCTATCCAAGATCCTGACGCTTCTGGTCGTGGGCATCTCCGTCGTCATCTTCCTCACCGGCTTCATCAAGTACGGCGGCGCGTTCCTCTCGGACATCACGCTCGTGCTCGACACCTTCATGGTGGCCGTCTCGCTCGCCGTCGCCGCCATCCCCGAGGGCCTCGCGGCCGTCGTCACCATCGTCCTCTCCATGGGCGTCACCAGGATGAGCGAGAAGAACGCCATCATCCGCAAGCTCTCCGCGGTCGAGACCCTCGGCTGCACGCAGATCATCTGCTCCGACAAGACCGGCACCCTCACGCAGAACAAGATGACGGTCGTCCGCCACTTCACCTGGGACCAGTCGAGGCTCGTGCGCACCATGGCGCTGTGCTCCGACGCCAAGTGGGATTCCGTCGCCGAGGTGGCCGTGGGCGAGCCCACCGAGGCCGCGCTGGTCGCCGACGCCGCCAAGATCGGCTTCACGACGACCGACCTCGACGCCGCCAACCCCCGCGTGGGCGAGGCGCCCTTCGACTCCGGCCGCAAGATGATGTCCGTCGTCAACCAGGCCCCCGACGGCAACTACATCCAGCACACCAAGGGCGGTCCCGACGTCGTCCTCGCGCGCTGCACAAAGATCCGCACCAAGGAGGGCGACGTGCCCCTCACCGACGAGTGGCGCGAGAAGGTCATGGAGCAGAACAAGGCCATGGCCGACGACGCCCTGCGCGTGATGGCCGCGGCCCGCGTCAACTACGGCAAGACCGCGCCGACGGACTTCTCGCCCGAGGCGCTCGAGCACGACATGACCTTCATCGGCCTCTGCGGCATGATCGACCCGGTCCGCCCCGAGGTTAAGGACGCGATCGAGGAGGCCCACTCCGCCGGCATCCGCGTCGTCATGATCACCGGCGACCACATCGACACCGCCGTCGCCATCGCGCGCGAGCTCGGCGTCGTGAAGGACGCCTCCCAGGCCATCACGGGCGCCGACCTCGACAAGATCTCCGACGACGAGCTCGTCGAGGCCGTCGAGCGCTTCGGCGTCTACGCCCGCGTCCAGCCCGAGCACAAGACCCGCATCGTCGACGCGTGGAAGCGCCGCGACAAGGTCGTCGCCATGACCGGCGACGGCGTGAACGACGCGCCCTCCATCAAGCGCGCCGACATCGGCATCGGCATGGGCATCACCGGCACCGACGTCACCAAGAACGTCGCCGACATGGTCCTCGCCGACGACAACTTCGCGACCATCATCCATGCCTGCGAGGAGGGTCGCAGGATCTATGACAACATCCGCAAGTGCATCCAGTTCCTGCTCTCCTCGAACCTCGCCGAGGTCATCTCCGTGTTCGTGGCCTCCCTCGTCGGCTTCACGATCCTGGAGCCCACGCACCTGCTCTGGATCAACCTGATCACCGACTCGCTGCCGGCGCTGGCCATGGCCACCGAGGGCGCCGAGCCGGGCATCATGAAGCGCAAGCCCCGCGACTCCAGGGACGGCATCTTCTCCGGCGGCCTCGGCGTCGACACCCTCGTCCAGGGCGTCATCATCGCCGCGCTCACCCTCCTGAGCTACTTCATCGGCCACTACCTCGAGTTCGGCACCTTCGACATCAGCCAGGTCCTCGCCGACCCCAAGGCCGGCATTCACGGCATGACCATGGCGTTCCTCACGCTGTCGATGGTCGAGATGTTCCACTCGCTCAACATGCGCAGCCGCCGCGAGTCCATCTTCAGGCTCAAGAGGCAGAACCTGTGGCTCTGGGGCTCCTTCGTCGTCGCGCTCATCCTCACCTTCGTCGTCATCGAGACCCCGCTCTCCCACGCCTTCGGCTTCGCCGAGATCAGCATCAGGGAGTACGCGATCGCCATGGGCCTCGCCTTCGTCATCATCCCGATCGTCGAGATCGAGAAGGCCATCATGCGAGCGGTCGAGAAGGGCAAGTAACCAATGGCCAAGCGCTCACGCAAACAAGGTAGGCGCCGTGACGCCGGCAGGGCCCCCGAGGCCTTGCCGGCGCTCTCGTCCCTCATCGACCTGCCCGCCCCCGGCGAGCTGTCTCCCAGCGAGGCCCAGCGCGCCGAGTTCGAGGCCGAGCGCGACCGCCTCGCCTCGCAGGAGGGGGTGGACCCCTCCGAGGTCGAGCTCGCCTGCGTGGTCAGGCTCGACCGCGGCTTTCCCGCCGTTTTGGGCGAGAAGAGCGTAACGAGGTGCGAGTTCTCCGCAGCCCTCACGAAGGGCTCCGACAACTCCAACGTCGCCGTGGGCGACTGGGTCGTGGCGCGCCATCCTGCGGGCCACGACATGGGGCTGCTCTGCAAGATCCTCACGCGCGAGAGCGACGTCGCCCGCTGGAAGGGCGGCTCGCGCGGCAAGAAGCAGACGCTCGCCGCCAACGTCGACACGGTTCTCGTCGTCCAGCCGCTCGGCGCGCGCGAGGTCTTCTTCGAGCGCGTCGTGCGCAGCGCGGTCATCGCGCGCGACTGCGGCGCCGAGGTCTCGGTGGTCCTCACCAAGGCCGACCGCGTGAGCGAGGAGGAGCTTGCCCGCGACATCGACCTCATCCACGAGGCGATCGGCTCCTCCGTGCACGTCGTCGTCATGGCCGCAGCGCCCGAGGACGGGGCCGACGTCGCGTCCCTCGAGCGCGTGGCCCTCGAGCATGGTGCGCGCTGGGGAGAGGACGGCGCCCGCTCGCTCGTCCCCGAGGGCGAGTGCGCCATCGTGCTCGGCGAGTCCGGCGCGGGCAAGTCGACGATGCTGAATGCCCTGCTCGGGCACGAGGCGCTCGAGACCGCCGCCGTCCGCGACTCCGACGACGCGGGCAGGCACACGACGGTGGCCCGCCGCATGGTCTCGCTTCCCGGCGCCGGGATCGTCGTGGACGAGCCGGGCCTGCGCAGCCTTCCGCTCGTCGGGCACGAGCGTGGACTCGCGAAGGTCTTCCCCGAGATTGCGGATGCGGCCCTCGGCTGCAGGTTCCGCGACTGCACCCACACCCACGAGCCCGGCTGCGAGGTGAGGAGACGCTTCGAGGCCGGCGAGTACAGCCAGGTCCGCTTCGACGCCTACGTGGCGCTCGCCGCCGAGATGCGCGAGAGCGCGACGAGCCTCGACCCCGACGTCGTCCTGTAGGGGCGTCAACATACCCTCGCCATGAGAGCCTGGTGCCAGCTGGTGCCGGGCTCTTCTCGTACCTGCACCTTTCGCGCGCTCAGACAAGTGCCAGAAACGGGCCAGCGACTGACAACGCTATTTTAAAAAGTTCGCAGGTAGAGGCGTGTGCGGAGTGAGAATTTCCTCAAGCGAAGGATCTCGTCTCCCAAGGGGTCTCACATGTCACTCAGGTTCCGCATAGTCTTTGCTACCGCGTGCGCTGTGCTCGTCGTGGCGCTCTTCTCGCTGTTCGCCTCACACGTCCGAGCCGAGGCCGAGCAGGTGCGCGGTGACGCGATCGCCCGCTACGGCGGCGAGGTCGTGTCGCTAGCCGTGACGCAGCGCGCGCTCGAGCCGGGCGACGTCGTGGCGGCCTCGGACGTCAAGATGCGCGACTGGCTCTGCGACCTCGCTCCCGCGAACGCCATCACGAACCTCGACGACGTCGTCGGGCGAGAGGTGACGGTTCCGGTGGCCGCGAACGCCCCGGTGACCGAGCTCGCGTTTCGCGACGCGTCCGATGCCGTGGACGTGCCCTCGGGCCGCGTCGCGGTGAGCGTTCCCGTGACCGACAAGCTCGGGATCACGCGCGGCGTGCGCGCGGGTGCCACCGTCGCCGCCTACGAGGTCCGCGAGACCTCCTCCTCGCTCATTGCCGAGGGCCTCACGGTCCTCGTCCCGCCGCAGTCCAAGTCCGCCTCGGTCGGCTCTCAGGGCCAGCTGACGCTCGCCGTCGCGCCGGAGGTTGTCACGCGCGTCCTTGCGGCGAGTGCGTCGGGGGACCTCAGGATCGTGATGCCTGCCGCCGACGCGGCGCAGCTCTCAGACTCAGGCAAGGCACCCGCCGACCTCACGGCGGAGAAGGGGAGGATGTGATGACCGACGTCTGGATTGCACACACGTCCCGCAGCGGGCGCACCGACCTCGCGCGAGCGCTTCGCTCGATCGAGCCCTTCGCGGTCCTCGGGTTCGCCGAGAGCGCGGCCGACCTCAGACTCTCCCTGCTCGACGAGGAGCCGGGCACGGTGGGGGCGATCGTCGGCCTGAGCGAGGCGGGGGTCTCCGACCTCAACCTCGCCGCGGCCGTCGCCCGCGACGGTCGGGCGAGCAGGGTGGTGCTCGTGGTGCGCGGCGCCTCGGGGTCGCTGCGCTCCAGGGCCGCCCGCGCAAACGTGAGTGAGGTCATCGACCTCGACGAGCTGGACGCCCAGGATGCGCCTCCCGCGGACGCGCAGGCTGGGCCCGCGGCGACGTCGGTCGGCGAGGCAAGGGGTTGCCGGGCCGATCATGCGTCGCGGGTCGAGCCTGCGCCCGCATCCGCGGAGGCGACGCCGTCCGAGGACGAGCCTCCCCTCGACGAGCCGGACCCGAGCACATCGAGGGCTCCCATCCTCGCGTTCGCGTCCTCGAGGGGCGGCGTCGGCAAGACCGCGCTCGTCGCGACGGCCGCCGCGGTCGCTTCCAAGTGGGGGCTGAGGGTCGCCGTCTGCGACCTCGACCTCTCCTGCGGCAACCTCTTCACGTGCTACGGGGTCAGGCCGGTCGACCTCGCCCGGCTCGCCTCGGACGAGCTTCCGCGGGAGGAGGCCATGGGGAGGGGCTGCGCGCGCTGTGCCGACGGCCTGTTCCTGTGGGGTCCCTGCGAGCGACCCGAGATGAGCGAGGTGGCCATGCCTCACGTCGCCCAGCTTCTCACCTACCTCTCCGAGCGCTTCGACCTCGTCGTGGCGGACACCTCGACCACCTTCACCGACGCTGTCGCCGAGGTGGTGCAGAGGTGCGACCGCCTGCTGCTGGTTCACGACGACGCCTCGGGATCCGTGGCCTCGCTCGCGAGGACGAGCGCGCTTGCGGTGCGCCTCGGCGTGGCCCGCACGCGCATCATGCGCGTACAGAACTTCATGGACCCGCGCCAGCGGATGGACCTCTCGCGCGGCAGGGCCGAGGAGGGCCTCGAGGGCGCCCGCGCCTTTGCCGTGGCGGACGGTGGTGCCGAGGTGTCCGAGATGCTGGCGACCGGGCACGTAGTGGACCTGGTCGCGGGAGACGTCCCCTACGTCTCGGGCGTGGAGACGATGCTCGCGCAGACCCTCTCCGAGCTCGGGCGCCTGCCCGACTCCCCGGCGGCACGCCGCGCGCTCGAGCCCCACGCCCACAGGCCCGTGTTCTCGCTTTTCTCGAAGAGGAAGGCGGCCCTCTGATGTCGGTGCTCGAGAGAATCAGACGCACGGCCCCTGAGCCGGACGCGGGTGCCGCGAGCGCCGCGCGACTCGGCGCGCTCAGGTCTGCGCTCAGGTCGGACCTCATCGACAGGCTGGGCCTCGACGCGATCGCCCACATGCTGTCCACCGAGGACACGTCCCACGTGAGGTCGGAGCTGGCGGTCACCTGCTCCGCCATCCTCAACGACCAGCGCTACGACACGCTTCTCGCCGAGGAGCGCGAGCGTCTCGCGCGCGAGGTCATCGACGGGGTATGCGGCCTCGGGCCCATCCAGCCGCTTCTCGACGACGACTCGGTGAGTGAGGTCATCGTGAACGGGCCGGACACGATCTTCTTCGAGCGCGAGGGGAGGCTCTGCCGCTCCGACGCGACGTTCGAGTCGACCGAGCAGGTGCTCATGGCGATCGACCGCATCCTGGCACCGCTCGGGCGCAGGCTCGACCGCGCCAACCCCATCGTGAACGCGCGCCTCTCGAACGGCGACCGCGTGAACGCCGTGGCCGACCCGGTGGCCATCAACGGCCCGGCCGTCACCATCCGAAAGTTCTCGAACCGCATCACGTCGCTCGGGCGGCTCGTCGAGCTCGGCTCGATCCCGTCCTGGTACGCGAGGCTGCTCACGTGGGCCGTCAGGTCGCGCAAGGACATCGCGGTCGCCGGCGGCACGGGCTCGGGCAAGACGACGCTTCTGAACGCGCTGTCGTGCGAGATCGACAAGGGGGAGCGCATCGTCACGATCGAGGACTCGGCGGAGCTGCGCTTCGACGCCCATCCCGACGTGGTGCGCCTCGAGGCGCGCGACGCCTCGATCGAGGGGACGGGCGAGATCACGATCCGCGACCTCGTCAAGAACGCGCTGCGCATGCGCCCCGACCGCATCGTCGTCGGGGAGGTCCGCTCGGGCGAGACGATCGACATGCTCCAGGCAATGAACTCGGGCCACGACGGCTCGCTCACCACGCTGCATGCGGGCACCCCCGAGGAGGCGATCCTGAGGCTCGTCCTCATGGCGCGATTCGGCATGGACCTACCCACCGACATCATCGAGGAGCAGGTGGCGACCGCGATCGACCTGATCGTCATGTCGAACCGCTTTCCCGACGGCTCGAGGTGCATCACCTCCATGGCCGGGGTGAGCCGCGCCGAGGACGGGGGAGTGAGCCTCGAGACGCTCGTCGACTTCGACCAGGCGGCGCGCACGTGGACCCTCGTGAGGGAGCCGCCGTTCGTCGCCCAGGTGGTCGAGGCGGGGGTCGCGACAGAGGAGGAGGTGCGCGCATGGAGATCGCAATCGCCGCGGCATGCGGCCTGACGGCATGGCTCTGCGCCTTCGCCCTCGCGCGTTCATCCGGCGCTCCCACGCCCCGTGCCCTGCGCCGCCTTCGCGCGGGACGGAGGGTGAGGGGGGTCGTGCGGGGCGTGGCCCGCCTTCCCCTCGTCCGCGCCCTCGCGCGTCGGCCGTCCTGGGTCCGCACGTCTCGCGAGCTGTGCGAGCGTGCGGGGCTGCAGGGAGCCTCCGACGACGAGGCGGTGTCGCTCCTCGTGCTTCTCTCCGTCCTTGCGGCGGCGCTCCTCTCGCTCGTCTCGCGCTCCCTCGTCGGCGCGGTCGTGGCCGCCGTCGCGCTCGCCGTCGGCATTCCCGCCATGGACGCGGCTCGCGAGCGCAGGCGCAAGGCCGAGCTGGTGCGCTCTATGCCGTCCGTGTTCAGGACGCTCTCGATGGCACTCGCCTCCGGCGAGACGCTCTCGCAGGCGGTGGAGTACCTCGCCGCCCACGAGAGGGGGCCGGCCGCGCACGCGTTTGCCAACGCGTCGCTTCGCCTCAGGTGCGGCTCGTCCGCGGAGGAGGCGTTGGGCGGACTCGCGCGCGACCTCGATGCGCCGGGCGTGGGCCTGCTCACGACCGCGCTCCTCATCTCGCAGAGGACGGGCTCCCCGCTGCGCTCCCTCTTCGACCGCGCCGCCGCGCTCGTCGAGCGCCAGGGCGAGCTCGAGCGCCTGCTCTCGGTCAAGACCGCGCAGGTCCGGCTCTCGGTGCGCGTCGTGAGCGCGCTGCCGCCGATCATGGTCGGCACGCTCTCGCTCATCTCGCCCGACTTCCAGCGCGGCGTCATGACGCCGGTCGGGCTCGGCTGCATCCTGGTCGCCGCCGTCCTCGATGCCGTCGCGATCGTCTCGATCCGCGCCCTCATGAGGGGGATCGTCTGATGGGCGCCGAGGCACTCGCGACCTGCTCGCTCGCGGCCGCGACGACGTTTGCGTCGGCGTTCTTCCTCTGCTCGCCCAAGGCGGCCGCGAGCGGAGCGCGCACGAGGCCCCGCGCAGGCGAGGGCGTCCTCGTCCGGCTTCGTACGCTCGCGCCCCTGCGCTGGGTCGCGGAGCGTGAGGAGCTCAAGGCGAGAAGGGCGCGCTGCCTGAGGGAGATGCCGACCCTTCTCGACGTGCTCACGCTCGGCCTCTCGTCGGGCCTGTCGTTCGACGCCTCGCTCGAGCTCTACTGCGAGCGCTACGACGACGACCTCGCCGCCGCCCTCGCCGAGGCCCAGCTCTCCTGGAGGCTTGGCGCCGAGAGCAGGCAGGACGCGCTCTCCCGCGTGGCGTCCGAGCTGGGGGTTGCGTCGCTCGAGAGCTTCGCCGCGACGGTCTCGCAGGCGCTCGAGTTCGGCTCGCCGCTCGCCGCGGCCCTCGAGCGCCAGTCTCAGGCACTTCGCGACGAGCAGCGCTCGCAGGTCGAGGAGGCCATCGAGCGCGTGCCGGTCAAGATGCTCGTCCCCCTGGGGACCCTCGTCGTCCCCGCAATGCTTCTCGCGATCCTGGGGCCGCTGGTCGGCTCCTCGAGTCTGTTCGGGTAAGGGCGCTCGCGCCCGGGAAGGAGGCACCCATGGAAGGCATCGCAAGCCGCGTGCGCATGTGCGCCCGCAACCTCGCGGGTCGCGTGCTCGCAAGGCGCGGCCAGGGCACCACGGAGTACGCGATTCTCGTCGGCGTTCTGGTCGTCATCGCGATCATCGCGATCGTGAGCTTTAGGGGAAGGATCCAGGAGCTATGGGACGCGATCGCAAGTGGCATCGGCTCCCTGTAGCGGCCGCGGCCCTGCTCGCCCTCGCCCTGGCCGTTGCCTGGCCCGCCCTGTCGGGCCTCTTCCCGACGGCGACCACGGTTCCTGCCGATCGGCCCTCGGGAGGCTCCTCAGCCGCGGCAGGCGGGGGCGATTCCGAGAAGAGCGCGTCCTCGCCCGGGGCAGACTCGGGCCCGGGCGAGGACGTGCCCGCCGCCGGCGTAACGAGGAGGCAGTCCGAGCTCGCCGTCGCCGACGAGGCGCGCTCGGTCCTGTCCGCGTATCGCGACGCGCATGACTGCGTGCTCGTGCAGGCCGGCTACCTGGACCTGCTGGGAGGGACGTGGTCATGCACCGTGCAGGGCCCCGGCTGGGTCGACGTCGTCGTTGTCGGGGCGGACGGCTCGTCCGGCTCGCGGGTCACGACGACCCGCATGGGCGTTTCGGAGTGGGCGGCCTCGGCGGCCGCCTCGGGAGTGGGAGGTAGTGATGGCACATGAGCATCCCCGTATCGGTCGCGCCCCTGCCGCCGGGCGTCGCCGCCGTCTCACGTCAGGCCAGGCGACGACCGAGTACGCGCTCGTGTTCGCGGCGTTCCTCTCGGTCGTCCTCGCCCTGGGCGCGGTCTGGGCCGCGACGCGAGACGGCGGCCTGGCGGGTCGTGCCGTCGAGTCCGCGTCGCACGTGCTCGACGGTGACTTCGTCTCCTCGCTCAAGGACGTCCTCCTCTTCTAGGGGAGGCGTCCGCGGGCAGGCGACGGTCGAGGCGGCGGTCCTTCTGCCCTCGCTCATGCTCCTGTTCGCGCTTCTGCTCGAGCCTGCGTGCATGGGCTACACCCTCGTCGTCATGCGCTCCGCGGCGTCGGAGGCGGCGCGCGCGGTCACGACCGACTACGACGGCGACTTCGAGGACTGCCGGCAGTTCGTCCTGAGGAGGCTCGAGGGCGTGCCCGACGTTCCGCTCTTCCATGTGGGAGGGGCCGACGACTGGGACGTCTCGATCGAGAGGGGAGAGCGCGACGCGACCCTGGTCGTGCGCGGGCACGCGCGCCCGCTGCCCCTCATGGGGGTCGTTGCCTCGGCGTTTGCGGAGAGCGACGAGACGGGCGTCGTCCTGTCCGCGCGCGTGAGCGTGCGGTCCAGGCCTGCGTGGTTGGGAGGTTCGTATGCTGATTGGCAGAAGGTTTGGGGGTGATCGGCCGTGCGAAGACGGGGCAAGGCTTCGCCTCGGCATAGCCGCGTTCGTGAGGCACGACGGAGGCTACACGACCGTCGCCGTCGCCGTCGCGCTGCTCGTGAGTCTCACGCTGGTGTTCGGCGTGGCCGCGGCGGGGTGGGGGATGGCGCGCTCGGCTGACGTCCAGTCTGTCGCCGACGCCGCCGCGCTCTCGGGCTCGAACGTCGTCGCGGCGTACTCGACGGTGGCACAGGTGCTCGACGCCTGCGTGCTGAGCATGGGTCTGCTCGGCGTCATCGTCTTTGGCGCGGGAATGGTGCTCGCGGCGATACCCGCGCTCCAGGCGAGCGCGCCCGCCGTGATCGACGCCGGCAGGAAGATCCTCGACGCCCGCCGCGACTTCGCTCGCTCCGCCTCCGAGGGGCTCGAGCGACTCGAGTCGGCGCTGCCCGCGCTCATCGCGGCCAACTCCGCCTCGACGGTCTCGGCGAACTCCCGCGGGCGGGTGGGCTACGCCGGCCTCGCGGTGCCGTTCCCGCCCGAGGGGGAGTCCGACTTCTCGCACCTCGACGACGAGCTCGACCCCAAGGAGATGGAGGAGGCCGCCGAGGAGCTGCGCCAGGCGTCCGCCGAGAAGGAGGAGGCGGCAGAGCGCGCCCGAGACGCACGCGAGCGCGCCTGGCGGGCCGACTGCGTCGACGACCCCATGTGCATGAGGTCGCGGGCCGCCTCGCTCGCCGGGCTCGACGGTGCCGCGAATCCCGACTACGCGTCGCCCGACGAGTGGCGCTTCGACTACGCCCGCGTGAGGGCGGCCAACTACTACCTCACGCGCTCGCTCGACGCGACCGAGGATGGGTCCAGCCCCGACCTGCTGCAGCGCTCGTGCGCCCGCGCCCGCTTCTATCCCTATGCGCACGAGGTCATATCCGAGGCGACCTGCATCGAGGGCGACGTGACCCTGATCGAGCTGCCCGAGCTCCCCCACACCACGGACGGCGTCAGGGGCACGTCCCTCTACCGCGAGTCCGTCTGGCCCTGCACCACGGAGGGGGGCCGCCGCGTGCTGCACTGCTCGCGCTCGTGTCCCGCCGCGACCGGGGCCGACGCCGGCCTGGACTCCCTCGAGGCGATCGACGCCGGCCGCGCATCGCGCTGCGCGACCTGCCGCATGGACGCAGCGGCGATGGGAAACGTCGCCGACGCCTCGACCAACATCGACAACGGCT
>Ga0310695_10013548_pt1 | contig 11187 bp, 8 predicted proteins | sample RumenRJG_04DNA_FD_203882 | JGI IMG/M metagenome (GOLD analysis project Ga0310695, IMG submission 203882) | Bovine rumen microbial communities from Lethbridge, Alberta, Canada - RJG_04 (v2) (version 2) | ecosystem: Host-associated > Mammals > Digestive system > Stomach > Rumen | place: Canada... | reverse complement strand
CAGAATCAGCAGGACAGACTGTTTTTTACGGTCAGATAATCTCATCGGGTTCCCTCCCTGTCAGGACTCGGGATCTGTCATTTTTGATGTGCGATCCAGAATATGGCCGGTCTGCGCGTCGATCACATAGCGGTATTCCGCCGTGTGGTCGGTAAAAAGAATCTCGTATACCGGCAGGTTCTGCTCTGTGGTGCCGTAGACGGTGCTGACATCATAGATCCGGCCCTCGTCGGTGCCGGCGTCGTGGACGGCGATGCGCAGAGCCTGCGAGGAGGAGAGCCAGTCATCCTCATGCTGGTAGAGATAGGAGGCGACCAGAAGCGCGGCGATGAGAAAGACAAGGATGGCCAGAACGGTCAGAAGGCGCTTTCCGCGGTGTTTTTTCTTCATCATGGTCTCTCCTCTCCCCGATTCCTACGCGTACGGCTGCGTGCCGGAAATGATTACACAACTACTTATATTATCACAAAAATACAGGAAAGTCATGAAGATGAGGTGAACGAAACGGAAGCGGTCCGGAAACCGGAATGACAGAGGGAGACTGAAAAATGTTGTGTTCAACAGAGAAGCATGGTATAATTTCAGGCAATATTGGGCAAGAAACGGTGCGTGCAGAGGCATGCGCCGGTCGTTGATCAGGATTAACGGAGATTGAGCGATGTCATTTACGTCACTGGAATACTGGATTTTTTTGCCGATCGTATTCGGCGCTTATTATATCTGCCCGAAGAGAAGGCGCTGGATCTGCCTCCTGACAGCCAGCTGTGTTTTTTACGGCTTTGCGGGCATCCAGTATGTTCTTCTGCTCGTTTATGTCACGCTGGCGGCTTTTCTGGCGGCAAGATCGCTTGAGAAGACGGATCACATCAACAGATGGTGGATGGCCGCCGGTGTCTGCGCGGTGATTCTTCCGCTGATTGTCTTCAAATACACCGGGTTTCTGATGGAGAATCTGAACATCTTCCTCCGCGCCATGAAATCCGCCCGAAGCCTGAGCACGATGAAGATCATTCAGCCGCTGGGGATTTCGTTCTATTCTTTCGCGGCACTGGGTTATGTGATCGACGTAGCGAAGAAAAAATATCCCGCCTTTCAGAACCCCCTCCATCTGGCGGCGGGCCTTTCCTTTTTTCCATGCCTGGTATCCGGGCCGATCGAGCGGCAGAACAAGCTGGTTCCACAGATCCTGGAAGGACATGACTTTGATTACACGGAGGCCTCGTATGGACTCAAGCAGATCGCCTGGGGCCTGTTTCAGAAAAAGGTGCTGGCGGACAATCTGGCCGTTTATGCAGACGCCGTTTATGCGGATGTCCATGCCTGGTTCGGCGCCCCGCTGCTGGCGGCCTCGCTGTTTTATACGATGATGATCTACTGCGATTTCGCGGGGTATTCCGACATCGCGATCGGAACGGCGAGACTGTTCGGCATCAGGCTGACAAAGAATTTTGACAGCCCGTATTTTTCGGAGTCGTTCTCGGAATTCTGGAGAAGATGGCACATCTCGCTCTCCGGCTGGCTCCGGGACTATGTGTATATCCCCCTCGGCGGAAACCGCAAAGGAACGGTCAGGAAGAATTTCAACATCCTGTGTACCATGCTGGTCAGCGGGATCTGGCACGGCGCGTCCTGGACGTTTGTCGCATGGGGAGGACTTCACGGACTTGCCCAGGCGGCGGAATCGTCTGTCGGATTGAACAGGAAGCCCTCGAAGAACCCGCTGATCAGAATCATCCGGATCATGATCGTTTTTTCGGTATGCAGCACCCTGTGGGTGTTCTTCCGGGCGCCCGGCTTCGAGGAGGCGGGCTACCTGCTTCGACACATGTTTGACGGAATTCAGAATCCCCATGTCTATGTGTATTCCCTGGTGCCGCTGGGACTGACAAAGCCGAAGCTGGCGGTGACTGCGGCGGAACTGCTCCTTCTGGCGGCATATGATTACGCCTCGCTGAAGACGGATGTGATCGAAAGAATCTCATCCCTTCCGCTCGTCCTGCGGTGGGGAATCTATATCTGTTTCCTGTTTGTGATCGCGCAGTTCTCCCTGAAAGGAACGGCGGTGCAGTTTGTATACGCGGGCTTTTAAGGGGGATAGCGGAATGAAACGGTTTTTGATCAGGCTGACAGTGCTTCTGCTGATCATGGCGGTGATCTTCACCGGGTACGATGCGGCCTACCGGCGGATCTGTCATATCGATCCCGCCAATAATGATGAATACAAGTTTCAGCATGTTCCGGAGGGGATCCAGGTCTGCAATTTCGGAAGCAGCCACGGCAGAGACGACTTTGACTACTCCGCGTGGCAGGATGCGTATACCACCTTTAATTTCGCGCTTGTCATGCAGACGGCATCCTATGATTACCGGATCATGCAGCAGTTTATCGGGAACCTCGCGGACGGAGCGGTCGTTTTTATCCCGATCAGCTTCTTCACCTTCGGCTGGGATGAGGAATCAAAAGAGGATTTCAGATCCAAGAATGAACGTTACTACTCATTCCTGGAACCGCAGTATATCAAAGACTATGATGTGGTAACGGATGTCGGGATCCGGCATTTCCTGCCCCTGCTGGAAGATCCGGTCAATGTCTTCCGAAAGATCCGGAACGCGCTGAATGAAACGGAAACGCCGGAGTTCATTGACGATGCGGAGGAGACGGACGAACTGCCCGCGGCAGCGGAAGCAACGGAAACGGAACCAGCTGAGGAAACGAAAACACCTGAGGAAACGGAAAGCGACGGGGCGGAAGACACGGAATTTGACTTCATGCGCCATGCGGAGGAAAAGAGGCTGCTGTACCGCATTGTCGACAAAAACGGCGATCTGCTGGTCAGGGAGGAAGAACTCGACGCCGTCTGCGGGATGATCCGCCTGTGCAAGGCGCATGGGCTTCGACCGATCCTGATCACGGTGCCCTTCCGCTGGGAATACAACGATCAGTTTGAAGAGGAGTACTGCAGACAGTTTTATGAAGTGATCGAGAGAATCTGTCAGGATGAAGACGTGGAGTACTATGACTACAGCCACGATGAGCGATTTGTCGACAGAGCCGATTATTTCAGAAACTCAGACCATCTGTCCCCCAAAGGCGCGAAGGCCTTTACGGAGATCATCATGAACGCCCATGTGAAAGCATGAAGGGTCTCCCGGATACAGGCATGGCAGCTTGTTAAGGAATATAAAACAGCCGCGCGGCACGATGACATGCTGCGCGGCTGTTTTGCGTGATCTGCCGAAGCAGAGGCGTGGAAGGAAGCCGGCTGATTCGGAGCCGGACGGGAACCCTTACCGCTCTTCGCGGAAGTAGGGGAGTCCCAGGGAAGCGGGAGGCTGATTCTCACGCTTGTTTCGAAGACTCGAGATCACCAGAACGATGATGGTGACCACATAGGGAAGCATTTTATACAGCTCTTTGACCGCCAGGTTCATGCCGGAGGGAATGTACATGTGCAGGATATAGAGTCCGCCGAACAGGAAGGATGCCAGCACGCCGACATTCGGCCGCCAGACCGTGAAAATGACCAGCGCGATGGCGAGCCAGCCGCGGTCGCCGAAGGCGTTGTTGGACCAGACGCCGGAGGCATAGTCCATGACATAGTACAGACCGCCGAGGCCGGCAATCATGGAGCCGACGCAGGTGGCGGTATATTTGTAGCGGCCGACGTTGATGCCGGCGGCATCGGCCGTGGTGGGGCTTTCCCCGACGGCGCGCAGGTGCAGTCCGACACGGGTGTGGTTGAGGATATAGGAAACCACGAGGGAGATGACCACGGCCAGATAGGCAAGGAAGCCGTAGCTCAGAAAAATCTTTCCAAACCAGCCGAGCCGCTCCGCGACAGGCAGCGCCCGGTGGAAGCTGGCACTGGTTGCGGACAGCGCGATGGACGGAACGTCAGCGCCGGAGAGCTTGATCAGAGAGCCGCCGAAGAAGTTGCCAAAGCCGACGCCGAAGGTGGTCAGCGCCAGACCGGAGACGTTCTGGTTGGCGCGCAGCGTCACCGTCAGAAAACAGTAGATCAGGCCCATCAGCAGGGAGCCCAGCATGGAGCAGAAGAGGGGAATGGCGATGGTCAGGAAGGGGTTCATATGTCCGGCCGCGCTGTGCTCGTAAAAGAAGGCGCCGATGACGCCGCTGATGGCGCCGACATACATGATGCCCGGGATGCCGAGGTTCAGATTGCCGGATTTTTCCGTGAGGGTCTCGCCGGTGCTGCCCAGCATCAGGGGAATCCCCTGGACGACGGCCCGGGGAATGAAGGAAACAAAATCAAACATTGCTCAGCCCTCCTTTTCCGCGGAACGAAGGAAGTGAATCTCATAATTGATGAAGAACTCACTGCCGATGATGAAGAAGAGAATGATGCCGGTCAGAATGTCGCCATAGGACTGGTTCAGGGCAAACTTTGTCGCGATCTCACCGGCGCCGCGGCCCAGAAAGACCAGCAGGAAGCTGGTGAGGATCATCCAGACGGGATTGAACTTGGCAAGCCAGGAGACCATGACGGCGGTAAAGCCGCGGCCGTCCACAATGTTGGGGGTCAGAGTGTGGTTGGTGCTGCCCACCAGCAGCAGCCCCGCGATGCCGCAGACAGCACCGGAAAGCAGCATGGTGCGGATGATGACGCGGTCAACCTTGATGCCGACATAGCGGGCGGTGCGCTCGCTCTCGCCCACAACGGCAATTTCGTAGCCGTGCTTGGAATAATTCAGATAGACATACATCGCGATACAGATCAGCGCCACAATGATGACGTTCAGCAGGTATTTGTAACCGCCGATCACCGGAAACCAGCCGATTTCGGTGTTCTGGTTGATGATGCCGATCTGGCCGGACCCCTTTGGCGATTCCCATACAACGCAGAAATAGGCGACCAGCTGGGTGGCAACATAGTTCATCATCAGGGTAAAGAGCGTCTCGTTGGTATTCCACTTCGCCTTGAAGAAGGCGGGGATCCCGGCCCAGATTGCGCCGGCCAGAGCGCTGAAGAGAATCATGCAGACGATTACGGCCCAGTTGGGCATGGTGTTTCGCAGGCAGATCATGCAGGCGGCGGAGGCGAGCCCGCCGATCAGCGCCTGTCCCTCGCCGCCCAGGTTCCAGCAGCGCATCCGGAAGGCGGGCGTTACAGCCAGGGAGACACACAGGAGCATCGCGATGTTCTGCAGCAGGACCCAGATTTTGCGCTTGGACCCGAAGGAGCCCTTCCAGATGGCCGCGTAGACGGCCAGAGGATCCTCGCCGGTGACAAGCGTCGTGATGAGCGCGCACGCGACCAGCGCAATCAGCAGCGCCGTTCCGCGGATCAGCCATGCCTGATACCAGCGCAGCGCGCCGCGCCGGGAAACGTGGAAAAGAGGATTGTGCGCCTTTTTATTCATCGGCCTTCCCTCCCAGTTTTGTCATCATCAGCCCGACCTCGCGCTTGCTGGCGCCGCGCCCGGGCACGATCCCGCTGACCTTGCCGCCGCAGAGAACCAGGATCCGGTCGGCGAGCTCCAGCAGGACGTCCAGGTCCTCGCCGACATAGATGACGGCGACGCCCGCGGCCTTCTGTTTGTTGATCAGATCGTAGATTGTGTAGGACGAGTTGATGTCAAGACCGCGCACCGCGTAGGCGGTCAGCAGCACCGTGGGGGCGGAAGAGATCTCCCGGCCGACCAGAACCTTCTGGACATTCCCGCCGGACAGGCGGCGAACCGGGGTGGAGATGCCGGGGGTGCTTACCTCGAGGTTGCGTACCACGGTCTCGGCCAGTTCCTTCGGTGTGCGGCGGTCGGTGAAGAGCGAGTGCCCCTTGCGGAACGAACGGAGCATCATGTTGTCGGCCAGGTCCATGTTCGCCACCAGGCCCATACCGAGACGGTCTTCCGGAACAAAGGAGAGGCTGACCCCCATCTCGGCAATGCTGAGTGGATCCTTGCCGATGAGCTCTTCCCGCGACCCGTCGTCTTCCACGTAGGAGATGCTGCCGGATTCCACGGGCTGAAGGCCGGCGATGGCCTCGAGCAGCTCCTTCTGGCCGCAGCCGGAGATGCCGGCAATGCCGAGAATTTCGCCGGACCAGGCGTCGAAGCTGACGTCATCCAGCTTGAGGATGCCGTCGATGCTGCGCACCGTCAGATTCCGGACCTCAATGCGCTTCTTCGGGTTCACGGGTTCCGGACGGTCAATGTTCAGCCTGACGGCGTGGCCGACCATCATGTTGGTCATCTCCTGGGCGTTGGTCTTTTTTGTCGGCATGTCGCCGATAAACTGGCCGTGGCGGAGAATAGCGACGCGGTCGGAGAGCGCCTCCACCTCGTGCATCTTGTGGGTGATGATGACAATGGCCTTGCCGGCGTCGCGCATATTGCGCAGAACCGCAAAGAGCTTGTCCGTCTCCTGGGGAGTGAGCACGGCGGTGGGCTCGTCGAGAATCAGGATATCCGCGCCGCGGTAGAGAACCTTCACGATCTCGACGGTCTGTTTCTGGGAAACGGACATGTCGTAGATTTTCTGGTCCGGGTCGACTTCAAAGCCGTAGGCGTCACAGATCTCACGGATCTTCCGGGAAGCGGACTTGAGGTCAAGCTTTCCCTCAAGGCCGAGGACGATATTCTCCGCCGCCGTCAGCACGTCGACCAGCTTGAAATGCTGGTGGATCATGCCGATGCCGAGATCGAAGGCGTCCTTCGGCGAGCGGATGACGACTTCTTTCCCGTCGATGCTGATGGTCCCTTCATCGGGAAAGTAGATCCCCGAGAGCATGTTCATCAGCGTGGTCTTGCCGCTCCCGTTTTCACCCAGCAGGGCAAGAATCTCGCCGCGGTAAATGTCCAGCCAGACCTTGTCATTGGCCAGGACGGAGCCGAAGCGCTTGGTGATGTTCCGCATTTTGACTGCGGCGATCTTGTTGTCCAAGGACATCACCCTCCTTTATTTCTTAATAAATAATGGCAACAATGCCGCAAAGGGCAGCGCGGCGGCGAAAGTCACTGCGCTGCCCTTTGCAGCAAGCGAGGAGATCCCGGAAACCCGGGATCTCCTTGTGAAGGCAAATCAGGCGTCGACGTTTACGATACCGTCGATGTCAATGTCAAAGTACGGAGCGGAGCGGAACTCGGACTCGTGGAAGTAACCGTCGGAGATGACGTTGGTCTCAGGCTGGAAGTCGCCCATGTCATCGACATCGGCCAGATACTCGGTAAGGGTCTCGCCGCCGACCGTCCAGGCGGAGGTGTCAAAGACGTGGAGCTCGCCGGCCTCGAAGGCGGCCTTCGCGGCCTCGATGGCCTCGACGGTACCCTCGGCGGCAACGGCCTCGTTCACGTCGGTGAGCTCGACAGAGCCCGTGGCGATGGTGCCGGTCCAGTCGGCCTCAATGGCCTCGCCGTTCTTGACGCACTCGATCATGTGCTCCATATAGGGAGTCCAGTTGATGCGGGAGGAGACGATAAAGGTGTTGGGGGCGACGGAAATGGTGCTGCCGTTGTAGGAGACGTTGGGGACACCGGCGGTCTCGCAGGCGGTCGGGGCACCGAAGGAGTCGGCGTGCTGGCTGATGAGCTTGCAGCCGTTGTTGATGAGCTTGTTGGCGCCTTCCTTCTCAAGGGCCTCGTCGTACCAGGAGTTGGTGAAGGTCACTTCCATCGTTACGGTGGGGCAGACGGAGCGGGCACCGAGGAAGAAAGAGGTGTAGCCGGACTTCACTTCGGCATAGGGATAAGCACCGACATAACCCATCTTGGCCTCTTCGGCGGTGAAGTCGCCGTTTTCGATCATGGCATTGAGCTTCATACCGGCGGCAATACCGGCGAGATAGCGGCCTTCATAGATGGAGGCGAAAGCGTTGTGGTAGTTGGCCAGGCCCTCGGTGTGGGCACGGGTACCGGTCGCGTGGCAGAACTGGACATCCGGGTTCTCCTTGGCAACCTGGATCATGAAGGACTCATGACCGAAGGAGTCGGCAAAAATCACGTTGCAGCCTTCGTCGATCAGTTCCTCGGCGGCATCGGCGCATTCCTGACCCTCGGGGATGTTGGTCTTGAGGATGTACTCGACACCCTGCTTTTCACAGGCTTCCTTGGCGGAGTTCAGGAAGTTGAGGTCGTAAGTGGAGTTCTCATCATGCAGGAAAATGAAACCGACCTTTACCTCTGCGGCCTCTGCGGATGCAGCGGGGACAGCCAGGGCAAAGATCATAACCAGAGTCAGTGCGAGCGCAATGATCTTTTTCATTCTTTTGGTACTCCTTATCATAGTTTTAATATTTGGAAGTGCCGTTGTGGGTGCGGCACTTCCGGTCTATCTGTAGAGACACAGGCCTCCGAGATACAGAGAAAGAAATAAATACTTTTCAAAGGAAAAGTATGTGGGGAGGGACACAGACCTCCGGGATACAAAGAAACAAAAAACACCGTGGAACGGACTTGAAAAGTTCCCGGTGGAGAAAAGAATGAACTCGGAAGCGGCAGTACATCAAAAACCTCTTACACAGCTTCCTGATTCGTTCGATAGTCCGGTCATTTACGGTGTCCGGGTAGAAACTTCAAATCCATATCATTTGCTTATATCGAAACACTATATTCAGAACGGACTTTCGTCCGGATGTGCGTATGATATCAGGTATCATGCCAAAAGTCAAGCCGAAAATTTGGCATTTTACACATTTTTTGATTCAAAATTTTGTATAGTTTGAACAATAAAAGCATTTGCGATCCGAATGATAGACATGCTTGAAATCATATGGAAAAACGCTTGACTTTTGATGCGCCGTTTTTTATGATGAAGGGGCAAAAACGAAACAGAAAAGGAGCGCAGGGAATGATGATCGGCAGAGACTGGAAGATGGAATTTGAAGGGCGGACCGCGTGGATCCGCGGCCTGGTGGAAAGCAGCGGAGTCAGGGGCATCATCTTCGGCAACTCCGGCGGAAAGGACAGCGCCCTGACAGGGATCCTCTGCAAGGCGGCGTGCGAAAACACGGTCGGCGTCATCATGCCCTGCGCCTCCAGACGCAATTACGGCGAGGATGCCGACGACGGACGGGCGCTGGCAGAACAATTCGGCATCGAGACGCGCACGGTCGACCTGACCGGCGTGCGGGAGGCGGAACTCGCCGCCCTGAGAGGGATCACGGAGGTGAGCGATCTCGCACTGGCGAACATCGCGCCGCGTCTGCGCATGACGACGCTCTACACCATCGCCGCGGCGGAGGGAAGGCTCGTGGCCGGCACCGGGAACCGCAGCGAGGCCTATATGGGATATTTCACCAAATGGGGCGACGGCGCCTGTGACTTCAACCCCATCGCGGATCTGACGGCGACGGAGGTGCGGGACTTCCTGCGCTGGCTCGGCGCCCCGAAGAGCATCATCGAGAAGGCGCCGTCCGCCGGCCTCTTTGACGGACAGACGGACGAGAAGGAGATGGGCGTGACCTATCGGGCGATCGACGAGTACCTGACGGAAGGAAGGGCGAGCGACAGAGACCTTGCGATCATCGAGCGCTATCACCGCCGCAGCGAGCACAAGCGCAGACCCATCCCGGTCTATACGCCCTGAGACCCGAAGCCGGGGCGCCGGAACCGGCAGAACAACGGAAAACGGCCCGCAGACAGAAGCAATACAGGCAGCGCCCCCTGAAGATGGGGGCGCTGCCTTAAAAACAGCGTCAGAGAATCAGACCGGGTCGCCGTTTCCCTCTTCCCCGGCACGGCGTGCGGCCTGTGCTTCACGGAACTGTTCCTCCAGATCTTCCGCCAGAACAAGACGAACGTTCCGCAGCTCCAGCCCGCTCTGGGCAAAGTAGAGCTTCAAAAGGAAATTGCCGGTGTAGCAGAGCCGCAGCTCCACCGAGACCGGGGTCCACGCGGTGTCCGCCCCGGTCAGCGTTACCTCCCGGACGAGTTCGCGGTCCTGAAAGACGCTGAAAGGAAGCTGCGCCATCAAAGGCTGATTCACGGCTCTGGCCTCCAGCTCCAGGCGGACGGTGCCCCGATGTGGCGTCGTGACGGCCAGGACCGTGGTCTCGCCCCGCTGCGCCCGGATCAGAGCGGCATCGAGGGGCACTTCCGGCGCGTCGATCACGACGGGGACGGCGTCCCGCAGAGAGAGATCCTCCCGGGAGAGCGTCTCCCGCAGCTCCCGGTCGAGGTCCGACTCCTGCCCCAGACTGTGAGGCCAGCAGGGCAGCGTCAGCAGGAAGCGGCAGATGTTCTCCGCGCTGCGTGTAAGTTCCGCCCGGGTGAGGCGTCCTTCGGCCAGCGCCGAATCCAGATCGTCCCCGTTGCTGTTGGAGGCCGCGTCGGCGTTGACCATGTTCAGGTCGTTCTGCGCCCGGACCTGGGCCGAGACGTTCTGATAGCTTCCGGGCAGGCCGGCCGCGTCATTGGCCATCGCCCACCAGTCGGTCATCACCACACCCTCGAAGCCCCATTCGCCGCGGAGAATGCCCGTCAGCAGGTCGTAGTTCCCGGAGGTCCAGAGCCCGTTCACCGGGCCGTAGGTGCTCATGACCGCGCGGGCATGACCTTCCCGGACCGCGATCTCAAAGCCGCGAAGGTAGACCTCCCGCAGCGCGCGTTCGGAGACGACCGCGTTCACATGGTGGCGGAGGGCCTCTTGGGTGTTGGCGCAGAAGTGCTTGATGACGCCGGTGACGCCGAAGCGGTGCAGACCGCGCAGCTGCGCCGAGGCCATGCGGCCGGTGAGGAGCGGATCCTCGGAGAAATATTCAAAGTTCCGCCCGTTCAGCGGGCTGCGGTGGATGTTCATCCCCGGCCCCAGAAGGCAGTCGATGCGGTTGCGGCGCAGTTCCAGCCCTTCCCAGGCGAACAGCTCCTCGTTCAGCGCCTCGTTGAAGCTGCAGGCGAGGCAGGTCCCGTTCGGCAGAGAGAAGGCGTGGGTGCCGCAGTCCATGCGGATTCCGCTGGGCCCGTCGGAGCAGCCCCCGACCGGGATGCCGAAGCCTTTCAGGGCCTCGGTCACGCCGCCGAAAGCCCCGGCGATGCCGGGCGTGACCTTGGGCGAGCACATGCCCTCGCCGCGCACCATGGCGCAGAGGTCGGCGTCACTGAGCTGAGACAGAAACTCCTGCATCGACCGTCTGCCATCGGCCACGTCGCGGAGCTTCCACCCCCGATCGCCTGCGTAAGGCAGGCAGGCGGGGAGATGCCGCATACGCTTTTCCTGCGGGGAGACGGTCTG
>Ga0310695_10013547_pt1 | contig 11188 bp, 6 predicted proteins | sample RumenRJG_04DNA_FD_203882 | JGI IMG/M metagenome (GOLD analysis project Ga0310695, IMG submission 203882) | Bovine rumen microbial communities from Lethbridge, Alberta, Canada - RJG_04 (v2) (version 2) | ecosystem: Host-associated > Mammals > Digestive system > Stomach > Rumen | place: Canada... | reverse complement strand
GTTTCCAGCGACAGCTTAGGAATGGGTACTCTGTTCAAGCCGCTGCTTTGGGCTGTATTACTCAGAACGCTTGTGTGGGTTTTGTCGTTTGGAAAAAGGGTTTTTCTGCCTCGGATGATGACCTTGTGTATAGTACAACTGAAGATGTGGATATGAAGTATATCGGGCCAGCTCTTGGCTGCCATGAATATTTTGGCCCTGGTTTGTTGGGACTGTATGCGTCTGCGGGATATACCCGTTATTCCGACAAGTATGTCACGCAAACTTCCCGTACGGGTGAATGGGTAGAGGATCGATTTGTGACGGGCGCCTTTGGCTATCTGATCGATATGAAGTATTTGTTTTGCATAGGTAAGTACGTCGTGGCAGGCCCGAGCATAGGCTATTATGGTTTTAGGGTAAAAACCAATAATGATCCATTCTGGAGGGTGGATTGGGATGCGGATTGTTTTAGAGTCGATGGATTCAATATCACCGGATGTCTGGGCGTCAAGTTTTAGCACGTTTTTGTAGATGCAGGCGATCTTGTGTCGTTTGACACGTGGAACGACGGCAGAATGTGCGTTCTTCCCTGTCCTTTCGCCGAAAAATGGGATGATGATTGTCCTTCCTATTCCAATTTTTACTATATTCGCATGGTTTTTGCATCGATTATTTGTAAGTCGAGAAAATTCAGTGCCTACTATTATGTTTAACCTAAAGTGTAATGTCAATGAGCTGTTTCAGGAATGTTTTGTCTATTATATTGGTGGCGTTATCGTCACAGGTGACGCTTGCTGCGTCCGTCGTTTATGGTGGAGTGAAGTTTGATGTGTCGGAGGAGGATCGGACGCTTGTCATAACCGATGCGAAGAGTGTGAAGGATTCTGTTGTGGATATCCCTGGCACAATCGAGTACGGAAACGTGAAGTATACGGTGGTCGGTATAGGCGAAAAAGCCTTTTATCGCAATGACTCCATAAAGGTCATTAACCTGCCGGAAGGTCTCGTCTCTTTGGGTGATTATGTCTTCGGACATTGCTCCCAGTTGCGGTCGGTCCATCTTCCATCTTCCCTTTCCTCACTTGGTGAAGGTGTGTTTTATGCTTGTTCCAGCCTTGAAACTGCTGATTTTGAGAAACGTGGCGAGGGACTGTCTGTTCCGAAGAATACCTTCTACGATTGTCAGTCACTCACTTCTTTGGGCTCTTTCCTCTTCTCTGGGGAGGTCGGCGACATGGCTTTCTCGAATTGCCAGAATCTTGCGGGAAAGCTGGATCTTCGGTCGGTTCGTCGCATCGGCGACAAGGCTTTCTATAAGTGTTTCCTCCTTACGGACGTGTTGTTTGGCGAGAAATGTTCAGTGGGTGTATATTCCTTCTATGGCTGTAAGAAACTGAAGGAGGTGAATCTGACCAATCCGTTGACGATCGACCATCATGCTTTCATGGGCTGCTATTCCATTAAAAATCTGACTCTTCGTTATACTCACCAATATGATTTGTCGCCAATCGGTGATAGCTGTTTCTTGAAATGTAGTGCGTTGGAGACGGTTAATATATTGGATTACAGTGGATATGAGGGGGGCGAATACAACCCGGATCTCTCTGTGGATATCTGTAGCCTTGGACGGGAGGTCTTTGCGCAAGCTTCTGCTCTCAAAGAGATTTATGTGCCTGCCACGAAATTCGAGGCGTATAAGAGCGCACCGGATTGGGCGGACTACTCGGATCTCCTTGTCTCTATGAATGCTACTGAACTGCCTGTGTGGCCAGATGAGACGGAACCTATTCTGGAGGGCGGGGGTGATTCTATCCCTGATGGGGCTGTCGATGGTGGCACGGTTGTGTCGAAACCGACACTCGAAGGAAAACGGGTAATCGTTTTCGGTGACTCTAAGGCGGAAGGCGTTGGAAACCAGGTGAATGGAGAGTATAGGTCTTGGGCCTATTATATGCAGGAACAGTATGGCTGTATCGTCACGAATGCGGCTGTGGGCGGAACCCATCTGACCCCTACATCATTGAAGCCTGGAACGGGCGTGAATGGAATCGGTGTCTATAGCTTGGTGAACGCTTGGAAGACGGGCGATTACGCTTTAGTGGATAGCAGTATTTCTTGGGCTCACCAAAGCAAATATGGCAAAAGATGGGACCATGTGCAGGAGATCATCAAGACCACGAAGGCTACAGACTATGACATCGTATGCATCGATGCAGGTACGAACGACTGGAACAATGCGGCAAGAAAATTGGGCAAATGGGAAGATACTAACCCATTACAAAATTATACGGTGGCGCTGAAAAACATCATCTCGACGTTGTATGAGCTCAATCCGAAGCTCCATATCCTAATCATTCCTCCGATTGTCCGTCAATTGGAGTACAATGACACAACAACCTTCAGCGACTATTACCGCAACCCGAGGAGCGAACTCTATCTGTATGAGGTGGCCGAGACGATGATTAGTGTCGCACAACGATGTGGGGCGGATGCTATCGACGCTTACCATGAGATGGGCTTCACCGCTTCGAATTGGACTACCCTCTACACTGCGGATGGAACGCATCCGAACGAGGCGGGCTATAGGGTGATCGGCGACAAGATCGGCGCTCATCTTCTGAGCAAGATGTCTTCGTCTGAATTGACTGGCATGGCTCCTCTCTCGCCTTCGCAAGGCGTTTCTCCTTCAAATCTGCAAGGAAAGGTGACGGTGGTGGACCTCAACGGACGTGTGGTGCGTAAGAATCTGAACTCATCCGAGGCGGTGGATAATCTCCCTCGTGGTGTCTATCTGCTCAACGGAAAGAAATGCGTCGTGAAGGGTAAATAATCCTGCCAACGGCGCGAATGATATTGTGGGGTCGAATTTTTTTTTCGGGGGGGCGAAAATTTTTCGTAGGGGCGAAAAATTTTTCGCCCCTACGTGTTTTATCGACCGCCCCCTAAATTTCGCGCATCTATATTTGCTCTTTTGTTTTTTTTCGTATATTTACAGATATGATGTAAATTTTGATTGTAATGAGAAGATTATTGACTACACTGGTGGCTTTTGCGCTTGCCTCTTCGCTTTTCGCAGCGGATAATTACGGTGATGTCCTATGGATGAGTGTGAAGACGGCAAGGGTTGGTACGTTTAGCCAAAATGACGCCCCGCTGAAGGGCAAACAGTATTCCTTGGGTTCTGAAAAGATTCTGTTCTCACGCTATGACGCCGCCTCCGGCACGCTGCTGATGCGGACCCGCAACGGGTTAATGGACTACTCCTTCTCTAAGGATTCCATCTTGTGGAGCTATGACGTGAAGAAAGGGGACCCTGTACATTTCTTCGGCGATAAAATCATCACTTTCGGCTCGGATATCGTCTGCCTAGACCGCTGGAAGGGCAACCTCCTTTGGAGTCGCCCATTGCGGGACGGTGTGCGTTTCGGCGAATACTTCATGGAGGGTGACGCTTCCTTGCTCGCGGTGACTACTACCTTGAGACATATTGGTTTGTCGGACGGCCAGGGCTGGGAGTATGAGGTGGATAAGAAACAACGCATCAAGAACGCTTCTAAGCAGAATACGGTGGTCTCGGGTATGGAGAGTGTCTTCGGCACCGCAAGCAACCTGATGGCTTCCTTCATCCAGGGGCAGGGAGTGGACGGAACCGACTATATGTCGCAATACGTGAAGGAGGGCGATTTCATCTATTACGCCTCCGCGAATTTTGTCTACAAGATTGAAAAGGCGAATGGTAAGCTTGTGTGGAGGTCTCAACTCTCCACCAATACGAACGGTGACGCGTTGCTCTTCGCCCATGATGATACCACACTTTTCTACATGAACAAGGGTGTCCATAGCAGTTGGGGCACGGTGGAACCCTACTTTGTCGTGGTCGCCAAGGAGGATGGCCACATCGTCCATAACGGTGAGGCCCGTGGTATGGAATTCGTTTCCACACTCGAACAAGGGGACAGGATCTATGCCTTGACGAAAGACCGTTTCGCACGGATCTACAAGGATAGTTGCTGGGTGGAGCAGGATATCATCGTGAAGTCCGCTAGCGGAGGAAAACATAACCTGAACGTTTTCCTGGACGCTTCCGCACTCTATGAGGGTGAGTTCGGCGCATTCAAACCAATCAACGACACCGCATGCATCTTCGTATTGCGGGACGATGAGCTGTGCGCCGTGAATAAGACCAGCTTCTCCACCGTCAACCGCTACGATATGAATAACATTTGGGTGAAGGTGCTCGTTGCGGACCAATTCTCCCTCTATACGAAAAATGGCTCCTCCGTCTTCGTGTCCAACCAGACGGGCGACTTCATCGCTGAGACGAAGAGCATCACGGAGGCTTCCATCCGCAACGGATTCCTCTATGCCCTCATCGACGGGGTCTACACGGAGATCAAACTGAGCGATATCGTGAAATCGGACGCTGGGAAGAGTAAGTCTAAGAAAAAGAAATAGGGCTCCCTCCCTTCTTGGCATGAAACACTCGAACATACCCATATTCATCCCTGAATTGGCCTGCCCGCACCAGTGCGTCTTCTGCAACCAGGCGAAGATCAGCGGACAGATGAGTGTTCCGACGCCGGAGGAGATCCCCGCAATCATTGATACATACCTTTCGACGATGAACGACGGACGGGAGGTGGAGGTGGCTTTCTTCGGAGGCTCCTTCACGGGCATTCCTCTTGACCTGCAGGAACGCTACCTCGCCGAGGCGCACCGCTATCTGCGGGAGGGCAGGATCTGCGGCATCCGCCTCTCCACTCGTCCGGACTACATCAATGACGCTGTGCTGGACTTGCTGAAGCGCTATGGCGTGACCACCATCGAACTGGGCGCGCAGTCTACCAACGATGATGTACTCCTGGCTTCTGGCAGAGGACATAAGGCGGACGCGATCCGTAGGGCTTCCAAAAGGATCTTGGAGAATGGGTTCCATCTGGGTCTGCAGATGATGATCGGCTTGCCGCACGACACCTACGAACGTTCCCGCCAGACGGTGGAGGATATCATCTCGCTTGGTGCGGACAATACCCGCATCTACCCGACGCTGGTCATCAAGGGCACTCAGCTGGCCAAGCGCTACGAGTCGGGCCATTATGTGCCGTTGGATTTGCCTACCGCGCTCTCCTGGGCGAAGGATTTCTACCTGCGCTTCGAGGCGGCTGGCGTGAATGTCCTGCGTGTGGGGCTCCACGCTTCCGAGGAACTGACCCCCGAACGCTCCCTGCTGGCGGGTCCTTACCATAGGTCGTTCAAGGAGCTGATGATGACGGAGATATGGGCGGATATATTAGCCGAAAAACTGAATGGTTATAATCATCAGGATATGATACTGAAGGTGCATCCCTCGCAAGTGAATTTCGTGTGGGGATATGCCGGGAAAAACAAACGCTTCTTCGAACAGAAGGATTTGCGTGTGAAGTTGCTCACGGATGATCATATAGGAAAGTATGAAGTGCAGGTTGGCTCTTGTTGACGCGCGGTGTGACGCACACCTCTTGTCCCGCTTGGGCGAGTATGCGGAGGAGCTCTTCCTTTTCCGTACGCAAGGCATCACCTATGAATCGGTCTCCTGCCACCCCGATGTCTTTCTCTACCAAGATTCCACCACCACTCTTCTGGCACCGAATGCGCCCCAGGCATTGGCGGAGAAGCTCGCTTCCCTTTCCGTGCCCTTCCGTTGGGGAGATTCGCCTGTGGGGGAGTCCCTGCGGGATTCCAGCCTGTACAATTGTGTGTCGACCGACACCTGCCTCTTTCACCGGAAAGGCTATACGGACGAGGCCTTGCTCGCCTTGAACCATGGAAAGCGCTTCGTTGAACTTCCGCAGTCCTATACTCGTTGCTCGATGTTCCCCCTTTCCGACCAGGCTTTCATCACTTCCGATGGGGGCATCCATCAGGTGTTGTTACGGGAGGGCTTCTCTTCCTTCCTCTTCTCCTCCGAGGAGATACGTATCCCAGTGCATCGCTACGGTTTCTTAGGCGGAACGTGCGGACGTTGGGGCGATAGATTATTCTTCTTGGGCAATCCGTTGAGGCACAGGGATGGCCCTGCACTTCTCCGTTTTGTGGAGGCGGCCGGTCTGGAACCCGTCTCACTCTCCGACGATTATCTCTATGATGGGGGTGGGGTGTTCTTTTGGTGAAAAACTGCTGTGAAGAATGTTTTTCAGGTGCCGATATTTAAATTTCAGCGAAATCGGTAGAGGCATAGATAAAGTGTTGTCAAAGTGTCTTGTGGGATGATGGGCATCCCACAAGACCTCAGTTAGAAGTTCAATGACAGTCCCAAGCCGTTCCCCTTCAGGCTCAGTCGAAGATCGAACGCTGAGTTCTTCGGCGCACATTGCTCGTTGTATAGACCGATGGACTTGCGCCTTGAGACGTAGCCTGTAACTAATAGTGGGACGGCGGTCGCCTCAAGCAGGGTTGCCGGCACCATGGTCGCGATGGATAGAGCCCGTGCTCCGTCGTTGTAGGTGTAGTAACCGCCTCTTGCATGGTAACGCTCGGATTTCGTATAGGAGAAGTGCGAAATGGTGGATATCGTATGGCAGGTTAACCCAGTTATGAGCAATGTCCATCCGCTTTTCACCCGTTTCGAGCCGGATTGCCACTTCTTGTAGGCGCTAGGACAATTGGTATACAGGAATTCCCCGTACTCCTTCTTGTCCATGGTCAGGTCTCCCAACACGTATTTCCCTTTTATGCGGTCAAGCATCGGGTATGACGGCTCTTCCTTGACAGAATTGCTCTTCTCACTATCGATAGGGGATAATGTGCTTGCGCTAATGGCTGCGGTTGCGCTGTCTCTGGCACTGGCACTTGCGCTGACGCTTGCGGTTGTGTTGACATTGGCACTTGCGCTTGCGCTGTTACTGGTACTATCCACGACGACGTTCTTTTCTTCCTTCTGTACGAAGGATTCAACATCCCCATTCCCGTAGGTGATGGTGCGTATGTCCGATTTGTGGATGACGAAGGTGGGACCATCCAAGTAGTTCAGTTTCTTGTACTTGACTTCTGTCGGTGTTACCTCAAGGATCTTCGCCTCGATGGAGCTCGTGTTATTCAAAACGATTATGTCCTTTGCCGAACCTGCCATGAACTGTCCCGCCATGAGCAGCAAGAGGAGTATTTTTTTCTTCATGATCGATCAATATGGTTGTTGCTTTAAGAATTCACACATGTATTCATCCCAGTGATGGCCACTTGCTATTTTATTTTTACGAAGACGTTCGCAATATCTCTCGACAGATTATCCAATTCATCATTGACTGCACTTTGGTATCTCTTTGAGGAGGATGTCTTACGTTGATGCCAAAAATTGAAATAGAACTTGCCTGTATTGTCTATGGCATACCCGGAAATACGCATGGTCTGTGCGCCCGCGCCGAAACCAACCCATGCGCGTGCAGCTCTGCTCCCCATGTCTACGTGATCGAATTTCGGAACGAAAAGCACTGAATTATCTTTCATAGACAACTCGTCGAAATTTTTCACTTGGAAGATGTTCATGTTTGGAAATTTCTTGCGTATTGCCATCTCAATCCTTGAGTTGAAAGATTCTACCCCCTCCACTAATGGTTCGTATTGGTTGTCGCTTTTGTCAGGGTAGGTTATTTTAGAGTCATCTACTTTCATTATATAGAGATTCTCAACTTTGTCGAAATTGATGCGAGATACAATGTTGATATAGTCTAACCAATCGTTCCAATCCCTTGTCTCTGTTCCTTGCGGGTATGTTTTTTCATCATATATGAATTGACCGTTGGCCACAATTTCTGCTTGCTTCGAATTGTCTCTGTTTGAAATATTCCCACCGAAATTTTGCACTTCACCATTGTCGTAGATTACCGTAACCACCTCGGAAGTCTTAATTACGAATTGCGGTCCGTTGGGATTTGATGTTTTCTTGTATTTGATATATTCTGAGGATACCTCTTCGATGTTTGCATCAATCTTTTTTTGGTCAGTTGTGACAATTATGTCTGCTCCGTAAGCTATTCCACTAAAGAACAATAGGGGTAATGCTAAATATTTCGTATTCATTTTACTGTTTTTTATAATTTCCTCAAATGTACAAAAAAATGTTTTTCCGAAACTAAATGGGTGGCTCAAAACAAAAAAGGTGAGACCGAAGCCTCACCTTTCGTATGATCTGGTCCGGTTACGCTTGGCGAATCGGACATCTCCCCATATCTTCTGACGTTATAATTCCACCTTGACGCTTTCCGTGCCTGACTTGACGATGTAGACGCCTCTTTGTGGCACAGTAATCGATCCTGTATCGTCTCCTGCAACTTTCCTCGCCACAAGTTCACCGTTGAGGCCATAGACTTCAACCGCTTTCTCTGTGCCTTGGTAGTGGATGGTGAGGTCGACGGCCCAGACACTGAATCTGTTATTCGTGAGGGGTGTCACCGTGCCATTTGTTTCTTCCTTGTACACTACTGTCCACCCTTCAGGTATTTTGCTTGCGCCATATTCGATAGGAAGTTCTTTTGGGCAGATGAAGGTTCCTGTCGGAGCCACATCATTGAGCCAATTGACGGTGCTATTGCCCCACTCGGTGAAAGATACTTCGATTTTGTCCACGCAATGACACTCGGAGAACATTTCCCAGAAACAACTGGAACTTAAAGAATCGGCCAATAACACTGGCGCTGTTTTCAGATTGGTGCATTTCTCGAACATGTTGTAATAACAGAACAAAGGTGCATCACGAGAAGGCAGTGCGGGTGCTTCTGTCAGTTCGGTACACTCGCAGAACATGCTTTCGTAACAACCTTCCTCCAGTGTGGTGGCGGGTAGTTCCGGTGCCTTTGTCAATCCGGTGCAACCGCAAAACATGGCTTGATAGCAGTAAGGAGCGACAACATCCGGCAGTGTCGGAGGCTCCTTTATCCCCGTGCATCCTTTGAACATATATGCATAACATTGTTTATCCAATACCGTGGCTGGCAATTCTGGCACTTGAGTAAGTGATGTGCAATTCTGGAACATTCCTAAATAACACTCCTCCGCCAAGGTCATGGCTGGCAATTCTGGGGCGGATGTCAAATTAGTGCATCCGGAGAACATATATTCATAACATCCCGGCTTCAATACGGTGGCAGGCAGTATGGGGGCTTGTTTTATCCCCGTACAACCATTAAACATGGCTTGGTAGCAATTCCACGCTAATATTGTCACGGGCAATTCCGGTGTGGACGTTAGACCGGTGCATCCGGAGAACATGCCACAATAACACCTATATGTCAGTTGGGTGGCTGGCAATTCTGGCGTTTCTGTCAAACTTGTACAGCCCTTAAACATACACCAGTAGCAACTCTCCATTAACTTTGTGGCGGGTAGGGCGGGCGCTTGGGTGAGGCTCGTGCATCCGTCAAACATCATCTCGTAACAATTGTTCCCCAATTTTGTCGCAGGCAAGTCGGGTGCTTGCTTCAGTCCCGTACATCCTTGAAACATCATCTTATAGCAATCGTTCTCTAGTTCCATTGCTGGCAATTCTGGCGCTTTCTCTAAGATCACACAACCACTGAACATGCTTTTGTAGCAACTATATCTTAATGTGGTGGCAGGTAATTCCGGCGCTTCCGTTAGGGAGACGCAATCCGAGAAAAGACTTGCGAAACAGTAGTTGGAAGGTATCGTCGTGCTGACTCCTTTCCTGTCCAAAAGACTCATCACACTGCCACTTGCCGAGATGTGACCTTCCATCACAAATTTTGTGTATTTGTCTTCCCATGCCGAATTGCTCTCCGAGAATCCTTCTGGGTTCATGCCCCTTAGCAATGCCTTGTCTCCTTTGTTCTCCAAAACGACCTTCTCGTTCGTTTTCAATCTCTTCCAGGTCTTACCGTTATTGATGGAGTATTGAATGTCTGGATCATTGTTGATATTCGCTATGCTGAAGGAGGAACCTTCCTCTTCGGCGGTGAAAGTCAAATAGTTGGCGGTGCTGTCCATCCCCCCTATCTCTTCGAAGTAAGCCACTACGCTCAGTGTGTCGTCTGCCATCATTCCCAGTATGTCCATTTCAAGTTGTCCGCTGTATGTTTTTACAATCTCTGAGGTGTCTCCGTTGTCCCAATGGCTGAAGATGTAGCCTTCCTTGGGTATCGCCACAGCATACATGGAATCATTTTGGCATAGCGTTAATTGGTTGGGTTGGATATGGGTGGTACCCATAAATGCGCCTCCTAAGCTAAACACCTCGACTGCCCCCATCTCCTCTTCGTCGGAGCGGAATACGACGCTTTTACATGGTATAGGCTCTTTCTTGAAGTGTGCCACCAGCGTGTCGTTGCCCACAATGGTGTCGGTCGAGTAGCCGTGGATGGACTCCCAATAGTCAAACTCGTAGCCGTCGTTTGCCTCCGCGAACTTCTCTATCTTTTGCCCTTCGATGCCACAGAAATGGTTGTTTGTCCTTCCTTTGTTACTGTCATCCGGATAAATGGATATGCAGAAGGTGTCCTTCGCTGGCTCGAAGTATGCGGTGTATTTTATCGTGTCGCAACCTGTATGCAATTGGATGGTAGGACGTTTGCTCCCCGTGTTCCATTGGGTGAACTGATACCCTGGCTTGGCTTGGGCGTTCAATGTGATCGTCAGGGTTTCACTCCATGCCACGGTGTAGGGGTTCGTTAATGTGTCCGATTCGATTTGTGCGGTGACTGTGCCTTGCTCTTCGTCCGCCGACTCGAATATTAGGTGTGTGGTACTCTCCTCGAAATAGGCCACGAGTGTGTCCTTCCCTCTTTTGTCCCACACCCGTGGGTTGGTCGTGTCTCCGTCGCTCCATTGGGTGAATCGGGCGCATAATCTAGGGCTTACGTATGCTGTTACCACGGTTGAATCTGTGTATTTGCCTCCGCCAAAAACTGTTCCCACCTGGGGATTCGACGATGATACGGCAAGATAATTGTTGAGAGAGTCTGGCACGAAGTATGCCACCACGTTCATTGTGTCGTCTGTTTCCATTCCCTGTATGTCTTTCTCAAGTTGTCCTCCGTATGAGTCTACAACTTCCGATGTGTCTCCGTTGTTCCAATGACTGAAGATGTAGCCTTCCTTTGGTGTTGCCACAGCGTAGATGGAATCACCTGGGCAAAATATTAACCGGTTGGGCTGTATATGGGTGGTGTCCATAAATGCGCCGCCTAAGCTGAACACCTCGACCGTTCCCATCTCC
>Ga0310695_10013546_pt1 | contig 11188 bp, 7 predicted proteins | sample RumenRJG_04DNA_FD_203882 | JGI IMG/M metagenome (GOLD analysis project Ga0310695, IMG submission 203882) | Bovine rumen microbial communities from Lethbridge, Alberta, Canada - RJG_04 (v2) (version 2) | ecosystem: Host-associated > Mammals > Digestive system > Stomach > Rumen | place: Canada... | reverse complement strand
CTTACGCTGGAATTGCGGATTACAAAATTCGTAGTCGGCGCAAGAATAAGGCGCGCATCATTTACCCCATCAATCTGACAGTTTGAAGTAATTGTTGTAGTTCCGGCCGGAACATTTACGTCCCCTGTTACGCGGATATGAACAAAGCGGCTCTGATTTATTAAAGTTACAATCTGTGAAAAATCCGTAAACGGATAGGAAATTGTTCCGTTCGCTTTTTTCTTAAGTTCAGGATCAGTAACAGTTCCATCCAGATAATAGTTTTTCTGGTCAATAATTACAGAATATTCAGCAGGCTTACTGCGGTTATTATGCTCGTCCAGACAGTAGGCTACAATTCTGTATGCGGCAGCGCCTTCTACAACAGGAGCAAAAACCACCGCTGCATTATAGTGCTTTTTGTAAGACACTGAATTAAGGTCAAACAGAATGTCATTTGCAGAAGCAGAATAGTTTTCATCAAGTACAACCGGACCTGCAACAGCATAATAAACGTCATTTTTTTCCGGACTTGCAAGGCCTACGCGCACGGCACTTCTGGAAAAATAGCCGCTTACAGAAGGCATGATAATCGGCGGCTGAGGATTTCTTTTATGAATGTTGAACGGAACTTCAAGCTTTCCCTGACATACTGAATCATAGAAAACACCGACAGTAAGCGAACCATCGTAATTGTCCCCCTTAAAGGTATCTATGTTTATTGAATCATAAAGTTCGCATGTAGAATTCTTATCGTCCAGAAGCCCAAGCTTGTATTCCCCGCTGCCCTGAACGGAAACAAGCACAGAACCGTCTTTTTCTGTCTTTGTCTTTACTTCCGGTTTTGAAGGAAGATTGTAAAAGCGGACGATATTTTCTTTTGAATAGTCAACGCTCTGCCATGAAATCATGTGATTTACAGACCTGTCCAGATGAACGCGTTCCTTCGGCTGTTCCCACCAGCCGTCATCAATCTTATAAATAAAATTTCTGTCAGAAAAATCAAAGGTTTCCCAGTCTACAATCTTAAACGGAACATCCTTCCTGCTGAAAAGACCGGATTTTACAGGAGAAATCTGAATTACAAAACGCCATCTGCCTTCTCCGTCAGAAACAACACACGGAAGATAGCGGGAAACAATCATATCTCGACTTAAAGAAAGATCCGTTCCTTCTGAAAATACATTGGATTCGTCACCAAGACTGTATTCTAGCTTTGCAGGAATGGAAAAAGTGTCTCCGGCAGAATAGTTTATAAAACCTTTCTGAAGTACATCCTTTACAAAAGAAGCAGAAACTTCATCCTTTGGAAGTGGAGATTCATTAACTGTATACGAAATACGCTTTAAAATTTTGTTTCCGTTCCTGTCAATAATTGAAACGTTTAGATTTACTTCGCCACTAAGATCAATAAGGACAGGACCGTCATAGGCAAAACCCATTCTTTCTGGATCTGAACCGTTCAGGGAATAAAAGGCATTTCCTTCCGACGGAACGTCAATAATTAAAAGCTGACGGTTTGACCACGAACCGGACACTGGACTGACAACCTGAGCAAAAATATCTGCAGCCAGAAACAGAAAACCAACTATATAGAGAAAAGTCTTTTTCAACATAAATTCTAACCTGAACATTCGCCAATAATTCCCTTTACCGCCGCTCTGCATTATTGCGGTAACATAATAGTTTAAATAACTTAAGACCGGCTAACATTATACAGCATAAAATCAGCGTTTTCAATGAACAATATTTACAATGATTCTAGAACTGAATTTCCAGTTCCTTATCTAGAGGAACAAATACAAAAGATGATTTTATTACTGAGCGGCCGCCTGAATATGCAGGCAGAGGATATCCGGCTTTTTTCATTAATCGCGCGGATTTTACAGGATTTGCATTTATCTGACTTATTGAAGCAGCAAGATTCTTTTTTAGTTCGCTGAAATCGGCAGAAGATAAAGCAAGGCTTTTCCGAACCACAAGCACGTTTTTAGGATAGTGTTTTTCCGGTCCGTAGATTTTTGAGTATTCGTCCTGAAAGTCAATTGCGGCCTTTATTTCTGAAGATGCAACAATAGATGCAGATGAAAACGGTTCAGAAAGTACGCCGTAATTGATCCTGCCGGAAGCAAGAAGCGAAACAATTTCTGCGCTGCTTTCAGCTCTTACAATTTCAACTCCTGTTTCCCCGCTTTTTACAGGCACGGCATTTTTTTCCAAAAGGAAGCGAAGAAACATATCTTCTGCAGATCCGCTTACCGTATAAACCTGCTTTCCCAAAAGGTCAGAAAATGCAGATGCTTCTGCACCGTAAGAAACAAGAACCGTATCTGTATAGGAAGTTACTGCTGCCGCCTGAATTTTTCTGCCAGTTATTTTTTCAAGCCTTAAAGCAAGATGAACCGGAAGATTAGCCGCATCCACAGTTCCTTCCTTCATTGCTGTTACAAGAGCCTGAGCAGTGTCAAACTTAATGAAAATATACCCGTCTGTATCCAGCATATAGCAGAAAGGGAGAGCAAGGTAATTTCCGCAAAGCCCTATTCTTACATTGGCAAACGAGACACCACAGAGAGAAAAAAATATAAACAGGAGGCAGAACAGTTTTTTCATCATTTTATGGTCTGACTTACAGTTTCCGTAATTTTTGCAGTAACTTTGTAAGACGATTCATCAAAATAAACCGAAAGTTTTTCGTCTGCATAGTCTACAACTATATTTCCGCCGGATTCCGGACGACCCAATATCTCCATGGAAAGAGGATCTTCAATTTCCCTTTGAATCAGACGACGCATAGGACGGGCTCCCATTGCCGGATCATAGCCGTGGTCAACAAGATAATCCTTTGCTTTCTGCGTAAATGAAATTGAAAGCGATTTTTCTGCAATTCGGGCAGCCAGTTCAGAAAGCTGAATGTCAAGGATTGCAGAAATCTGCTCCCTGCTGAGCGGCTCAAACACGATTATATCGTCAATGCGGTTTATAAGTTCCGGGCTTAAAAGCTTTTTAAGCTCAGACATTGCATTTGTCCTGATTTCTTCATACGGAAGAACATCATCATCCGAAGAAGAAAAACCTACAGTTCCTTCACTTGTAATCTTTTTAGCCCCGGCATTTGAAGTCATGATGATTACAGTATTCCTGAAATTTACTGTATGACCAAGATTATCGCTTAATTCCCCTTCTTCCAGAAGCTGAAGCAGAAGATTAAAAACATCTGGGTGAGCTTTTTCTATTTCATCAAGCAGGACTACAGAATAAGGGTGTTTTCTTACCTGCTCTGTAAGAACACCTCCGTCTTCATAGCCGACATATCCCGGAGGAGCTCCTACAAGACGGCTGGCATTATGCTTTTCCATAAAGTCAGACATATCTATGCGGATAAGCTGGTCTTCTGAACCGAACAGAAATCCTGCAAGCGCCTTTGCAAGCTGAGTCTTACCTACACCTGTAGGTCCAAGAAAAATAAATGAACCGATAGGATGCTTTGGAGAAGAAATGCCTGCACGACTTCTTCTTATTGCACCGGAAATAAGATGCACTGCATCATTCTGACCGATTACGGTTTTATGCATTTCTTCTTCCATGTGGATAAGGCGAGCTGTTTCAGAAGAATCAAGCTGATCCACAGGAATACCTGTCATGTCAGAAATAATGTGGCATATATCTGCACTTGTTACATGCAGTTTTGCAGGATTTCCGTTTTCTGCCCAATACTGTTCCATTTCCTCAAGTCTGCGCTTAAGTTCTACTACCTTGTCACGAACCAGAGCCGCATTTTCGTATTCCTGATTTCTTACAAGATTCTTTTTTTCTTCAACAAGTTCTGCAATTTTAGCTTCCAGTTCAACCAGTTCCTGAGGCTTGTTTTCTTCAAGAATTTTTTTCTGTGCACCGGCTTCATCCAGAATGTCTATTGCCTTATCAGGAAGACTCCGCTCCGGAATATAGCGGCGTGAAAGCTTTACGATTACAGGAATAACATCTTCATCATAGATAATTCCGTGGAATTTTTCGTACTGACCCTTAATTCCTGTCAGGATATTTATTGAATCTGCATCATCCGGTTCTTCAACAAGAATTTTTTGAAAACGACGCTCAAGTGCGGAATCTTTTTCTATATAGCGGTTGTATTCTTTTGTCGTGCTCGCACCAATAATCTGGAGCTCGCCGCGGCTTAATGCAGGCTTAAGCATGTTAGAAGCATCCATCTGACCTTCCGGTCCGCCTGCACCAATAATTGTGTGAAGTTCGTCTATAAACAGGATGATGTTCCCGTCAGCCTTAACTTCTTTCATCATTCTTTTCATTCTTTCTTCAAATTCACCGCGGTATTTTGTTCCTGCAATCATTGCTGCAAGGTCAAGCGTAAGGATTCTTTTTCTTACAAGTCCAGCCGGTACATTTCCCTTTGCAACATACCAGGCAAGTCCTTCTACAATTGCAGTTTTACCGACACCCGGATCACCTACAAGGCACGGATTATTTTTTGTCCTGCGGCTTAGAATCTGAATGAGGCGCTTAATTTCTTTTTCACGGCCTACAACCGGATCAATTTTGCTTTCACGCGCAAGGTTTGTAAGGTCACGCGTAAATTCTGCAATAAATGATTCATCCGGCTTTTTTGAATTCTGCGTATTTTCCGAATTTACGTCCGGAGTATTTTTTACGGAAGGACTTTTCAGGAAACTTGCAAATTCCCCAAGGGAATCCTTTCCAAAAATATTTTCAATTGCCTTTGAAGCAAGGTCTTTTGCTACCCTTGCAGTATAGGATGACTCTTTTGAACTCTGCACATTGCGCACGGCTTCCCGCACTTTAGAAAGAGGAATTGCAGCAGATTCAAAATATCCCGAAGTAAGGCTGTTAGATTCCCTGATAGCTGCAAGAAGAATGTGTTCAGTTCCAATATATGGATTCATAAGGGATGTAGATTCAATTTCTGCAATATCCAGGAGAGTTTTTACTCGTCTGCCGGCAGGAATTTCATCTGAGTCAATTTCTACATGATCAGAAGAGGCATTAAGGCTGTCTTCAAGCGCTAGCTGATAAGTCAGCACGTTAAGCCTGAGGAATTTAAGCGTTTCAAAACCAAGCCCGTCCCCCGATTTTATAAGGGCAAGCATAATGTGTTCAGGAAGAACTTCTTTACTGCCGTTCTTTCTAGCTTCATCCTGACAGATGGCATATACAAGACGTGATGCACGAGTAGAAAGTTTTTTCATACATTCCCCATTGTGATTTTTTCAAAGGCTTCCTGTAAAATCAATGCACGAATACGGTCAGTTTTTGTCCTGATGTCATTTTCTATATCTTTTTCAAAAGTAAAGCTGCTGCTTTCCAAAAGATATTCAAGATGACCCGGCATGATTCTGTATAAAAGCCCGCATAGCTGACTCATCTGAATTCCGCTGACCATTCCGATTTTTAACCCTGTCATAAGGTCTGAAATTATGTCTACCGCTTCGTTTAAGGAAATCAGTAGACTTAATTTTGCAATCGAATATGCCCTGAGCACGGAATTTCTAATAATCGTCTTCTTATTATCGGCATATTCTCCTAAATTCTTGCGTTCTGTTTCTACAATACATCTGCATGCGGACTCAAATTCGGCAATCTGATCCAGTTCGGTCCCGTTCATGGCTGAAGATGTTTCCAGAAGGAAAAACGATCCGGCAACACTGCCGCGGGAAAGTTCCGGAAAAGCGGGATTAAGCTTTAGCTGGCTGTTCCTTGCTATTTCCGTAATCTGGTTGAGTTTTCCGGAATAAACGCTCGCGGGAATGTGAATGCGTGCAGAAAGTTTTAATCCGCTGCCGGCATCCAGAAGGGAAGCTGTAAGAAAACCAAAATCATAGGAAGCGGCAAACTGAAGTGTTTTCTGAAGCCCGGAATCTACCCTGCAGCATTCGTCAAAGCAGTTTCTTAAAGCAAGCCCACTCTGAAAATACGAAATCCTTAAGTGGTCGCCACAGTTTATTGCCGTACTGCACTTTCCGTCCATGCTCATTACAACGCCGGATTCCGGAAGAATTGTTTTTTCACCGCGCCTTATGATTCTTTTTAGGACTCCCCTTTCTTCAAGGATTTTTCTTCCGTGTCCGTCCAAAGTTTTTGTATCGACAGCATGAAAATTAAAGTCAGAATCATTCATCTGCAACTGGGAAAAAGAATCAAAGACCAAAGTCTGAACACGCTCTCCGTCATCACCGCGAAACCTTGACGGAAAAGGAAAATTCGCAAGGTTTCTGGCAAGCCTTGCCCGTGAAGAAACTACTACATCCAGAGAATCGCCTTCGCAGGCATACCATGGAAGCCCGTTCTGATCAGTTTTCATCTTTTTCCTCTGACTGCTGGCCGTCTGCAACACAGCCCCTTTCAAGAGCTTTTAGAAAATCCCTGTAGACAGCAGCCTTTTCATAATTTTCATTTTTTACAGCTTCCTCAAGCTTTGCCTGAAGATCTGCCCGGTCTGTAAGCGCATTTCTGAACCCAGAAAGTCTTTTCGGCATTGAGCCCGTATAAGTCAGGGCCACTCCGTGCTCCTTTAAGGAAGCCGTAATTTCCGGACGGAAAACTTCATAGCATTCCGGACATCCGGCAGTTCCAGTTTCAAGAATAAAAGAAAGGCTTGTTCCACAGACTGGGCAGAGCCTTGAATCATGTACGCGGGACGCTTTTTCCCTTTCTTCTATTTCCTTAAATACGGATGCAAGATTTTCTGCATTAGGCGCAGAAACTGGAGCCTGAATTCCCCTTGCCATTGCGCAGGCAGGACACAGGTTTATTTTTTTCTTGCCGTCCTTTCCGATTGCTTCAAGAAAAATAACGGCTTCATTTTTTTTACAGAGGTCACAGAGCATCAGCACTTCCTGAATGTTTCAAGAGGTCGTTCCTTACCGGCTTTTATGGCAGGAATTACAGAAACAACCAGCGAAAGAAGTATTACAGAACTTGAAATAAGGAAAAGTTCTCCAAGCGGAATTGAAACAGGAATTTCTGTAAGGTAATATGCAGGATTCAAAAGCTGGACTGCCTCAAAACTTTCTGCAGAATTTCCTCCCAGTACATAAAGAACCTTTACTCCCAGATTTACCAGCTTTTCAAGTGAAACAATAAGCAGGTTTGAATTGATTGCAAACATAATTCCAACCGGAAGCCCTATAAGTGTTCCCATAAGTCCGCAGGCAACTCCTGCAATTAAAAATGAAATGGAAATACCGGAATTTGTAGCACCGACGCTTTTTAATATTGCAATTTCCTTGCGGCGTTCCATTACAAGCATTACAAGGGCAGAAGAAATGTTTACGGAAGCAACAAGCACAATAAGAAGCATGATGAATGTAAGCATAACCTTGCTTGAAGAGAACATTTGGAATTTCATGCGGTTCAGCTCATCCCACGAAGAAACCCTGGCAATTCCATAGGAAAGCAGGGAACATTCCTTCTTGATGCGCGGAAGATCCGGGGAAACACCTTTTTCCGTTTTGACAAGCACAGAAAATTCTGTAGAGCCAGGCGGCAGTACAGAAAAAGCTGTCTCTATAGGAATGAATATCCAGAGCGAGTCCAGTTCCTGGTAGCCGGAAGAAACAACGGCGCTTACTTTGAATGTAGAGACAACAGGAGTGAAACGTCCGTCTGCGGCGGATTTGGTCATTATAAGTCGGAAGGAGTCGCCGGGCTGTACTTTCAGCAGTTCTGCAATTTTTTCTCCAAGAACAGCAGAACGCTTATTCTTTATGAAATCATCATAGTTTCCGCTGCAAAGCTTAAACAAATCCTTATAGTCAGGATTGCGCGTAAAAATGTCCGGCTCTACAGCACGTATATTTGCACCGGTTCTGTAAGTTTTTCCGGCAGCCAGAGCATCACATGAAAGATGAGGATAGGTGTCCATGACACCGTCTACTTCAGCAAACTTCCGGGCAAAGTCCTTCAGCGCATCATAAGAGCGGCTTTCTTTTCCGCCAACCCTTACGCGAGCCTTAAGTTCACAGGTAGAAAGCCCTATTATACGCTGGGTCATTCCACCAATCATTCCGTCTGCAAAAGACATTACGACAACAAGAGGAATTATGCTTATTCCAATGCACAGAATTGCTCCGGCAATACTTCTTCTTGCAGAAGATTTTTTTCCGGTACGCGGAAATATTAGTCGCCAGGCAAACATTGCAGATGATTTAAACGTCATTTCTAATCCTCTACTTTTTCAATTTTTCCGTGCCTGATTGTATAGCGCACAGAGCCTTTTGCCGCAAGCTTTATATCATGCGTTACAAGAATAAGAGTCTTGTGATACTTGTCTGCCATTGAAAAAAGCAGGTCGCTTATAAGTACTGCATTTGCAGGATCAAGGTTTCCGGTAGGTTCATCTGCCAGAATCAAAGAAGGGTCATTTATAAGCGCCCTTGCAACGGCAACCCTCTGCCTTTCCCCGCCGGAAAGCTCACCTGGAAGATGGTTCATACGTTTTTCAAGTCCAACATCCTTTAAAAGAGCCTTTGCCCGCTCTACAGCTTCTTTCTTTGATTTACCGGCCATATAGCTTGCAAGGTATACGTTTTCAAGGGCTGTAAAATCCTTAAGAAGATAGTGAAACTGGAAAACAAGTCCAAGAAATTCCGAGCGGTAGCGTGCCATTTCGTTTTCTGTAAGGGAAGTTACATCCCACGGTCCTGCAATAACTGAACCGGCAGTAGCAGTATCTATGCTTCCGATTATGTTCAGAAGTGTACTTTTTCCGCTTCCACTTTCTCCGATAATTACGGTTTTGCTTCCCTCTTCTACAGAAAAATCAAGATTCTTAAGTATTGTAAGAGATTCCGCACCGCTGGAGTAAGTTTTTTCCAGCCCCTTTATTTCTACAATTTTACTCATCGTGCAACACCTCCGCTACGCTCATATTCAGTACATTATTGCTTGCCTGCCAGCTTGCCCACAGGGGAGCTATAATTCCAAAAAGGACAATCATAAGTACTTCCCTAAATACAATTCTTGCAGGAATCTGGGCATACTGCTCATAAATTCCGTTATGAGACAGATACTCTGCAGCGTCCGGCATGAATATCACCGTGAAAAAATACTGGACAAAATACATCATGTCTGAAAAAAATATGAAAATATCTTTTATATTAATGCTTATAAGGATTCCCAGTATTGCCCCGGCAACAGAACCGGCAAGGCCGCTTGTAAATCCCCTCATTATAAAAATTGATTTTATCTCTGCCTTTGTTCCGCCAAGCGCAGAAAGGACCGAAATATCCTGGCTTCTTTCAAATACAAGCCTTCTCATTCCATTGTAAATGTTAATTCCGACAACAACAAAGATTATGCACACAAGAAGCATGAGGATGTTTTTTTCGACCCTCAGGGTACCAAAGAATGAACGGTTAAATTCACGCCAGGAAACAACCTTTATGGAAGGAAACGACGATTTTAAAAGTGCAACGGCAGGAATGTCATCCTCGTAGTCAGAGAGTTTTATTCCGTATGTCGGCTGAACTTCCTTTCCAAAATATTTTTCTGCATCATTTGTGCATATAAAAGAATAGCCCGCATTTATATCAGAATATGTACACTGAAAAATTCCGCGTACCTTGAATTTTCTGTTCTGGGAAATAAGGGCAACATCGCGTCCGCCACTGAGAGCCATAAGATTTACAGTATCTCCAATTGAAACGTTCAGGCTTCTTGCAAGCTTTGAACCAAGAATGATTGAATCCGGTTCAGAAAGGTCAAATTTTCCGCGGTTTACATTTATTTCACGCGCAAAACCTTTATCAAGGTCAAGAGTATTTTCCGGGATTCCTCGTATGATTGCAGATGCCTGCGCACCGGAATCAGACACTATAAGGCTCTGCGATTCATAAAAAGGCACGACCGCCTTTATTTTTCTGCTGTTTTCACAGAAATCTATAAAATCAACAAAATTTTCTTCCGGAATGTCAGAAACCCTCAGGTGATAGGAAGACAGTTCCATTATAGGAAGTATGGAAGTAAGCTGAAAACCGTTCATTACGCTCAAAACCGTAATTAAAGTCATTACGCCGAACGCAATGCCAAGCGTTGCAAGGAATGTGGTAACAGCCGAACGGCCGGCTCTGTCTATTCTTGCAAAACGGTTTGAAACTTCATATATCCAGCGGCAGGAAGCCCAGAAACTCTTTTTAGATTTCATATTTCTTAATCCTTTTTACAACTCCATTAAGCAGGAAAACTTCTTTTTTCTTTGTATGGTTTTCATAGTAAGATTCAATTACAAATCCTCCATTAAACAATACTGTTGTAATATAATCAGACTCAGTAGAATATTCTGTCTTCATTCTGAGTTCATCATTTTCAAAATAATAATAATCAGGAACAGAGTCACTTACCTTATACTGATATTTTTCTTTTTTTGACTCAATGTTCAAGAGCCTGCGTTTCTTACCCTTGCGGTAATTAAAAATCTCGTATTTCTTTTCCTGCACCCTTCCGTCGTCCATAAAAATCCATGAAGTCCGGGAATTCTGATATTCTTCGTCCCCGTCCATAAGAAATTCTGAACTCTGAATGACACGGCCTTTTTTGTCGTACTTAAGCTCCTGCCTGAAATCAGTTCCTTTCAGCATGCTTGAAGAAGGAACTGAAGTCTCTCCATCATATCTGAAAAGCCGAGTATTTAAAAGCCTTGATGAATCAATATTTCCGGTATAAATCCAGGTTTCCTTCTTTTCTATGCGCATTAAACCGTCATAAAAAAACCTTACAAGATTTTTTGAATCGCCACGCACAACAATACGGGAAGCTTCGCCGTACTGAATGCCAAGAAATTCATCTTCATAGGTAAATACTGCAAGTCTGGAATCCTTATTTTTTACGGAACGGCCAGTTTCAGCAGTTTTTTCTTGTGCTTCAGGAAGTTCCGGATCAACTTCAGAATAGAAAGTCTCCTGAATCACATCTTCCTGATTTTCAAGTCCTTCAAATTCTTTAAGTTCTTTTTCTGCCTTTTCTATTTCTGAAGGACGGGTAATCATAAATTCTTCCGGCGCTCCTGAAACAATTCCTTTAATCCATTCACCGGAATCTGAATACGGATCATAACCTGTTGAATTTTCTATAAGGGAATGACAGGACGGGAACATAAAATCTGCCACTGACTCTGCACCGTGCAGAAACGACCAGTGAGTGAGGGAATAAAACTCAGAAGCTTTTTCCAGAAAAT
>Ga0310695_10013544_pt1 | contig 11189 bp, 9 predicted proteins | sample RumenRJG_04DNA_FD_203882 | JGI IMG/M metagenome (GOLD analysis project Ga0310695, IMG submission 203882) | Bovine rumen microbial communities from Lethbridge, Alberta, Canada - RJG_04 (v2) (version 2) | ecosystem: Host-associated > Mammals > Digestive system > Stomach > Rumen | place: Canada... | reverse complement strand
TCTGACCGACGAAAGTTGTGATGGAAATGCCGAAGGATCCCACCACCATCCAGAAAATCGCGTCGATTTTTCCGTAAGCTGCATAGGCGGCAACAGTATCGGTTCCGAAACCGTTGACCACCGACATCAGGATGACATTGGCGAAAGTGTACATGACCTCCGCTAAGCCCAAGGGCAGCCCCATCCGCAGAATGAGCCGAGCGAGAGAGTCCGGAGTGCGGAGACGCTGGGAGAGGCCCTTTTTATGCTTCCCGGATGAGGATTTTTTCTGTGAAACATCCTGTGAAATATCAGAGGAAACAGCGGAGGAACCGTCAGAGGAAACAGCAGAGGAAGCACCGGAGGGAATATCTGAGCGAATATCCCCGAACAGGGATGATGTTTTTTTTCGCAGGAAAGCCAGTGCCAGCAGGGCGCTGAGAAGGTGGCAGACTGCGGTCGCGATTCCTGCTCCGACCGCTCCCATGCCCAGGACCGCCACAAGAAGCAGGTCAAGCCCTATGTTGGTCAGACAGGTAAAAATCAGGACGGCCAGAGGCCGGCGGGAATCCCCCATGGCGCGGAGCGCGGCCGCCTCCATGTTGTAGAGCGCGCTGGGAATCAACCCCGGGGCGACGATCCGGAGATATGACACAGACAGATCCAGAATGTCCGCCGGTGTGTGCATGGCGGTCAGGATCACCCTGGCTCCTCCGAAACAGATGACAGTTCCGACAATTCCGAGAACCGAAGAGATCAGCAGGGAAAGACGAATGGTCTCCTGCAGGTCTCTTTCATTTTTGGCACCAAAAAACCGGGCTGCCGGAACAGACGCTCCCCCGGCGAACCCCACATAAAACATGATAAAAATGATCAGGACAGATCCCGATGAACCACCCACTGCGGAGAGGGCTTCTTTTCCGGCTGTCCGGCCGACGATCAGGGCATCGGCCGTGTTGTAGAGCTGCTGGAAAAAAGAACTCAGCAGCAGCGGAAAAAAGAAAAAGAGTATCTGCTGCCAGATGACTCCTTCCGTGATGGGATTTGCGGCAGCCGTACTATACTCCGCCTTTGCCACGGGGGGTGCGGCGGCCATACTATGCTCCGCCTTTGCTGCGGGATTTGAAGCAGTCAGATCCTGATCTGCCTTTGTCGTTTCAGTGTTTTTTGATGTCATAGTATTTTTGGAGAATAAGTCTATTCTTCACAGGTTTTGTGCGCGCCCACGCAGGTGCGCACAGCGCACAGTGATGAAAAAATTGCTGCCATGGCACTGTTTGTGCTGTGACAGCAATTTTTCTGATGTTTTTTGATACCCGGGATCGGGAAGGTGCCGGATGGTTACGGACCTGTCCCGGATCCCTCAGGGAATACAATGAGAATTATCGGGTCGCTGCAGAGATTATTCGTAATCTGCTACGTTCTCTTTATCGATCCAGATGTTGGTTGTGATGATTGTGTTGCTCTCGAGGGTCTCGCCGTCGATCAGCTTGCAGGCGGCTTCGATGCCGTTGGCTGCCATAGCGCCGCCGTCCTGAGAGACTGTGCCGGTGATTCTGCCGTCCTTGATGGCCTCGAAGCCGTCGGGGGTGCCGTCAACACCGGTGATGATGATGCCGCTGTCTGCGCCTGCAGCGTTGCCTGCGCCGACTGCCATGCCGTCGTTCTCGCAGATGATCGCGTTGAGGTCATAAGCGGAGAGCCAGCTCTCGACAGTGCCCTGTGCAGCTGCTGTATCCCACTGGCAGTCAGCGGGCTCGACAACCTGAACCATGTCGGGATAGTTCTTCAGGATATTCTCGTAGCCTTCCAGTCTCTGCAGACCGCCGGAGTCGCCGGAGGGGCCAGTCAGGATCGCGATGTTGCCCTTGCCGCCCAGAAGGTCAGCGACGTGCTGCATCTCGGTCTCGCCGGCTGTTACGTTGTCACCGCAGGAAAGTGCGGAGATTCCGTGATTCTCCCAATCTGTGCAGGCGGAGATGACATTGATCATAATGACACCCTTGTCTGCCGCAGCCTGAGCCGCGTCGCCGAGTCCGTCAGGATCCACGGGCTCAAACAGGATTGCCTGATAGCCTTCGGAAGTGCACTGCTCGATCTGGCTGATCTGCTTTGCAGCGTCCTGGTCAGCGCTGAGGATGGTGAGGTCAACACCGAGCTCTTTTGCCTTGGCTTCAGCTGCCTCAGTGACCGCGATCTGGAAAGCGTTGGTCTGATGCTGCTGGATCAGAGCGATCTTATAGCCGCCTTCAGCAGCTGCGTCAGCAGGAGCCTCGGTTGTGGCATCTGCGCTAGCCGCATCACCGCCGGCAGCACCGCCTGCAGGTGCGGAAGAAGAGCCACCGCAGCCAGTCAGCATAGCTGCAGACAGAATTCCGGCCATCAGAATGGCCATGAGTTTCTTTTTCATAACATATCCTCCTTGATTATGGAAAAATGATACTGTGGCATCCCGCACCGGTGCAGAATGCAGAGGTACAGGAATGCTCTATGCATATTACGTACAGAAATTGGGATTTCTGTACGAAAATGCCCTATATACATCACATACGGAAGCCTGAACTTCCGCATGAAAATGCCCTATGTAGATCACATACAGAAACCGGATTTTCTGTATGAAAATGTCCCGGAGCGACAGGCAGACTGCCGGCCGGTCAGTCTTTTTTGCTCTTGCCCTTGACGTCGATCAGAACGGCGAGGACGATGATCAGACCCTTGACGATCTTCTGCCAGTGGGAGGAGACGCCCAGGATATCCAGACCGTTGGCGATAACCGTGATCAGGAGGGTGCCGATGACAACGCCCCAGGGCTTTCCGACACCGCCGGTCATGGAGACACCGCCCACGACGCAGGCAGTGATCGCGTCCATCTCGTAACTCTCGGCAGCGGTCGGCTGTCCGATTGTGACTCGTGAAGTCATCAGGAATCCGCAGAAGCCTGCAAGGAAGCCAGCGATCGCGAAGGTGGAGATGCGGATCGCAGTGGTGTTAATACCTGCGACCTTTGCTGCCTGCAGGTTGCCGCCGCAGGCATAGACTCTGCGTCCGTACACGGTTTTGGCCAGCACGAAAGAGCAGATGATGATGACTATGACCAGGAAGATGGCCAGCATGGGAATGCCTGCCACGGAGCTTGCGGCAATAGCCTTGTAGGGTTCGCTCATGCCTATGACCGGCTTGCCGTTGGAAATCAGCAGGGCCAGTCCCCGGACTGCAGTCATGGTGCCCAGTGTCATGATGAAGGGCGGCAGATCGCCCACTGCGACGCCGATGCCGTTTACCAGGCCGACGCCGAGGCCGGCAAGCATGGCAGCGATCAGAGCCAGGATCAGAGGGTTGTTGCCTTGGCCGAGCAGAGCGGCGAGAATGCCTGAGAAGGCCACTGTGGAACCTACCGACATGTCAAATCCGCCGGAAATGATGACGAACATCATACCAAAGGCAAGGATTCCGTTGATGGATGCCTGCTTCAGAATGTTGACCAGGTTCTTGGGCGTGATGAAACTGGGTTTGAGGATCGTCAGGCCGATGACGATCACGATGAAAATGACGAAGATAAAATATTCGCTGATCAGCGATTTCAGAGTATTGTTTTTTTTCAGCTCATCCTGTTTCATGAGTTGCTCCTTCCGTTTATGTGGTGATTGATCAGACTTCAATCTTTGAGGCCAGTGTCATGATTTCTTCCTGTGAGAACTGCTCACGAGTGAGCTCACCGGAGAGATTTCCCTCGGACATGACTGCGATCCTGTCGCAGACGCCCATGAGTTCCGGGATTTCCGAAGAAATCATGATGACTGCCTTGCCCTGCTGGACCAGCCTGCCGATCAGCAGGTAGATGTCGCGCTTGGCGCCTACGTCGATGCCTCTGGTGGGCTCATCCAGGATGATAATGTCCGGATCGTTCAGGAGCCACTTGCCGATGACGACTTTCTGCTGATTGCCGCCGGAGAGGTTGCCGACGATCTGGTCCCCGGAAGGAGTCTTGATCTTCAGTTTTTCAATATATTCCTGTGAAGCCTTTCTGGCCTTGTTCTTACTGTAGAGACCGTTTTCCAGCAGTTTTTTGATGGCCACCATGGCTATATTGTCATTGACCGTGCCGCGCAGGTTCAGGCCTGTGACCTTGCGGTCCTCTGTTACCAGGGCCACCCCCTCTTTAATAATGTCCGCAGGGGAGTGGACCTGGACTTTTTTGCCCTTGACGTAAATCTCTCCCTGCGAGAGCTTGTGCATTCCGAAAATACCTTCCACAAGCTCGCTTCGTCCGGCGCCCACAAGTCCTCCGATGCCCAGGATCTCGCCCTTGCGAACCGAGATGCTGACGCCCTTGACCTTGTTGTCCGCACGGACGATATTTTTGGCCTCGAAGACGACCTCGCCGATCTCGGCCTCTGCCTTGGGGAACACGTCCGTGATCTCGCGGCCGACCATCATCTTGATCAGCTGCGGCTCATCCAGATCCTTTGTATAGCCGGATCCGACATAGGTCCCGTCGCGGTAGACGCTGATCCGGTCGCAGATAGCGAAAATTTCATCCATGCGGTGAGAAATATAAATAATCGCGACACCCTGTTCCTTCAGCCGGCGGATATGTCCGAAGAGGAGCTCGACTTCCCTGTCCGTAATGGCGGCGGTCGGCTCATCCATGATGATGACCTTGGCGTTGACCGAGATAGCCTTGATGATCTCGATCAGCTGACACTGCGCGACTGTCAGATTCCGCAGAAGTTCCATCGGAGAGACATGCAGTCCGCACTCGGCGATCAGGCGCTTTGACTCCTCGATTTCCGCTTTTTTGTCCACCAGCCCGTTTTTGCGCAGCTCGCGTCCGACGAAGATGTTCTCGTAGACAGGCATATCCAGGATCGGGTTCAGTTCCTGGTGGATCATGGCCACGCCCTTGTCCATTGCTTCCTTGGGATTTGATACGTGATAGGGCTGTCCGTTGAAGAGGATCTCCCCGCCCTCATCTTTCGTATAGATTCCCATCAGGATCTTCATCAGCGTCGATTTACCTGCGCCGTTTTCTCCCATCAGCGCATGTACTTCCCCGGGGCGAACCTGCAGCTGAACGTGATCAAGCGCCTTTACACCCGGAAATGTTTTGCTGATGTCCTTCATTTCCAAAATATAGTCCATACTCTATTTCCCCTGTTGTCTGTTAAAGGGCAGCGCACGCCGGCAGACTGGCCGGTGCCTTCTTTATGACACGGCCCGTGTAATGTGTTTTCCGCCTTGCGGCGGACGCACATGTAAGAAGCAGTGCATACTGACCTGCTTCGGCGCAGATACCCTTTCAAGCCGTACAGAACGGCTTTAAAACAATTACGTCCCATATTTTAACACATTTTTTGTTGTCTACGACGCTTTTTCCATTCAAAGAAATAGAATTTTAAATTATTTTTTATTCTTCATCGCGCAATACCCGTGACTTCAGTCGTGGGATACGCGCGCAAAAAGGGAAACTCGCTTCATCGTGGGTACAATCCCGCGATGAAGAATAAACGCTCCGCGAGGATGCGCACGGGTGCGGTGCGGAAGACTCGCAAGCGAGTCTTGAATTCAAAGAGAGGTTTTTCCAGGAGCTTTTTCTATCGAAGAGCATGTTTATCCGGCTGCTTCATTATTCGAAGAGCATGTTTATCCGGCTGCTTTATTATCCGAAGACCATATTTTATCGCGTGCCACAGGTGTTACAGAACACTTTCTTCGACTTTTTTGGAGAGATAAATACATTACACAGACCGTGTCATAAAAAAAGAGACAGAAGATCTGCCTCTAAAAAAATGACGTCTTTGCCGGGAGGCGGGCAGGCCCTGAAAGACCTGCCGCTCTTCCGCCGGCATAAGACAATGCTTTTATGGGATGATGTCTTTTTTATAGGATGATGTTTTTTTGAAAGACATTTTATGCAACAGCTTTTTTCGAAACAGCCTTTTATGAAACGGCTTTTTACGAAGCAGTTTTTTATGAAACAGTATCCTGCTTCATGGTTTATCGCTTTAAAGTATCATCATTCCGTCACGATTTCTTTTGTGCCGCTGAGCTCTCTCTCATGCATTTCCTGAACGTGGTCCAGTGCGGAGTACATAGGAGTAATGTCCTTGCCGAGGATAGCGCGTTCCACGTAGTTTCTGGTCACGGCGAAAACGGTTCCGCTGCAGGCGAGGACGCCGATCAGGTTGGGAATAGCCATCAGGCCGTTGAAGGTATCTGACAGATCCCAGGCCAGCTGCAGGTTCATGGTGGAACCGATGAAAATAAAGAGCACAAAGACAGCGCGGTAGATAATGGTCGACTTGGTGCCGAAGAGGTACTCGAATCCACGCATGCCGTACTGGCTCCAGCCCAGAACGGTCGAAAAGGCGAAGAGAAGGATGGCCAGTGCTATAAAGCCGCTGCCTGCCTTACCGAACACCGTGGAGAAAGCCTCGGAGACAAGTGCCGTGCTGGCGGAATCGGAGATCATTTCTCCAGTGTTGAGGTCAACGACACCGCTGGACAGGATCGCGAACGCGGTGAGGGAACATACGACGATGGTATCCGCGAAAACTTCAAAAATGCCCCACATGCCCTGCATGACAGGCTCACGGATATTGGATGCGGAATGGACCATGACGGAGGAACCGAGACCTGCCTCATTGGAGAATACGCCTCGTTTCATACCCCAGGTCACAGCCAGACGGACGCCGTAGCCGGTGATGCCGCCGCCGACTGATTTCAGGGCGAAGGCGCCGCGGAAGATAGAAGCAATGACTGCGCCCATCTGTCCGAAATTGGTGATCACAACGATGAGAGAACCGATGACATAAGCTACGGCCATAAAGGGAACGAGCTTCTCGGTGACCGCGGCGATTCTCTTGATACCGCCGATAATGACCAGTGCAGCCAGGATCATCAGAATGATACCGGAGATCCAGGTCGGGATGCTGAAAACCTGATTCAGGTTGGCACTGATGGTGTTGACCTGGCTCATGTTTCCGATACCGAAGGATGCAAGCGTACAGAATACGCTGAAGAGAATAGCCAGAAACGCGCCGATCCCGGCACAGCCCTTTTTGGAGCCGAGTCCGTCGTGCAGATAGTACATGGCTCCGCCGCACCACTCGCCTACTTCATTTTTGCGGCGGTAGTAGATACCCAGAACATTTTCTGAGAAGTTGGTCATCATTCCGAAGAAAGAAACCAGCCACATCCAGAAAATCGCGCCGGGTCCGCCTGAGACGATAGCCGCAGCGACACCTGCGATATTACCGGTTCCGATGGTCGCCGCCAGAGCAGTGCACAGACTCTGGAACTGGCTGATGGACTTGTCTTCTTTACCTGTGTGCGCAGTGACGTGGCGGTCTGTGAAGATCGCTCCAATCGTCTTGGAAAACCAGTGCCTGGCGTGGGTGATCTGGAAAAACCTCGTCAGACACGTCATCAGAATGCCGGTGCCCACCAGAAGGACCAGCATGGGAAGTCCCCACACAAACCCGTTTACGGCACTGTTGACACTGGTGATCTTTTCAACAGCGGTGAGTGCAGGCATGTGGCTGCCTGCTGTAATGAATCCTGACATACTCCTTCCTCCTCCTTTTCCAAATACTTACATTTCTGTACTGAAAATCCGCAGCGACGTATTATCATTCTCTTTGCTCTGACTTTTTAAGACTTCCTGCTTTGCCCGTTTAATGCTTCAACGCAGTAAAAAGTAAAGGCCGTAAAAATGCGTTCGGGAAATATCCGAACGCCTTTGTTCCGCAAAATAGATGATAAGAATTGTCACTGAAAGGAAAACAGAAATAAGTATTTGCTTTTTGAATCAATAGTAAACAATATAGCGCTGTACTATGTTTTTGTCAATGGACTTGTATACAGGTATCAGGAAATACATGGCAATATATGGCAGACTGATCTTTCAGGACTCGCCTGCAAGTCCTGAAAGCCCAAAATTCAAGACTCGCTTGCGAGACTTGTGCGCCGGGTGCGGGTTGATTTGTCTTTGCAATGCAAAGACAAATCAACATCTTCCGCACCGCACCCGTGCGCATCCTCGCGGAGCATTTGTTCTTCATCGCGGGATTGTACCCACGATGAAGTAAGTTTCCCCTTTTGCGCGCGTGTCCCATGACTGAAGTCACGGGTATTGCGCGATGAAGAATAAAATTGAGCAGAGGGCAGCGAGGCCGCCTCTGCTCTGTTTTTGATCATATAAAGGAATCGAAGCCCGGCTTACTCGGGACTGCCGCGAGGCTCACTCAGGACTGCCGCGAGGCTCAGCCGGGACTGCCGCGAGGCCCAGCCGGGGACTGCCGCGAGGCTCACTCGGGACTGCCGCGAGGCTCACTCGGGACTGTAACGAGGCTCTGCCGGGACTGTCGCGAGACTCAGCCGGGATTTGTGTGTGTCTCAGCTGAGAGAGCTGTGTGAATCAGTCCAGATCCTTGAAGTGGAAGGAACTGCGGCCGCTGGCGTAATCACCGACAATCTGGCCGTTTCCGCGCAGGAGGTACTTGTAAGTCACAAGGCCTTCCAGACCTACAGGACCGCGTGCATGCAGCTTGCTGGTGCTGATGCCCACTTCGGCCCCGAAGCCATAGCGGAAACCGTCGGCGAAGCGGGTGGAACAGTTGCGGTAGACGCCTGCGGAGTCCACCATCTGCAGGAAGCGGTCAGCCGCAGCGTCGTCCCGGGTCAGGATGGAATCCGTGTGGTGGGAGCCGAAGCGGTTGATGTGCTCGATCGCTTCTTCTATGTCCCCGACTACCTTCAGGGAAATGATGAGATCCAGATATTCTGTGCGGAAATCATCTTCCCCCATGATCTCTACTATAGAGGCGAGGGCAGCTGTATCGGAATTGCGGGCGATCAGATCCTCTGCCTCCTGAGTGCCCCGAAGCTTAACACCGGCACGGTTCAGTGCCTTGGCGAGTTTGGGCAGGAAAACAGGGGCGATGTCCCGATGCACCAGAATCGTCTCGACCGCGTTGCAGGCAGCGGTGTACTGTGTCTTGGCATCAATGATGACATCGATGGCCATCGATTCATCAACGTCCTTGTCCACGTAGATATGGCAGATACCGTCGGCATGGCCCATGACAGGAATTTTGGTGTTGTTCATGATGTACTGAACAAACTGGTTGGAGCCTCTGGGAATCAGAAGGTCTACGTCTTTTTCACACTGCAGAAGCTCATCGATCTCATTGTGCAGCTCAGCCTGCAGCAGGCAGGTGGCGGGAAGACCTGCGCTCACAGCGGCATCATGAATGATGGAAAAAAGAACCCTGTTGGTTCTGGCTGTTTCTTTGCCGCCTTTGAGGATGGCGCAGTTGCCGCTCTTGAGGCAGAGAGTCGATATCTGGACCATGGCGTCAGGGCGCGCCTCGAAGATTACGCCGATGACTCCGATCGGAACGCTGACGCGCTCCAGAACCAGATCCGAATCGAGTTCTCTGCGCAGGAGCCTGCGGCCGATCGGGTCGGGAAGAGACATCAGCTGCTGGATTCCCTTGCAGACATCGGAGAGCTTGGCCTCATTGAAAAGAAGCCTCTTCATGACGGCGGGGGCGATCCCGTTTTCCTCCGCTGCCCTGCAGTCTTCCGCATTGGCGGCAAAGATTTCATCTTTTCTGGAGATGAGCGCGTCGGCGATGGCGCTGAGCGCGGCATTCCGGGCCTCGTTTGATGACGCGGCCAGCACGGGGGCGTCGAGTTTCATTTTCCTGGCTTCTTCTCGAATATTCATGAGTTTCCTCCTGTGTAGTGGCAGGACAGCGACCCAGTGCTGTCCCGCTTTGTGTCCTGGGACATGGCCTGCCTGATATATTGCTCCGCCCTGCGGCGGACACGGGCTGTCTCAAAAAACAGCATTTGCCATCTTTGTCATCTTTGTTATCAAGGTGATCAAAATGATTTCGTGGTTTCAAAGCAAATTCAAAGCAGTTTACAAAGTGATTTCAGATGGAGTTCATTTGTGATAGGTTCTGCCGTTCAGAATCATAAATCCCCGGTAAATCTGTTCCAGAATGAGCACTCGTGTGAGCAGATGGGTGAAAGTGAGGTCGGAAAGCTTCCAGCGCTCGTCGGCACGGGCTGTCAGCGATGCCCCCGGCCCCAGAGATCCGGCGATCACAAAGACAAGATCTCCGCCCCTTTGGCCGGATTTCTGCTGCCAGTCACCGAGCCTGCGGGCGAAATCCTCGCTGTTCCACATCCTGCCGTGCAGGTCCAGGAGAACTACCAGGTCGGTGCTGCGCAGTTTGGCGAGAACCCGTTCCGCCTCTATATCCTTGATGCGCTCTGACTCAGCCTCCCGCTCAGCGTGAATGTTTGATTCGTCCTTGACCTCCAGAATCTCCACTCTGGAAAAAGGAGAGATACGTTTTGTGTATTCTGACGCCAGCGATACAAGCGCCTTGTCTTTCATCTTCCCGACACATACGATTTTAATCATTTTACTGCGAGTTTTAAATGCCTCCGTCAGATTTACAGGCCCTTTGCAAAGCCTGCAGGATACTACATCTTAACAAGAAGAGAACGGAATTGCAATCGAATGAGGAAAAAGCCCGGTCATGCCTCGGGAAAGGAACCGTAGATGTCGCTGGATCCGGCCATGTAGTTGACGCCACCGTCATGCCTCCGGAAATGAGCCGTAGATATCGCCGGATCCGGCCATGCAGTTGACGCCACCGTCATGCCTCGGGAAACGAGCCGTAGATATCGCCGGATCCGGCCATGCAGTTGACGCCACCGTCATGCCTCGGGAAACGAGCCGTAGATGTCGCTGGATCCGGTGATGTAGTTGACACTGCAGTCATAAAGCCTGGCCAGGCTGATGATCACACCCACAGGAGCGCGCCGGCGGTTCGACTCATAGTCCCGATAAGTGTTTACAGAAATGTTCAGTTTACAGGCGACGGCTCTTTTGGAGAGGCTGTTACATTCACGGAGTTTCCGGATTCTTTCGTAGTACTGCATAATTAAGTCTTGGCATGGAGTCATTTTATGTTTGCGAACGCGGGATTATATCCTCAAGTATAATATAATCAGAGCGAAAAAAAGTATCTCCCCGGATGATATAGTGCAAAGGTCATAAGCCGTAGTAACATCGGATGTTACAGTTCAGGCCCACCTGATTCCTGGAGCGCCTTTTGTGCATTGCTGTAGAGGTGGGCCTTGAAAAACGCCGGTACTTGCTTTTTGCAAGCCCTGGCGCAGCAAAA
>Ga0310695_10013543_pt1 | contig 11190 bp, 3 predicted proteins | sample RumenRJG_04DNA_FD_203882 | JGI IMG/M metagenome (GOLD analysis project Ga0310695, IMG submission 203882) | Bovine rumen microbial communities from Lethbridge, Alberta, Canada - RJG_04 (v2) (version 2) | ecosystem: Host-associated > Mammals > Digestive system > Stomach > Rumen | place: Canada... | reverse complement strand
TGCCGACGAAAAACAACGAGGTTTCCATCGATAACAACATTACTGTGAATGCGAACGCCACAGTCACTCTTCCTGCCAAGCTTGAACTCGGAGACGGAACGACAGTCCTCATTGAAAACAATGAATTGCAGTTCTGGGGATCATGCACCATTTCTGGCGGATCCGTGACGGCCAACTTGCTGGCGGCGCAGGAAGCAAGCAGCAGCATCACGATCAGCGACTGTCAGCTGACGAACAAAAGTACCGGCCATGTAAAAGGTTTCTGGCGCAACGATGACACGGCGCATGTGAACTTCGTCCCGGGGATTTCAGGATCCGCGACCTACACCTTTCAGACGACGCTAATTGACAACAATAGCGTCTATGGAACTTTCGTCAATATTACGAATCCTTTGATTAAATACAATGGTGCCAACATTGCCTCGGAAGATGAGTTCAATGAACTTTTTGCAATCACGTCCGATGCGGAAGCTGGCACAACGACCCTGTCTCTGAAGGCGCTTGAGGGCTGGAAAGTCGCGGCACCGACGCTTGGCGCGGTTGCGAACGACAAGGTTTCCGTGACCTATACGGCCACGCGCTACAGTGGCGGGAACGCGACGGTTGTGATTGGCTGCGCCGCGTCCGACCTCGGTGCCGATATCACCGCCTGGGCCGGCAAGACCACGGAGGCCGCCACGAGCGTGACCGACACCACGACCGGCTCTACTGCCATAACCCTCGCCGCCGGATACAACTACATCCGAGTCTTTGTCACTTACGACGGCACGACTGTCGCCTCGCCCGCCGTTTCGGTCAGAAACCTCGTCTATGGCGACTACGGCGATCTCACTGGCGTCTATGAATACATCGGCACCGACAACGATCTCACCAAGGCCTCCAACTGGGTCAAGGATGGACAGGCGACGGAAACCGCGCCGACCGCCGGAACAGACATCCGCTGGTTTGGCTACAATGCTATGCTGAACGTGACGGATTTCCCCCTTTATTCGACGGATCACTTCGTGGGTGCGACGATTGCTCTCGCGGACTCGGGCAATCATGACAGCAACCTCAATGGCGACGTTATTTTCGAGAATGCCAGCGTGACTCTTTCCACTGTTGTCGTGCAGAGCAGTGATCCGCACGTGATTTCGCTCAAGAACGCGCATTTCGCAACGACGCGCGCCCCCGACGGCGTGGCGGGTTTCTATGCCACAGTTCCAGAAAAAGGGATCAACTTCGTTTCGGGTTTCCCGTCATCCTTCTCGTTCGGCGCTGACGCCGGCGATGTCCACGACGCGGCGACGGTCAAGTCGCAGCTGGTAGACAGCGGCAAGATTACGCTCGACAGTTCTACGATTGGCGCCGAGATCTGGAGGTCGTATTTCTCGGTTGACATTGTCGGGACGACCGTAACCGTGTCCTATTCGCCAACCGTGGCGGAAAACAGGATCGATGAAGTTTCTGCGTCTTCTACTTCCACTTCTGCCACGCTGACGGCGAGTATCGGCGCACAGGAGACGGGGACGCTCGTCAAGTTCGCATACGGTACATCTGTGCCGACGGACGCAGACGTTCTCAATGGAACTATAATGACTGTAACCGACGGCAAGGCCACCGTTTCCGAAAACGGACTGACCGATCTGACGGTTTACCACTATACGTTCGCGATTGTCGATTCAGAAAGCACGGAAATCCTCGCATCCAAGTCGGGCCTGTTTGTCGCGAGCGACTTCGCCTATGTTTACATGAACGGCGCGTGGCAGGGTGGCGCGCCGGCGACGACAGACACCGCAGATTCCATGTTGATCATGAGCGACTACAACAGCGGCGCTGTCGACTGGACGATTGCAAACAAAACCGTCCGCGGCGCTTTCCTCGGTACGGGGACGCTCAAGGGGCAGGGGCCTATTACGCTTTACAGTGCCCGGCTTTCCAATGTCAGGAACAATGACTACGTCAATTGTCCGTACGGATACTGGAACGTCACCGCGCTGTTTATTGATTTCAGGTCTGAGAGCGGGAATGGCGTCGTCTATGCGGCTGATACATATTCGTTCTACACGACCAAGACCGATCGCGAGATTTTTGATGGACTTATCACCACAGGCGAAATGATACAGACTAACGGCGTGACGGTCGCCGGAACGGATGATTTCACCATCACTGTAAACGGAACGTCCACACCTGCTGAGAATGTTACGCTGCGCAATGTGACACTGACTTGGTTTGAGCCGTTTCCGGCAGTCACGCCGGGAAGCGTCTGGACGGTCAAGGACGGGGCGCGGGTCAAGCTGACGGGGAATGTGAAGCTTGATGCGCTGACGGTGGAAGGAACGGGCGCGGTGATCGATCTGAACGGCTACACGCTCAAGGTCCCGGCCAACGCGCTGACGGTCAACGGCGAGGTGATCGCGAAAGGGACATATACAGGCGAAACGCTGCCGACCGGCTTCACGAACGGCACCGTGGAGGTTCTCTCGCCCGGTCTCGTTCTCGTGTTCCGCTAAGCGCGGCCGCGTTTTAAGTCCGTGGCACTGTGCGTGAAGGATTCTCTCTCTCATCCTTTTCGTGCGGTGCCGCGGCTTTTTTAATTGATTGATGCCAGAGGAGGTGAAGAGGTGATGAACATCCGTATCAAATGCGCCGTGGCGGCGATGGGCGCGTCGGCTGTTTTCGCGGTCGGTGCGCAGGAGATCGTCACGTGCGGTGGCGGCAGCTATGCATCCTACGCGCCGTGGCGGCTCGCGCGCTCGACGCGCCATTGGGGCGACCAGAGCCGCATCATGCAGACGCGCCCGCTCTACCTGACCGAGCGCCGTACGGGCGACCCGATCCCGACGAACGACTGGTGGACGGACGCGCTCGTCTCGCGCTGGACGGGGAACCTCTGGAGCTATCCCGCGAAAGTGCGCATCGACTCGGACGGCGTGCGCGTCGCCTTCCCCTCGTACTGGATCGATGACGGCACGGAAATGAAGGAGCGTTCGGCGCTCGTCGTCTCCGCCGCCGGCGACTTCAAGCCCGCCGCGACGGAAGTGGACGACTGGCACGACTGGGACGTGGCGATGGTGCTGCGCGACGGCGACGCGAGCCTGCGGACGACGCTCGTGCACGGCTCGCCGTTCACCTGGATTGAATCGAAGGGCGTCGCGCTCAAGATTTCAATCGACAGTAAAGGCGAGGCGGAGCCACGCCGTCGCGCGAAGGGCGGGGGCGAGCTGATCGCGGTCGGCGACGAGCGGTACGGCGTGTGGCGCGGAAAGCACGCGGACGGCGAGTGGATCGCCATCGGCCTTCTGCCCGACGAGGCGTCGTTCGAAAAGCTCGCGCCGTATGCGACGGCCGTCATCCGTTCGACCCGCGTCGACTGGAAGTACGACGAAAAGAAGGCCGAGCTGACGACAACATGGCGCGTGACGACGGAGGATCTGCGCGGCCAGACGGAAAACCCTGTCGCGCTTCAGGGATTCCAGCCGCACCACCTGAAGCGGACGAAGGTCGGCTTCCAGACGCTCGACGGCCTCGTGTGGCAGACGCCGCGTGGACAGCAGCGCGTGGCGGCGGGCAACTCGCTGTCGATCACCTATCCGTTCGCCGGTCTGCTGCCGTACTGGGCCGCACCGGGGGAGTTGAGAGTGGAGAGTGGAGAGTTGAGAGTTGAGAATGGAAAGTTGAGTGTTGAGAGTGGGGAGTTGAGAGTGGGGAAGGAAACGAGTGGGCGGAACTCTCAACTCTCAACTTTCAACTCTCAACTCTTCAAGGATCTGCTCGCGGATTACGCCGCGCGCGGCAGCTTCGGCGGCGACACGTACTGGGGCGGCAAGGGGCTGCTGCAGATGGCGTTCGCGATGATGGGCGCGCGCGAGATCGGTGACGGGAAGACGTTCCGCGACGCGCACGCGAAGCTGCGCGCGAAGTTCGAGGACTGGCTCACGTGGACGCCGGGCGAGGAACGGTTCTTCTTCTCCTACGTGCCGCGCTGGGGCGGACTCGTCGGCGAAGGGACGAGCTACGATTCCGATGCGTTCAACGACCATCACTTCCACTACGGCTACTTCACCTACGCGGGCGCGCTCCTCTGCCTCGTGGACGACGACTTCAAGGCGAAGTTCGGCCCGATGCTGACGCTCATCGCACGCGACTACGCGAACTGGGACCGCGCGGAGACGCGCTTCCCGTTCTTCCGCACGTTCGATCCGTGGGCGGGCCACTCCTTCGCGGGCGGCGTCGGCGACGGCGGCGGCAACGGGCAGGAATCGACCTCGGAGGCGATGCAGGGCTGGGGCGGGCTTTACCTCCTGGGCTTGGCGCTCGGCGACGACGCGATGCGCGACGCGGCGATCTTCGGCTACGTGAGCGAGGCGCGCGGCGTGGCGGAATACTGGTTCGACCGCGACCGCGAGAACATCGACTACACGAAGTTCAAGCACCCGTACAACTCCAACCTCACCTGCCACGGCGTCGGCTGGTGGACGTACTTCTCGGGCGATCCCGTCTGGATGCATTCGATCCAGTGGCTGCCGAACACGCCCGCGCTGGACTACCTGAGCGAGGACCTGAAATTCGCGAAGTGGGACTGGGAGCAGATGTGGGCGACCAAGGAGATCGGCGGCTGGTTCGAGAAGGGGCGCACGCGCGACGGACACGAGACGAACCCCGTCGGCAACGAATCGCTCGGCAACGTGCTGCTCTCGTACCTCCAGCGCCACGACCCGCAGCAGGCGGCCGACATCTTCGACCGGCTGCGCGCGAAGAAGATGGGCGCGGCCGTGAACGCCGACACGGGCCACATGACGTACTGGGCGACGCACAGCCACCTGACGTGGGGCGAGCTCGATTTCGGCGTCCGCGCCGATGACCCGTGCGCGCGCGCCTTCCTCAAGAACGGCCGGCGCACGCTGATGGTCTACAACGCGGCAGAAGTGCCGCGGACGGTCACGTTTTTCGATGCGGCCACGCGCGCGCCGGTCGGCACGGTCGCCGCCGCGCCGCGCCGCCTGACGGTTCAGCCGCCCGACGGCAAAATCCTGACAACACCCAACTCCACGCTCAACTCTCCATTCTCAACTCTCAATTCTCAACTCTCAACTCTCGTCCCCGCCGGCGTGATGCTGCCGGACCTCGCGCGCGGGCGGCCGACGAAAGTCTCGTCGCAGGAGAACGGCGCTCTGGCCGGCGCGAACATGACCGACGGCGACGACACGACGCGCTGGGGCAGCGCGCATGACGAGACGGAGCTGACGGCGGCGGTCGACCTCGGCGAGGAAGTCGCGCTCTACGGCGTGGAGCTGAAATGGGAGAATTCGTATGCGGCCAGGTTCCTCGTCCAGGCGTCGATGGACGGCGCGAGCTGGAAGACGCTCGGCGGCGAACGCAACGGGTTCGAGGGTGTCCAGAAGCTGCCGCTCGGCGGCGAGAAGGCGCGGTGGGTGCGCGTGAAGGGGCTGGAGAAGGCGACGCAGTACGGCATTTCGCTCTTCCGCTTCTCGGTCTACGGCCGGCCGCAGGGCGCGACGGGAGCGCTCGGCCTGAAGATCGACGCGGACCGGGCCGTTCTGAAGGAGGGCGTGCCGTGCGCGGTCACCGCGTCGCTGTGGATGGGCGGCGACCGGTTCAAGCCCGTGGAGCCGGAATGGTCGAGCGCGGACGGCGTGTTCGGCGCGCGCGGCTTCACGCCGACGACAAACGGCTTTGCGACGGTCACTGCGCAGAGCGGCCGGCTGGCGGTCACGAAGCGGCTGCCGGTTGAAGAGGCGCTGTGCGTCTCGACGCTCGCCTTCACGCCGACCAACGCGGTGGCGATCGCGGGCGAGGGCGTGCAGATCGGCCTTGCGGCGACCGACCAGTTCGGCGCGGCGATGAAGACGAAAGGGCTCAAACTCGACATCTTCACGGCCGACGGGAAGAAGGTGAAGACGACGGATTATCTGAAAAAGGGAGGCCTGTTCATCGCCACGCAGCCGGGCGACTACACGCTCCGCGCGGCGGTGGACGGTGTGACGGCGACGTGCACGATCGCGGCGCGCGCGCGGGGGGACGTGAACCTTGCGCGGCTCGCGACCGTGACGGCGAGCGGCGAGGAGAACGGCGGGCTGAAGCCCGCGTTCGCGGCGGACGGTTCGATGAAGACGCGCTGGAGCAGCCGCCACCGCGACGGCGAATGGATCCAGTTCGACTTCGGACGGGAGCGCGAGGTGTCGAAGATCGCGATCGACTGGGAGAACGCGCGCGCGGAGGCGTACACGGTGGAGCTGTCGCGCGACGGCGCGACGTGGAGCACGGTCGCGACGGTGACGCACAACGAGGGCGGGCGGCAGACGCACAGCTGGAACAGGCAGAAGGCGCGCTGCCTGCGCCTCACGGGCGTGACGCGCAACACCGGCTACGGCATCTCGATCTTCGAGACCGACATCCGCTAGCCGCGCGGCGGTTTCGCCGCGCACGGTGCGCGCAGGTGGCCGGTTCGCAAACCGTCATGTTTGGATGACGGAAACGGCAACGCCGCCGACGCGGAAATTTGATAAAATACCGAATACGGAATTGCAAAGGAGAACGGAACGCATGAACATGAAGAGGAGTCTGAAGAAAAAACTGTTTCCGGCGCTGGCCGCGTGCCTGGCGGCGGGTCTGGCCGCGGCGGTCCTGCCGCTCGGCGCCGCGACGTTCGCGGACGTCGCCGCCGCCGAGCGCGACGCCGCGCTCGACCGCGCACAGGCGCGCCTCGCGACGCTGACGCTGGACGAGAAGGTGCGCCTGACGGGCGGCTCGGGCACGATGTGCCTGGAGGTGCCGGGCAGCGACGTCGAATGGCAGTTCAGCGACTCGTCGCACACCGTGCGCGCGAACATGGAGCGCTGGACGTGGGACTGCACCGACACGGGCGACGAAGCGACGGTGCTGCCGACCCTCTCGGCGCTCGCCTCGACCTGGAACCGCGACCTCGCGGCGGCGCACGGCCACGTGATCGGCGCGGAGGCGCGCGCGCGCGGCAAGGACCAGATGCTCGGCCCCGGCGTCAACATCATGCGCGACCCGCGCTGCGGCCGCAACTGGGAATACATGAGCGAGGACCCGTGCCTGACGGCGAAGCTGGCCGTGGAGGAGATCCGGGCGCTCCAGTCGCACGACGTGGCGGCGACGATCAAGCACTTCGCGCTGAACAACCAGGAGAAGAACCGCTACGGCGTCGATACGGTCTGCGACGAGCGCGCGCTCAACGAAATCTACCTGCCCGCGTTCGAGGCGGCCGTGACGGAGGCGGACGTCTGGAGCGTGATGACGAGCTACAATCTCGTCGACGGCGACTGGGCGAGCGAGAACGCCTATCTCCAGCGCGGTATCCTGCGCGACCGCTGGCACTTCGCCGGCATGGTCGTCACCGACTGGGGCGGCGCGCACTCGACCGTCAAGGCGGCGCTGAACGGCGGCGGCGTGGAGATGAACCGCGGCTCCGACATCCGCTACTTCACGAACCCGAAGGCCGGCACGCTGCCGCTCGCGGACGCGGTGCGCGCGGGCGAGGTGCCCGAAGCGGTCGTGGACGAGATGGCGCTCCACACGCTCTACGTCCTCGAGCGCACGAAGTTCTGGACGCCCGCCGCGCGCGCGACGGGTGCGCGCAACACGCCGAAGCACCAGGCGACTGCGCGGGCCATCGGCGAGGAGGCGATTACGCTCCTCAAGAACGACGACGGCGTGCTGCCGCTCGACGGCGCGCACGCGCGCAAGATCCTCGTCGTCGGCAAGCTCGCCGACACGCGCCACACGCTGAAGGGCTGGAGCGCGGAAGGCAAGCCCCTCTACGAGATCACGCCGCTCAAGGGGCTGGAGGAGTACTTCGCCGCGAAAGGGCAGGCGGTCGAGCTCGTGCGTCTGCCGCTCGTCGCGAGCGACGGCGCGAACCTCGTGCACGACGTGATCGAATCGTCCATCGGCACGTTCGATACCTCGGCGAAGGACGCGGGCATGAGCGTGCGCGCGTGGGAGACGAGCTACTACACGGACACGCACGCGGCGGACGGCGCGCCGTTCGCGACGGGCTTTGCGCGCCAGCCGGGCTTCGACACGGGCACGGGCGTGCCGTACGCGGGGCTGAACCCGTCGAAGTTCGCCGTCAAGTGGCGCACGGCGCTCCTCGCACCGGAGACGGGCGACTACACGTTCGCGACGTTCATGGATCACCGCGGCGGCACGACCTTTGTCCTCGACGGGAAGGTGATCGCGCAGGCGCACGAGTGCGACACGGTGTCGGTGCAGGTCGCGCTGGAGGCGGGCCGGACGTACGATTTCGCGGTCATCTACACGGGCGACACGGGCGAACACCGCGTGCGGTTCGGATGGCGGCTGCCGAGCGAGTCGGGCAGTCTCGCGGACATCCGGCGCGCGGCGGCGGATGCGGACGCGGTGCTCGTCTTCACGGGCACGGAAGTCGGCCACGGCCAGGCGCTGGAGTGCGAGGGCGACGACCGCCCGAACCTGAAGCTGCCGGAAGGGCACGACGCCGCGATCGCGGAAGTCCTGTCGTGGAAGCTGAAGAACCTCGTCATCATCACCCACTCCGGCGCGCCGCTCGAACTGCCGTGGGCGGATCAGGCGGCGACGATCCTGCAGCAGCCCTACCTCGGGCAGGAGGCGGGACGGCCGCTCGCGCGCGTCCTCTTCGGCGACGTGAACCCGTCGGGCAAGCTGCCGTGCACGTGGCCGGTGTCGCTCGCCGAGACGCCCGTCGCGCGCAAGGGCACGTACACGGCCGCGCACTCGATCTACAACGAGGGCATCTTCGTCGGCTACCGCTGGTACGAGAAGGAGAACATCCGCCCGCTCTTCGCGTTCGGGCACGGCCTGAGCTACACCACGTTTGAATATGGGGAGTTGAGAGTGGAGAGTGGAGAGTTGAAAGTGGGGGGTGGCGAGTTGAAAGTGAGCGTGCCGGTCACCAATACGGGCAAGGTTGCGGGCAAAGAGACGGTGCAGCTCTACGTCGCGGCGGTTGCACCGCGCGTGCCGCGCCCCGTCAAGGAGCTGAAGGATTTCGCCAAGGTCGCGCTCGCGCCGGGCGAGACGAAGCGCGTGACGCTCACCGTCACGGCGCGCGATCTCGCGTACTGGGACACGGGCGTGCACGACTGGCGCACGGACGCGGGCGACTACCGCCTCCTCGTCGGCGCGGCCGCGGACGACATCCGCGCGGAGGCGACGGTCTCGGTCGTCCGCTGACCGCGCCGCTTCGTCGATGGGGATGGCGAACTGCGCGCAAATATGATAAAATAACGGGAACTTGAAAACCAAAAAAAGAAAGAAGCCATGAAAAAGACAAACTGGGTCGCCATCATCGCCATGATCTTCCTCTGCGGAATGATCTCGTTCGTCACCAACCTCGCCGCACCGGCCGGCGACGTCTGGCAGCACCTGCTGCCCAAGAGCGACAATGCGAACGTCCTCGGCAAGCTCGGCAACTTCATGAACTTCTTCGCGTACCTCTTCATGGGCATTCCGAGCGGCATGCTCCTGTCGAAGATCGGCTACAAGCGGACCGCGCTCGTCGCCGTGGCGACGGGCTTCGCGGGCGTCTTCGTCCAGTTCCTCTCCGGCGTGTTCAAGGTCGAGGCGACGGCGGGATTCTGCATCTACCTCGCGGGCGCGTTCGTGGCGGGCATTTCGATGTGCCTCCTGAACGTCGTCACCAACCCGATGCTGAACACGCTCGGCGGCGGCGGCAAGCGCGGCAACCAGCTGAACCTTGTCGGCATGACGTTCAACTCGGTGACCGGCACGCTGACGCCGTTCCTCGTCGGCGCGTGCATCGGCCAGGTCGCCGACATCCGCAATTTCGCGCAGGTCAATCCTGTCCTGTACATCGCGCTCGCCGTGTTCGCCGCCGTCTTCGCGATTCTCTTCTTCCTCAACATCGAGGATCCGGAAAGCGTCAAGGCCGATGATTCCATCGGCGTGTTCTCGCCGCTCAGGTTCCGCCACACGCTGCTCGGCGTCATCGGCATCTTCTGCTACGTCGGCGTCGAGGTGGGCATCCCGGCGACGATGATCACGTGGCTGACGGCCAGGACGGGCGACATGAAGTACGCCACCGGCCTCGCCTCGCTCTACTGGATGATGATGATCGTCGGGCGCGCGGTCGGCTCGGCGATCGGCGGCAAGGTCTCGAGCCGTCAGATGATGATGACGACCGGCGCGGTCGGCGTCCTCCTCGTCGTGGCCGGCATGGCGACGGGCTGCCCGTGGTGCTTCGTCGCGTGCGGCCTGTGCACCTCGGTGATGTTCCCGTGCACGTTCAACCTCGCCGTCGAGGGTCTGGGCAAGTACACGAACGCCGCGTCGGGCCTCTTCATGGCGATGATCGTCGGCGGCGGCATCCTGCCGCTCGTGCAGGGCTTCATCGCCGACAAGGTCGGGTTCATGCCGGCCTATCTCGTCAGCATCGCGGGCCTCGCCTACCTCTTCGCGTACGCGGCGTTCTTCTCCAGGCCGCGCGCGATCGAGGGCTGACGGACGGCGCGCGGCGGTTCTGCCGCGCGCGTCAGCGCAGGCGGAAGATCCGCCGGTCCGTTTCCAGAAGGCCGCGCCGCACGAGCTTGCCGATTTCGGTCGAGAGCGCGGCGCGGTCGACGTTCAGATAGTCCGCGAGCTGCTGGCGCGTGAAGGGGATCTCGAAGGGCGCGCCGGGCCGACGGCCCGATTCCTCCGCCTGCATCCGCAGGTAGGCCATCACCTTGTCGGCCGTCGTGCGCTGCGTCAGGCACTCGTCCTTGCGTGCGAGCTGGATGTTGCGCGCGGCGAGGATGCCGAGGAGTCGGCTGAGGATCTCCGCGTGCGTCGCGCCGCACGCGCGGCGGGGCGTGCGCACCTTCTCGCCGTCGAGCAGCACGTACGCGGTCGGCTCGGCGGCGACGATGTTGGCGAAGTAGACCGGCGCGCGCGCGAGGACGAAGGACGTGCCGAAGCATTCGCCCGCCGTCAGGTGCCCGAGGATCTTCTCGCGTCCGCCGAAGCTGTAGCGCACGATGTTGACGGCGCCCGCGAGGAGGATGCCGAAGCGTCGGGCCGGCGTGCCCTCGCGCACGACGATCTCGCCGGCCGCGGCGGTTCTGCCGCGGGCCGCGAAGTAGTCGAGCAGGTCGGCGAGGTCCTTCCGCGGCAGTCCGCGGAAGACGGCGAGGCGCGAGAGGCGGTCGAGGTCTAATTTCATGG
>Ga0310695_10013542_pt1 | contig 11190 bp, 8 predicted proteins | sample RumenRJG_04DNA_FD_203882 | JGI IMG/M metagenome (GOLD analysis project Ga0310695, IMG submission 203882) | Bovine rumen microbial communities from Lethbridge, Alberta, Canada - RJG_04 (v2) (version 2) | ecosystem: Host-associated > Mammals > Digestive system > Stomach > Rumen | place: Canada... | reverse complement strand
CCTGACGCTCGATCCGCTGTGAATGTGTACTAACCCTGCAATATCCGTATGTGGCCATGTTTACCTCCGGTCAAAAGTAATACATTAAAGGTTGCCGAAAAAAGTATAAAAAAAGAGTTGAAAACAAGAAAAATGAAGCCGCAGCATAGTGCCAAAATAAAGGAATCTTTATTTTTATACTTTTTCTCTCTACTAAAATAGGACCGGTCACCCGGTCCCACATGCCCTGCCAGAAAAAAAGAAAATTTGAGAAAAAGGCAGGGAGGAAACACCTCTTTTGATTCGCTGTTTTTGTCTGATGCAAACGCTGTCAATCTTCCGGCTTCGATTCGAAAAGGCCAATATTACATTATAAATATAACGCATAAATGTTATATTATAATTATAACAGATTGGGTATAGATGTCAATTATCTCTCCCAAAATCGTCATAATTATAGTTCTATAACTCTCCCTGGCGGAGGAGGCTCCGGCAGCATTTCACCGGATTATTATGATCATTTGCGGTGCCGCTCCTCCTATTCATCCTCATCATGTCGATACTCACAACAGATCTCATCCAGCAAACCTTCATCCTTGACGCCGCTCACCCCTTTATAAGGAACCGCCCTTGCCGGTCCCATCTTGTAATACTTACAGGAAAGCGGACCATAACAGAAGGTCTCGAAGCGGTTGCGGACAATATTCCGGTCAAAGTCATACTGAATCGTCACATTCGCCATGTTGGCCCAGATACACTGGAAACATTTCCCTTTCCACGAGGATTTGCTGAGCATCCGCTCTCCCCTCCACGCATAGATTTCGAGTGGAGGGACCTCTTGTTTCCATGGCGGCCCCGGGTAGTCCGCTGAGTTTACTCGTGAGATGGGAGTCCCGTCATATCTCGTGTTTTCCGTATCTACTTCAACAGACATCTTTTGCGCAGATGCTGCTTCCACCTTCTTTATGCTTCCCGCACGATAATAATCCGCGAACTCGATCTCTGGATACAGCTTTGTCCAAGCGGTTCCCTTCAGCACATCCCCAATATGGATCCCAATCTTGTCCGCCTGCTTCCCGGAAACCGCAACACAGAAATCGTATAGATCTGATCCGCTGTCAGGATCATCCCCATAAACTTCACCTTTAAGGAAAACATTGTAACCGCATTCCCGGTGGGTGCGATTGTCGATCAGATACCGCCAAACCGTACTTCTCGGCTGCACGGAAACCACTTCGCCCTGCCAATTGATTTTCTTCTGGTTTTTGTCCATCTTTTCGGTCTCCAATCCGGCGCCAGCTCTCGTTATTTCTTCATCCATTCCTTCCCGGCATCCCACGCTTGTCCGACCTTCTCGCCAATCGTGTAATATCCCAGCTGGAACTGGTCAAAAACCAGCGCGTTCACCTTTGTCGGCTCTATTTTGCCGTTTTCATCCAGCACCGATTCCTCCGCGCTCGTGTTGATAATCTTTCCGACGATCGCATAGAATGTCTCGTTCTCGATCACCTGCTCCAGCTCGCATTCCATCACGACCGGGAACTCCTCGATGACCGGCGCATTCACAAACGCGCTCTTCACCGCTGTGTAGCCGGTCCTCTCGAACTTGTCTTTCATCGTATTTCCGGTCGCTATGCCAAAAAAGTCAGCCACGTCCATGTGATCTTTATCCGCCAACACCACTGTGAATGCCTTTGACGTGAGGATATTCGCAGTCGTTTTATGGTCCTAGCTTAAGAACAGCGTAATTTGCTTCATATCGGAGATCATGCCCCATGCCGCGTTCATCACGTTCACTTTATCGTTTTCGTCATATGCTGCCACCATCAGAACCGGCATCGGGAATACTGCCGGGATTGCGCCTAATGCTCTCTACATTTGTTTTGTCCTTTCTAGCAAATGATAAAATGATCCGTTAGTTTCTCAAATACTGCATTCTCAAGTTTTGACTTAAGAATTCGGATATTATCGTATCTCTCGGCATTCTTTAAAAACCACTCTTTAATATTAGTTGAAATCACGTAACTCCTCTCATCAGGTTTAAGAGAAAACAATATAGAATGTCGTCTATTTCTCTGTACTTTTTGATAGGTTCATCCATAATTGCAATCCTCAATCTCAATCATCAATCCATCTGTTTCATAGTCATAGCAATTCACTAAAATATTCGTATAATAAAAATATAATAAGCATTTATAGTCTGCTGTAGTATTATTCAAGTCTATCTCATTGCAAGCAACCTAATTCTTTCAATACAGCTAGTATTCGATAAGCTTGTTTTTCACCAAAAATGATAGTTTTTGGCTCTTCTGCACCCCATTATAGTCGACCCATATGTTGTCACCCGCCTGTTCAATCACGAATCCGTCACCGTAGCCCTTATGAATAATGTGTTTTCCCTTAAGATTCGGTAGTGCTTTTACTGATGTTTTTGCTTTTGCTGGTGAAACATTTTTTTGAAGTACCGGTTTCAACTCCGTATCTTTTACAGGACCAGTATTCTTTTTTGCATCTTCTTTCTGCTTTTTCTTTTGCTCTATAAGAGTAGCTATCTCCTTTTCGTTATATCCTCTTTCTAGCAGCCGTTTTATTTCGGCAGTGTCTTCCTGGCGTTGCCTGAAATCCTCTTCGCTCAAAGGTTCATAATCCCGACAGTATCGACTTCCATTGCATTTCCACCTATCTTTACACTGCTTTGTTATGGGATTATAGAACAAACAACGGCTCTTGTGCCGCCTGTCATCGCCTTCTTTCCTGTGCACCTGTTCAACATGCCAAGGGGTTCCCTGTAGATTACTGACGCCCATTATCTTTTCCTCTTAATCGTAAACAAAAACTCTTTAGCGTATTATAATCTGATCATCATCAAGCCTTCTTCTCTTTGTAAAACGGGCTCAAATTAATAAACAGCTCCTTCAATTTATCCGGATCATCACAATTCTTGAACAGATATTCCAACAGTTCCTCCTGCCTTGCCTGTCCAAGTGTCAGCCTGTATAACGACAGGATCTTTATCAATCTCTCGTACGCAAGGCCATCCCTGCTGAACGGATACATCGGCACGATCCTCTCGATTTTCACCATATCCTCCGTCTCTCGAAGTCCCCAGAATGGTATGAGATCTGACGATCCTCTCCTCTTTTCTACCAGCGACGCCTCCTCAAACATTTCTTTCCATATGTCTGAACTGAACACGATATTTCCATACCGCTTTGCAACGTTCTGCCGAATAGCAAGACATTCGAAACGGTTGATCCTGCCTTCTCTCTGCTCAAGATCTATCGGATTGGACGGCAGATTCCAGTGCACGATCTTCCTGCAGTAATTGTGAAAATCCAGACCTTCCTGTCCTATAGAGGTCGTCGCCAGCACAAATGGACGGAAAGGAGCGTTAAATGCATCACGGATGCGTTTCTTACGGTCCGTATCTGTTTCTTTTCCTTCCCCCTTAGTAAACGCGACCGCAAAATGCGTCCTGATGTTTGTCGGTTTATCTTTCTGTCCCATTGACCGCTTTCTGAAGCTGCCGTAAGTGTCAACATTATACAGGGTCGTCCGAATATCCATTGCTTCCATCATTTGCCGATGCATCTGATGGATCAGTGTTTCATCCCGGTCGATTCCATTGGAAATGAGATGGGAATATTCGTCAAATACAGCCTGCAGGTTTCCCTGACGGCAATAAGTCAGCAGGTTCTGCCAGTGGGCATCATCAGATTTTCTGCCACATGCAAGTTCTACAACAGCGGTGGCTTCAGGCGTGTTCATCCGATTAATGAACACCCTTGCCAGCTGGCTGGGAAGATATACCGGCAGTTCTTCTCCGACATTCAGGTATTTCTGATAAGTCCGATTGATACATACTGCCGGCGATGCGATTGCCATATCTGTCAATACATCAATGAGGTCATCGGGACGTCGCCCAAGGTTTGCAAGTTTTTCTCTGTGTGTCTGATAGAACAGATCACGCAGCGCATTCATGTGAGCCTTAAAGCCCTTCTGTTTTTTTGTCTTTTCATCGTCATCATAGTCTGCAAGTTTATCTTCACTCTCCAACCATGAATAAGCATACTTGGCTCCGTCCATCATAAGCGGTGCGATATAGTACCACTTTGCATCGTAGTTCCCCCTGCTCACTGCAGGCATTGTCTGCAGCTTTTCCCTGATCTTCTCCCGGATGTTCTTTCGGATATCACGTATACTCATACCGGTATTCATGCACATGATAGGATCATAACACTCCGTGAGGAACTTCGACGGATACAGCAGGCAGAACAGTGTCATCGAACTGGGCTGACCGTCTTTACGCAGGGAGAAATTCATTCTTGCGGAAGGATAGCGTTTCTCTCCGCTGTAAAAATAGTGAACGTCCCTGTCCTGATAGTCTTTTGCAAGTTTTCCGACAGTACGCCGTTCCGCTTCATAGGAGAGCAGGCATGCCAGCATTCTGGGTACCATCTCCCAGGCAGAAAAGATCAGCGTTTTTGACAGGAATGCCGCATTCTTATACACTCCCTCCATCTCATAATATGGACGGGAGGGCGGCATCCAGAGAAGCTTCTCCACTCCTTTTTGAAGCACCTTGCTCATCACCCGTTCAAGCCGGGCATTGTTATTAGGAATCCGATCATAGCGGTCGATCGCTGTACGATTCAACCAAAATGAATTCTTCTTGATCTTTCCGAGTTCCAGCGGATGTTCCTTGAAGTACTTCTCGACATTCCGTTTCAGCTGGTAATTCTTCATAAACGACAACAGGTACGGCGACGACTTTATATAATCCACCGGCACATGATAATTTGTTCCGATCTCATCAAGCAGCTCCTGAGCCTCGACATAAGAGCGGATATCCTGTTCCAATACTTCAAGCGGTTCACGGACATCTCTGTCGTCGATGATATCGGCATTTTCCGCTGCAGAGATCCTCTCTGTTCTGCAAACGGTCTGGTACATGGCATCTTCGGCAGCATCTTTGGCTGACAGTATCGTTGTGTCACCGATCGTCATCTCCCGCAGCCGAACCGAATAGTCCCTCCAGACAGTCAGGAACCGGTCCTCTGCTTCAGGATCCTCGTTCAGGAACTTCATCACGGAGAGAAATTCCGTAAAGTGCTCATCCAGCCTTGATTCGTCGATTTCCTCAGGTGTTGAGTACATCTTATAAGGCGTTGCCGAGAGAAGCAGCATGCGGACGTCGCTGGCATGGAAGAACTTGTTCGCCAGCATCCCGGTCTCTGAGTCCGGATCCGAGTTCAACAGGTATTTGAAACGCTGAAACTCGTCCATGATGACCAGGTCCGGCTCGAGCTTCTCCAGGCTGATCTTGGCAAATATCACCCTCAGCTGACCAATAATAGAGTTTTCTCCGACACGCTCTCCCTTATTCTTTCTTATTGCCCGGCAAAGCTCAATAATGCCGTCCATATAAGTGACATCATCATGCCAGATTTCGGAGAGTTCTTTACGCAGCCGATACTGAATGTAGTCAAAATACCGTCCGCCGGACTTCTCATCACACTTTACTGCTTCATGCTCATACAAGTTCTTGCACCAATCCCTCCAGCTGAGCGTTGCATCATTGCGCATGGCCACTTCAAGCTCATACTCATAACCAAAGAGCTCCTGCATGCGCCTCAAATGTGCAAACATAAGCGCTCTTTCCGATACTGTGCCGGCACCGGCTGTCATCCTGAAAGATGTATCAGGCGTAAGGGGAATCAGCTGGATATACCTGTTCAGCAATTCCGCATCGTTTTCCTGTTTAAAGATATTCAGATGCTGCATTGAAAGCCGCGAAGACGATGCACTTTCGGTTATCGCCTCCTGTGTCACACGCAGTTTACGCAAGTTCTGGTCCGCAATGGCAGCATTGGAACAGATATAGACGACTTTGAAAAAGGCATCACCCTCTTCACGGCGCAGCTTCGCTAACTTGGCAACGGTCCCTCTTGCAATTAGAGTTTTACCTAGTCCGACCTCGTCAGATACAAGAATTCGCCGCTGATCATGCCGGTAGAGATAATCAATCCGCTCAACGGTAGCCTTCTGGAAATCCTTCAGGCCGCTCATGATCTTTGATTCAATTGTATCAAGCCGGTCCGCCACGTTAGCCACTATACTTCACCGCCTTCTTAAACGTCTCATACAGCTTTTTAAAGTCTTCCGGGATGATCCCGTCTTCCGAGATTGTTCTCATCAGGTACTCAATCCCCTTGAATCTCTCCGGGTTCACTGCCGCTGTCTGCAGCATCTTCTCATAAAGAGCCGGTATATGATATGACTGCCGTGCCATACTGCCATGTGAATTTCCTTCTGCAGCGTTCGTTTCAAGCACGGTAAGGATCGCGTCGTCTCCCAGCAGGAACGCAATGTACCGGTAGAAGCAGTCGCGATTACTCACAACACTGGATATCACCTGCTTTTCCCGGTCTTCGGGCATCCCTTCCGTAGGAATGATCAGAACACGTTCAACGTTGTGTTCGCCATCAGATACGGAGACCACATAGAATTCCGACAGCTGCGTAACGGTAAGCCCGCCAAAAACAATATCATGATTGAAATCCTCTGTCTTTTTAGATAACAGAGGGCGGACCATTACACGGAATCCTTTCGTATCACAATTATCAAAATGTACACTGACAGCATAATGCTCATCATCTTCCGGCCTCACAATTGCAGAAGGATTGCTGCGGTTAATCTCCTTGATCACGGAATCCAGCACCTTCTCCTTTTCGTCTTCCTCATCAATAATGGCGTTCTGCAGTGTCACTTCCTGGAATGGGTTATCGGAACCGTCTTTTTCACTTCCGAATAGGTCCGCTTTCATTTTGTCCATGTTGAGGTATCGGTTCTTGGACTGCAGGCGGATCATGAATTCAATGCTCGTGTGTACTCCACTCTGGGAAGCGTTCAATGATCCTAAATACAGGTCAGTGCTTGCATACTTCCGGACCATGTATATTTTGGCATGAATATCCTGCTTGCGTATCTCCTGAGCCTCTTCAGATATCGCTGTCTCCCCGTCGATCACCTGGTCCCGCATTGTATATATCACAAAATTGCTCACATCCCTGGGCTTCAGCCTGCTAAGGGACATCTCCCTTGTAATGAGCATATAACGAGCATCCTTGATCAGGGAACCATTGTTGCGCTCATTGAAGTTCCTGATAATATCGCCGGACAAAAAGGGCGAGATGATAAGGATCTCATGGAATGTATCCTGAAAGAGATCGGTCTTATCAAAACTGTAGAAGCCGCCTGCAGAGTTCCTTACACCGTTGGGGATGAATTCATAATCATAAAACGCTTTTTCTTCCGTTTCAAAAACGACATTCGGCAGTTCCTTGATCAGTGCCCGAATGCCCTTCGCTTTCACCCTGCCATTCTCATCACCGGGAAGCTGCGAGAGCAAATACCGTAGAAAATCACAAACCGGTTCATTTTTATCGGAAGGCTCCTTAGTAACATGCCCTTCCAGGTAATATGTGATGTCCCAGCTCCGGTCAAACGTCAGGTTGCGGCTGAGCACAATGATCCTGTACTTCAGGTCACCGTTGTTATTCTTATATCGGATCAGCCAGAATTTGGGATGGAATGTGGGGAACTTTGCGGAACCGCGCCTCTTAGCTGTCTTTACAGAAAAGACCATTTTTTCAAGAAGTATGTAGAGCGCCGTTACTCTATTGGGCAGATGGATCTGCCCACCCTCACAGAACAGCGCCACTTTATCACCGGTACTGCGCAGAGCTTCCAGCAGACAGACAGGATTGTTCATAAGCTCACTGTCCGTCTCTTCGGATAAGCCAAGAGCAAGGCTTGCACCGACCAGTGCGTCAAGATCAAGGGAATAGGTCGTACCGACTGCAAGATCAAGATCATATCCGGCCGGTGGCGCAAGGATCTGTCCGTAATCCAGCCTGTCACTATTCGGATTTAACATAGATCCCCTCGCTTTCAAAGATGTCGCCAATGATCACTTTGGCATTGCCAAACCGATAGTCCAGGAGCCCGCCTCCGTACCATACATATGGATCAAACTCGCCGGGATGCAGTGTTTTGGCCCGTGACTGCTTAAGCTCGCGTTCCCTGCGCCTGATTTCTGTCGCCATACCTTCCAGGTCTTCAGCATCCATTAGGCTCTGCGATTTCCGCAGGAAGTTGCACAGGAACACATTCCTTGTAATGCCGAGCCTTGTAAATATTCCTTCCAGATCAACCGCAGCCAGTGCTTTCAGGTCCGGTTTAAGATTCTCCCAAATGGTATTTGCATCTTCGTTCTTCCCGTCAGAAACGATCATGTTATAGATCGTCCGCAGGACGAACAGGAATGCGGAGAATTCATTCGCCAGACGGTAATCCTGCTGAATCTGATCAGGGAATACTTTGATCAGAGATTCAATATCCTTGAAGGATCTGCAACTGAATACTTCTTTCATATCATGCTGCAGTATATATGCCATCATGGAGTCCGGGAAAGCGTTGATCATCTGCTGCTTCAGGAAAATCCCTTCTTCCTCTGTCAGCTTGACACTCAGATCATCAATCCACTTTTCCTGATAGGTAGGGATCTTCCAGAACTGCATCTTGAAAAAATCTCCCGCGTCCTTATCATCGTAAATACCTTCCTCCGCAGCATCATTACGATTCCCGAGATTATTCAGCGTTTCTTTTTGGCTCTTCAATTTGCATATAGCATGGATATACTCTGTCAGCGAGATCGTACCACCGGTAAAAATGCCAAAATAGCGTAGACCAGCCCAATAGATGTCAGCCGGTGTCCGTTTCACCCATTTTCCCTGCGCCAATGATCGTTTACCAATGATTCCGTCTGTATCGTCTCCGCCAACCAGGATCTCACCACAATTGCGCTCCATTTCGTTAAACGTCCGCAGCATGCGGTTCGGATTCGTCTCTTTGCCGTATTCCAGATCTTTCAAAGCATAAGGAACGATCAGAAAGTACTTTGCTCTTGTCTGGATCGTCGATGTCCCCGGAAAGAAGAGGTTGGCAAAACCGTCACGAACCGGCGCAATCCCAAGCTCATCGAGCGTACCGGCCTCCGACAGGAGGTCCAGTACGCTCAACACTTTGTTCCGCTCATTCTTTGAAAAATCAATCCATCCGAGAGGCATAGTTCACATCTTCTTTCTAAACATCTTCCAAATAGTGCACAAGTTTTCCAGTCGCCCTCGCAGACTCAATCTCTGATTTTGTACTAGAACCGCTGTATCCTCTAACATTGATAACATAGATCTCATCTCTATTGAAAAGGAAAAGAAATGCACCCTCTTCCTTTTTGTAATTATAGCCATATAGTATTACCCTACTCCAAATGGCATAAACAATGCATCCTCAGCACTGTTATAAAAATCAAATATGGGACACGGGGCCCCTGTCCCATTTATTTTTGCATTCCCTGTACACAATAATCATGAATTGTTTTCAACACCTCAGGAACATCAATCTTGAAATTAGTTAATGTAATGACTGTAATTATGAGTGATAGAATTGTGATTATAACCATTTGTCGTTGCATCCACATATTAGATTTTGATGCTTGTATTTCTGTCGCATTTTTTAATAAATTAAGCAAAATATCTACTTGATTCTTTGTTTCTGAAATCCAAGAAGGCATACTGTCGAAACACACTTTAGTCTTTGAAGTATCTTTATATAATGGATTCCTAAATCTTGTTGTATCATCTGTTTCCAGTGTTTCTCCTGAAAATTCACTCATAAATCGATAACAATAATATAATTTCTGATCTACTTGAGATCTTACTGCCAATAACCTAAAAGGCTTTTTTCTGCGTATTGCGTTGCTTATCCTAATATTCCATTTTGCGATATCTCTTTCCGCAATCTGTCTTATGGTGCTAGCTACCATATAAACTAGATAGATATTTGATATTTCATACTCGGCTATTTCAGGTAAATAATCTCCTTTCTGATAATTACCACCACAAAACGCTCGCAGAACAATTCCTTCATTCTTTTCGGTGTTTCTACACCAACTTACGCATGCATTATATTCTATCGAGTAATCTGTGTCATATTCCAATCCGATGCTTTCCCAAAAGCTCCGGCTGTCTCTATTATCACTTGCACGTATATTGGTGTGATATGTTTCGAAAGTCGGCGGAAACATATTGTCATTTCCAAAATAAACCCGAAAGTATTTCTTAACTAACTTGTATGCATTCCACTTTAGTTCTGCCATGAGTGAATACACGGCTTTCGTTCTTTCATTATCACCAGTGAAATAAGCTTTCCCGAACCTCCATGGTTTATACCAAGGGGTATCATACTGACGTGAAACATCAGAGGATGATTCGTATTCCGCACGATATGCAGTGATTAGCTTCTCATTAAATTCATCCGATATATAAAACCTATATTTCAAAACTAAGAAAGATGCTGACAAGTTATGAATGGATATTGTAACCTGGGGAGCAAACATCTTATGGAACAAGTCATCACCTATTTCAACGGTATGAAGATTTGCAAAGGCCTCCCCATCAGAATATCTCCCCATGTCAGTAATGCGATCATCATCCTCGGTAGTCCGAAATGAAGAAAACAATGTATGCTTGTTTTTCAAAGCAAATTTTCGTAGACGTTTTTTGAAGTCCTCAATATCCTCTTTGGGCAGATAGTCAAAAAAGTCTATGTATTTTAGTTCAATTACTCCGTCGACTTCTTTCTTTAATTTTTCATCGTAACCAGTTGGAAACTTTGAGCACTTACTACTTCTTAGGTAATGCTCTTCAAAATGATATTTTTCAAAAGCTTTTAATGGAAACCATTTTTCGATTCCTATCCTGATTTTTTTATATATGGAGTACGTTTTTCTAGCCAAGATATGAGAAAACTTTCTTTCATATTTTGAAAACACTTTTTTATATGTTAATATTTGCATTTATGTTCAGAACCTCATTTTAAAAGATTACGCAAATACTGTCTCCAGCAAAAAACATTTAAAAGCTGATCATACATTCATTCTCCATCAGCTTCCCATTCTCTTCCATAATAATCAGGAATAAAAAAACTCTATTTTCTGGAAAACACCAAAACACCCCTTCACTCCACCCCTAGCGCCTTAAACACCGCATCCTCAGCACTGTTATAGAATATTAAATAAAACTTTCCCAAGATATCGGACTATAGGAAGTGCCCATAGAAGCGATATCCGTTACCAAACTATGGTCAGAT
>Ga0310695_10013541_pt1 | contig 11190 bp, 11 predicted proteins | sample RumenRJG_04DNA_FD_203882 | JGI IMG/M metagenome (GOLD analysis project Ga0310695, IMG submission 203882) | Bovine rumen microbial communities from Lethbridge, Alberta, Canada - RJG_04 (v2) (version 2) | ecosystem: Host-associated > Mammals > Digestive system > Stomach > Rumen | place: Canada... | reverse complement strand
AGAGCTCAAGGATACGCTTGATGGAAAGGCCTTGATTTCTATCATGGCCGGTCTGACAACTGAGACCATCCGCAAATGGACTCAGGGGAACTTCAGACTGCTCAGACTGATGCCTAACACTCCTGCACTTGTAGGGGCTGGAGCATTCGCCCTTGACTCCGGAACAGACCTTACGAAAGAAGAAAAAGACTTTGCTGAGAAGCTGTTCTCTTCAATTGGAATAGTTGAATGGATGCCTGAATATCTTATAGACACTGCATGCGGACTTTCGGGTGCCGGCCCTGCATATGTATACCTTGTAATAGAAGCTCTGGCTGACGGAGGAGTAATGAAAGGACTGCCGAGAGCAACAGCTCAGAAGCTGGCTGCTCAGACAGTTTACGGAGCAGCCAAAATGGTACTGGAGACCGGAAAGCATCCTGGCGAACTCAAGGATATGGTATGTTCACCTGGTGGCAATACCATAGTCGGGATCAATACACTTGAGCAGCATGGTGTCCGCGGAGCATTCATAGATACAGTTGCAAAAGCTACAGAAAGAGCTCAGGAGCTTGGGAAGAGCAAGTAGGAGAGACCTGCAGGCAAAATAATATAAGAAAAATGGTCTGTGTCACAGACCATTTTTTGTGTGAAAATGATTATGTATAAAAGCGGGCTGATGCCGGTCCGCTGTACTCGATTCAACAAGGTAATAAAGAAAGGAGGGAATCGAAACGGATCTGCAAATGCCCGCATATAACGCTGCATGAAAAATCGGTCATGCAACGGAATAGAACAGACCGGTCAAACCGACCTGTTACTAGCTAAGATATCTGAATACACCCTTGACCTTGCCGACGATCGAAACATCCCTTGAGATAATTGGTTCCATAGTGTCATTTTCAGGCTGAAGCCTGATGTGATCAGATTCTCTGAAGAACCTCTTGACCGTTGCGCCTGACTCGAATTCATCATTGACGAGCGCTACGACGATCTCGCCGTTGTTCGCTTCGTGGGACTCCTGAACTATGATATAGTCGCCGTCATTTATCCCAATATTGATCATACTATCACCGTGGACAGTCAGGATGAAATTGTTGCCGGAACCAACAAATCTTGCAGGAACAGGCATTTCATCTACTATGTTTTGTTCAGCAAGTATTGGTTCACCTGCGGCGACTCTGCCTACAACAGGGAGCGATACGATGCTGATATCGGCTGAAGCGTCAGATGATGTATTGCCGAGTTTCATATCTGCCGGAAGGACGGTACGAGGTTTCGCGGGATCTTTACGCACGAGTCCCTTTAATTCAAGAGCCTTGATGTCACTATGTACAGTAGATGTTGATTTGATATCCAATGCCTGACATATCTCTCTGACAGTTGGAGAATATCCTTTTGAAGCGATCGTTTTCTTCATAAAGGCAAGGATATCCTGCTGTCGCTGCTCACTCTTTTTCATAATACATCTCCTCGATTATACTGTATATCCGCCCACATCCCGAAAGGGCAGATGGTGAATGCTTTTATTTATACTTAAGTGTAACCAGATCGTTTATGTTAAGCTCCTGACCGTATTCATTCCAGTCGTCATAAATACGTCCGGTCTGTCTGATGATTATATCTCCAACTATTCCGTCGACCTTAGCAAACGGCAGAGTCTTATGATAGGTGATCTTGCTGCCGTCACGCTCGAATACGAATCCTGTGCGGAATCTTTCGCGTTCAAGAGGGTACTTGTACTCACAGAGCTCATTGATAAGCTTGAACAGATTATCATTCTCTGTATCAAATACATTCTCAAGTGTCAGATATGAGTAATTAGCTCTCAGCTGGATCTCATGTCCCTTGAATCTGTCGAGAAAGCTGATGAGTTTATCTCTTGTTGCAGGATCCTTAGCATCTTCGAATATGACACAGTTTATCCTGGTCCTGAAATTAAGAAGACCGAATATCTCATCCGGGCATTCTTTGACATAGTGTCTGAGATGCCTTGAGACATTGATGCAGCTGATCCTGTCGGCATATCTGTTGAGGATGTCAGCTACGTCCTGTATGGTCTGTCCTTCTCCTACAGGCATGGTCGTGTTGATATAGAGGTGATGACCTTCTTTGATGTGATCCAGAATAGTCTGAAGCGAATCAAGCTGTGCAAGTGGTTCGCCGCCAGTCAGTACAACATCGTTATGAGGGAAGATCCTGTCCATCAGATCCAGTGACTGAAAACATCTGTCAAGATCAAACCCTGAAGTGTCGCGGTACTCTTTTTTATTAACGCAGAATGGACATGCATTATTGCAGTCATACGGAACAAACATGGTCACTGTAGGACCAATCTTAGGGAAATCCTTTTTCATGTGCTCTACTCCCGATAAATAGGTGCAAATAAAGTGCACCTGATAGTGTGCCACGCATATTTTAACATACGAACAATTGTTTGTAAACAGTTGGGAGATATAGTTTTTGATTTATCAAGTTAGTTAATGTATACTTTGTAAATAGATAGATAAAACATCAGGGGTAGAAAACAGTGCGTAAAAATCATCCGTTTCTTAACTGGATCGGTACTGCAGTGCTGCTTATGGCACTGTGGTTTATTATGTCTGAAAAAACGGAACCGAAATTCCTGATCCTAGGCGCTGCATCCAGCATGCTTATAGCTTTTATCTGTCTCAGGACTCTGACAATGAACGGAGCAAAAACCAATAGTGAATACTTTTTGCTCGACGTCAATATCCCAAGATATCTATTGTATTTTGCTTGGCTGTTATGGCAGATAGCCTGTGCGGCCTTTTATGTTGCAAGGATATCCATTACAGGTATGTCAAAAGTTGATCCGTGCATAGTGTGGTTCAGAGCAAATTACGATCATCCTGCTGCGAGAGCGATGCTTGCCAATTCTATCACGCTGACACCGGGTACAATTACTATCGACATAACAGAAGACGGGCTTTTTTCTGTTCACGCACTGACACAGGAGCTGAAAGACGGTGTTCTTGATGGAAGCATGCAGAAAAAAGTAGCGTGGCTTTACGGTGAAAATATAGATTTTGAACCTGTAGACTCTCAGGATGTCAGGATCGATCCGGGGACCAAAAGACCGGAACTGATCAGGAAAAGATACAGTATCAGGAGGAGAAGCTTATGATGACGAACTTCTGGTACTGTCTGCTTTGCGCTCTGGGCGTAATACTGATAATAATGCTGATAATGATGTTCAGGAAAAAGAGTCTGCTGGACAAGCTTAATTATGTCTTCGCAATGAACACTATTATAGTGCTCCTGATCCTTGTCGTCGGTTTTAAGGACGGAAGAGAAGACATGTATATCGATATCGCGCTCAGCTACTCGATCCTCGGATTCGTTACATCAGTTATTCTTGCAAAGTACATAGGAGGGCGAAGGAAATGACGATACAGATGTTCATTGCTGCCGCTCTTATAATAGTCGGTCTGCTGTTTATGATCGCATCACTTGCAGGGATCATCAGGCTGCCTGACTTCTTTGCGAGGCTCCATGCACAGGGTGTAGGAGACACGCTTGGTGCGTTTCTCATACTTGCCGGGATGATGGTCTGGACCGGAGCGAATCTTCTTTCTATCAAGATACTGCTGATCTTTATCATAATTCTTCTGACCAATCCTCTTGGTACCAACCTTATGATGATAGCAGCTATAAACAGAGTAGACTATCAGGGCTATGCATCAAAAATGAAAGGTGAAGATAACTCTGATCAGCATGAAAAAGAAGAAAAATCTGATACAGAGCCAGATCATAAAGCAGAGCCTGAATCAGAACCTGTGACAGTGCCTGAAAAGGAATCAGAAAATGTTTCTATGCCGGTATCTGCTTCGGATCAGGAACAGGAAAAAGAACACGAACCTGAACCTGAACCTGAACCTGAACCGGCATCTGAGTCGGTACCTGAGCCGGAATCTGTTTCCGAACGTCAACCTGAACCGGTATCAGAGCCTGGACCGGAACAATTGACAGTACCGGAAAGCAAGAAGGGTAGAACACCTGAAGAAAAGAAACGTGACCCTAAACCTGATAAAAAGAAAAAGCAGGGGAAGAGCGGTAAACCATCAGAAAAGAAAAAGAAGCCTCGCAAGAGAAAGCCTTCTATGAACATGAATAAGGCCGAGCTCACATCTATAGCGGAGGGCATGGGTCTGGAAATACCTGAAGGATCCACCAAAAGACAGATACTCGATCTGATATACAGCAGCAAAAAGAACTAAGAGGTAAACGATGACTCTGATACTGCAGGCAGTGCTTCTGCTGGGACTTATCGGAATAACGTTAGCGATCATTTTCGGCAAGGATCTTATGATCTCTGTCGTGATTTACTGTGCTTTCAGCTTTCTTACTATGCTGCTTTACAACATAATGGGTGCACCTGATGTGGCCTTTACTGAGGCTGTTATAGGTGTGATCTCAACAGTGTTCTTCATAATTATTCTTAAGTCTATTGACAGGAAGACTAAATGAGAAAGATCATAACCATAATTCTTCTAATAACGGCAGTATTCATACCTTTCATAGCGTTCAATGTTCTGCCAGTGATAGGGGACCCGACTTCGGCCCCTAATACTCACGTGTCTGATCATTACATTGAACATGCTATAGATGAGTGCAATTCACCTAATATGGTCACAGCAGTCATCGTCGACTACAGGGCATTCGACACCATGTTCGAGACGACTGTAATGTTCCTTGCCGGGCTTTCTGTCATTATGATCCTTGCCAACCGGCCTAAGAAAAAAATATTCGTTCCTTCTTCGTTGAAGAGATTCAGGGAAGAAGGGCATCCTATATACAAAACCGTGAATAAGGATGTAATGATCTCGATCATAGAACCGGTCATCCTGATCTATGCGATATATGTTCTTTTCCACGGAGAAGTCAGTCTGGGAGGAGGTTTCCAGGCAGGCGCTCTTATAGGTATGACCTATCTTCTGGATGTAATGGTGGTCAAAAGAGATAAACCTATCTTTGATCTGCCTAAGAACAAAGCTGCCGCAATAGCAGGTATCGGCCCGTTTATATATGCACTGACCGGATTGATTACGATCATAGGCGGCGGGCTCTATCTTGAATACAATAAATTCCCTCTGCCTATTCATCAGGCAGAACTCCATTCAATCGGGATCACTGCTGTCGAGATCGGAGTCACGATAGGCGTCGCCGGAACTATCATAACTATACTCAATGCTCTCATGGAGAGGATATCCTTCGATGATGACATTAATTAACACATTTCTTGCCGACAAAGGAATATACATGCTCACACTTCTGCTTCTCTCTCTCGGAGTGGCAGGTGTCATAGTGTGCAACAACTATATGAAAAAGCTGATCTGCATGAACGTGATGCAGGTAGCCGTCATATTCTTTTTCCTGTGCCTTGGCCAGAAGAGTCCCGGTACTATCCCGGTCGCCATGGATACAGTCGTAAAAGCGTCTGATTATATCAATCCGCTGCCTCACGGTCTTATGCTGACAGCTATCGTGGTCAGCCTCGGTACGACCGGTGTCGGTCTTTCTCTGCTGCTGCGTATCAGGGAAAAATACGGAACGATAGAAGAAGACGACTTGATCAGAAGAGAAGAAATGATGACTCGGATAGAAAAGAACGGAGGAAAGCGTGAATAGTCTGATCGGGAATGCACCTGTTCTGATAATATTGCTGCCTCTCTGCTCAGCGTTGCTATGTCTTGCACTTACTGCCGTTAGTAAGAATCTCGGCAGTCTGGTGGTCAAGATCTCATGTCTGGGCTCTCTTGTGCTGTCCGTGATCCAGCTTGGCATGGTCGTTACAGGCGGTACGATCCATTATGCTATTGGGAATTATGCAGTTCCGTACGGGATCGAGCTCGTGATCGATTCTCTCAATGCTGTGCTCCTCGTTGCTTTCTCGCTGATGGGATTCCTGACTGTGATATTTGCAGGCAATTTCAGCGATAAGAAGGATCATATAAAAACCGCCGGAGCTTATGCAGAACTGGCACTCCTTATAACAGGTATTCTCGGGATGACATCTACAGGCGATGTTTTCAATCTGTATGTTTTCCTTGAGATCACTTCGCTTTCCGCATATTGCCTGATATCACTTGGCGGCAGCAGGGGTGTTGTGTCTGCATACAGATATATGCTTGTTGGAACGATAGCAGCAACATTCTATTTGCTGGGCATAGGTATACTATATGCGACGACCGGAACCCTCAACATGGGCGACATGAGCAATATCCTCAACGAAGGCGGTCACGATGGAGCTATGCTTGTAGCAATGTGCTTCCTTATCCCTGCATTCGGTATCAAGATGGCACTGTTCCCGTTCCACGGCTGGCAGCCATCAGCATATACCCATGCAGAACCGGGCAGCAGACCGCTTGTTACAGGCGTAATGGGAAAAGTTCCGGCTCTTGCTATGTTCAGATTTTTCTACTGTATTTACGGCACCGATTTCAGATTTTTCAGGATAGCACTGATGCTTCTCGGAATACTTTCTGTCATCGGCATGATCTATGGTTCGCTTATGGCTATGGGGCAGAACGATATCAGAAAGATACTGGCATACTCATCTGTAGCTCAGATAGGATATATATCACTCGGTTTCGCGATCGGAACTCCGATAGCACTGGCCGGATCTTTTCTGCATATGCTCGGACATGCATTTATGAAAGGAGGCCTGTTCTTCTGCACAGGTGCTATCCGTTACAAATACGGTACTGTGGATATAAATGAGTTCGGCCGGATATACAAAAAAATGCCGCTGACATGCGGACTTCTGGTTGTAGCGGCACTGTCAATGATAGGCATCCCGCCGACAGCAGGATTTTTCAGCAAATGGTATCTCGCACTCGGTGCGGCGGGGCAGCATCAATGGATATACATCGCTGTACTGGTGCTCTCAAGCCTTTTGAATGCTGTGTACTTTTTCAAGCTGATAGAAAAAGTATTCATACGCCAAAGCTCTGACCTTAAAACAAGATGGGAGAGCGAGGTGCTTGAGCTGCCTGTAACACTGATCATTCCGATAGTCGTATGTTTCCTGGCTATACTCGGTATCGGTCTTTTCAACGTAAAAATAATCGATGTGCTGCTGATGACTCTAGAGGGGGTGGGACTATGATCAATTTCATGGCTCTTGAATTAAGACCCCTCTATGCGGTGCTTGTTTCACTAATCGCATCAGGACTGATATATGTTCTCGGAGAGCATATCAGACCTAATGCCCGTGAAGCTATCACGATGGCCGCGGCTGTATGTAAAGCAGCGATCGTTTATTCACTGATACCTGCAGTGCTTGCAGGTACAGAGATAAAGCTCGAGGTGTTCAAGATAGTCAAGGGTGTTTCCTTTGCTTTCAATGTCGACCCAGCCGGAATGGTATTCGCATGTGTCGCATCGACTCTGTGGATACTGACATCGATCTACTCGATAGGATATATGAGAGGCCATGCTGAGCAAAACCAGACAGGATATTTTGCTGCATTCGCGATGTGCCTGTGCGCAGCGACAGGATTGTGTTTTGCCGGCAACCTTATCACGTTCTTCATTTTCTTTGAAGTGCTGACAGTTGCAACTTATCCTCTGGTCGTTCACTACAGAGATGCAGAGGGCACGGTATCCGGACGAAAATATCTCGCTTATACGCTTATAAGCGGTCAAATATTCTTTGCTGCTATTGTAATCGTGTATTCGGTCTCCGGAACTATGGATTTCGTTCCCGGCGGCTTTATCACAAAAGATATGCTTCCTATGCCGTGGGCTCTTGTCGTGTTCTTCATGATGATAGGTGCCGGAATAGTAAAAGCCGGTGTAATGCCGCTTCACAGCTGGCTTCCTGCAGCGATGGTAGCTCCGACACCTGTAAGTGCTCTGCTCCATGCTGTAGCCGTGGTCAAAGCCGGCGCTTTCTGCACGTTGAGAGTAGTGCTTTATGTATTTGGTCCTGAAATGGCAAAGGCGTGCTATGGAGCAGACATTTTGGCCTGGATGGCTGTCTTTACGATAATACTTTCTTCGTTTATTGCAATGAGAAAATATAATCTCAAAGCCAGACTTGCGTTTTCTACGGTCGGACAGCTGTCATATATCGTACTTGGCATCTGTATCCTGACTCCGTACAGTACAGCTGGTGCGCTTTATCATATCGTGGCTCATGCGTTTATGAAGATCACTTTATTTATGGCGGCCGGAGCAATATTCGTTACCACACATAAAAAAGACATACGCGAAATGGTAGGTATCGGGAAAAGGATGCCGGTGACAATGATGGCGTTTACTGCCGCATCCATAGGGATAGCAGGATTCCCGTTTTTCGTAGGATTTGTAAGCAAGGCTAACATAATAATGGGAGCCGTATCTATGGGCAAGCCTGTGTTCGTTGCGACCCTGATCGCAAGTGCTTTACTTGCATTGACATATCTGATGCCGGTCGTACTTGTCGCATTCAAGAAAAACGTTGATAACCCGGAATTCGAAGAAGGTGGAGATGCTGCACCTGCAATGCTGATACCGCTTGTTATTACTGCTGTCATATCCATTATTCTAGGTATCGCCCCTAACGCCGGCCTGCATCTTTTCGATCTGGCTGTAATGGCAGGGAATCAGGTATTCACACCTCTGATGTAATTGTGTTCATAATAAAACTGGTATGCTGACGGAAACTCTTGAGTATCTGGGAATAGCGTTCATTAGCTCAGTACTTCTGATCATAATGAGCAAGATAATACTGCAGTCTCTTATCAGGAGACCTGCAGACTATTATGATGCTGAAGAACTCCGTCAGGAAGAATTGATGCTCAATGCCGGAGGAATCAGTTTAGCCAGCGAGCATGAGACCACGCCTGAAGGCGAGATAATGGAGGAAACTCATCTGGAGCCTCATCTCGGAGCATTTGTAGCGGCTGAGCCTGAGCCTATCTTTGCTGAGATACCGCAATCAGTGATTGAAAGTATAGAACCTGCTCATATCCACGAAGAAATACAGGATAATGAACTGACACCGGAACCGGAAGCGGTTTCAGAGCCAGAACCAGAACCGATTCCTGAACCAGAGCCGGAGCCGATTCCTGAACCAGAGCCAGAGCCGGAGCCTGAACCAGAGCCGGAGACGGAGCCTGAACCGGAAACAATTCCAGAGCCAGAACCAGAACCGATTCCTGAACCAGAACCAGAGCCTGAGCCTGAACCGGAACCAATTCCAGAGCCAGAGCCGGAACCGGAACCAGAGCCAATTCCAGAACCAGAGCAGGTTTCAGAGCCGGAACCGGAACCTGTTATCAGAGTAAAAGAGCCTAAGGCTGCAGAACCATCTGAAGTAGGATTCCGGATCAACGCAAGGACTACGCGCGAGAGAAAGCCGATCAAAAGGTCCGGAGCTAAGGAACCTGAGCCTAAACAGGAGATAGCTTCTGATGATATGGAACATCGCAGCTGGGACGAATCATACGAAGATATCAGACACAGTCTTGAGAAGGCGTACACGACCAGCCGGAAGCCTTCAATGAGAATGAATAAGGCGGAATTGACAGAAATCGCGCGTTCAAAGGGCTTAGAGGTACCTGAGAAATACACAAAACGCATGATACTTGATCTTATATACGCACAGGAAGAAGACTAAATGGCGGGAATAACAGCTGACAAGTTAATATTGATGCTTCATCCGGGGTTAATTATGATAGCCTTTGGATTTATTGTCATGCTGCTTCCGAGAAGCTGCAGAAAACCTCTCTGTATCATTGCGCCGCTCGTTGCTACATGGGCATTTATGCAGATGACAACTGAAAGCAGCTTGCCATATGAGCTTACTTCTTATATCAAAATGGAGTTCATCCATATGGATGGTCTTGCATGGGCATTTATGCTTGTGTTCTGTATTATTGCTGTTCTAAACGGTATATACGGTTTCAGTGTTCAGCACAGATACGAGTGTGGCATGTCACTTATCTATGCAGGAAGTGTCATGGGCGTGATTCTCGCAGGTGATTGCCTGTCTCTCATCATATTCTGGGAGATATCGGCATTTGCATCCATGTATGTCGTCTACTGCAAGCATGACAGAGCAAGTGCGCGTGCATCATTCAGATATATTCTTGTACATGCCTTCGGCGGAAATATGCTCCTTGCAGGGCTTATCATCTATATGTTCCATTACGGCAATACGCTTGCACACCTTAATGATTGTATCGGTGAACCTTGCTTCTGGCTGATCGCTATCGGAGTTGCTGTAAATGCGGCTATACCACCTCTGCATGCATGGCTGCCTGATGCTTATCCTGAGTCAACTGCAACAGGTACGGTATATCTGTCATCTTTCACTACCAAAGCAGCTATTTATCTGATGATAAGATTCTTTGCAGGCATGGACGACCTGATATGGGTAGGCGCTATAGTTGCTATCTATGGCGCTTGCATGGCGATCATGGAAAACGGTATCAGACGTCTTCTGGCATATCATATCATCAGCCAGCTTGGGATGATGATCGCGGCTATAGGTGCGGGCGGAGCTATCGGAGTCGATGCAGCGACTGCACACGCATTTACCAACATCCTCTTCAAGGGTGTCCTTATGATGGGAGCCGGGGCAGTCATATATTCAACCGGCAAGACCAAGATAACACAGCTGGGAGGACTGGCCAAAAAGATGCCTGTCACTGCCGGGTGTTTCCTGATTTCCTCGCTTGCTATAGCAGGACTTCCGGGTCTTTCTGGCTTTGTGAGCAAAGCTCTTATAATGGATGCAGTTCACGAAGCAGGCTACACCACAGCCGCACTGCTTCTTACAGCAGGCGGTGTCGGTACATTACTGTCAATTACGCTTAAGATCAACTGGTTTGTTTTCTTCGGTCCGTGCGATGACAGTGAAGCTTCTAAAGTAGAAAGACCTGTGCCATGGACGATGAATGCCGCTATGATACTCGGAACGATAGCTACAGTAGCCATCGGGATCTTCCCGAAGACTTTTTACAGTCTGATGCCTAATGCAACGATAGTTGAACCGTACCATCTGGGGCACGTTCTTGAATATATAGCTATCTTCATTGGCGGTTCTGTTCCTTTCTTCCTGTACCTGAAGAAAATGAAACCTCACAATGAAATCACCATAGACTTTGACTGGTTCTACAGGAAGCCTTTCAACAGTCTGATGCTCTGGCTGGCTAAGGTCATTGAAGACATTTTCAAATGGTGCGATACACATAGTGC
>Ga0310695_10013540_pt1 | contig 11191 bp, 8 predicted proteins | sample RumenRJG_04DNA_FD_203882 | JGI IMG/M metagenome (GOLD analysis project Ga0310695, IMG submission 203882) | Bovine rumen microbial communities from Lethbridge, Alberta, Canada - RJG_04 (v2) (version 2) | ecosystem: Host-associated > Mammals > Digestive system > Stomach > Rumen | place: Canada... | reverse complement strand
GATGCCGGTATTCTCGAAGGCATCGGGGTTATTTACGATCTCCGAGAGTGTATTCAGCCCCCACTTATTGACGAGAGCCCGGGTCCGCTTCTCGCCAACGCCCTTGCGTCTGGAAATCAGGTACTCCGAGATATCTTTGAGCGTTCCGGGGAACTCCCTGTGATAGCTCACAATGAACCTATTTTCCCCATGCTTCGTCTGCTTGGTCGAGTATTCGACACTGAAAATATCCTCTGTGATGATCCTGCGCAACGGCCCCCCGTAAACATGCGTCTCGCCCGTCGCTTTATATCCGGTCTTGCGCTTATAGGGAACCATGGTTTCTCCGACAAAGATGCAGTTGGTGTTGTCCGAGAACAGGATCCGCTTCACTTTTACTGTTGCAGAGAAAATATTGCTATCCATGGCGGGTTCCTCCATTCAGTGGGTTTTGTGCTCATTACTATTACACGAGGTTTGTTTGAGAAAATCAGAGAGAAATTATGGATTTTGGAAAAATTTTTCCTTAACGAGGAAGCTGTACTCCGCGGCAGCCGCCGCGGGTGTTTTTCTGTGATCTGTTCAGATTTTGCCGCGGTTTGCGTAGCAAACCTATGTACCCCTTTTGTATGGGGCAAAGCAAAAGAAAAAAGAAGGGAGGAAAAAGCAATTGCCTGGTAAAATTCTGATCATCGCAGAGAAGCCGTCAGTTATGCGGCGTATCCGCGACGTAGCGGCAAAAACGAACACTGGCTACATCGTAGACTGCGCGGCATTCCATGGTCATCTGATGGGTCTCAAGTCTCCTGCCGAGTATGACTCGTCGTGGGGCACACCGTGGACGGCGGCGCAACTGCCGATGATCCCGCAGGTCTGGGCTTACAAGGCGGTAGACGAGGCCTCTGCGCATGCGCTTCGGGACAAGATCAACGCCGGCAACTACGATTACATCGTAAACGCCTGCGATGCCGGTCGTGAAGGAGAACATATCTTTTGGTCTTTCTATGAGACCTACGGGTTCAAGACTCCTGTTCTGCGGCTCTGGGCGAGTTCCGTAACGGATGCGGCGTTGGCTGCTGCACTGAAAGACCTCAAGCCGGCAAGCCGTTTTGACGGTCTCAAGGCCGCCTCGAAGCTCCGCCCGCAGTTTGACTGGCTGGTCGGTATGAACTTCTCTCGCGCCGTCTCTGTCCAAACCCACAAAAGTGTGGCGATTGGCAGGGTAATGAGCGTCGTCCAGAAGCTCGTCGTCGACCGCGAGAACGAGATCAACGCCTTTGTCTCGACGGGGTTTGCCGAGATCACGCTCAAACTCAAAGCTCCGTCCGGTGACGTCTTCGAGGCGATGAATCGCGTAGCCCCCGACTGGAAAGACACCCGGTATCCGGACAAGGCTGCTGCGGAAGCGGTAAAATCCACTTTCGGCAAAACATGGAGCGTTGCGGCGCTCAATGAGAAGGACAGGGAGGTGGCTGCGCCTACATGCTTTTCTCTGACCGAGCTCCAAAAATCCGCGAATAGCGAGTATAAAATGAGCCCTGACCGTACACTGGAAATCACCCAGAGCCTGTACGAGAAGGGGTTCGTTACGTATCCGCGCACGGAGAGCCGGTATTTGCCGACAGATATGGTCCCGGAGCTGATGTCCCATATCAAGGCCGTGTTCGATGTGCCTGATGTCGGATCCGAAGCAAAGAAGATTGTGCAGGCGGATATCGACAGAGTAACCGCGGGGAAGATGTACGTGGATGATGGTCGAATCGAAGACCACCACGCGATCATACCCACCGAGGACCCTGTCACTTTCTCCGCGCTGTCTGCAGACGAGCAGAAGATCTACTCGCTCATTGCCAGACAGTTCATTGCTATCTTCATGCCCCCGTATCGGGACAAGCGTACCGTGGCTGTTCTGACGGACGGGAAAAACATGTGCAGAGCAGAGGGGAAGGTCGTTGTTGACAAGGGCTATACCGTCCTTGCCAAGGAGAACACCTCTGACGTTGTGCTCCCGCCGCTCGCTAAAGGCGATACCGTAGGCTATGTCAGCTCAACGGTGAAAGAGGGCAAGACGAAGCCTCCCGCCCGGTACACGCCGAAGACGATCCTGGACGCTATGAAGAATGCCGGCCAGCTCGTTTCCGATGCCCAGCAGCGGTATGTGCTCAAAGAGGCCTCTGGTATCGGTACACCCGCAACCCGTGCGGAGATTCTGAAAAAGCTCGTAGACAAACAACTGTTGACGCTCGAAAAGAACCAGTACGCGCCCACAGCGTTTTCTACGGCGTTCATTGCCGAGTTCGGGAAGAAGGATTTTTGTTCTCCCAGCCTTACCGCTGTTTGGGAAGCAAAACTCCATGATGTGGAGGAGGGGAAACTGCAGTCCTCGGCGTTTCAAGCCGAAATGGAGCAGTATATCCGCGATGAGGTCCAAGACCTCCTCACGTCTACTGTGAATTTCTCCTCCTATCGCCAAACGATCCTCGGTAATTGCCCGGTCTGCGGCAAACCTGTTGCGGCACTGAAAGGCTTTTACGCCTGTACCGGATCTACCAAGGAAGAGCGTGAGGCCGGAACCGGCTGCAAGTTCTCGATCAGTGGCAAGATCCACGGCGCTGAGATTTCTCAGAGTGATGTGAAGGCGATGCTCGAGGGGAAGAAGACCTCCTTCAAAACCTTTACGAATGCGGAGGGCAAGAAGTATGTTTGCCGTCTGTATCTCGAAAATGGTAAGCTCGCCCGCGAGTTCAAGCAGGCGAAGAAGGAGAAAGAAGGCGAGTCCCTCTCGCATCACGTTCTGGGTGATTGCCCGGTTTGTAGGTCTGGGAAGATCTATGAGTCGGCAAAGTTCTTCAACTGCAGCAATTCCAGCTGCAAGTTCGCTCAGTTCAAGACTGTAAGCGGAGTAACGCTTACAGAAGCGGACATGAAGAGGATGCTGTCCGGCGGCATGACCGTTCCGAAGACTTTCCAGTGGAAGTCCGGAAAGAAAGGGTCTGCGTGCCTGAAATACGACGTGGATGGTTCTCTGAAATTCGTCTTCTGAAAAGCAAACGAGGCAGCCGATGGCTGCCTCGTTGTTTTGTTGTGGTCAGTTTGCTTTAGAAAAATGAGCGGGAAACCCCAAGTGCTTTAGCCCTGGGTAACTCACTTGTTTTTTATCGAAACCACATCTCCATTGAATGATACAGAGAGGTTCCCTGTGTATCCTTCTGAGGAGATGTTTGCGACAAAATCATATCCATTCGTGTTGATCACAATTGTCTGTCCGGCAGGGATAGAGATCGTTGCGTCTGTGACGTTCTTCGTGAGCGTCATCTTTGAGTTTCCCGCGATGATTGCGTCCTGAATGGTCTCGAACGCCGCTATATTCGTGTGGCAGGTTGTTGTTCTTTTGCCCTTTTTGTTGCCCGATTCCAGGCTCGGTACTCCCTCGCGCAGCGAGAAGTTTCCGCGGGAATTTCTGGTGAGTATGAGAGAGAACATATGAGGCGTCCCTCCTTGATGGTTTTCCTTGTTTTACGCAATTCCATTGAAAATTTTTCTTCGAGGCTTGTTCAAGGCGTGTTTTGCACGGGTGCCTTAACGAAAAGGGTGGAGGGGCGCTTCGAATAAGATTTCGCCTCAAATCGTGTATCAAGAGACGCTTGATTGTAACGCCTACTTCTCCTCACCCGCGGCATTTACCGCGGGTGATTTTCTTTTTGCCAGGAACTTCGCAGATTTTTGCCGGAATAGCGTATCAACAAGCATACAAGTCGTGCTCCGAACAGGGCAAATTCGGCTTTTTACATAGGACTAAACGAAAATAAGGTAAAAAGAAGGAGGAAAAAGCAAGAAATGAAACAAGATGAAATGCAAAAGCTTGGTCAGCTCATTGACCCCAGTATCTCCGTAGGGACAAAGGAGTTCGCGCAGTTCACTGCGACGAACGTGTTTGTCGCCACCCCGCACATCGGCCGCGACCGCGGCGTATATGCGCTGCCGAAGAACCTCGGGTTCGAGAGCTCGTCCATGGACGATGAAGGCACCGCATTTCTCGCCGATCGCGTCAGCGCCGGCAATGTCTGTCTCGTTCCGAAGGACGCAGCGAGAAAGCTCGAGACCCTGGAAGCGCAGCTCCGGAATGCGGTGAAAAGCGCCGCCATCTGCGATTCCTACATCCCTGTCGCCTCGTATGAGGCGCTCTGTCGCAGATTCGCAGAGATCAAGAGCGCGTATCTGCTGGAGCGTGATCGTCTGATCGCCGAGTGGGACATTCTGGTTCAGGACTTTGAGTCCGGCGCCAAATCCCTGCTCTCGGCAGCAACGGCACTGACTCCGCAGGAGCGTGTGCAGACTCTGGGTGCGCTCATGAACGGACTCCCTACAAAGGAGAAGTTCAAGTCCAGTTTCTACATGTCTCTGGACATCACGGCGTTCCCCGCCGCTGAGCCGCCTGAGGGCCTCGACGCGAGCTTGTCGGCAGCAATCGCCTCCGGAACGGAGAACCAGCTGTATTCCTTTGCGCTTCAGTCGATTGAGGCGCTGCTGGGTAAGGCATGGTCTCTGCTGACGACGGCGGCCAACAGCTACATCCGCGACGAGCGGGTGCATCCGCGTACGCTCATGAGCATGGCAACGCTGGCTGTGGACTTCGGGGTAAAAAATGTCTTCGGCAACAAGGTCATCTCATCGTTGAAAGGCACTCTTGATCGGATTGCCAAAGACGAGAACATCGACCGTCGCCAGGCGAGTGTTGAGGACGCGATTCTTGACGTGTGGGAATACTGCCACGAAGTCGGCATTTCCCTTGACGTCAACATCAGTCCGTGGTCCCCGAAGGAGCTGGATGACATGCTCTCCACGAGAGCGTGGGTTGAGCAAAATCAGATGAAGATTGCCGGGGCGTAAGCCGCGCCCCGGCAAAAGGGAAAACAAGAAAGTAGAGGTAAAAACATATGGCTTATCGCATTTCCGTTGTCGCAAATAAGGAACTCAAGGTTGGCGATCGCGTTCAGATCGACACCGAATCAATGTCCGTCAAGGACGCCGATAACAACGTCGTCGGCTACGTCGCGAATACCGCGGAGCAGGTCGCCCCGCACAGTTCCAGCGCAAGCTGGCTGACCAATCTCCTTGAAAAGGGGAAGACCGGCGGCAAGCTGGTCAAAGAGGTGTGGGGCATCCTCACGGAAGCCTGTGCTATTCGCACCAGCAGCACGAAGCTGACTCCGCGCTTCTATGCAGAGTTATTCTTCGTGCAGGAGCACCAGAAAAAGGTGTCTACCATGCCGAAGTACAACTTCTGTGTTGGCGGCGTCAACGCCAAGAACGGCGGCAAGCCCGCGGTGATTACAGCGTTGACCAAGGCCCAGCAGGACGGTTCCCCCGGGGTGCTGGACATGACCATCTCCGCGCAGGGCGACACCGGTGTCTTCACCTATCGCGTGTTTGTCGCTGACAACACGAACCCTGCGGGTGAGCTGCTGGTTGAGACCGAAGAGCAGAAAAAGGTGCTCGAAAAGTGGTTCAAGCACCACGATTCCCTTTCTGCGAAGACCACCGGAGTCACCTACAACAAGGCAACCCCGTCCGGAACGGCAACAGGCGGTATCGGCTATGAGCTGTCGGCGGAGTTCGTTGAGGCGTCTATTGACGACTTCGATGACGCCATTGACAATGCCGTTCGCCACGCCTGCGGCCAGGATCCCGAGGTTCGCGAGAAGGTGTCGTACCTCGTCAGCGAGGGTGTCAGCAAGGACGTAATCAATCTTCTCCTCGAGAAGATGTCTCCGTCCTGTCTCGCTGATCTCCCCGAGAAGCCCGTTCGTCCGTACTCTGGCAAGAGCGATATCCTCGGCGATGCCCTTGCGTTCTCAATCCTCGGAGAGCATATCCGCCTGATCGGCGACAAGGGTTCCGGCAAGAACACCCTGATCCAGACGATTTGCTGGCTTCGCAACCAGCCGATCGTGAGAATTCAGGGCAACGTTCAGCTGGACAAGATGGACCTGCTCGGCTGCCCGCAGCTGATCGACGGCCGTACCACGTTCGAGCTTTCTGACGTGATGAAGGCACTCCGTGCCGGCAAGACCGTCGTGATCGACGAGGCGAATCTTATTCGCCCCGACGTGCTCGGTTTGCTGCACTCTGCAACTGATGAGGCCCGCAGCGTTCTGGTCCCCGGCTATGGTCTTGTGCGTCTGGCGCCTTCTGCTCAGGTGGTCTACACCATGAACGAAGGCTATCAGGGCACCAATGACATGAACGAAGCTACGGTGGACCGTACGCCGACGTTCGAGCTCGGTCAGGAGCTTTCGCTTTCGGCTCTTCTTGCCGGTTACGACAAGAAGATGGTGAAGATGTGTCAGAAAGTATCGGATGAGGTCCGCAAGGCCGTCTCCGAAGGTCAGCTCTCGAACGATGCTGTCACCATCCGTGGTTACATCTCCGCGTGTGAGCGTGCAAAGTTTGTCCCGCTCAAGCGAGCGCTGATGTACTGCGTTGCGAACAAGGTGCAGGACAGCGCACAGCGTCAGGCGATCGCCGGCATCATCAACAATGTGTGCCCGTAAGTCAGGAAAAAATCGGCCCGTCTCAATGCAGCAGTGTTGAGGCGGGCCACAGGTAAAAAAAAGGAGGGCAAAAAATGCCGAAAAAATCAGCAACTCCCGCGGCGGCTCCCGCCGCGACTCCCCCCGCAACCATCCCCGGGGCACCCGGTGTTCCCGAGGCTGTGCAGCCGGAGGAGACCAACGCGGTCAATAGCTGGATGAAGAAATTCATCAGCTTTGCCCGCGAGAACGCTCTCGTGCGCGTCCTGCGCGGCATGGTTTCCGGGCTTGCGCTCGGTGATTCGCGCAAATTGACCGTCGTTGTTGACGGCAAAGGCGACTCATATACGGATGGCAAGACCATCGTTATCTCGATGCCCGAGATGTTCCTCAACGAGGAAAGCCGCAAGCATTGGCCGGTGATCCTCCGTGCGCTTCTGGCGCATGAGGTGTCGCACGTCAACCACAGCGACTTTCAGTATGTTTCGGAGATCCGCGACTGGTACGAGAAAGAGATGGTCAGCTACGGTTTCGACGGTCGCATCGGTCGCACCGTGGCGAGCGATTTCCTCAATATGTTCGAGGACGGTCGAATCGAAGAGCTTGCTATCGAAGAGCACCGTGGACTCTTAGCCGCTTTCCGTTTCCTCAACAATGCGATCCGCAAGGGTTGTGCGATTAAGGAGAAAGCGGAGAATGCGGAGTCCGAGTTTCGCGACTTCTCCGGCGTGATTCTGAGTTACGCCAAGACCGGGCTCTTCCCCGACGGTGTCGAAGCATATAGCGGCGAGGAGATGGAGACTTACGTCATTCCGTCTCTGCACTATATCGACGACGCGATCAAAGAGGATGCCAAAGGCTGCTATGAGGAAGTCAAGGCATTCCTCACCGATATCGCGCCTTACCTCGAAAAGCTCCTCAAAAACTCTCCTCAGCTTCAGCAAAAGCTTCAGGAGCAGGCGGAGCAGAACGAGTACAGTGGAGTCGGTGGTGGCGATGGAGCCAAGGCGAAAGCCAGCGGCGGCGAGGACGGCGAAGAGACACTTCGTGCGAACGCGTCAGGCAAGTTCCAGGGCGTGGTAGAAGGCAATGGCCCCGATACCGGCATCTCTGACGGTCAGGGCAGCGACCTTTCGTTTGCCAAGGCTGGCGACGGCCAGCAGGAAGACCAGGGCTACACCGAGGAGCAGATCCTCCAGATGGAAGCCGCGTTTGCCTCTGATGTCCAGAACGCGAAAGCGCAGGAGCTCAAAGAACAGGGCGAAGAGAATCAGGCGGACGGCCCGAGTCAAGACGAGATCAACAAGATGCTCGCTCAGGCTTATGGCAAAGGGAACAGCGGTTTCCATGTCCGCTGGCCGACCATCGAGCCCCAGGCGCTTCCGCCGGACATTGTTTCCGAAGCTCGGATCCTTCGCAAGGAGATCCTGAAGGTCATGGAAAGTCGGAACGGTGCCCGTTACGGCGTGAAGAGCGGATACCTTGACCCGCGTTCGCTTTGGCGGACGTCGGTAGGGGATAACGACGTGTTCTATCGCCCCGCTGTAGAGAAGTCCGATTGCGCTTTCTACATCCTCATGGACCTGAGCGGTTCCATGAGTGAATCTGTTGGGCGCAATGCCACAAAGAGTTTCGTTGCCCGCAGGACCGCCGCGGTGATTGAAGAGGTGTCTCGCGGGTTGTTCCCGACGAAGATCGCCCTTTATAACACCAGTTTCGGTGGCGCGGACCACATCTGCATCAAGCCGTTTGAAGCAAAGGGCACAACGAACTTCAGCTACAGCAGCCTGAGCACTTTGGGTCCGACTGGGTGCAATGAGGATTCTGTTCATATCCGCACGGCGGCGCTTGAGCTTGCCAAGCGGAAGGAACAGCGAAAATTCCTGTTCGTGCTCAGTGACGGTCTGCCGTCGGCTTATGCCAGTAGAACCTCTGCTGAACAGGAAGTCCGCAAGGCGGTAGACGAGGCTCAGTCCAAGGGCATTGTCGTGATTCCGATTATGTTTGGGGATCCCTCCTATATGAATAGCTGCATGAAGAGCTATAAGGAGATGTATCCGAAGAACCTGATTGTGTGCGAACCCAAGGAGATCAGCAAGCGTCTTCCGCTGCTGTTCCGGCAGCTTGTTCTCAATCGCTGATTTTTCAATACGGGGGATGGCGAAAGCCATCCTCCGTATTTTTTTTGAAAAATTTTTCAAAGCCTCCTTATATTTCCAGTTTGCGTTGCGTAGCACCCATATAAAGCGGTGATATTTGTCAGTTTTCGCCGCAAACAAGCACAATTACATATTTTAAGGAGGCTTTTCCGCATGAGTAATTCGTCAACGCAAGCAAACGTGGATACCGTAAAAACGAAAACCCTTAAGGTCAAAAAAGGCTCCGTAACTGCTGGGGCAAAAAACAAGAAGGCAACTGCTCGCAAGAAGAACGCTTCTGAGCGTCGTATGCCCGACTTTCACATTCAGGAACTCCAGTTTGAACTCGAAAGAGACCCTTGCGATTGGACAGAAGAGGAAAAGGAAGAATGGCTGAACACATATAGCAGGATCATCCATGCCGCAATTCAGCCGTATACCCAGATCATCAGCGTCTCATACATGGACTACGATGATCTTTGGCAGGTCGCTATGGAGGTGGTACTCCATTGCTTTGACTGCTACAACCGCTCATTGAATACCAAGCTCTCCACCTATGTCTATAGGAGTGTTTCCAACCAGTTAGTCAGCAACTTCCGCGCCATCAACACGAAAAAGCGCAAGAATGACATGACAAATCTCGGTTTTTCCGAGGTGCCCGTTACTGCTGATGCCGCGAATACCGAGTTCTCCATGGTCGATGTCAACTCCGATTTCTCCCGTTACGACGGGCTCCATACCTATGACGCGGATCTGGATACGCAGGTTGGTCGCCGGATCCTTGTACAGAAGGTGCTGTCTCTCCTTGAGACGAAGTTCACCGAGGAAGAAAGCGACATTTTCCTCCGCTGTGCGAGCGGTGAGTCCCAGATTGAGATCGCCGCTTCGTACGGTCTTCCTCAGGCAACTGTTTGCGGTATCAATCGCCGCGTGAAGCTCCGTCTCTATACTTACCTCAAGCGCAGTAAGCTCGTCGACGAGGACGGCTCTTATTAAAAAACATTGACAGCGGCGAAAAAATCGCCGCTGTTTTTCGTATTTTCGGAGAGAAAAAGATTGTAGTTAAAGCAGAGAACTTTTTGAGGAAAAGGAGTTGTTTTTCAATGCAAATGTTGATTGTTTGCCTTGACGACCAAAATGGGATGACGTTTAACCATCGCCGGTGCAGTTCTGATAGGCGGGTTACAGACCTGATTTCCCTGATTGCCGGCGCGAATCCGCTGCATATTGAACGCTATTCCAAAACGCTTTTCGAGAGTGTGCGGCCGAGTATCTGCCCGAAGTTGGTCATCCATGACGACATCGACGATCTTCTCCGGTCTGATCCCGGAATTCTTTTCGTCGAGCGCTCGTCATGTTCCGGTCTTTCTCCGGATAAAATCGTCGTTTTCCGTTGGCGCAGTTGCTATCCGGCGGATATGCATTTCGAGCTCAATCTTTCCGGGTACGCGAAGACAGAAGGAAAATTCCATGGGAATTCACACGAAGAGATTTCGGTGGAAATCTACGAGAAAACGACGAAATAAGGAATTAAATTATGAAGAAAATGAACTATAAGACAAGAAAACTCGTTCTTTCTCTCGTTTCTCTGCTCTTGCTATCTCTCTTTGTTCTCCTCCGCGATGCCGTCTTCAATCCTGTCCCCGCTGTTGATGCTGTGCAGAGCGCGGACACCGTAGAGCTTCACTCGACCGTGTCTGAACAGGAAGCGGCTACAGTAAACGAGGTTCCGGCTCTTGACATCTCAGATCTCGTTTTCGAAGATATGCCGTATGCGGTTATCAACGACAATACTCCGTTTTTCTCTCTTGAAGAACTCTCGGCTGTCACCGAGTTCGAGGAATACTCTGAGCTGGACGCTCTGGGTCGCTGCGGCATCGCCTACTGCAATGTGAGTATATCCACAATGCCGACAGAAGCAAGAGGAGAGATCGGAAGCGTAAAGCCGTCCGGCTGGCACTCTGTGAAGTATGACTGCGTTGATGGCAAGTACCAAAAGATGGGGTCAGTCACTTTTTCTATGGGATAGCCACAGACTGAGCGCGGCGTAACGAAAAGAATTGAATAAAGAAGAGCCTTCCTCTAAGATTGGAGGTTGCTACACCAAAACCCGTCCTTGCGGGCGGGCCAATCCCAAAGAGGAGACTCTTCAGAATGGAGTATAACCGCACAAAGCCTGCTGGTCAACTGTTTTTGGAGCAACCCGAAAGGTTTCTTCATCTGCCCTCGATGCTGTACGGGTTCCGAAACACCGTCACGCGGACATCGCTGACGCGCTCCGGGCGGAAAATCATCTGCTTCGAGGGAGAGATGGACATTACTGCGGCAGACCGTAAATGCCCTTGTTGCGGCGGTCTCCGTATGGATTCCAACGGTGGACAGCCCATCGTATTGCGGCATCTCCCCATCGGAGGCACCCTGAGCTGCGTGTCCTTCGTCCATCACCAGCTTCAGTGCCGGGACTGCGGGGCGACAAAGATGCAGGCCATCCCCTTCAAGGCACCCGGACATCTCATAACGGAGCCGCTTCACCAGTACGCC
>Ga0310695_10013539_pt1 | contig 11191 bp, 12 predicted proteins | sample RumenRJG_04DNA_FD_203882 | JGI IMG/M metagenome (GOLD analysis project Ga0310695, IMG submission 203882) | Bovine rumen microbial communities from Lethbridge, Alberta, Canada - RJG_04 (v2) (version 2) | ecosystem: Host-associated > Mammals > Digestive system > Stomach > Rumen | place: Canada... | reverse complement strand
TTCATCACAGCCTCGGCCATAATCTTGCTGGTTTTTTTATCGCCTGCTTCATCGTAAACTTTTATTCCTTTTATGAGATAATCTGGTTTTGGCGGGTTTTCAACTTTTAATATGTCTTTCACTGCATCAATTGTTGGAATAAATAGGCTGCAGATAATGCTCAAATCATTATAATCAAACTCTCCGTATTCATCTAAATTTTTTATATATTTGCTTCCAAAATTTCCTTTGTAATTCTGGGCGAGGGCGTGTAGTTCCAATCCGATTTTTCCATGGGTGAAACATTCTGCAGTAGCTATTGTAATCATATTAATCAGTTTGCTCTTTTAATAATTTTAATGCATTTATCGTAATGAGTTTTGCAACATCATCTAAAACGTATGGTGTTACCGGTTCATTGTCTCTTATTAATTTGTTTGTTGTTAAAACCAAATGGTTTTCTGTAATTCCATGTTGTCTTAATTCCTCAACAGCAGGGTTGTTGTTGTCATATTCGCTAATGTCCTTAATTTCAATATTTTCATCACTGAATCCGAATATTCCTGCAGTACCAATAGTTTTAGCACCAATCTTATGTGCATGCTTAACGATTTGTGAAGCAGTTGAAATTGTGTTTCCTCCGGCAATAACTATGATTATGACATCACCATTAATCTGGTCTATATTTTCTTTTGTTATGTATTCCGGATGGCTTTCAATTTTTCTAAAGTCTTCATCATGAGTGCATATTCTTTTTAAGAAATCTGGCTTCGCTTCTCCAATTTCAGCACCGTATAATGTGAATATTACATCTCCTCCGGATATCTCCTGACCGTCAAAAGCCCTAATTACTTTTGGCCCGCCCCTATGTACCTGCATCAGGTTGATGCCTATTCTTAAGCCTAATCTTCCAACGCCAATTATGTCAATTTTACCTTTTGGCACTTGTTTGTCTTCCATTTTTTGTATTTCATCAACTACCATATTAATCACTGTAATTTATTGATTGGATTTTTATCAATAACTTCACAATCAATATCTAATTTTTCTATAATTTTTTTAAGATAATAAAGACCGGGAATTTCACTGTTGTGATGCCCCAGATCAATCAATGTTAAATCTAAATTTATTGCAAGTATTGCAGTTTCCTGTGTCAGGTCTCCAGATATTAATATGTCCAAATTATTTTCTTTAGCCATTTTAATATAATCCGGATTTTTCAAACCGAATCCTGAGATAATGCCAATTTTTTTTATTGGTTTATCATTTTTTGGCTTATTGACAATATTAACATCATGGAAATTATCTAAAATTATTTCTTTTATTTCATTAAATTTATAGTCGGATTTACATATGCGTCCAATATTGGTTTTTTTGTCAAATGATTCGACAATCTCTAGATTTAGTTTGTTTGCCAACGCTTCATTTGCACCGCCTTTGATAATGTCCCAGTTAGAATGGATGGTAAATGTTGGAGTTTTTGGTGTGAATAATGTTGGATGATGTGTTATTATTAGGGTATTTCCATCAAAATTATCATCTTTGGGATACAAATCCATCAATATTTTTATTGATGTTATATCTTGGTTTAAATTGTAATCGCCCATAAAGCCAATATTATCATTACTTAATGCTAAATCACGAGGTATCTCATCATCTAAAAATTTAATAATTTCATTTAGCTTCATTTAAATCATTTTTGATTCTATTTTATTTATTTCTTCTAAAATTATTTCATCTAAATCAAATGGGTTAATTGTGGATACTTTAACTGCTTTTTTGTTAGTTAATTCTATGAATTTGTCGATATTTTTTTCTTTAAAAATAACTTCTTCAAAAAAGCCCATTTCACAAGCACTGTATAATACACCCTCTTTTTTAGAAATTTGGTTTAAAACATTTGTTAAAACACCAATAGTTAATGTCATTGTTCCTGATGTTTTGGTGTCAATTCCTTTTGTTTTAATAATTGATTTATTTTTTGAGTTGACAACATTTAACCTGTCATGAATATTATTTTTGTTTTTCAATAGTTCATCATTGTCTTCAGCTACAGGATCTTCTATTAAAAAAACATCCACATCAAATTCAGATGATTGTTCTACATTAATGCCTCCAAAACCTGTCGTGTCGATGACAATGTCTCCATCATATATCAAATCTAAATTGGATGAGAATTTCACATCATTTATTAGTTTCCCACCAATGTTTGTGTACAATAATTCTTCAAGATGAGGATAAATGTCAATTAATAGGATATTATTGTATTTTTCACTTAATTTTTTGACAATACCTATGCCTGTAAAATAAGTGCCGATTACGGTAATTTTAGCATTGGGATTTATATTTAGGTTATCAATATAATCAACACATGCCTGTGATTTTTTTTCTATTATTCTATTGAAAATATCGATTAATTTGATTTCTGATTTTATTGTCAAAACTTCTTGGGTGATTCCAGTATCAATGTCCATTTAAATCACTTTTTCAAATCCAATCTTTTCTAGAGCTTCTACAGCCTCTTCATATACTGCTTCTTCAAGTGATTTTTGATGAATTACATGTGATGGGGACATTCCTGCAGTCAATATTCTTCCTTTGTTATCAATAAAAATTAATAATGAACCTGACCCGGGAATGCCTAATCTACCTCTGGCTATTATTAGGTCACATTCACTTTGGTCTAGTGCCATGTATGCTTTGGCCAATGCAGGAATTCTATTGGTGTCTGCAGTATTAGTGTTAATTTGCAATATCTCTGCTTGAGGCAATCCATATTCATTTAATACTTTATTCAAAACCTCAACTTTGACACCATCTTTGTTTGGAATATAAATTTTTTCAGCATTTTTAATATAGTCTTGAATTTCTTTGATTTCTTCAAGTGTATCTCCAAATCTGCAATTGTTTCTTGATTCATCAAATGCATTTTTAATCATTTTTTCAAAGGCCATAAAAACACCATGTATTATTTTTAAAATAGGATTATGTTATATTTTTTGAGGTTCCAATCCTAATTGTTTAATCACATCAGTCACATCTGCATAATTACCATAAGTTGGTGATCCTACTCCTTTCACTTCTAATGGATAATTGTCTGCTATAACTGTAGCTAAATTATTGGCTCCTGCATTTAATGTATATTTGACATTTCTAGGACCAACAGTCGGTGTTGGAACGGTAATTCTTATATGTGGATACATTATCCTTGTAACAGCTATGAATTTTAACTGTTCCTTTAATGGGAATGGCGGATGATTTGCCATTGGTGTGTCTTCATAAGGATTAAAACCCATAATTGGTATTTCACCTAATGTATCAAAGTTATTTAAAAATCTTAAATGTTCTATTCTATCTTCAGCACTTTCTCCTAATCCCAGAAGCAGTCCTGAGGATAATTCTATGCCTGTATCACTTATCATTTGACATACATCAATTCTCTGCTGAAGTGTTTCTCCAGGTTTTGCTTCATTATAGACATCTTCATTTATTGTTTCTAGGTTGCAACAGATAGTATCACAGTTTAAATCATATAATTGATTTATGGATTTTTCTGTTAAATCTCCTCCGACATTAACCAATACTTCCAAATCCGTATTTTCCTTTACAATTCTGGTTGCATTAACTGCTTGTTTTCCTTTATATCCATATCCTCCGGAGCAACTAACTCTGGGAATGCCAGCCTCTTCAATTGATTTGGCGGCATTAAAAATTTCTTCATCGGATTTATAAAATGCATTATAATAACCTTTGGAAGAAGTCTCTTCGGCAAAACCGCAGTATTTGCATCTAGGTTGGATTTGACATTTGTTGGTGATGTGTATTGTTGATGTTAATTTAATAACTTTGGAAATGTTGTCCCTAATATTAACGGCAGTTTCAAAAAGTTTTTGCAAATCATTTTCGTTTTCTATATTTAATAATTCTAAAAACTCTTCATCTGTTAATTTTTTATTTTTGCTTGCTTTTTCTAATATGTCATCAATCAATTTAACACCAAACTTCTTTAAAAAATAGTAACTTATTTTTTAATAGCTAATTGACTCAACTATTAAAAAATAAGTTAAAATGTTGATTTAATTAAAAATCAACAACTAACTTACATAATGTGTTTATTTGTCTTTACCTAAGTAATCTAATACGGTAGGAACGATTTCTGCTAATGAACCGAAGTTCATTGAGTCAGCAGTACCTAATAATGCAGCTGGGTTTAAAGCATCGTCCATTTTGTCGATACCTTCATTTTGCATTAAAGCGGTTACTTGGGTTAAAGCTTCGTTAGCCATCATTTGTGCAAATCCAGCAGGTGCACCTAAGATTTGGGTAACAGTGTCTCTGTAAGCTAAGATACCTGCGTAGGTAATAGCGGTTACAGCTGAACACATATCACATACAGGACCAACCATGTTTGCTGGTAAGGTGAATGCAGATCCTCTTGCTTTTTGACCTAAGTCTAATAAAGTGTCAATGGAAGCTTGGTCTGCGAAACCTTCTGCGATGTAAACTTGTCCTTTCATTTCAGGTACTGCACCTGGGTGGTAGGAAGCTACGTTAACATCAGTTCCTAAGTCTTCGAAGATTTTGTTTAATCCTGTAGTAGGAATAGTACATGCGTGGGTTACGATTGCACCAGGTTTAATAGCATCAGCGAATTTTTCGATTATAGCAGGTTGCATACCACCTTCAGGTAACCAGGTCATAACCCAGTCAGCGTCAGCTACAGCTTCACGGTCATCGGTAGTACATTTCATACCTAAGTCTTCAGGGTGGGTGAAGTGAATTGCACCTTTTTCTGGTTTTGGTACAGTTTCAGCTAATTTTGCAACTTTTTCTCTGATAGCAGGCATTACTTCTTCTGGATTACCTGCTTTGTGAGCTGCCATTACTTCAGCGTAGTCAAAGTCATCTACAACAGTGAATTCTCCGTCGAATACTGGGTCGGATACAACAACTTCGTCTACTCCAGCTAATTCTAATAATTCTGCACCCATTTCGATAGTTGAGTGAGTCATTGAGATGTTTTCTTTTCCGGTTGCTTCAGCAACTTCACAAGCTCTTGAGAAGTTGGTAATTCCACTTGCAGCATGAGTTCTGTAACATCCTGCACCTAAAATTGCTACTTTCATTTTTTAATTCTCCTTAAAACATATATATTTTAATTTTATTTTTCTTTTTAAGCTTTTTTTTTAAAAGAAAAATATTTACTACATACTTCCATTATTTAAATGTGACATATTGATTAAGTATTGGTATGTTTTACATATTCGTAATACTATTTTTTGAGTTATTTAAATAATTAGTAATACCTAAAAATAGGCAGTAGTAACAAGTTAATATAAGTTTTCGAAGTATATATATACTTATGTATTTTTTTCATTGGGTAATATTTTAAAGCCGTATATGGCCTTTTTTTATTACTTAATTATTATTTTTAATGGTTAATATGGACTTTTAGTAATAACCTGGCATGATAAACAAAATATATTTAATATATTGTATACTAATTTTATTATTAGATAATATTTTGAGTAGTGATTTTTATGTATGACTTGATAAAAGAAGCAGTTCATGATGATGATGCAGCTATTGAAATTTCAAAAATGGAGAGTAAAGATGTATCTTCTGTTGTTGATGCTATCTCTGAGTTGTCTTTAGAGGATACTATGAAATTGGGGATGCAGTTTAAGAGATTTCCATTAGGTTGTGATTTGACTGAAGTGGTTGCAGGAACTTGTGCTTCAGATTTAGAATTGATGGATTTACTTGGAAACTGTCGGTTAGCCGATATGATAGGTGCTCCAATTCACATTTGTGCCTATGCATTTTCAGATATTGCAGAAAAGTTTGGAATGCGGGGTGTAGAAGTGATGCAAATGGTGCATGATGTTGTTGATGTGCCTTTGGATTTGGATCACTTCGGTGAAAATGGTGCTATGAGACTTCCAAAAAATATCAGTGGATGTGGTGGTGAATGTTACAATAAAGGTCCTGCATTTACTGAATGTCCTCGTGGCAGGATTCATGAGAGATTAATCGATAAGGAATTGGAACAGAAGTCAGATAAGGATGAATGGGTTGAATTGTCTTCATCTGTTGCTGTTAATGTTACTTCAGAACAGACTGGTGATGGTCATGCAGCACCTTTAAGGGAAGCTTTGGATATTGCAAATTTAGCTAAAAAATATGGCAAAGGTTTAGAATCCATAATGTTCGTTGGTGATGGCTATGATGAGGTTATAACTGGTTTTGAGAAATCTATTGAAATAGGTGCTGATGTTATTGTTGTGGAAGGAGGACCATTCAACAGATGTGAAAATACTACCGAAGCATTTGCTAAAACAATTGCTGCAGCAAGGATATTGTCTCCGGGTAAGGTTGTTGCAACTAATGGTGCTTATGAAAATGAGGTTCGTATAGGTCTTAGAACTGGATTAAATATGGTTATCACAGGTTTTCCTAAAAACCATCATGGATATATGTGCGGTTATGAGCCGGGCACTGCCAGGAGAGGCAAATTCGGTCTTCCAAGAATTATTCAAATTATCAATGAGGAGTTTCCTAACAGGGGATTGCCTGTTCAAAAACATGATTTGCTTGCATTAGCTACTGCAGTTAAAATTGCAGGGCCTGATTATATTTATCCTAGAAAAATAGGATCATATGCTATTGGTGATGCTCATTGGGCTACTTTAGTCAGTTCAAATATGTATAAGAATATTGAACTGAAACATACATTGGATGATATTGTAAACCTTGCACAGGGAAATACTATTGCTTTGCATGGTGGAAGATTTATATCATGGGTGATAGCTAATGAATTGGATAAGAATGTTGATGAGATTATCATTGCCGATACTGACCCTTGGGTTCAAAGTATTACTGTAAATAATTTGCAGGATGAGTTAAATGCCACAATTATTCCTGCTAAAGATGATGTTTCAGCATCAAAAGAAGCTGATTTTTCCATTGTATCATCAACTATGATTCCAATAAAAAACAATATTTTAAAGAAAGTTCCTAATGCTTTGCCAATTGTTTAAAATCAAAATATTTAAATGTTTAAAAATAAATGTAATATATACATTTATTATAATTAATTTTTTTAGGTGATAATTTGAATCATTCCAAGATTATTTTGGTAGCTTGTATTTCAGCATTTGTTGCCATAACAACTTTTGCTTTAGGTATTACTGGGAGTATTATCGGTTCAGTTGTCTCATCTGTTCTTTACAATGTGCTTTCTGAAGCCTTAGAAAAACCGGTTAGTGGTGTTAAATTTCCTAAAGCCAATTTGGAATGGGATATTGCTTATGTATTTCCACTTGTTGTCATATCATTAATTCAATTAATATGGATATTTGCATTTTTATCTAATTGGGGAATATTGCCTCATTTCTTTATGAATATTTATCTTTCCATTCAGGGAGTTGCTGATTTCAATTTATATAGGATATTAGGACTTTCTTTGCTTGTCATGTCAATTTATCCATTCATATTAAAGGGTAATCATGTAAAAAAATCTGATGGTTTAGTGGTATTGATTGTGGGGCTAATGTTTTTAGCAAGAGGATTTTCCGATGTTGGAAGTGCAGTGTCACACACATTTAATGTTGTTTATGATTTTGTAAGTTTCCCTATTTCATTAATAGCATTTATATTATTAATTCATGTAATTTATAGTGTTTTATCATCAGCAAGGTCTAATGATAATAATCCTACACCTAAAAATATCGGATATTCTAAAAAGAATTTTGATGATTTGGAGTTGAAACAAGTTTATCATAGAGATGATATTCCAAGAAATCAATATTCTAATCAAAGAAGTCCTTATAGGGAGGATACTCGAAGGAACCAATATTCTAATCAAAGAAGTCCTTATAGGGAGGATACTCGAAGGAACCAATATTCTAATCAAAGAAATCCTTCCAGAAATAATTATGATCCAAATATAAAGAATATTAATAAGTCATCAGATGATTTTCAATTTGAATCAAATGATTTGCTAGATGACTTTAAAAAACGATAATATGACTAAAAAAAATAAGACATTGATGGAAATATTGGATTTGATTTTATATGAAAATCCTGCAACACAGGATGAAATTGCAGACAGTCTTGGTATTTCTCGCAGATATGTAACTCAATTGATACAACCGTTAATTAAAGATGGAACAATTAAAAGAGCTTACATGATTGATGTTAAGGATTATGAAAAGGTTGCTGAATCATTAGGCCAATATGTAAATTCCAAAGATGTTTCAGGCAATCTTTTGATTAATGACATGCTGGATAATATGGCAAAACATGTTCATTCACAAATTGAAAATTCATTCAATGCAATTTTGGAATATGATGAGAATAAAGCAAAAAAGGCTTTGGAAATGGATTATGCTACCAATAATATGGTTGAAAAGATAAGGACTTCTGTTGAAACCATAGTCAGCATTAACCAGTATCCTGAATTTTCCAAATCTGTTTTATATAATGAGGTTGCATATGATTTGGAACGTATTGGAGATTATTGCGGCCACATTGCAAAATTTGTTATTAATGATGTTTATGAAGTTAGCGAGTCTGTTCTTAAGAAATTAAAGAAAATGTATAAAACCGCTCAAAAAATGCTTCGTTTAGCAATGCTTACTTTTTTGGAAGGACGTACCGAATTGAATGATGATATAATGGAATTGGAAGAATCTATCCATATTCTTCAGTCCAAAGCCATTAATTTGATTGCTACTCAAATGGCTGAAAATTCTTTTGATGAAAAGGAACGTTCAAATTATTTCATTTATTTATTTAGAGTAATTAAAGCATTTGAGCGTATTGGTGATATTTCAGTTGAAATTAAGGATGTAGCTATTGAATTTCATGAAAATATTCCAAGACCAACAACTCCTCGTTCTTTCAGATTAAACTAATTAAACCTATGGATTAAAGAAAAAATGCTATTTGGATAAAGTAATTTTTTAAATTTCCATACTTCTGTTAGAAAAATCAATTTAAAATATGTTTCATACATCTATTAAAAAAATTAATTGGTGATGGTGTTAATTGATTGTTTATTTGTCATATATTCTTCCGGTTGCATGCCTGTCTGCCCAGCATTGGATACATACTCCAATAGGCAAACCTGCAGTATGGGTATGTGCTTTTAATATTTTTACATCTAATGTGGTTGTTTTTCCACCAAGACCCATCGGACCGATTCCTGATGCATTTATCTCATCAAGAATTTCCTGTTCCAGTTTAGCTATTTGAGGGTCAGGGTTTCTTTCACCGACTTTTCCAAGAAGTGCCTTTTTACCTAATTTTAAACACAAGTCTGATGTTCCTCCAATACCTACACCTACAACTGTTGGCGGGCATGGTTTTCCTTTTGCTTTTAGGACTGATTCAACAACAAATTCTTTAATGCCTTCAATTCCTTCAGCAGGCAATGCCATTTTCATTGCATTGTTGTTTTCAGAACCGAATCCCTTTGGCAATATTGTAATTTCAAGATAATCTTCATCAATTAATTCAATATCAATTGGAGGTATGTAATCTCCCACATTAATGTTGGTATTTTCGCGTGTTAACGGATCTACTATATTTGGCCTGATTGGGACGTCGCTAGTTGCTTTTTTAATACCTTCCTCAATTCCTTCACGAAGATTTTCAACTTCAACATTACCAAGTTTAACAAAAACAACAGGCAGACCTGTATCTTGACACATAGGAATGCCTTTTTCTTCAGCAAGTTCAATATTTTTTAAAATAGCTTCAATATTTAATTGTGCTAAGTCATGTTCTTCAATTTTAAGAGCATCTTCAAGTGATTTTTTTACATCATCACCAAGAACGATAACTGCCTGTTTGTAAAGTTCATAAACTTTATCTCTAATAACCTCTTTAGTAATCAAAATAATAACCTTGTATAATTTAATTATTACTATTTTTGATTTTAAAAGATTATAAATATTTTTAAAAATTAGTTAAATGTGGATAGCTCTGATAGGGCAAACTTCAACACACTCTTTGCATCTGTCGCATTTTTTTTCATTAATGGTAATAGCTCCGCCTAATACTTCAATGGCATTATTTGGACATATTTTTAAACATGGTGCTTCTGATGGTTGGCAATTCATACAAAATAAAGAAGGTGTGTCAACTTCTTTAAGTTGACAATCACTTTCACAAGTTGTACAATTTAAACAGTTCATAGAAATATTCCTATTCCTCTAGAACTAATCTAGCTCTAGCTTGACTTGTAAGAACGTGGACAATTCCACCTTTTTTCTGATCAGGTTCGTAAACACCTGCAAGTTTGGATAAGAATTTTTGCTGATTTTTAGCTTTAACTTTTGCAGGGTCAAGAATTGAAATAGCTCTTTTGGTACATGCTTTAATACATGCAGGGCCTTCTTCTCTATCAGCACATAAATCACATTTTTCAGCAATGCTTGCTGTATAGGTCATTGCGCCGAATGGACAAACCATTACACATAATCCACAACCGATACATTTTTCAGTATCGACTTTTTCATCTGAGATAGCATCGGTTGGACAGATTTTAATACAAGGTGCACTTTCACAATGTTGACATACAATACCATAGAAGGAGGACTTATGTTCTATGATTTTAATTCTAGGTGCAGTATGTACGGATCCACACATGTTTTCACAGTTGAGACATCCATCACACATATTACTATTTACGGAAATTTTTTCCATAGTTTACCTCCTTATAATCCTAATTCACTACATTGTGCGTCTACATATTTTTGGATTTTAGATATTTGTTCTTCTTGTAAGTGTCTGAATCTTTTTTGTTTTGATAAGTATTCAGTAACAGGTTTTCTTTCTTCAGGGGTGAATGTTATTTTAAATTCACCATTTTCGATTTCGTATAATATCCAAGATCCTGTTTCTACAGCCAATCTACCCATTTCGATAGTTTTTGATGCATCGAATCCCCAACCTGTAGTACATGGTTGTTGTAAGTGTATGTAAGCAGGTCCTTTGATTGATGCCGCTTTTTTAACTTTGTTTACAAAGTCTTCTGGGTATGCAATTGATGCTGTAGCCACATATGGAATTCCATGAGCTGCCATAATCATTGGCATATCTTTTTTAGGTTTGTCTTCTCCGAAGCTTGCAACACCCTGTGGTGAAGTTGTAGTTGTTGCACCAAATGGAGTTGCTCCACTTCTTTGAATACCTGTATTCATGT
>Ga0310695_10013537_pt1 | contig 11191 bp, 9 predicted proteins | sample RumenRJG_04DNA_FD_203882 | JGI IMG/M metagenome (GOLD analysis project Ga0310695, IMG submission 203882) | Bovine rumen microbial communities from Lethbridge, Alberta, Canada - RJG_04 (v2) (version 2) | ecosystem: Host-associated > Mammals > Digestive system > Stomach > Rumen | place: Canada... | reverse complement strand
GTGTGAAGATCACAGGTTCGGGATTCCCCGTATATATTGGCAAGATGGCCCGTTTCCAGCGTGCCCTTGAGGCTTTCTTCCTTGAGGAGGCCCGTAAGAGCGGCTATCTGGAGGTTCAGCCTCCCTATGTAGTGAACGAGGCCTCTGGCTACGGCACCGGTCAGTTGCCCGACAAGGAGGGCCAGATGTATCACTGCACCCTCGACAACCTTTATCTTATCCCCACCGCCGAGGTTCCCGTGACCAACATTTTCCGTGACGTGATTCTCGACGAGGCCTCACTTCCCATCAAGCGCTGTGCCTACTCGGGCTGTTTCCGTCGCGAGGCCGGCAGCTACGGCAAGGACGTGCGTGGCCTGAACCGCCTGCACCAGTTCGACAAGGTAGAGATTGTGCGTATCGACACCCCCCAGCACTCGTATGAGAGTCTGAACGAGATGCTCGCCCATGTGGAGGGTCTGATGCAGAAATTGGAGCAGCCCTACCATATCCTTCGCCTGTGTGGTGGTGATATGAGCTTCACCGCCGCCCTTTGCTACGACTTCGAGATATGGAGTGCCGCCCAAGGCCGCTGGTTGGAGGTTTCGTCGGTATCCAACTTCGAGAGTTACCAGGCCAACCGTCTGAAGTGTCGTTACCGTCATGCTGATGACAAGAAGATAGAGCTGTGCCACACCTTGAATGGCTCTGCCCTTGCCTTGCCGCGCATCGTGGCCGCCATTCTGGAGAACAACCAGTGCGAGGAAGGCATCCGCGTACCGAAGTGCCTTGTGCCCTACTGCGGTTTCGAGATGCTCGACGACAAGAATTTTGACTAATCACAGCAACCATACACTCTATATATGAATCGCATATTAAGAAAAGAACAGTTCTCGGAGAAGGTGTTCCTCTTCGAGATAGAAGCCCCGCTGATTGCCAAGAGTCGCAAGGCCGGCAACTTCGTGATTGTGCGTGTGGGCAAGAAAGGCGAGCGCATGCCTCTCACCATTGCCGATGCCGACCTGGCCAAAGGCAGCATCACGCTGGTGGTGCAGAAAGTAGGACTCTCATCGATCAAGCTGTGCGACCTGAACGTTGGCGACTATGTGACCGACGTGGTGGGTCCGCTTGGCAACCCCACCCACATCGAGAACTTCGGTACGGTGATCTGTGCTGGAGGTGGTGTTGGCGTGGCTCCCATGCTTCCCATCATCAAGGCACTGAAAGCCGCTGGCAACCGCGTGCTGAGCGTGCTCGCCGGCCGTTCGAAAGACCTCATCATCCTTGAGGACCAGGTGCGTGCCAACAGCGACGAGACCATCATCATGACCGACGACGGCAGTTATGGAGAAAAAGGCGTGGTGACCATCGGCATTGAGAAGCTCATCAACCAGGAACATATCGACAAGGTATTTGCCATCGGTCCTCCCATCATGATGAAATTCTGCTGTCTGCTCACCCAGAAATACAACATCCCCACCGACGTGTCGCTGAACACCATCATGGTAGACGGCACCGGCATGTGTGGTGCCTGTCGTCTGACCATCGGCGGCAAGACCCGCTTCGTGTGTATCGACGGTCCGGAGTTCGACGGCAGTCTGGTAGACTGGGACGAGATGTTCAAGCGCATGGGCACCTTCAAGCGCGCCGAGCAGGAGGAGCTGGAGCACTTTGAGGAGCATTTGGGCAACGTAGAGGAGCAGGTGGTGGTAGACACCACTGACATCGTGATGGACGACGACCCCACCAACGACACCATAGAGATACTGACCGACCGGAATGCCGAGTGGCGCAAGGCCCTCCGCTCGCAGATGAAGCCGAAGGAGCGCACCGCCATCCCCCGCGTGGTGATGCCCGAACTCGACCCCGTATACCGTGCTACCACCCGCCTGGAGGAGGTGAACCAGGGTCTGACGAAAGAGATGGCACTGACCGAGGCCAAGCGCTGTCTTGACTGTGCGAAGCCCACCTGCGTGGAAGGCTGTCCGGTAGGCGTGAACATCCCCTCCTTCATCAAGAACATCGAGCGTGGCCAGTTCCTGGCCGCTGCCAAGGTGCTGAAAGACACCTCAGCGCTGCCCGCCGTCTGCGGCCGTGTCTGTCCGCAGGAGAAGCAGTGCGAGTCGCGCTGTATCCATCTGAAGATGAACGAGCCCGCCGTAGCCATCGGCTATCTGGAGCGGTTTGCCGCCGACTTCGAGCGTGAGAGCGGCAACATGAGCATTCCCGAGGTAGCCCCCTTCAATGGCATCAAGGTGGCCGTGGTAGGTTCGGGTCCTGCCGGACTGAGTTTTGCCGGCGACATGGTGAAGCACGGCTACGACGTGTATGTGTTTGAGGCCCTCCATGAGATAGGCGGTGTGCTGAAATACGGCATTCCCGAGTTCCGTCTTCCAAACCACATCGTGGATGTGGAGATTGACAACCTGCGGAAGATGGGCGTCCACTTCCAGACCGACTGCATCGTAGGCAAGACGATCTCTATCAGCGACCTTGAGGCCGACGGATTCAAAGGCATCTTCGTGGGTTCGGGTGCCGGCCTGCCCAACTTCATGGACATCCCCGGCGAGAATCTCATCAACATCATGTCGTCGAACGAGTATCTGACTCGTGTGAACCTGATGGACGCTGCCAACCCCACCACCGACACCCCGCTCAATCCCGCCACGAACGTGATGGTGGTAGGCGGTGGCAACACCGCCATGGACTCGGTGCGCACCGCCAAGCGCCTAGGCGCGAAGGTGACGCTGGTATATCGCCGCAGTGAGGCTGAGATGCCTGCCCGTCTGGAAGAGGTGAAGCACGCCAAGGAAGAAGGCATCGACTTCCTGACGCTGCACAACCCCATCGAGTATATCGGCGACGAGAAAGGAGCCGTTTGCAAGGCTGTTCTCGAGGTGATGCGCCTCGGCGAGCCCGATGCCAGCGGGCGTCGTCGTCCGGAGCCTACCGGCGAGACGAAGACCATCGATGTAGACCAGGTAATTGTGGCCATCGGTGTATCTCCCAACCCCTTGGTACCCAAGAGTGTAGAGGGACTGGAACTGGGTCGCAAGAACACTATCGTGGTGAACGAGAACATGGAGTCGTCGCGCCACGGTCTGTTTGCCGGCGGCGACATCGTCCGTGGTGGCGCCACTGTAATTTTGGCCATGGGAGACGGCCGTTCGGCAGCCGCCCATATGCATGAGCAATTATCACAAGAACAATGAACGGATTATATACCATTATCCTGCTCATCACCAGCAATATCTTCATGACATTGGCTTGGTATGGGCATCTCCGCTTACAGCAATCAGGGGTCAGTCAGAACTGGCCCCTGATTGGCGTTATCGCCTTCTCATGGGGTATCGCCTTTTTCGAGTATTGTTGCCAAGTGCCCGCCAACCGTCTGGGGTTTGAGGGCAATGGCGGTCCCTTCAACCTGGTGCAGCTGAAGGTGATACAAGAGTGCATCAGTCTGGGCGTCTTCGCCGTGATTGCCAACATCATGTTTCAGGGGCAGAGCCTGCACTGGAACCACACGTTGGCATTCCTCCTGATTATCTGTGCGGTGTATCTGGTATTCATGAAATGAGAGACCATGTCTATGCTTCGGGGATTTTTCCCAAGCATAGACATCACATCGCCATTTTGGCACGCATGAAGAATTGTGCGGGAAACACAGACTTGAAACACCAAAAAGCGTATAGCGGTGATGGAGAACGACCTTGAGAAGAAACTTGAGAAGAAGCTGAAGGAGCGGTTTGTGAAGGCCATGGCCACCTACCACCTGATAGACGACGGCGACCGTATCCTCGTGGGGCTGTCGGGTGGCAAGGACTCGCTATGCCTTCTGGAACTATTGGCCCAGCGCAGCAAGATTCTCCACCCCCGCTTCGAGGTGGCCGCACTACATGTGCGCATGCGCAACATCCACTATGAGAGCGACACGAGCTACCTGCAACGATTCTGCGACGAGCAGGGTGTGCGCCTCTATGTGCGTGAGACCAGTTTCGACGCCTCTACCGACCGCCGGAAGACCCCTTGCTTCCTATGTTCGTGGTATCGCAGGAAAGAGCTATTCAACCTCGCCCAGGAACTCGGTTTCAACAAGCTGGCCTTCGGTCATCATCAAGACGACCTTATCCACACCACACTGATGAACCTCTTCAACCAAGGCCGCTTCGAGGCGATGCCCGTGAGGTTGAAGTTGGACAAGATGCCACTGACCATTATCCGTCCGCTGTGCATGATCAAGGAAAGCGACATCGAGGCTTATGCCGCCTGTCGGGGCTACGAGAAGCAAAAGAAAGTTTGTCCGTATGACAGTGGCACCAACCGCACGGAGATGAAGCGGCTTTTCGCCGAGATAGAGGCACGAAATGAGGAAGCACGGGCCAATATATGGCGTGCCATCCAGGGAGGCATCATCTGATTCCCAGCTACTCATATTTCTCAGGGTAGCATCTTGAGCAAGCGTTGTATCAGTCGGGGGATGGCATATGTAGAGATTTCCTGTTCTGGAATCCAGATATAGTCATCAGGCAGTGCAGGCCTGCACTCGGTTTGCCATATATAGAAATCGGCCAAGATCACACGATGGGTAAGCACGTGTTTCACATCCGAAGCCACGAGGGTGAGCGTTCCCTCCTTATCCATCGCCCCGTTATCGCAAGTTTTTCCATGAAGGCTTTTGCATGAAGTATCCCCCGCAAGGCCATCCTCCGTCCTTACGGTTTCCTCCATTCTTAAATTGTCCTCCTCAAGATAGGGTTCCCACAGGCCTTGCCAAATGTCTCGGCCGGAACGCTGGTGGATGGCCGTGAACCCCTGGCATCGCACATAGAAATAAGTCATCCGGCGCTCCCTCACCTTCATCTTCCTCAGTTTGACAGGCAACTCCCCCACCCTGTTCTCGCGATGGGCCACACAAAACTCCTGCATAGGGCACTCGGAGCACCGAGGAGTCTTGGGGGTGCACTGGATTGATCCGAAATCCATCATGGCCTGATTGAAGTCGGCTGCCTGCCGAGAAGGGAGCAGCGACTGCGCCAAGGAAGCGAACATTCTCTTCCCTTCATTGGAATTGATGGGCGTATCAACGCCGAAGACCCTGCTGAGCACCCGGTAGACATTTCCATCGACCGCCGCCTTTGGACATCCGAAAGCGAAACTCGCTATAGCCGCCGCAGTATAGTCGCCCACACCCTTGAGCGCCCTTATCTCGTCGTAGGTCTCGGGGAAATGCCCCAATGACACTATCTGGAGTGCCGCCACATGCAAGTTGCGCGCCCGTGAATAATAACCCAGTCCCTGCCACATACGCAGCACCTCGTCCTCAGTGGCAGCGGCCAGAAGTTCGACGGTAGGCCATTTCTCGATGAACCTCCGCCAATAGTCCATGCCCTGCCCCACCCGGGTTTGTTGCAGGATGATTTCGGAGAGCCAGATAGCGTAGGGGTCTTTGGTATCGCGCCAAGGGAGCGACCTTCTGTTCTGGGCATACCAACCGAGGAGTGACGACGTGAAATGATGCATGATTCGGAATCGTTGGAATGGAATTGGGCACAAAGATAATCAATTAACTCAACTTTCGCAAGTTGAAAGGGGGTTAGAAGTTGAGCGAATGCGATACTTCAAATAAAAGATATTGGGAAAAAAGTGGAAAAGGCATTTTTTTAACCTAAATTCCGCAGCACTTTAGTTAAACATTTTTTATAAGTTCCTGAGCAACAAAAAGTTGCTCAGAATTTTGCCATGTCAGATTTTTCACTTACCTTAGTGCTGCAATTCAAGACAAGCAAAATCATCAATAGCATGGCAAATATAAGCATTAAATGCGAACATTCCAAAAATGCGAACCAAATTCTGATGTGTCCAGTGAATAAAGGCAACTTTTGCAGAAAAGGTTCGCATTTCTTTTACCTCATCAGGTTGGGAACCTGCTTTGGTACATGGCCAGCAACGAGTCGCCTCCTGTCCATATGGGTTTTATCCTTTTGACCGTCTCACTCTCCGCCGCCTCCTGGGCCTGCTCTATCATGCTGCTAGTGTCGATGTACGTCATGGTGGACTGTATGCACCTGTGCCCCATCTCTCTGTACCACCGCTTATTGCTTGCCCTGCCTGATGCGTCTTGTGCCGTATGCGTGGCGGTAATTGTGCGGATACACGTCGAGGGATGAAGGCGAGGTGTGACCGAGCAGGCGCATAGCCGCAGAATCGCAGGCGCCGCCCTCTATCAGGCTCTGTGCGAAGCGGTGGCGTAGTAGGTGGCTCCCGCCGCCGCAATCGTCCCGTCTCACCCCTGCAAGGCGGTAAGCCTTCCTGCACACCTCGCCGACGGCACCGGGAGTGAGGGGGCGTACCTCGCGCTCGTCCACAAGGAACAGCTCAGGCAGGCTGCACTGCGGGCGCTCCCGCATGACGTAGTGTACGATGGCATTGCCAACCACGGGGCGCAGGGCCAGTTCTAGCGAAACGCCCGTCTTCCGTTGGCTGACACAAAGGCGGCTGTGCGCCAGGTCAACGTCTGTCATGCGCAGGGCAGCTATGTCGCAGGCCCGCAGCCCGCAGAATCGTGCCACGGCGAATATGGCAGTGTCACGTAGTGACAGACCGCAGCCGTCCCCCAGCACGTAGTCCGTCAGACGCCTGTCATCTTCCTCCGTCAGGCAGTCATAGGCCTTACTGGACGACTTTATCGCGGGAACCATCGTTTGCAGAAGGGCATAACACTCCCCGCCCGGGGATCCGCCTGCCCATCGGAGGAAATGGCGCACCTTGGCGGAAACCCCATGACCGCGCAGCAACGCATCGCTCTTTGTGTCATAGAAATATGACCACACGTTTTCCTCAGTGACAGCAGAGAACTCCCCACCGCACTGTTGAAGGTAAAAAAGAAAAGATGACACAGTATGTAAGGTCGCGTAACGGGTCGAGGATGCCCATCCGCCACCACAGCATGCGACATATGAGTCCACAAGACAGCGAAGACTGTCCGACAGCCTCTCATAACAGGTTTCCTTATTCCGCAACGGATGAATGCGGGAAGGCAGACGCCCTTCCTCGATCCAGCATTGAATAAGCCTTATTATTGAAAGCCTGGCCGGGAAAAGCTTCACTCCGAACCTTTCAGAATACCCTTGTATATATCCGTCAAACGTGCCGTAAACTGACAGATAATCCACGATTCTCCTACACACTCTCTTGAACGACTGCAGGTGCTTGGCACAATAACCATACCCTGACAAATGGCCAAGAAGCTCGTTCACCTTGGCCTGATAGTTGATTGTCTCCATATTGATAAAATTAGGTCGTATGGAGACAAAAGTAAAAAAAAATGCGAACCATTTCTGCAAAAGTTGCCTTTATTCACTGGACACATCAGATTTTGGTTCGCATTTTTGGAATGTTCGCATTTTATGTTTATATTTGTGGTGTTATCAACACATTACTTTATGAGGAGGACATTTTTGTTTATTTGCATAGCACTGATGGGCCTTCAAGCGATGGCCCAAAAGGAGATAGTGAGCGGCACGGTGACTGATGCGAGAACCGGTCGGAAACTCACGCAGGCCAGTGTGACCGTAAAAGGCGAGGGAGTATCGGTGGTGACCAACGACGATGGCTACTTCACGCTGAAGACCGACACGAAGCCCGACTACATCCTGGTGTCTCACCTGGGATACGAGACCAAGGAAGTAAAGGTTGAGAATGACAAGAACACCTTGCGTGTCCGCCTGAAACCCACAACCATAGAGCTACGCGAGTTGGTAGTATGGACTGAAGACCCCCGCGAGCTGGTGCGCATCGCCATCAGGAAAATCCCGTCGAACTACAGCAAGCTACCCGAACTATACAACTGCTTCTATCGTGAGACCGCCATGAAGCGCAACCACTTCATCTATGTGGCCGAAGGCGTGACCGACATGTACAAGACCGCCTACAATCATGGTATGGCCCGCGACCGTGTGGCCATCAGGAAGGGGCGCCGCCTGATCAGCCGCAAGGAGAGCGACACCCTAGGCGTGAAAGTGATGGGCGGTCCGGTGCAGCCCCTCCAGCTAGACATCGCGAAAAACACCGATTTCCTGTTGAATGCCGAGGAGCTGGAGAACTACAAGATGACGATGGAGGTACCCACCCAGATAGACGGCCGTCTGCAATATGTGGTGAGCCTTGCCCCTTGCCGCACCGTGGACTATGCCCTGTATTACGGCAAGCTGTATATCGACCGCGAGACCCTGGCCTTCACCCGTGCCGAGTTGACGCTCGACATGAGCGACCGCGACAAGGCCACCCGCTTCATGCTGATGAGGAAGCCCATTGGTGTGCGTTTCAAGCCCAAGGAGCTGAGTTGCCTAGTAGACTACCGCTACGAGGATGGCGTGACCCGCCTGAGCTATATCCGCAACACGTTCCGCTTCAACTGCGACTGGAAGAAACGCCTGCTCTCCACCTCGTTCACTGCTACCTGCGAGATGGTAGTGACCGACAAGTCGCCCACCGACGTGCGCCCCATCTCAGGCCGCGACTCCTTCGACTCGAAAGACTTTTTCTACGACCGTGTGGAATATTTCCGAGATCCTGATTTCTGGAAAGACTACAACATCATCGAGCCCACAGAGACCCTGGACAACGCCATAGGGAAATTGCTGAAGAGGTATAACTGAAGCCCCCGGCATGTATAAATAAAGGTTAAAAGTAGTCATTCCTCCCACCAAATTGAAAAATATTTTATATTTTTGTGTTTTACAACAGCCTGAAGCCCGTGTAAACTTTAAATACAAACGTACATGAAAAAGTATTTTCCAGAATCAGAACTCATCATCAACTCTGATGGTTCGTGTTTTCATCTGCATTTGCGTCCTGAACAGCTGGCCGACCGTGTGATACTCGTTGGCGACCCAGCCCGTGTGAACACTGTAGCCGCCCACTTCGACAGCATCGAGTGCGAAGTGCAGAGCCGTGAGTTTCATACCATCACCGGCACCTACAAAGGCAAGCGCATCACCTGCCAGAGCCATGGTATCGGTTGCGACAACATCGACATCGTCATGAACGAGCTCGACACCCTGGCCAACATCGACTATGCCACCCGCACCGAGCGTGAGGAGCACCGCACGCTGACCTGTGTGCGCATAGGCACCTGCGGCGGTCTGCAGCCCTACACTCCGACGGGCTGCTTCGTGGCCTCGGTGAAAAGCATCGGATTTGACGGCCTGCTCAATTTCTACGCCGACCGCAACAAGGTGTGCGACCTTGAGTTGGAAGAGGCTTTCAAGAAGCATATGGAATGGGACCCCATCAAGGGAGCCCCCTATGTGGCAGTGGCCGACGCCGGACTCATCGACCAGATAGCCTGCGACGACATGGTGCGTGGCTACACCATCTCGTGTGGTGGATTCTATGGTCCACAGGGACGTATTCTGCGTGCCGACATCTCCGACCCCCATCAGAATGAGAAAGTGGAGTCGTTTAAGTATGACGGCATGAACATTTGCAATTTCGAGATGGAATCGTCGGCCCTAGCCGGCCTTGCCTCCTTGCTAGGCCACCGTGCCATGACCTGCTGCATGGTGATAGCCAACCGCTACGCCAAGGAGATGAACACCGAGTACAAGAATTCTATCGACACCCTGATCAGCAAGGTGCTTGACAGGATCTAGCCCATGGACTACCTAAGCGACGATACGATCTGCGCCCTTGCCACCGCCCCTGGAGGTGCGATGAGCATCATCAGGGTCTCGGGGCGCCATGCCATTCCCATTGCCGATGCCCTGTTTGCCCCCGCAGCAGGGCATCGTCTGTGTGACAGCCGGAGCCACACTGCCCATTACGGACATCTGCACGACCACTCCGGCCACCCCATCGATGATGTGGTGGCCACAGTGATGCGTGCTCCCCATTCCTATACGGGCGACGATACGGTGGAAATCAGCTGTCATGGCTCGCGCTATATCATCCGCCTCATCCTCCAGGCCCTGATAGAAGGAGGTTGCCGTCAGGCCTTGCCAGGAGAGTTTACCCAGCGCGCGTTCCTCAACGGAAAACTCGACCTGAGCCAAGCCGAGGCCGTGGCCGACCTCATCAGTGCCACCAACAGCGGCACGCACAAGATGGCCCTGAGCCAGCTGCGTGGCAACTTCAGCAACGAGCTGTCGAACCTGCGGGAGGAACTGCTGCGGCTGACCTCGCTTCTGGAGCTGGAACTGGACTTCAGCGACCATGAGGACCTGGAGTTTGCCGACCGCGGGGAGTTGTTGCAGATTGCCCAATCCACGGAGCGCCGTATCAGCCAGCTGGAGCAATCGTTTGCCACTGGCAATGCCCTCCGCCAAGGCATTGCCGTAGCCATTGTGGGCAAGACCAACGTAGGCAAGAGCACTTTGCTCAACCGTCTGCTTCACGACGACAAGGCCATCGTGAGCGACATCCATGGCACCACGCGTGACGTGATAGAAGACACCACGCAGATTCACGGCATCACCTTCCGTTTCATCGACACCGCCGGCCTGCGTGCCACCACCGACACCGTAGAGCAGATGGGCATTGAGCGCACGTACAAGAAGCTCGACGAGGCCACCATCGTGCTTTGGCTCACCGACACTCCCCCCACGACAGAGGAGGCGCAAGAGATGGTGAAGCGGTCGGAAGGCAAGAAACTCATCGCCATCGTCAACAAATCCGACCTTTCGGCCACGACTTACGACCCCACGTCTGCCTTCCCCCACAATGAAGGCAAGGAGCCCGTTCCCGTATTGCGGATCAGTGCCAAGCACGACGCCGACCTCTCGCAGCTCGAGGAAGCCCTTTACCAAGCCGCCGCCATCCCCGAGGTGACAGAGAATGACGTGATTGTGACCAATGTGCGCCATTATGATGCCTTGGTGAAGGCACACACAGATATCAACGCCGTGATCTCCGGATTGGAGAGCGGCCTGAGCGGCGACCTCCTGAGCGAGGACCTCCGCTCCGCCATCGAGCATCTCTCGGCAATCGTTGGCGGCACCATCACACCCGACGAGACGCTAGGGAATATCTTCGCTCATTTTTGCGTGGGCAAGTGACCCCTTATAAACAACTCTGAACAACTTGGAGCAATTTGAACTAAGTCCCTCTAAATGAGGGACTTTTTGTATTTTAACACTTCAAGTTGCATATTTGTTAGTTACAGTTTTTCCAGTTATTTTTGCACCATATTTCTACCGCGAGTGTAAAATAGAAA
>Ga0310695_10013536_pt1 | contig 11192 bp, 9 predicted proteins | sample RumenRJG_04DNA_FD_203882 | JGI IMG/M metagenome (GOLD analysis project Ga0310695, IMG submission 203882) | Bovine rumen microbial communities from Lethbridge, Alberta, Canada - RJG_04 (v2) (version 2) | ecosystem: Host-associated > Mammals > Digestive system > Stomach > Rumen | place: Canada... | reverse complement strand
ATGTCCAACGCAACCGGCTATGCTCCCGCAGTTACCAACGGCTCCGGCTATCAGGCAACTGTCAAAGAGCTGGATCAGGTCTATCGCCTCAAAGAGGACGGCGGTATCCTGGATCGTTACGAAGTTGTTGACTACATCAACGGCGTAGCTCCCGGCGTGTATGCGATTGTTACTTCCAAGCTTCCCGAAGTTATCGCAGAGATGAAGTACCTCCAGGTCGGCCCCGGTCCCAACTTCACACTGTTCCGTCCTTATCACCTCACCAGCCTTGAGACTCCCATGTCTGTCGCACGTATCCTCCTTCACGGCGTGCCCAGCATCGTTCCGAAGGCAGGCGGCCCTTACGCTGAGACAACCACCATCGCCAAGAAGGATATGAAGGCAGGCGAGTACCTCGACGGCATCGGCGGCTTCACCTGCTACGGCGGTTTCATGGATTTCCAGGAAGCCAAGTCCAAGAACGCTCTGCCCATCGGCCTGGTCAATGCAAAGACAAAGATGGTCAAGGACGTCAAGAAGGGCGAGCTGATCACTTACGATATGGTCGAGCTGGACGAGTCCTCCTACATTCTGCAGCTCAGAAGGAAACAGGACGAGATGCTTGCAAAGGGCGAGCTGACCTGGTAATCCTGTTCCCGATCGCTTATCTCTTTAAAAGAGCGTGAGTTTCCCCACTGAGATCAATGTAAAGCAAAAACAAAAGAAGGGCACGTGTGTTTTTCTAAAATAAGGTAAAACATACGTGCCTGATTTCAAAAGCACTTCACACTGAAAGTGCCTGTACGACAGATGCTGACAAGGAGGAGAAAATGAGTATTATATCGAGTTTGGCGGAGGGCTTCATCGGTCTGTTCCAGGCTGGCGGAAACACCTTTGCAGGCTGGGTCACCGGTATCATTCCGCTGGTCGTCTGCCTGATGACGGCGGTCAATTCCGTGATCAAACTGGTCGGCACGGAGAGGGTAGAAGCCTTTGCAAAGAAGATCACCAGATTTACAGTACTGCGTTATACGCTGCTGCCCCTGATCGCGGTTTTCTTTCTCGGCAATCCCATGTGCTATTCTTTCGGAAAATTTGTCGATGAAAAATACAAACCCGCCTACTACGACGCGGCAGTCAGCCTGGTGCACCCGATCACAGGACTTTTCCCGCACGCAAATCCCGGCGAGCTCTTCGTCTGGATGGGTATTGCCCAGGGACTTCAGGAGAGAGGCCTCTCCACTGCAGGGCTTGCGATTCGTTATTTCATCGTCGGCCTGATCGTTATTCTGATCCGCGGTATCCTGACCGAGCGCATCTATTTCGCACTGACCGGCAGGAACAAAAAGGCTGAGAACGCATAAGGGAAGGGAGACATCGAGATGTATAATACGATTCAGATTAAAGCCGGTGAAGGCGGCTGGGGCGGCCCCCTTACGATCACACCTACAGAGAAATGCCACACCGTCCTTTGCGTGACCGGAGGCGGTATCCACCCTGTAGCCCAGAAGATCGCTGATCTCACAGGCGGCGTAGCTGTTGACGGATGGAAGACCACCCTTCCTGACGACGAAGTCATGATCGCGGTCGTTGACTGCGGCGGCACTGCCCGCTGCGGAGTTTATCCCAAAAAGAAGATCTTTACTGTCAACCTGATGCCCGTCGGCCAGTCCGGCCCTCTGGCAATGTTCATCAAACCTGAAATCTATGTCTCCGCAGTGCGTGAGAAAGACATTACTGTTGTCGGTGAGGAAGCCGCTGCAGCCGCTGCCGCACCTGCACAGGCGCAGCAGGCTCCCGCAAATGACGGATTCAAGACCAAGGAACAGGCCAAGGAAGAGATCCGCCAGGCAAATGAGGGCAAGAAACAGAGCATCGTCGTTACCATCGGCAAGGGCGTCGGCGAAGTTGTCAGCAAATTCTTCCAGGCAGGACGTGAGTCCATCGACATGGTGATTCGCAACATCCTGCCCTTCATGGCCTTTACAAGTACACTGCTCGGTATCATCAGTGCCAGCGGTCTGGGCGACATTATCGCCAACACGATCTCCCCGCTGTGCGGCACGCTTCCCGGCATGCTCGTGATCTCACTGATCTGCTCGCTGCCCTTCCTGTCTCCGATCCTCGGCCCGGGCGCGGTTATCGCGCAGGTCGTCGGAACACTCCTGGGCGCTCAGTTTGCCGCCGGAGCCATTCCTGCACAGTACGCGCTTCCCGCTCTGTTCGCCATTGACGGACAGGTCGGCGCAGACTTTGTCCCCGTCGGACTCAGCCTCGGTGAGGCGGAGCCGGAGACAATCGAACTCGGTGTCCCCGCAGTCCTGTTCTCCAGGATCGTGACAGGTCCCGTCGCCGTGATCATCGCCTTCGTATTCAGTATCGGACTGTTCTGATCGTGAAACAGGACGAAAGCAAAACAGGACGAAAGCAGTAAAGCTGAACAGGACGAAAGCGAAGCAGGACGAAAGCAGCAAAGCTGAACAGAACGAAAGAAGTAAAGTGGAGAAGGACGAAAGCTGTTAAACAGGAAAGGAGTGGACAGTATGAAATACAAGTCAGTTATTACCGGGATCGGACCGGAAGCTCTTGAGTTTTTAAGCCCTGAACTGGATCTTAATTTTGTGATCATCTTCAATGAGGATGCGCCGCCGGAACTGGCAGAGCTCGCAATTCTGCATACAAACGCAGCACTGGAAGGAATGCCTGCTGTGGGCGACACCTTCAAACTCGGCAAAAAAACTTATAAAATCACTGCGGTGGGCAGCGAAGCTCCGCATACCCTTGCGACGCTCGGACACTGCACCCTGGCATTCAGCCCGGATGAAACAGCTTATCGGCCCGGCTGCATCATGCTGGACGGCGAACCCATCACCCGCGACGATCTTGCCGCAGGCGAGACAATTGAGATCTATTGATTCAAGATCTTCTGAAAAAAGCGAGTCTTGACCATTCTTGGATCATATTGTAATGCTGATTCCTTATTTCTCCCCCCGCTGAGAGATAAGGAATCAGACTACTACCGCTGATTCCCGCGGAAAGAAGCGCAGGCAGGAAATACAAGAAAGAAAGGCAAAGGAGGATTTCAGTATGAGCGGAATATTTGCCGAAGGGAGGCTTTCCGGTTTATCTATTGCAATCCTTGTGCTGTTTTGTCTGATAGCCATACAGTCCGTTGGCGGATATCTGCAGATCAAAGATTACCAGAAGGCCATCCGCCGCATGCGTAAACTCGGCAATGTCGGCGTCGGTCAGCGCAGAGGAAGATTTCTGAACGGACATGTCGTGATCATAGCCTGCGACCAGGCAGGAGTGATCACAGGCGCGGAGATTATGGACGGGATCGGCGTATGGGCACGGTTCCATAAGACAGATTCTTTCCTGGACCAGCCGCTTGTCGGCAGCACGGTATCCTCCTTCATCGAAAAGACAGAAGACCTCACCAAAGCACAATTCAACCGCTGGCGCGGATATGTGCGGGCCCTGGAGGCACTGGACGCAAGGCTTTCGGGAAAGGAACTGACGCGGGAGCAGGAGCGGTATATGGAAAAAAAACGGAAGGGATGAATTACGATCCCTTGGTCTGATGCTTCAGCATACAATTTGCTGATTGACGGACAGAGATCAAACAGAGTCTGATCGATTGCATACATCGATATACTCCTGAAAACAGGAGCTCCCAGGGCAGAGACATCGACAGCGCACGACGCTGCTGATGCCTCTGCCCTTTTTTGCTTTTCCCTTGTAAACAGGAGGCTGGAGCTTCTGCGCTTTTTTGGAAAACATGGATACAGGCTTGAGTTATATGTATAATCTATAGAAAATTAAACAAAAACTATCATTATTGTTAAAGTAATATCTATGGTTGATTTTAGATTTTTGTACATGTATAATTGATTTCATAGATATATCAGATAAAAATCCTGCCATTCATAATTTTTAAACATGGAAATCTTTTGTTGCAGCTATTATTTCGGGGGATAGGTAAATGGCTGCAGATGGCTGCAGGGAATCGGGCATATTTTCAGGCCGCGCCCCGTCAAAGGCAGGACCGCAGCATGTTTTACGCAGATGCTTAAGGAGGTAAAAATGAAACAGTATTTTGATCTTAAAGGAAGAGTCGCGATTGTCACCGGATGCTCCGGCGGACTTGGTGTGCAGATGGCGAAAGCGCTGGCAAATCAGGGAGCGATCATTGTTCCGATTGCCCGCAGGCAGCAGAAAATTGAAGAAGTCGCCGCCGAAATCCATGAGGAGTTCGGTGTTGAGACGTTCCCTGTCCGCTGCGACATCACAGACACACAGATGGTCGAAGAAATGATCGACAAGGTCCTGGAAAAATACGGAAGGATCGATATCCTGATCAACAACGCAGGCACAGGCGCAGTTGCTCCCGCAGAGGATATCACCGACGATCAGTTCTCCGGCGAAATGAATGTCGACCTGTTCGGAACCTTCAAAGTGGCACGTGCCGCAGCCAAGAAGGCCATGATCCCTGCCGGATATGGCAGAATCATCAACATCGCTTCCATGTACGGCCTTGTCGGCAGCAAAGTCGCCGGCTCTGCACCCTACCATGCAGCCAAGGGCGGCGTTGTCAATCTGACCCGTGCACTTGCGGCAGAGTGGGGAAAATACGGCATCACCGTCAACGCGATCTGCCCCGGCTACTTCTATACCCCTCTTACAAAAGAGACACTCGACTCTGACTTCTTCCAGCAGAACGCAAAGACCATGATCCCTGAGGAACGCTACGGCAATGAGGGAGAACTGGATACCGCGGCAATTTTCCTCGCTTCTCCGGCTTCCGGCTATGTCACAGGCGTCAACCTCCCCGTGGATGGAGGCTATACCTGCATGTAAAGAAATACCCGGCCTGAGAAGAGATAAACAGGGTGAGAAAATATTCAGAACTTTTTGCAGACAGATCAGAAAAACCAGCGGCTGGAATTGCTCCGGCTGCTGGTTTTTCTGATGTATAATTGTGCTTCCGTGCAGGAACTCTGAAGATATTGTATACTAATGGATGAGTCACGAGGGACGGTTCTGCCTGACTCATTTTGTGAGGGGACGGTTCCGGGACACAGGGACATCTTTGTCTGTCCCATCCCTTGAAGAGGGGGCGAAAGGCTGTTTCGAGACGTGATTGGCTCATTCTGTGCTGATAGTCAGACAGCTGTCAAATAATAACAACCAGTAAAAACGGGAGAAAAAATGGATAATAAAAAAATCGACACGGTAGTGTTTGACATCGGCGGTGTCCTGGTGGAACTGGGGCGTTTCCGCTTTCTGGAAAAGAAGGGCTTTACGGGAGAGAAGGCGAACCGGGTGATGTACGCTACCATGCGCTCAAAGGACTGGGTGCAGATGGATCTGAATAATATTCCTGTGGAGGAAATCCTTGAGCGCTTTATCAGAAATGACCCGGAAATGGAAGAGGAGATCCGGCACATGTTCGGTGATCTGCACGGCATTGTGGAGCCCCGCGAATCCAGCCTGCCCTGGCTCCAGCGCGTCAAAGAGAGCGGCAGGAGGATTCTGTATCTCTCCAATTATTCCCACAAGATCATGAGGGAGTGCGCGGACGCCTTATATTTTCTTCCCGAAATGGAGGGCGGACTTTTTTCCTGTGATGTCCACATGGTCAAGCCGGATCCCGACTTCTTCCGGCTTTTGATCGAGAAGTATCAGCTGGACCCTGCGCGATGTGTGTTTATTGACGATATCGAGACAAACCTGGAGGGGGCCCGGGCAGTGGGCATGCACACGATCCTTTTTGAGAATCCTGAGCAGGCGGAGGCTGAACTGGACAGGATGCTGGGCATCGAAGGCTGAAAAGGAGGAGACATGGACGGTTCTCTGTCTCCTCCCTGTCTTCTTAAGAAAGGCTCTTTCGCGTTCCTCTTATGCAGAGAAACAGGAAAGAGCCTTTTTATATATTCATATATGTTTGCGGCTGTGAGACTATGGCCAAAAGCTTGTCACTTCGGCAGAGTGATCTTGCCGGTCAGGGCAGTCCAGGCGGCAGTCTTGGGGGAAGTCAGATAAATCTGAACCTTGGAGGTTCCCATGCGGCCCGGGAGAACTTTCGTCTTCAATCATCAGTCCAGAAAGCGCACGCGCTCGAGGAATTCCCGGCTCCGGGTCTTTTCGCGGATGGTGTGAATGCCCGAGGAAATGACCCAGACGGCGATTCCCCTGCGGGCACAGAGGACCAGCAGATCGATGATCATTTCGTGGTAGATGGATTCCTGCCCCAGGAATGGAAAAAGGCAGATGAGCACTTTCGGGTTCATGAGGTACCACTTGAAATAGGAGAGGCGGAGCCTTTCCGGCATGGACCAGGTGCTGATCGGTTTCAGCAGGGCATCTTTGTCAAACCATTCCGAGGATTCGTCGAGGATGCTGTCCATCAGGTGTTTGTGCAGAAAGTGCTTGCCGGCCTTGGGGATCAGGCTGGTGCTGAGGTTTTCGAGGGCGGACAGGTTGTCAAAAAGGACGCCGCCTGTGCGGTCCGGCATGGCAATCTGTACGGCAATCCTGCTGCCGACCATCCTGCGCAGGTCCCGGCAGGAAACCGGCAGACCGTCCAGCAGGAAGATCCCGGAGTCCCAGTTTTTATTCCCCAGAAAACAGTCGCGGATGCAGGCGCCTGTGCGGTAGTTTTCATCCTGTAAAAGACCGATTTCTCCGCTGTCAAGTGAAAAATCGATCGGCGGCAGTCCATTGAAGGTCAGATTTGATAAGGTCAAAACGGATGTCTTGTCCATGGGGGCAGCAATTCGGAATGATTCCGTTGAAGTGTCTGCATCAGCAAACTGTACATGCCTTCTGTCAAAATAGAGATCAGACTTGCTGTCAGAATAGAAATTGAACTTGCCGCCGGGATTCTCAGGGTGTGTAAAAAAAGGAGATTGAAGCGCCCACTGTGTGCGGGAAAGCCTGCCGGGCTTCCATCCCAGAATATCGTATAGTCTGGAGCCGTATTCTTCCGGGTACAGGCGGTAGCTGAGGCGCCGGTTTTTAAAAATATCGATGCGGTCCGCATACTGGAACAGAAAAGCTTCATCCAGTTCCATGAGGAAGACGGCAGTTCCGTGCTCCATGAGGAGGCGGATGCAGTCCATAAAGGGCCTGAGATCCTGCTGCCGAAGGATTTCCGTGATTCTGTCGAGTACGATGACCTGGGCGTGGGAGAGCCATGCCTTGAAGGCCGAAAGGCGGTAATAGTCAGGCATGGTCAGCGTTGTCAGAGGGGTATCCCAGTCAAAGAGAATGCCCATCTGCTGTCTGACTTCGTCTGCCTCTTTTGTAAAAAGTCTCTCTGCCTCTGCGTGCAGGCGGACCCGGCGCGCATTTTTGTCGAAAGCGCATACATAGTCGCGGGCGGTGAGCTCCTTTGCCTGAAAACGATTGCGGTCGATCACCATCGTGTTTTCCCGGATCCAGCGCATGATCTCAGAGTATCCTGTCCGCTCGCCGCACAGGAAAACTCTGCCGGATTCAATGCGGGTCTTCCCGGAAAAAATTTCCCGGAAGGCAGTTCCGGAAGTCCTGTGGTTGTCTACATAGATTCCGATCCCTTCCCCCTTGGACAGCATGATGTCAAAATGGTATTCCCTGCCCGCATTGACGAATATTCCGTTTTCGATTCGAATCAGTTCTTCAATCATGGGAATCCTTTTTTCACTCTTTCCGACCATGCCGCTCGTAAGAGCGGTATCCTGAAGCGTTTTCGCGTAGGCGAAAACGGTGAAGAATCAGCGGAGCTTTGGGCCGTCTCGCGGCACAAAGCTCTGGAGTGAAAAATCTTGTATCGACAAGATTTTTCACTCTTCGTAACGAAGGGGGAGTGTCAGGCAGCATTCGGTGCCGATCCCGGGGACGCTGTAGACGCGCAGACCGTAGTCGTCGCCGAACATGAGGCGGACACGTGTGTTGACATTGGCCAGGGCGATGCCTCCCCTCTTTTTGCGCGGCAGGGCGGACATGTTGACTGTCTCCGGAGTTTCTCCGCCGGTCTGCGACAGTCTGCGGTTCAGCGCTTCCACATCCTCTTCGGTCATGCCCACACCGTCATCCCGCACTCTCAGAAAGAGGGTCTTCTCGCTGTTTTCAATGATGATCCTCACAGTGCCGTCTTCGATTTTGCCCTCCAGTCCGTGGACGATGGCGTTCTCGACCAGGGGCTGGAGAATGAGCTTGGGCATGCGTGCCTCCAGGAGCTCCTCGTTCTCCATCTCGACCTCCAGGGAGAGCTTGTCTCCGAACCGGCATTTCTGGACGGTAAAATAGTTTTCTACGTTGTCGAGTTCGTCGGAAAAGGTCACGGACTGCTGCACGTTGGAAATGGTGTAGCGGTAGAAGGTGGCCAGCGCCTCGGTGGTCTCCGCAATCTCTTCGCAGCCGGCCATCAGGGCATCGGCACGGATGGCTTCCAGGCTGTTATAGAGGAAATGGGGGTTGATCTGGTTCTGCAGAGCCAGATATTCTGCCTGCTTCTGCTGGAGCTTCTGCTGCTCCTCACCGTAGAGCTGCTGATTGATATCCTTCAAAAAAACGTCCAGGGCAGGAGAATCTTCCCAGTTCTCTGAAAGGAGACGCCGCATGTCTCTTTCCCGGCTGTAGCGCCGCAGTGCCCGATAGAGTTTCCATTGTGAAATCAGCCACATGAGTTTTTCTCCATTCCAAGGTGTTGTTGTTCCATGGCGCTGTACCGCATACATGAATCACAGACATGAATCACAGGCATACATCAAAGGCATACATTAAAGGTATGCATCACAGGCATCAGCAAAACCGAAAACAGTTTCAAATAAAGAATTGCTTTTTTAAATGACTGTCCTTGAATGACTATCTTGCAGCGCCTGCCTGAAAATGCCGGATGATTTATCTGTAAAGCTTGCGGTAATCTGACGGACTGATGCCGGTGATCTTTTTGAAAAGTCTGGAAAAATATTTCAGGTCTTTGTAGCCGACCATTTCGCAGACGTCCATCACGGAGCAGTCGTCGTTCATCAGAAGGCTCTTGGCGCGTTCGATCCTGACATGGGCCAGGTAGTCGGCAAAGCCCTGCCCGGTTTCTTTTTTGAAAAGGCTGGAAAAGTAGGTGGCATTGAAGCCGACCATCTCGCTGACGTCCTCCAGACGCAGAGGTTCCTCAAAGTGCTCCTGGATATATTTTTTGGCCAGTGTGATTGGCCGGCTCTCCTGCTCGGCCTTTTCCTCCTGCATCTGTCCGATGACTCCTGTAATTTCCTGCAGCAGCAGGTCGTGGATTTCCTGCAGGCTCCGACAGTACCAGAAGCGCTTGACCAGGTCCTCTTCAAAGGACGGGGCATTGCTTTTCTGCTGTGCCAGGCCGAAGCTGCAGGCACGGACCACTTCCTGGAACCATTCTGCGGCCATAATTCCGTTAAGAGGACGCAGCCGCAGCAGTTCGGAGAAACTGTTTGCCAGGGTCGCCTCAAAGTAGGACCTGTCGAGGTATTCCGCCGATTCCTGAAATTTCTTGCGGATACCGGGCTGCATGCGGTAGTGGCTGTCAAAAGAGATGTCCTCCGATTCCGCGTCGCGGACGGAGGCTCTTCCGCAGACTCTGTCCGCACAAAGCCAGACTGCCTCCCGGAGAGAGGCGGAGAGTTCGCTCGTCGTCGGTTTGCGCTTTCCAATGGAAATACTCACACGGATCCCCCAGAAAAGATCCCGCTGCTGTTCGATTTCCTTGCGGATTTTGGTGGAGCACTGGCGGACGTCAACAGCATCAAAGGAAGGAGTGCTGATGATGGCGGCGATTCCTTCCGGAATCAGGCCGGCTGCCGATGCCTCGGAGATTTTTTCGATATTTTTGCGCACAATATCCAGCGAATGCTGCATCAGGATCCTTCTGCTCCCCGGACCGCTCTCTGTGTCGGGTATATCGGGGTGGATCACTATGGCATAGAACACATTTCCGGCGGGCGTCTCCCTGCCCTCTGTTTCCGGCAGGAGATTGACGCCATAGCTGTCATGGATCTCATCAACATTGCTGAAGGGGAGCTTGCGCAGCGCTGTGTCCCTCAAGTCCATCAGAAGCTGTTCCTGGTGATTTGCCGTGTTTTTCCGGCGGCTGGATTGATTTCCTTCTTCCCCGAGCCTGTCCCGGATGCGCAGGAGAATGGAATAGAGCTCATCCTTTTTCAGGGGCTTGAGAAGATAATCTTCCACACCGTATTTAATGGCTTTCTGGGCATATTCAAATTCCCGGTAACCGCTGATGATGATGCAGTGCAGGGTTGGCTGCAATTCCCGCGCCTGGCGGATCAGGTCGATTCCGCTGCAGCCGGGCATACGGATATCGGTGACCAGAAGATGGGGCTGTGTCTCTTCGATCAGCCGCAGGGCACTGAGGCCGTCGTGGGCGATACCCGTGATCTCATAGCCCATCTGCTCCCAGTCGATCAGCCTTTGAAGAAGGAAGATGACTTTTTTTTCATCGTCGGCGAGGATGACTTTCAACATGATGCTCAGCTCCTGAAAAAACTTATGATTTGAATTAAATTCATGGTCTGAAAATACTTTTGATCTGAAAAAACCTGTGTCTGAAAAAAACTTATTCCTGGCACAAACTTATGTCTGAATTAATCTTTTTCTTTAAGAAAAAATGCTGCCACGGCACCGGGTGCTGTGACAGCATGCATTATACGTTACTGTTCACGCCCTCTTGAGGGCGGAACCAAAGCCACGCAAAGACACCTCGAGGCTCGTGCCAGTCTGAACAGCAATATATTATACACCAACAGGCTGCCTTTGCGATAACAATCCTGACATCTGGTCAGGCCGGCTCTGGTCAGGCCAGGCATCCGTCAATCACTTTCGAGATGCTGTGGATCTGGCCGGGACGCAGTATTATTCGTAATCCGCGACGTTTTCCTTGTCGATCCAGATGTTGGTGGTGATGATGGTGTTGCTCTCGAGGGTCTCGCCGTCGATCAGCTTACAGGCTGCTTCGATGCCGTTGGCTGCCATTGCGCCGCCGTCCTGGGAAACAGTACCGGTGATCCTGCCGTCCTTGATGGCCTCAAAACCGTCGGGTGTGCCGTCAACGCCGGTAATGATGATGCCGCTGTCTGCGCCTGCTGCGTTGCCTGCGCCGACTGCCATGCCGTCGTTCTCGCAGATGATGGCGTCAAGGTCATAAGCGGAGAGCCAGCTCTCGACTGTGCCCTGTGCGGAAG
>Ga0310695_10013534_pt1 | contig 11192 bp, 13 predicted proteins | sample RumenRJG_04DNA_FD_203882 | JGI IMG/M metagenome (GOLD analysis project Ga0310695, IMG submission 203882) | Bovine rumen microbial communities from Lethbridge, Alberta, Canada - RJG_04 (v2) (version 2) | ecosystem: Host-associated > Mammals > Digestive system > Stomach > Rumen | place: Canada... | reverse complement strand
TGGGTGGCGTTGGCAATTTCATCAATCTCTTCCGTGGAAGGGGAGACGATATCGATCCAGCAGCCTTTTTCCATATCTTCGATGTCGAATTCATCAACGCCGGTGTTGGAGCTTTTTAATACTTTGTACATGGCCGGTTCCTCCTTTCCTGCGTGATTTCATGATTCGCCATTACACATTTTATTCTCCGCTCTCTTCCCACGGGACGCTTTCGCTCCGGAAGGCGCAGGAGGTTTAATAGCAAATCATAAAAACACTTTCCCTTATAACTAATTTATTATATACGATAACAAAAAAAATTACTACCCCCTATTGCGTTTATGCTATAATAATTTGAAAACAGCGGTAGTAAAAGCATGTTAAAGGAAACGACCCGGATTTTGCTGCTCGCCTGAATGCATCCTGTAAGTATCTGGCAGCGGTATTCAGCAGCGTAGCAGTGGGTGATTGCGGGAGGAAGGAACCCATGAATATTTTTGATATCGTTGGACCGGTCATGATCGGTCCCAGCAGTTCGCATACGGCGGGCGCCTGCAGGCTGGGGCTGTTGGCAGCCGGCATTTTGGGAGAGCGGCCGCGGCAAGCCGAAATCTTACTGCACGGTTCGTTTGCCCGCACCTATAAGGGACACGGAACGGACCGGGCTCTCGTGGCCGGCCTGATGGGCTGGCCACCGGATGATGTGCGTATTCCCAACGCATTGAAGCTGGCTGCGGAAGCGGGTGTGAAATTTACGTTTCATCCGGTGGATCTGGGCAGTATGGCGCATCCGAACTCCGTGCTGTTTCGCCTGACCGGAAAAAACGGGAATGCCTGTGAAGTCATCGGGGCGTCCGTGGGAGGCGGCCAGATCATGGTCACCAAAGTGGACGGTTTCCCGGTAGAACTGACCGGGGTGCTGCCGGCGCTGTTTGTGCCTCACCGGGATGAACCCGGCGTGATTGCGTTGGTGAGCACCATCCTGGCGCAAAAACAGATTAACATTGCCTCCATGCGGGTTTTCCGCGAAGGCAAAGGAGAAACGGCGGCCATGGTCATCGAGTGCGACCAGGCGGTCCCTCCGGCAGTGATTCGGCATCTGGAAGAACTGGGGCCGGTAAAACTGGTACGGTTCGTGGATAAGGTTTCGTAAAAAGAAAGGCAACGGTGTGTTTCACTCCGTTGCAGGCAGAAAAAATATGTAACAGGATTTACGGAAAGGGTTTCTATGAAGCAGGATAAATTGTCATGGGCCCGGCTGGTCAGCCAGTCGGAAGCAAAGCAGCTTCCGTTGCTGGACTATTTGCTGGAGAGAAGCGCGGCCCAGTTGGAAACCGATCAGGCTGCCATTCTGGCAAAGATGGATGCCATGCTGCAGGTCATGGAGGAAGCGGTCGCTTTCGGTATGACAGGCGTTACGTCCAACAGCGGGCTGACCGGCGGCTCCGCGAAAAAACTGAAAGAATACATGGAAACGATACAGGCGGGCGGGAACAGCCGGCCGGCTTTGTTAGGCCCGGTGGCCGGCTCGGCCGTGACGTATGCCCTGGCCGCGGCGGAAGCCAATGCAGCCATGGGGCGCATCGTGGCGGCGCCTACGGCAGGAGCCAGCGGCATACTGCCGGGTGTGCTGATGTCCCTGAAAGAACATTGCGGCGTACCCCGGACAAAACTGGTAGAAGGACTGGTTATTGCCGGTGTGATCGGCGAAGTAATCGCCAGCCGGGCTTCCATTGCCGGCGCTACCGGGGGCTGCCAGGCGGAATGCGGCAGCGGCGCAGCGATGGCTGCTGGCGCGGTCGTCTATATTTTTGGCGGCAACGGGAAACAGATTGGCGATGCGGTTTCCATTGTTTTCAAAAATATGCTGGGACTGGTCTGCGACCCGGTTGCCGGACTGGTGGAAGTCCCCTGTATCAAACGCAATGCCGGCAGCGTAGTGCAGTGCCTTTTGGCTGCGGAACTGGCGCTGGCCGGTGTGGGCAGTTTCATTCCGGCGGATGAAGCGATCGATGCCATGGACAAAGTGGGAAGAGCGCTTCCGTACGGGCTGCGGGAAACCGCGGAAGGCGGACTGGCCATGACGCCGACGGCAAAAGCCTGGACGGAAGAATATTTTAAAAAGATTCATAGTTGACAGTTTGAAAAGCCTGTGTTATAATAATTTCCGTCATTAAGCGGCGCTTACATGGTGGGTATGGTGAAGCGGTTAACACGGCGGATTGTGGCTCCGTTACGCGCAGGTTCAAATCCTGTTACCCACCCCAATTTTTCATTTTGGGGTGTAGCCAAGTCGGTAAGGCACAGGACTTTGACTCCTGTATGCGTAGGTTCGAGCCCTGCCACCCCAGCCAAATTTTAATGGTCCATTAGCTCAGTTGGCAGAGCACCTGACTTTTAATCAGGGTGTCCCGCGTTCGAGTCGCGGATGGATCACCAAAAAACAGCTCCCGTTCGAAAGAACGGGAGTTTTTTTGTTTCAATCTTCTTACTCAACCGGGTGTGACTCGCTTTTGATTTCCATACGGAAGTCCTCCCCGGATAAGAAATTATCAATTAATGGATCGACGACTGAAATAACGTGGTTCAGATTCTTTTCGCTGAGACTGTCCAGCTTTTTGATTAAATCTTCCAGTTGCGTCTTGCCCTGATGTTTTCATATAACTCCAACATTGGTAAAACCCCTTCGTGTTCCACCTGTGTGGAGATCAATAAGACCGTGCTGGTACGGGAGCTGCAGAACATCGGTTTCCATTTTGACGCTGTGAAAAAGCAGTGGGCGGAACAGGGGTATCTGCTGAAAAATGCAAGCGGCAGATATGCGAACTGTACAAAAGTTGACGGCGAAAAAGGCTACTATGTCTGCCTGAAATACGATCCGGCTGCCTGAAGCATGACCGGAATGTAAGATTGTAAGACAAATGTAAGACTTGGGAAACTGATAACCACGCGGTTTTGTTCCCAGAGTCTTACAGTCTTACATTTTTACAGAAAGAAGATAAATAATCCTTTGCTTACATGTGCGTCCGTTATATGAATTAGATTTCAATTTCACCACCTCTGTCTGCCGGAAATAATGTAAGACTGTAAGACTTTTTTGTGAAACCGGCGCTGGCACTGGGATTGCAGCGTCTTACATAATTAAAAAAAGGAGAAGCGCAAGTGATTTTTTATATGGAAAATGTAGATATTATCTTGATTTGCAAAAATGTCCACCAAGCGGAATGTGTGGCGTGGCTATTCAAATTGTATCAGGAACTGACAGAAAGCAATGTCAATATCTGTCGTTTCTGAGCGCGATAATAAAATCCTGATATTTTACTACCAGGATGTAATAGCAAATGTCGGTTAAAATGTAATCAAATGATTGCAAATAATTATATTTTGTATTATAATATAAATAGTAAGGAGGTGCAATCATGGCCAGCACATTAGTACAATTCAGGGTAGATGACAAAGAAAAAATGCAGGCGGTGCAGGTTTGTGAAAAATTAGGTTTAAATCTCCAGTCTTATCTTAAAATTTGTGTGGCCCGGCTTGTCCAGGAACAGGGAATTCCTTTCAGCATGAAAATAGAATACAAAGAAGAAAGCCGGGGAATACGCGCCATGAAACGTGCCAGTCGAATTGCTGAAGAGTATGGCATTTCAGATATGACACTGGAAGAGATTAATTCAGAAATTGCAGAAGCGAGAAAGAAGGGTCTCCAGTGAAATATTATGCCGTTATCGATACTAACGTTCTGGTATCGGCAATGTTAAAGTGGAACTCAGTCCCCGGGCACATCATTGAGCTTGTATTTGATGGTCTGATTGTTCCGGTCTTTAGTCGCGAGATTATTGAAGAATATAAAGAAGTTCTTTCCCGTTCCAAGTTTCACCTTTCGAATGATATTGTTGAAGACATCATAGGTAGCCTGACTGATTCAGGTATTTTTGTTGATGGGGAAACACAGAATATGGAGTTTATTGACGAAAAAGATCGTATGTTTTTTGAAGTGGTGATGGAAGAACGCAAAGAAGAAGATGCGTATCTGGTAACAGGAAACATCAGACATTTCCCGGTAGAGCCTTTTATTGTGACACCGAGGCAGATGCTTGACATTATAGTGAAAAGTATTGATGAATAGGATTTGAACGGCCTTAAAAACGGCCATTTAAATGCAATGTTGATAGAAATTCCAGTTTTGCTTACTAAGGCTTTGAATATGATATAATTAAAATATTCTGCAAGTGATGTTATGACGTTTTCAAATGCGTATTAGATAACCCCAACAGGGAAAGCATAGAAAGGGGAAAGAATTATGGCGATGAAATACTGTCCAAATTGCGGAAATCAAATTGAAAACAATACAAAGTTTTGTCCGAACTGCGGTACACAGTTTGAAGAAGTTACAACTATGGTTCCTCCCAATAATCATTACAATAATGCGGGAACTCAATTTGCTGCTGGTGGCGCTTCGTACGGAAAACCACCGATTGATGGGAGCGTTAAGAAAAGAGGTATTGTATCCTCCCTTATTTTTTCATTGATTACTTGTGGTCTGTATGTAATATACTGGATTATCAAAGTAACGAATGAAATGAATACTTTACTTAACAGGAAAAATGCCACAGGCGGTTTAATGACGATAATTTTCACAATTTTAACCTGCGGTCTTTACGGCTTTTATTGGGCATATAAACTTGGTGATAACGTTGATCTTCTCAAAGGAAATCGCAGTGGTAACACGGGAATCTTATTTTTAGTCGTGTACATTTTCGGCTTTGGCATTATTAATGTTGCGTTGGCACAGGATGCGATTAATGATAAACTTGACGGAATCTATTGAGAATCGTTGGGGAAAAAATAATACAATTCGGTCATTCCTGCCTTTTTCTCTGCGAAATGGATTAAAAAACAGTGATTTGGTAAAAAGGGCAGGAATCATTGTGTTATTGGGCCTGGCCTATGGATGTTTTGCCGACATAACCGGTATTTCTGTTCCGTGCCCTGTTAGATATTTGACCGGAGTTCTTTGCCCGGGGTGTGGTATCACTACATTATTTCTAAGCGTTGCACACGGTGATTTACATAGTGCGAAACAGGCTAATGCTTTTATATTCTATACGTTGCCTCTGCTTATCGTTTTTTGTTATTATGGCGTGATTGTATCACACAGCAGAGTCTCTTTTTTAGTCAACAGATTTTTGATGCCGTTGTATTTGGTTGCTTTGCTTGCGTTTGGCATTTATCGAAATATCTAATCCTGGTATTTTTTGGTGGGAAAATTTAGAAATAAAATATTACAGTGCCAATATCTGGCGCTGCTGTTTGCTATATTATAATTGTAGTAAGATGGCAACGCCATTACTTATTGAAAAGAAAGTGCCTGCAATTATTTTTGCAGGATAATAGCAGTTGCTGTAAAATAATATTAAAAAGATAGTTAACTGTTGAAACAAATCGTGATCGTTATTAGGTATACAATACAGCGAAATTGGAGTATAGTATAACTTTTGATGCCAAAGGGCGTGTTGCGGTAAGGTTTCCTAACCCGCAAGATATCTAGAGAAAAAGGTATATCAGAAAAAGGAAAAATCTATGGCTGAAAAAACAGGGTTTGTAAACATTGCGGCGCGCCAGTGCTGTCCGAGGTATGCCAGTATTGCGGCTGCCGCGTCGATGATGCAGACACGGCAGGTCTTCCAGCTGAGTACGAAACGATCGACTGCAGTAATGCAAGCCTGACTTTCTGGAACACGATATTTGCGGGCATCTTTTCCGTAATGTTCGGCATTGTCGGATGCATGCCGCTCTGGGTTGACAATCTACCCACGGGCAGCGAAGGTATGCCGCGTATCTTTTTCGTTCCCTTTGCGCTGGTGGGCGCCGGCGCAACCATTATTGTGATATATTCCCTTTACAAATATGTGCTTGTGTCCCTGAAAGGCAAGGAAATCACCGGCACCGTTTACGGATACATGGATGATGTCGTAAGCTATAACCGTCGGCCGGGACAGGTATGCAAGATTCTGGTCGATACTTTGAAAGGAAAACGGTTCATTTATTATTCGCTTCAGGGCACGAACAGGCCGTATCCTGTCAATGAGAAAGTCACGTTAAGAGTTTACAAAAACTATTTCATGATTGTCAGGAAGCCGAAGACGGAAGAGGATTTGTTTTGACGGCGAGATTTACAAGTGTACGATATGGCGGAAATGGAGTATCGTATAACTAAAAAGTAGAATTGTATATGAATAAGAAAACTGTTGAAGTAGAGCCAAAAGGATAGTATAATTAGTTAGCATAAATAAGAAACCGTCAATTTTTTGTTGGGGGGCATCTATATGAATATCAAAAAATCAGTAATGGCTGTTGTAACCGTGCTGGCAATTATGGCGACAGGTACTTGCTTTGCAGTCTCGAAAGAGGATTTTGTTATTGGAAATATCCGCTTGGGGCAACCCCTTACGGAAGTAATTGCAAAGTACGGACAGCCGGTGCAACAGGAGCAGTCGAACGAGTATTCCAGATATTATTTTGTTAAAGAAGGAAATGCGAAATGGTTTCTGGTAGATACGGCGCCGACTGATGACAAGTCGGTATTATGCGTAGCCCTTAACGGCGACATAAAGATGGCAACAAAAGCTGGCATCAAAGTCGGTTCTACCGGCGCAGCAGTGAAAAATGCGTATGGAGAACCCGATTCATGTCTGGATGTAAACAATAACCGTATAGCTGCGGATGATAAAAACTATCAGGGCCCTTGTATCGTTAGTTATGAAGCGGATGGATTGAGTTTACAATTTGTGTTGAGCGAGGGAAAAGACGCAAAAGAACGTAAGGTAATGAGCATCGCAATGAGAGTAAAAAGCTGACGACACATTAAAAAATGTTTTGCGGGCGTGGCGGAATTGGCAGACGCACCAGACTTAGGATCTGGCGGTTTATCCATGCAGGTTCAAGTCCTGTCGCCCGCACCAAATTATGAGAACTATATAGCCGGAACCGCAAGGAACCGGCTTTTTTACAAGACTGTGCTGCTGTTTTTTATAGCGCGCCGTTTTAACAGGAAGGGTGGACCATGCAGATTCACGGAATACCGGTCAATCTAAAATTGAATAGTACGGTTCTGATGATCGCGTCTTTTGTGATAAGTGTTGTCGCTGGTCTGATCTTTGGCTTTGCGGGCGTCGGGCGCGGTGTGTACGTGACGATGTATACGGTAGGCGTGGCGTATCTGAAGCTGTTGTTCCTGCTGGCACTTCCTCTCGTCTTTCTGAATCTTGTTTCCGGTGTGATGCAGCGGGTGCAGCTGCAGTCTGACCGTTCGTATCCTGCCAGGTTGTGTTTTTTCCACAGCATCGCGGTGGTTGGCGCTGCAATTCTTGGCCTGGCAGCGGGCGGGATTACCGGGTCTTCCATGATTCCGGCCACCTTTGCCGGGTTTGCCGATTTCGGTCTGCGCTGGCTCCGGCCTCTTGTTCCATGGCTGCTGTTGCTGTCGGTGCTGATTGGTGCTGCCGCAGCGAAAATCGGCCCGGAAGGGGAAGAGGCCCGCAGGATGATTAGCTCTCTGGCGGATGTGACTGCTTTTGCCGGAACGTTATGGCTGCGGATTTTGCCCGTGGGTCTGTTTTTCCTGCTTTGCCCCATGATTGGGGTCCGGGGTCTGGCTGTTCTGTGGCCCGGAGTGAAACTGGTTTTGGTGACGGCTTTTTGCTGTGTGGCCTACGGCGTTTTGGTTTACGGATACCAGCTGCGTCATTGCGGCAGAGACTGTCCGGCGCATTTTCTGCGTAACTTTAAATCGGTTCTGCTGCAGGCTTTTGCCGTCTGCTCTTCCGGTTCCGGGGAAGGAGATGCCCTGCGCAGTCTGTGGCGAATGGGAATTGCGGAAGAAACAGGCCGGACTGCCTGGCGTTGCGGAAAACTGCTGGGCAAAACGGGTACGGTGCTGTATCTGGGAATTGCCTGTATGCTGGCAGTGCGTTATGTGGGTATGCCGGTTTCCGTTCTTTCGGGCGTCGGCTTCTTTGTCTGGGTTATGTTGTTCTCAATGGCAGGGATGAAGTACCGGGGCAGCGGACTGTACTGTGTACTGGTTCTGCTTTTTATGCTGGGGCTGCCGATGCGGGCAGCGGTGCCGCTGCTGGTGTTCGAGTGGGTGCTGGACGGGTGTCGTTCGGCGCTGAATTCGGCTGCCGCAGGGACGGGGGCATACCTGGCGGACAAGCTGGGCTGGATGCTGCCGTTGCGTAAATGATACAATACATAAGGGAACGCTTTAACAGCTGTGGAATTTCTGCAGCTGTTTGTTATAGTAAAATAGAAAAGCAATATAAAAGAGTTTTATTTATCATACGAGGAGTTATTTAGATGAAAACAAAATCCGTTTTTATGTCTGTTGCACTGAGCGTGGTCTGTCTGGCTGCTTCCAATGCGGAAGCGTGTACCACGACCATTGTGACAAAGGGCGCCTCTGCGGACGGAAGCGCGTATGTCACCCATTCCAACGATTCATTCTCCAGTGACCCGAGCATTGTGTATGTGTCGGCGAAGGATCATCCGGCCGGCGCGATGCGCAAGGTTTATCCTTCTGCCATCGCCTGGGACGATCTGCCGGAGTACGAATGTTACTCGAATCCCCGCCTCGTGGCGCCGGAACGGGCGGAGGCCTATGCGTATCCGGGAAAGAAGCACACAAAACCGATGGGAGAGATTCCCGAAGTGGCTCACACCTATGCCTATATCGACAGCGATTACGCCGTGATGAACGAGCACGGTCTGATGCTGGGCGAATGCACGAATAATTCTCTCCACTTGGAATATCTGGAACCGAAGGAAGGCCGCGGCATTTTTTATGCCTCAGAGCTGGGGCGTGTTGCCCTGGAACGTTGCCGCACGGCGCGGGAGGCGGTTCAGCTCATGGGCGGCCTGATTGACAAATACGGTCTGTGGGGTACCGGCGAGACGCTGCTGGTGGCGGACCGGGAGGAAGGCTGGGTGCTGGAGATGCAGCCTACGCCCACGGGCAAGGGTGGTTTTTGGATTGCCCAGCGCGTGCCGGACGGGGAATTCTTCGTGGCAGCGAACCAGTTCCGCATTCATGCCATAAAATCGGGGAACCCGGACCAGATCTTTAATCCGCAACTGCCGGATATGCTGAAGAAAGCGGGCTGGGCTGCCTATGATAAAAAGGGTAATCTGGACTGGGTGCGTTCCATGAAAGCCGCGGAGGACTTCCATCCGTATTTTGCCCTGCGCCGGGTGTGGCGTGCTCTGTCTCTTGTGGCGTCTTCATCGAAGCTCCCGGCGAAGGTAAAGAACTGGGATACCGAAGCCTATCCTTTCTCCGTTCGTCCCGATCATCCGCTGACCCTGGCGGAGATCATGGACCTGCATCGCGACGCCTATGAAGGAACGGCCTTTGACAGGCACAAAGGAGAAAATGCCGGCCCCTTTGCCTTGCCTTACCGGTACGGCAAAACGAAATGGGAACGTTCCATCACCAGTTCAAACATTGCCTATACATGGATCGCCCAGGTAAAGGACAGTCTGCCCCGGCCGATTTTCTGGCTTGCCATGAGCGCTCCGGCGGAAAGCACCTATGTTCCGCTTGCGGTGGCGCCCCTGCCGGAAGCCTATGCGAAGAACGACCGCGCCAAATACGATCCGGCTAAAGCCTGGTGGATCTCCCAGCAGGTTACGACCCTGACCAAAGGCTATTACAGTGCCATGGCTCCCAAAGTGTTGGAGACGGCCCGCAAAGGGGAACAGCGTTCCATGGAACTGGTAGCGAATGCATCCGGCCAGTCGAAAGAAGAGTTTGCACAAACCCTGCGCGGTAACGCGGAACGTGTTCTTACGGACTGGCGTGGGCTGTACGGAAAACTTCTGGCGGAGCATGACGGCGGCAAAGGCCTGGAGTATGACAAGGCGTTCCGGCCCAAGGCGGACAAGGTATTGAAGTATTAACGGGAACCGCTGAAACGTGTAAGCACGGGCATACAAAACCGGATTTTTCTCATGGTCGTGGTACTTCCGCGGTTGTTTGGAATGTGATCGGCTCATAAAAATAAAAAACAAACGGCTTTTTCACGTAAAATTAAAAATGAAAGCAAAAAACGCGCCTTTGCGGACAGGGTTCTCCTGTTTACAGAGGCGCGTATTGTTTTGTTGTAATTGTATTCTTGCATCTTATCTGCCACGCATTGCGTACTTGAACCGAATCCGCAGAGAGTCAGGCAGACTGAATCAGATTTTTTCCAGCCGGTCCCCAATCTGCCGGTACTTGAAATTCTTCGAAGCGTTCCAGAAATGCACGTTGACCGTGCCGCCGTTCGCTAACAGGTCTTTCAGTTCGACGGGGTTCAGCAAATTGATGCGGATGGAAAGTTCAATGATGGAGTCAAGAGTCAGGTTTTCCGCATCGGCAGCTTTCGTGACGCGGTCCGATCTGCTTTCGGCGCCGCTGCGGTCTGTGCAGTCCAGGAAAACCGTTTTTCCTTCTGCATAATCGGCTACATCGGCCAGCAGACGTTTTGTGGAATCCTGCTGATAATAGCGGGGCGTTTTGTTCAGGGTCACTTTAAAATCTTCTGCCGGTCTGTACAGTACCTGCAACGGTTTTCCGCCGTAGGGGTTTGGGTAGGTCAGCAGTGTTTCCGCTTTGTTTTCGGTAATTTCCGCGTCTGCATGAAGCAGGCTTTTCAGCTGTTCATTCAGTAATGTTAGTAAGATATTCAAAGAGTTCACCTTCTTTCCTCAAGGAATCGCTGATTAAGGAGACGCTGATTATATGAGTTTGTGCGATGACCAAGGGCTTTTTGCGACTGACAAGGAAATGGCCCGAAGGCGCAGCCGTAGCTGCGTTGAGGGACATTGACGCAGTCAGTCACAAAAAGCACCGATCAGCGTGCAGACGAATTAATCAGTGTTTCCTTAATATTATATCATATTATTCGTAATTATAAAGCGCGGCTGTACTGTCCGGAAAATTAAGGAAACGGAGAATCAGGCGCTGGCGGAGCTTCAGGACAAAAGGAACGGGAAAGAATACAAAATTCAGCAAGTTTAACGTTGCGGAAGAGTCTTTGATACGATCCCATCTTTGACAGTTGCGAGGAGAAAAAAGTCTCACAAACGGCTTGGTTAAGCTGTTCGTGAGACTTTATTAACATATAAAGTTTGTGGTTATTTTTGCTTTTTCTTTGTCATGTTTAATATTT
>Ga0310695_10013533_pt1 | contig 11193 bp, 7 predicted proteins | sample RumenRJG_04DNA_FD_203882 | JGI IMG/M metagenome (GOLD analysis project Ga0310695, IMG submission 203882) | Bovine rumen microbial communities from Lethbridge, Alberta, Canada - RJG_04 (v2) (version 2) | ecosystem: Host-associated > Mammals > Digestive system > Stomach > Rumen | place: Canada... | reverse complement strand
CCTATACACGTGTGGAAGCCGAAACCATGGCTTGGGGCTATGGTCTCAAGAGCGCCAAGTTGGGTATAGAGAACACTGGTGTGGTGGCCGACATGCCCTTCTCCACCGGCAAACGCAACATGTATGTCACCGACATCGACAATGAGGAGTATATCAGAGTCAGGGGTGTTGATTTCGGCAGCACATCGGCCAAGCAATTCCTGCTCCAAGCCGCCGCACAAGGGTCATGCCGTGTCACCCTGCATATCGACCAGTATGATGGTCCTGTCATCGGTGAACTGACCGTGAAACCTACCGGAACACTCGATAAATACCGTTCATTCACGGCTAAAGTGAATGGTGCAACTGGCATACACGACCTCTATCTCTGCTTCGACCAAGCCGATGGCGAGGTGCGCTTAGACTATTGGATGTTCAAGAAATAATAAATCAACGAATATGAAACGCTTTTATACCCTAACAATCTTGATGGCCTTGGCTACGCTGAGCGCTATGGCGCAGCCTCACAGGCTTTGGTACAGTCATCCCGCTTCTCATTGGCTGGAAGCACTCCCTGTCGGCAACTCCCAATTGGGCGCCATGGTCTATGGCGGCACTGAGGTGGAGGAGATACAACTCAACGAGGAAACATTCTGGTCGGGGTCGCCTCACAACAACAATTCCACAGAATCCAAGGAACACATGCAAGAGATACGCGACCTCATCTTCAAAGGGCAGGAAAGTGATGCTCATGCCTTGATTGACAAATATGTGGTCAAAGGTCCTCATGGTATGCGCTATCTGACTCTAGGCAGCCTCAAACTGAGCCTCGGGCATCAAGGTGTGACGAATTATCAACGCGACTTGCAATTAGACAAGGCCATTGCCACCACCCATTACACGGTAGATGGTGTGAATTACGACCGCACAGTGTTCGCATCACAGACCGACCATGCCATCATCGTGCAACTGACTGCCAGCAAACGGGGCAAGCTGAACTTCCGTTTGTCGCATGAGGGTCCTATTCAGGCCAACCGCAGCGTGGAGGCACATCAACTGACCGCAACCATGAAAAATGTGGAACAAGAGGGCGTGCCTGCAGGACTGACCGCTGAACTCCGGGTGCAAGTACTGGCCGACGGCAAAGTGACCGACGGGAATGAGGACATCAGTGTGGAGAACGCCACTTCCGCCACCCTATTCATCGTCGCCGCCACAAATTTCGTCAACTATTATACCATCAACGGTGACCCTCACCAGAAAAACGACAACGCTCTCGCCGCGCTGAAAGGCATGAACTTCAAGCGTTTGCTTGACCGCCATGTGAAGAAATACCGCGAACAGTACGACCGTGTCAGCCTGACACTGGCCAAGTCGGCAGATTCTGAACTGGAAACCGACAAACGTCTTGCCGCATACGCCGCCAAGGCTGACAGCCAGACGGGCATCTCCAGCGGATACGACGCAGACATGGCGGCACTCATGATGCAGTACGGGCGTTACCTACTCATCTCGTCTTCACAGCCTGGTGGTCAGGCTGCCAACCTTCAAGGTGTGTGGAACAGCAGCATGAACGCTCCTTGGGACTCGAAATACACCATCAACATCAATGCCGAGATGAACTACTGGCCTGCGCTGGTAGGAAACTTGGCAGAGACCCAGATGCCGCTGTTCACACTCATCAAAGACCTCAGCCAAACAGGGGCACAGACCGCACAGACCATGTATGGCTGCCGTGGATGGGTGGCGCATCACAACACCGACATCTGGCGCATAGCCGGTCCCGTGGATGCCACCCCCTGGGGTATGTTCCCCACTGGTGGCGCATGGCTGACCACACATCTTTGGCAGCACTACCTCTACACTGGCGACAAGCAATTCCTGGCAGAGTATTTCGATGTGATGAAAGGCGCAGCCGATTTCCTGCTCGACTATATGCATGTGAATCCTCAATATGGCTGGCTGATGACAGTACCGACAGTATCGCCGGAACATGGTCCTGAAGGCAAGGGAACAAACGTCACTGCTGGTTCTACCATGGACAACCAGATAGTGCTTGACGTATTGAGCCAGACACTGAAAGCGATGGACGTCTTAGGTGTCAACGACCCCGATTACGCCAAGCGGTTGCGGGATGCCATTGCACTGCTTCCTCCTATGCAGATAGGTCGTTACGGACAACTGCAGGAATGGCTCATCGACGCCGACAATCCCAGGGATGAACACCGCCATATCTCTCATCTTTATGGTCTTTATCCTTCGAGCCAAATCTCACCATACTCTCATCCCGAATTGTTCACTGCCGCCGCCAACACACTCCGTCAGCGAGGCGACATGGCCACAGGATGGAGCCTCGGATGGAAAATCAATTTCTGGGCGCGTATGCTCGACGGCAACCACGCCTACAAAATCATCAACAACATGCTGCACCTGCTGCCAGAGGACCGTCAGACTCGACAGTACCCCAACGGCCGCACCTACCCCAACCTCTTCGACGCTCACCCACCTTTCCAGATTGACGGCAACTTCGGATATGCCGCCGGTGTATGCGAGATGCTCTTACAGAGCCACGACGGAGCCGTGCACCTCTTGCCTGCTCTTCCCGACGCATGGGCAGAGGGCGAGGTGAAAGGTTTGCGTGCCCGTGGTGGTTTCACTGTGGATATGAAATGGTCAAACGGACAGTTGGCACAAGCAGAAATCAAGTCCAGCATCGGCGGAACACTTCGTTTACGTTCATACGTGCCTCTTCAAGGCAAGAATCTGAAGCCTGCTGTGGGCGGCTGCCCAAATGCATTGCTGCGTCCTGTGGAGGTGAAGCAGCCACTCATTTCCTCCGAGCTGAGCTCGTTCGAGAAGATACCCGTCAAGCAAGTATATGAATATGATGTAGAGACCCAACCTGGCAGCATCATCCGTTTAGAACATAAATAATGACGCAGGGGGGCCGTGGATGGCCCCCTTGCTTTTTTTGATTGGAGTGGGTGAACTATATACCCCCGATGTCCAGTACAGCAGCCAAAGCCAACAATAATTTCTTCACTTTCCGCATAGTCCTTTTCTTTTGATGTTTATCCAGCGGCCTGTATTCTTCAGAATCTCTGCGTCGTCACCAACAAAGGCTTCACCGGCTACACTGTCACCTTTCAGGAAATAAGAGAACCATGCCGTCATGTAGGCATCACCCTCTCCTCCCATCTCCTCATGGTCTTTGCTGGTGTGGCGTGCAGCCAGCACGGGGAACTTTCCGGTTGTTTCATCGAAGTTCGCCTGAAAAGCCTCTTCGGGACTGATAATCTTTGAATCCCAGTTTCCTGTTCCTGCCAGCATCAGCAGCGGGGCTGTAATCTTGGCAAAGTCTGTTGTTCCCCACTTGAAGTTGATGCCAATTTGTTTCTGTGGACAGCTGCACAGATAGACTGCCTTGTAAAGGTGGCTGTTAGGGTATGCTGTTGCCGCCATAACCGTACCGTATGCACCTTGAGAGTAACCGGCAATAGCTATCTTTGTCGTATCAATCTTGCCATAGAACTGATTGTCATGCCGTGTAACCAAACCAAGGAATTCATCTAACGTCTGTGAAATAGATAAACCAGAACCTGTCTGCTTATCCATATTCCCAATCACGACATATCCCCAAGAAGCCAAATGTTCCATTGCCTCTATCAGGTCATAAGCAGTCGTGTTCGACGCATTACCGATGTTGACAAGAGGAAACAGGTGGTCGGACTGAAGCATAGACTGAGGATAGATTGCAACAATCTTTCCTATTGTTGGGTTATCGCTGTTGAATTCAACCTTAGCGACCTGTTCACTGCCCGCTTTCTTATATTTGCTTTCAATAGGCATTTTCGTATTAACTTCTCCTTTATAGAATCCGCTTTTATTCGTGTCCTGGCAGTTGACACTGCTAACCGATAAAGTCAAAATAAACATATAGAGAACTATATTCTTTGACAATTGTTTCATTTTCTTTAGTTGTTTAATACGTTATTGACGGGGACGTGTTTGAATCAAGTAGATAACCTACTTCCGAAACTTCAGTTATTTAAATAAGTTAGGAACAAATTTTCTCAGGCAGCGGCGCCATGTCAAAAACTCATGAGCGGTTCCAGGAGATTCATAGGAGTCAAACTTGATGCCGCTTCCCTCCAGGACCTTGATATCGGATGGGCCAAGATCACCTGCTCCTCCATAACCAATGAAGAAATAATGTATCTTGCTGTTAAACTCATCGGGGCGTGACAAGATGCCACCGAAATCTTCTTTCAGATTCTGTAGCAGTAAAGCCCCGCTAAAATCACCGATGTAAGAAAACTTGTCGATATTGCTGGTTACAATCTCCATCGTCTGACGACCACCCCATGACAATCCTGCCATGGCCCGATGGTTGCGGTCTGTTTTTGTACGGAAAGTCTTATCTATCATAGGTATCAAGTCCTGAATCATTACTTCATAGAAAGTCTTGCCGAAGTCAGCAAAACCAGCAAAAGGGTTGGAATCTCCGGGCTTTGAGACAGGCCGGTTGATGTCGCCACTTTCCATTACTACTATCATCGGAACACATTCCTTGGCGCCAATCAGATTATCCATTATGTTATGCATCAGACCTGCACGCGTCCAACTCGTTTCGTCTTCACTCATACCGTGTTGCAAATAAAGAACAGGATAACGTTTCTTGCTGTTCGTTTCATACTCTGCCGGAGTATAGACCAATGCCCTTCTCCACTCTTTGGTAGATTCTGCATAATACTGTACGCTGCGAACCTGTCCCTTGGCAATGCCGGGTTGTGGACGATAGTAATTGCCCTCTTCACCCTCTTCTATTTCAATGCCACTAACTGGGTGATTCGTAAAGTAGGTATAAGTAGAGGGATCCGGAACTGAGGCACCGTCAATGACCAGTGAATAGTAATGCAAGCCAACAGGCAGGGGGGTAGTCTTTCCCGTCCAAACTCCGAGAGAATCTTTTTGCAAATCCAAAGGCAGGATGCCAGCCACCGCCACTTGCACCTTGTGCGCATCAGGAGCAGTCACTTTGAAATATGCGCAATGTTGGTCGTCGTAACGTGGAAAATCACTTTCAGGCACGCATGTTGAAGACCGTTTAGTGTTTTCGTGCAGATTGTTATTCTGAGCCAGGAGCGAATAAGGCAGGGCTAATGCCAGTAAGACAAGAAGTTTCTTCATGTATTTATCAAATCATTTAATTGTTGTACCTTTACCTTTTACACATTAACGTCGCAAAGGTACAACAAACTATCAGCGATACCAAACGCTGCAGGTGGAATGCGACAAATTGAGGTAAAAGTCGCCTACGAGAATGCCTCGCGGATGATGCCCGCCATCTCGGCTGGGCTTTCCTTGAAGTCGCGGACAATCCACTCCTGCAAGATGCCGAAGAGTGAGTAGGCGAAAATAGAGGCTTTGTACGCCTCGCGCGGTTCTTCACGATGATGAGCATAGAGGATGGCGGTAAACGAGTTGCAGATATCGCCCATCAAACCACGGCGATAGAGCAGGCGTGTCGTGTCGCGAATCTCGTAGTTGTATTGGAAGAAAGCATCAGCGTTGTCGAGCGTGAACTCGTCGCGTACTGTCACTCCGTGCGCCTCGGCCCACACTTGCCACAGCCGTATCATCTTGTACGTCACCGACTCATGCTTCGAACGGAAAGCACGGAACCACGAAGAACGGTGATACCCGCTGACATCACAAATCTGCTTCACCTGAATCTCATTTAGCGGATATTGCTCCAGCAACCGTATGACCGCATCAGCCAAACAGTCCTTCAAGAACTCTGACGGTATATTCTTCTCACTCTTCATTCTCTTCAATCTTATTACGGCAAAGATACTACATTTCTTGAACAGCCAAGCGTTACGGGCGATAAAAGTTCCGAAAAAGGGCATTCAGGCAAGACAAGCGACAAGAAACACCGCTTCCGACCTCAGATTGTCAGCAAGTATGTGAAGGTTGTCAACCTGATGAAACAGAAGAAGAATGTCTTAGGGTTGGTCCATTCGGCCTCCATGTAACGGCTTTTAATGTCGGGATTCTTCATCAATTAAATATATAACAGAGAAATAGGCCAGAGTTTTTGTAGGTTCACTTATTTTTATGTACTTTTGCACAAATAACTGGTTGATACCGACATGTAAAAAAGGGGCCATGAATGAGTAGTGCCTCTTGATGTTTTCTTCAAAACTAAATCAATGAAAGAATTTGTAATTACAGAGGCGAAGGTGGAAACCGCAGTGATTGTAGGACTCATCACGCCCAAACAAGACGAACGCAAGACCAAGGAATACCTCGACGAGCTCGAGTTCCTTGCCGAAACTGCAGGTGCCAAGGTGGTGAAGCGATTCACCCAGAGAGTGAATGGTCCCAGCAGTGTGACATACGTGGGTTCAGGCAAACTGGCAGAAATCAAGGATTTCATCAAAAGCGAGGAAGACAACGAGCGCGAGGTGGGTATGGTCATCTTCGACGACGAACTCAATATCAAGCAACTGCGCAACATAGAAAAAGAGCTGCAGGTGAAAATCCTTGACCGTACGTCGCTTATCCTCGATATCTTCGCCATGAGGGCACAGACTGTCACCGCCAAGACACAGGTGGAACTGGCCCAGTACAAATACATGCTGCCACGCTTGCAGCGTCTTTGGACCCACTTGGAGCGCCAACGAGGCGGTAGTGGCGGCAGCGTAGGACTGAGAGGCCCCGGTGAAACCCAGCTTGAAATGGACCGCCGTATCATCCTCAGCCGTATGTCGTTGCTCAAACAGCGTCTCAAGGAAATCGACACTCAGAAAGTGACCCAGCGCAAGAACCGCGGACGACTCATCAGGGTGGCCCTTGTGGGTTATACCAATGTCGGTAAATCCACCATTATGAACCTGATTGCCAAGAGCGAGGTATTTGCGGAGAACAAACTCTTCGCCACCCTCGACACCACCGTGCGCAAAGTCATCATCGGCAACCTGCCCTTCCTGCTGGGCGACACGGTTGGATTCATCCGCAAACTGCCGACCGACCTCGTTGATTCATTCAAGAGCACCCTTGACGAGGTACGAGAAGCAGACCTTCTGCTCCATGTGGTCGACATCTCACACCCCGACTTTGAGGAGCAGATATCCGTGGTCGATAAAACGCTGGCCGACATTGATGCCTCGAACAAACCCACCATTCTCGTATTCAACAAAATCGACGCTTACACATGGGTGGAGAAAGAGGCCGACGACCTCACACCCGCTACGAAGGAAAACATCTCGCTCGATGAGTTGATGCAGACATGGATGGCGAAGATGCACGACAACTGCTTCTTCATCTCCGCCAAAGAACAGACCAATATGCAGGGCTTCAAGGACATGCTTTACAAGAAAGTGAAGGAGCTTCACGTCCAGAAGTATCCCTACAACGACTTCCTTTTCCAGAACTACAACGAAGAGGGAGAAGAAATTTAACTTCCGCTTTAACTTCCCTCTAACCCAACTATTGTCCCCTTTAACTCCCCCTTTAACTCCCATTTTAACTCCCATTTTAAATTCCCCTTTAACTCCCCGTTTATAATATGCGCCTGCTTGAAGATGAAGAAATCACCTTGCTTGAAGAACAAGGATGCACAGCCGAGAATTGGCTGGCAGTCATGGTTTCGGATGAATTCCGTCCCGACGCAGTGCACAATGTCAGTTTTTATGGCTCGGTCGAGCTGGGCGCTTTCTACGACAGCATAGAGGTAGAGGAAGGCTTTTGGAAACGCTCTGGCATACGTAACGCCACACTCCGCAATGTCTCAATTGGCGACAACTGCTTGATAGAGAACGTCTCCGGCCACATCTCCGGTTACGACATCGGCCCAGGTTGTTACATTTCCAATGTCGGCACCCTCTCAGCTTTGGCCACCGACTTCGGCAATGGCATCGAACTGTCCGTGTTGAGCGAGGGCGGCGAACCTAACGTGGTACTGACCGACCAACTTACCGCACAACTCGCTTGCCTGATGATTCAGAGCAACTCCGTCTTCAGGATGGTGAAAAAAACATGCGCCATGAACGCCGATTCCTACGAAAGAGGTGTCATCGGCGAACACGTGAGAATCACTTACACCCGTGAAATCAGCAACTCACGCGTGGGCGACTTCTGCGAAGTGCAAGGCGCGAGCCGCATTAGCAATACCTCACTCCTGAGTTGCGATGAGGCCCCCACATTCATTGGCAGTGATGTGATTATCGAGAACACCATCGTCGCTCAAGGAGCCTCAGTGGTTGATGGCGCTAAGGTTGACAGTTGTTTTGTCGGCGAGAATGCGCATATCGGCAAGGGATTCACCGCCACTTCGTCGCTGTTTTTCGCCAACTGTGTGATGGAGAATGGAGAAGCCAACGCTTCTTTCCTCGGTCCTTTCTGCACCGCCCGTCACAAGTCCACGTTCCTGGTGGGAGGATTGTTCCTATTTTATGATGCCGCAGCTGGCGTGAACCAGAGCAACCACCTTTACAAGACGGGACCTCTGCATTGGGGAAGATTCGACCGGGGCGCAAAAACCACTGTGAACAGCCATATCGACTGGCCCACCCATATCGGCGCTTTCTCACTGCTCAAAGGAGACCTCACATCCCACCCCGACCTCAGTTCGTTGCCTTTCTCGGTCATCACTGTGACAGAAGGAAAGACATACATCGAGCCAGGGCGCAACTTCTGCTCGGTAGGTGTTTGGCGAGATGTGGAGAAATGGAAGAAACGTGACCTCCGGCCACTTGGCAACCGGCACGACTACATCAACACTGATTTTCCCAACCCTTACTTGGTACAGCAAGTGATGGAAGCGCGCGACATCCTTCGCCGACTGGTGGCTGAACAGGGTGAGAATGTCGAGGAATATACCTACGGCAAATGCTTCATCCGCAGAGAGGATTTGGTGCGCGCCAACCGTTTCTATGACATGGCGATGAAAGTGTTCATCGGCAATGTCATCCGTGATGGACACATGAGTTCTCCTTACGACACTGGCGCCGACCAATGGATAGACTTGGCCGGGCAAGTCGTTCCCCGCAAAGAAATCATGCGTTTGCTCACCGATGTCGATGACGGAGTGGTGAACACCATAGAGGCGCTGACTGAATGCCTCCGCCGTATCAAGAACGACTATCCCGGCAACAGCGCTGGATATGCCCATACCGTTATCCAGAGAGAGGAAGGGAAGATGTTCTACGACGAGAGGAAATGGGCCGATGTCGCCGATGAGGCCAGAGCGCTGTGGGTCAAGACTGTCCGTCAGGACGCAGAAAAAGAATACACCTTGGGGGATATCCCTGAAATGGTTTTCAGAAAATTCTTGGATACAATACAATAAAGAAAATGAGAACAATGAAATTTATCTTGTCGCTTGTCATGGCAGTCATGACCTGCGTCAACACCGTAGCTCAGAAAAGTTACAACTACGAGACAGTGGAGAACGACCCTATGGCGGCACGTATCTACACCCTCGACAACGGTCTGAAGGTCTATCTGTCCGTCAACAAAGAGAAACCTCGCATCCAGACTTTCATCGCTGTGCGCACTGGCTCGAAAAACGACCCAGCTGAGACAACTGGCCTGGCCCACTATCTGGAACACCTGATGTTCAAGGGCACCAAACAGTTCGGCACCAACAATCCCGAGGCAGAGGTTCCTTTGCTCAAGCAAATCACTGACCTTTACGAGGAATACAGGAAAATCACTGACCCTCAGGCACGCAAGGCCAAGTATCACGAGATTGACAGTATCAGCCAACTGGCAGCACAGTATTTCATCCCCAACGAATACGACAAACTGATGGCGACCATTGGCGCTGAGGGTACAAATGCTTACACCAGCCTGGACGTGACTTGCTACACGGAGGACATCCCCAGCAATGAGGTGGAGAACTGGGCGAAAATACAGGCCGACCGTTTTCAGAACATGGTCATCCGCGGTTTCCACACCGAACTTGAGGCTGTCTATGAGGAATACAACATCGGCCTGAGCCAAGACCAGAACAAGCTCTTCGAGGCTCTGTGCGCCAAACTCTTCCCGACCCACCCCTACGGCACACAGACCACCATTGGCACACAGGAACACCTGAAGAACCCGTCTATTGTCAACATCACGAACTACTTCAACCACTGGTATGTGCCCAACAACGTGGCTGTCTGCATGGCAGGTGATTTCGACCCCGACCAGACCATCGCCATCATCGACCAATATTTCGGCATGTGGAAACCAGGGGCAGATGTGAGGCAACCTGTTTTCCCATCCCTGAAGCCCATTACCTCACCACAAGACACGACAGTGGTGGGTCCGGAAGCGGAAACACTTTGGCTCGGATGGCGTTTCGACAAGGCTGCATCCCTTCAATGCGACACGCTTGAACTCATTGGCGAACTGCTCAACAACGGCAAGGCCGGTCTCATTGACATCGACATCAACCAGAATATGACCATGCTCTCCGCATTCGGTGTTTTAGAAGGGCTTTCCGACTACTCGATATTCCTTCTCGCTGGAACTCCGAAGGAGGGACAAACCCTCGAAGAGGTACGTCGTCTCCTTCTTGATGAAATCGCAAAACTCAAGAAAGGCGACTTCTCCGACGCTTTGCTTCCAGCCATTGTCAACAACATGAAGTTGCAGTATTACCGTTCGCTGGAACAGAACAGAAGCCGCGCCGACAAATTCGTTGATGCGTTTATCAATGGCATCCCCTGGGAGCAAGAAGTGAATAAAATCAACCGTATTGCCGCTATCAACAAACAGGATGTGGTGGATTTCGCCAACCGCTATTTCAACGACAACTACGTGGCTGTCAACAAGCGCCAGGGAGTGGATGAGTCGCAGAAGAAAATCGACAAGCCCGCCATTACCCCTATTGCCGCCAACCGCGACCAGATAAGTCCATTTGTCAGTGACATCCAGAATGCCTATGTCGCACCCATCCAACCTAGGTTCCTCGACTTCAAGAAAGACCTCTCCATCACCCAGACCAAGCGCAAATTGCCTGTACTCTACATTCAGAACAAGGAGAACGACCTCTTCAACCTTGCTTTCCACTACCAGTTCGGCACAGAGAGCGACAAACGTTATGAAGTGGCTGCCGACTACATCGACTATCTTGGTACCGATAAATTATCAGCCGCACAAATCAAGGAGAAATTCTATCAGTTGGCTTGCAACTACTCAATCCGAGTGGGAGGCAAC
>Ga0310695_10013532_pt1 | contig 11193 bp, 13 predicted proteins | sample RumenRJG_04DNA_FD_203882 | JGI IMG/M metagenome (GOLD analysis project Ga0310695, IMG submission 203882) | Bovine rumen microbial communities from Lethbridge, Alberta, Canada - RJG_04 (v2) (version 2) | ecosystem: Host-associated > Mammals > Digestive system > Stomach > Rumen | place: Canada... | reverse complement strand
AGATCATTGCTATGCGCGAGATGATTCTCTCCGACACCCCAGAAGACCGCGAGAAGGCTCTTGCCAAGTTGCTGCCCTACCAGAAGGCTGACTTCAAGGGTATCCTCGAGGCTATGGATGGCTGCCCTGTCAACATCCGCTTGCTCGACCCGCCACTCCATGAGTTCGTACCCCACGATCTTGCTGGACAGCAGACCATGGCTAAAGAGATGAACGTCGACCTGGATACCATCCAGCGCCGCGTGGCCAGCCTCGCCGAGAACAACCCGATGCTCGGACACCGTGGATGCCGTCTGGGTATCACATTCCCCGAAATCACTGCCATGCAGACACGTGCCATCCTCTCGGCTGCCTGCGAACTGAAACTCGAGGGTAAGAACCCAAAGCCCGAGATCATGGTGCCACTCATTGGTATCCTCTATGAGCTCAAGCAGCAGAAGGAGATTATCCAGAAGACAGCCAAAGAGGTGTTTGCTGAGTATGGCATCGAGATCGAGTTCGAAATCGGTACCATGATCGAGATTCCTCGTGCTGCCCTCACCGCCGACCGCATCGCTACAGAGGCTGAGTATTTCTCATTCGGTACCAACGACCTCACCCAGATGACATTCGGCTACAGCCGCGACGATATCGCCAGCTTCTTGCCTGTTTACCTCAACAAGAAGATCCTCAAGGTCGACCCGTTCCAGGTTCTCGACCAGAATGGTGTCGGACAACTCATCAAGATGGCTGTGGAGAAGGGCAAGAGCGTACGCCCGAACCTGCGCACCGGTATCTGTGGTGAGCATGGTGGAGAGCCCAGCTCGGTGAAGTTCTGTGCCAAGATCGGTATGGACTATGCCAGCTGCTCGCCCTTCCGTGTGCCCATCGCACGCCTCGCAGCAGCACAGGCCGCAGTAGAAGAGTAATTTCATTATATCATTCGGCAAGCCGTCATCGACGGCTTGCCGGATATAATTTTTAGAAAGAATTTAAAAGATGGATGCATTTGACAAATTAGGCATAGTTTGTTTAGTATTTGCCGCACTCGTAGTAGTACCTCTCTCCCTGAGGCTTTTTATGGGATGCCATGATTGGCTTTTGGTTATCCTGGCTGCGATTATCTCTTTTCCTCTGCTGTGGATAGCAGGGCTCAACACTTGTGAGTTCCTTACAAAACCCTTCAGTGAGAAGGGATTGACAGGCCTCTTCTCCTGGATCGTTGTTGTCGTTTTGGCAGCAATCGTCTATGCAGTGCTGGGTGGCTTCCTGTATTTCCTCTTCAAGTTTGTGCAAGTAATCTAAACGATGACTGCCACTGGAAAAGTCACAAGGGAAAGGTTTTTTGCCTTTCCCTTGTGACTTTTTATTCCCTGAGGGTTGCTTATCCTTCCTCGGAATCTTTCTTCTCGGGAGTGTGATGCCGCTTGGGCAGCCTTCCGTCTTTTCTCAGCGCCTCGGTGATTATCCATTGCAACTGGCCATTCACCGACCTGAACTCATCGGCGGCCCACTTCTCGATGGCGCTCATGGTGGCACCATCGATGCGAAGGACGAAACTCTTGGTCTTGTTCTCTTTCTTGGCCATCTGCAGAAATGATTGTTGGTCTGCTTATTGGTTCAATGTGCCTGCGTTGACTACGGGCTGGGCGTTGTCGTCGCCGCAAAGCACCACGAGCAGGTTGCTCACCATGGCGGCACGCTTGTCGTCGTCCAGATCCACAATCTCCTCGTCGCTCAGTTTGTCGAGGGCCATCTTCACCATCGATACGGCTCCATCCACAATCTTCTCACGGGCACTGATAATGGCTTCTGCCTGCTGGCGGCGGAGCATGACGGCTGCAATCTCTGGGGCATAGGCCAGATAGTTGATGCGGGCCTCCACAATCTCGATGCCAGCCATGGCCAGACGCTCGTTAAGCTTCTGCTCCAACACCTTGTTCACTTCGTTGCCACTGCTGCGGAGCGTGGGCTCTTTCACTTGGGCGTCGTTGTTGTCATAGGCATACTGGCCGGCCACCTGACGAAGGGCGGCATCGCTCTGTATCTTCACGAAATTCTCCAGTGCACGCATGATGCCGTTCACGTTCTTTCCTATTTGGCCTACTCCCTGGGCCATGGTCTGGGAGTCAATCTCAAAGAGGGCCCTGTAGGTGTCGCTGAGTTTCCACACCAGCACCAGACCTATCATCACGGGATTGCCTACCTTGTCGTTCACCTTGATGGGCTGAGCGTCAAGGTTGCGGGCGCGAAGCGAGAGGCTTTTCGTGTTGATGAGCGGGTTCACCCAGTTGAATCCCACTTTCGTGAATGTGCCGCGGTATTTGCCGAAAAACATCATCACACGGGCCTCGTTGGGCTCTAGCAGTACGAATCCCTTGAAGCAGATGACCAGTATGGCACATATCAATACACCTATGATACACTCTGGGCCTCCGTCTTTGCTGATCAGGTTGTCGCCAGTGAAGTATAGGGTGACAAGCAGCAATACCAATAACACCAGTAGCATCACAAATCCATTCACCGTAATTCCCTTGAAGGGATATTCTTTCTTTTCCATAATCACAGAATTTTAAAATGATATTATTTTAATATCACAAAGATATGTCATTTTTCCTTACGTTCCAAATGTTTTTCGATTTTTTTTTGGAATAATCATTTTTTTTAATAATTTTGCCCCGATTTCTATCATTCTGGCCCTTTTCTGCACATGGACAGATTTGTTATTCCATCAGTTGATTTGTAAGCCGGATGATGACAGATGATAAAGGTACCAAACTGACCAATTTGAGAGATGAAATTTGATATTCTGAAACCACAGTCGTTTTGCGTGGGCGGTAAGGACAAGGTCTTGGAGGATAATCTCTTCCCCGAGGCTGGTTCGGGAACCGTGCACGACAGGTTGTTCCTTGTTGCCGATGGTATGGGCGGACAGGGAAAAGGCGATGTTGCCAGTGCTTCTTTATGCCGTTCCATCCCCGAATTCTTGTTCCAGAACACCTGCAGTGATGAGCCTTTGACTGCCGATTTGCTGCATCTCACGCTGCTCGATGCCTACAAGCAACTGGCGCAAGACTGCACCAATGGCGGTGGAGTAATGTTCGCAATGGTATATTTCCATCGGCAGGGAGTGATGGCAGCCCATGTGGGCAATTGCCGCATCTACCAATTCCGCCCCAAGACACGCACCTTATTATATAAATCACGCGACGACTTCAAGGCGGCCACACCCGATATGGTGCAGCCCATCGAACCCACGCACAAGAATCTCACCAACGTCAAGTATGGTGACTATTTCCTCATGCTCACCAAAGGTGCCCATGCCAGCATCAACGAGGAACAGTTGTTCGGCGTGCTCAGCGAGGCAATCAATGACGAGGCGAAACTGCGGAAAATCAGACAACTCATTGGCGAAAACAAGGAAGACTGCACCGTGAGCCTTGTCCGCGTGAGTGGTGTGATGGTCGAGGCCATCGACGAGCATGTGAAAGACGAGGCAGAACCCACTCCTGTAGTTGTGGCTCCTGCTCCGAAACCCCAGCCCAAACCGCAGCCGAAACCCCAACCCAAGCCTCAGCCGAAACCTCAACCCAAGCCCCAAACAGAGAAAGTGGTGCCTAAAGAGCAGGTTGCCCAGGTGCGCACACCTGAGGAAGGCGTCGGTGAGTCGGTGAACACCGAGGAAAAGAAAAGCGGATTCCCCGTTGTGCCTGTCACGGCCTTGCTGCTGGTGGGATTGGCCATCGGCTTCTATTTGTGGTCGAGAAGCCAGTTCAACTCCAATGAAGAGGAGGTGGAGGCACCGGTGGTGGTGCGTAAGGATAGTGTGAAAAAGGACACGATCAATATCATGCGGAATGAGAATGCCAAGTCGAAGGTGAACGACGACCTCTTCAAACTGCCCGAGGCGCAGAAGACCGATGAGCAGAAGAAGCCTGAGGCCGAGCAAAAACGCCCGGAAACCGAGCGTGTGCCTGAAGTGACGACAGAGAATAGTGCTGAAAACAATTCTGCGGCCACCGACCCGTCGGCCGCTACTGCAGCGCCTGCCACTCCGGCGGCTACTCCTCCTGCCACACCTTCGACTCCCACGACGCAGCCGGCTGCAGGGCCACCTGCCGACAACCCCGCTCCGTCTACCGTAGAGCCCAAGCCTGTGATTCCCGAAGAGTGATGCTTACCTTTCTATACAGAAGCCATAAAGACCATTTCTTTATGGCTTCTGCCGTTTTTTGAGGGTGTAGGGATTTTCCCCCAAACAATAGGATTTTCCTACCATCAGAATAGGAGAATTCCTTTTCCGGGTATCTTCTTTTCGCATATCTTTGCCTTCGAAAACATGCATAATCAGTTCTTTGAATAATCCCTTGACTATTTTTTTGAGGTAGGGTGGATGTGAATCCGGTCTGCCTCCATTTTTTTTGTCCCTGATGGAGTTATTCTGCTTTTAAATTTGTAAATTCGCAACCTAATTCATTGTTTATGGAAAGTGTAAGACTGGAAAAACTCACTATAGGATATCTGAGCAAGAAGAATAGGAAAACCGTGGCAACCGACATCAACGCATCGCTCGAAAGCAGTCGTATGACCTGTCTCATCGGTCCCAATGGGGTGGGGAAGTCAACATTGCTGCGCACACTCTCTGCTTTCCAGCCGCCACTCAATGGAGCCGTCTTTATTCATGGCAAGAATCTTGCCTCGCTCAAGGAGAAGCAACTCGCCAAGATGGTGGGGGTGGTGCTCACCGCCAAACCCGATGTGCAGAATATGACCGTGGAAGAGATGGTGGGACTGGGCAGGAGTCCGTATACGGGATTCTGGGGCACGCTCAACGCCGATGACAAAGCCATTGTAGACGAGGCCATCGACATGGTGGGAATACGGCCGCTCGCTTCGCGTATGATACAGACGCTGAGTGATGGCGAAAGGCAGAAGGTGATGATCGCCAAGGCGCTCGCCCAGCAAACTCCAGTCATCTTCCTCGACGAGCCAACGGCCTTTCTCGACTACCCCAGCAAAGTAGAGATGATGCAATTGCTTCACCGGCTGAGCCGCACGGCCGACAAGACGATATTCCTCTCCACGCACGACCTGGAACTTGTCCTGCAAATCGCCGACACGGTGTGGCTCATGAGCGATGGCGGACATCTCGACATGGGCACGCCACATCAGTTGGCCGAAAGTGGTGCGCTGAGCAATTTCATAGAGAAGAAAGGCATTGTCTTCGACAGGAAACAGTTGTCGGTGAGGGTGCTTTCCGACTGACGGGCATGGCCCTTTATCCCTCCTTCACCGTCAGACGCACAATGTAGATGCTCGACTCGTAGAGCAACCAGATGGGAAGTGCTACAATGAAGAGTGTGAAGGCATCGGTGGTGGGGGTGATGATGGCCGATAAGATCAGGATGACCACAATGGCATGACGGCGGTAGGTTGACATGAAGTGCGCCTTGAGCAAGCCCAGAGCAGCCATGAGCCAACTCACCACAGGCAACTCAAAAACCACACCCATCACAAGGTTCATCGATACCAATGTGTCCGTATACGATTGGATGGTGAGCATGTTGCTCACCTCACTGCTTACCTGATAGGTGCCCAGGAATTTCACGGTAAGGGGGAAGACCAGAAAATAATTCACCAGCGTTCCCAACATGAACATCAGATAAGAGGCCAGCACCACCCTTACCGCATAGTGGCGCTCCTTGTCATAAAGAGCGGGAGAGACGAATCCAAACAATTGGTAGATGACATAAGGCATGGCGGCCAACAATCCCGCATAGCACGCCACCCTTAAGTGAATCATGAACTGCTCGGTGAGGCCGGTGTTCATCAGACTGATGGAGAATGGAGCCACACCCAGCAGACGATAGGTGATGAAGTCGCTGGTGTGAGGAGCAAGGACAACATAAAACAGCGTGTCCTTGAAGCAAAAGGCCAATACGGCGAATAGAGCCACGATGCACAATATCCTGATGATGCAACTGCGCAATTCGTCGAGATGGTCCCAAAACGTACCAAGATGGTCGGGATTCTCCGGAGCGCTCATTCCTTCGAGGCTTCGTCCTTCTCCTGCTTCTCAGGAGCACCTTGCTTGTCCGACTTTTCTTCCAGGTCGTTCATCCCTTCCTTGAAACTCTTCACACCCTTGCCAAGTCCACGCATCAATTCGGGTATCTTCTTGCCGCCGAAGAGCAGGAGGATGATAAGGGCAATAATCAGTATTTCCTGTGTGCCAATTCCAAACATGACTTTCAAATAATGGTTTGCTTGCAAAGTTAGTGCAAGGCGAGTGGAAATCCAAACAAAATACGAAGTTTTTTTGTTTGGTTTCCCGAGCCGCCGCCTAACCTCGGCCGAAGACCAAAGTTAGTGCAAGGCGAGTGGAAATCCAAACAAAAAACGAAGTTTTTTTGTTTGGTTTCCCATTGGGTTGCCTCTTCTCCGTATGCCGCGGCTGAGCCGCGGCCCACCATAGCCAAAATAGTTAATAATACCCCATGAAAATATTTTTTTCCATCGTTTTTTTTGATATCACTCTCGAATTGACTAATTTTGCACCTCATATACACATACTTGTATCTCCATGCCGGCACTTACTTTGGCTACAGTCTTGCAATACCTGGTTGAAAAGGATACTGACCTTTTCCTCTGGGTCAATTCATTCCACACCTCATTCTGGGATGTGTTCATGCCGTTGTATAGTGCCAAGTATGTATGGATTTACTTCTATGCCAGTCTGTTATATGTCATCATACGCAACTATTCACTCAAGACCACCCTGCTTTGGCTGGTGGCTGTGACTTTGCTCATCTTTGCATGCGACCAAATCACCGCCAGTGTCATCCGGCCTATGGTGGCAAGGCTTAGGCCAAGCAACCTCGAAAACCCGCTGTCCGAGGTGGTGCATGTGGTGAATGGCTACAGGGGAGGCAGTTATAGCTTCCCGTCGGCCCATGCGGCCAACTCATGGGGACTGGCTGTCTTCATGATACTCCTCTTCCGACGAACGTGGATCAGCCTCACGATGGTCTTCTGGGCCTTGCTCACTTGCTATTCCAGAATGTATCTGGGCGTGCACTATTTTGGCGACTTGCTGGTGGGAATGCTCATCGGATGCGTTTTTGCCGTCATTATCTATTATCTGTTGGTGTGGATGGCAAGTATCAAGAAGCCTCTCGACGTGAGGCACGCCTTTGTGCCTATCTATACCATCCTCGTCACCATCTCGTGCTTCCTGATGATTGCCACTTTCGAAACCTACCTGCTATGACCGTCAGTCCCATTGCCACCTTCCACTCACCCATCACCACCAAGTTTGGGGTGCCAAGGCAGAGCGGAATCGTGGAGTCGCTGAGAGGAGAAATCGTTTTCTTACCCGAATACCGCAATCCCGACTTCATCCGCCGACTCGAGGAGTTCGATTACATCTGGCTGCTGTGGCTCTTCTCTGCCAACAGCCATCAGGCCACTCATCCCACCGTCAGGCCTCCTCTGCTCGGGGGCAACACTCAGGTAGGGGTTTTCGCCACAAGGTCGCCCTACCGTCCCAATCCAATCGGCCTTTCCTCTGTACGTCTCGAGGGCATCACGGTGGAGCCCGACCGTGGACCGGTCATTCATGTGTTGGGAGCCGACCTGATGGATGGCACCCCCATCATCGATATCAAACCCTATGTGGAGTATGCCGATGCGCACACGGGAGTAAGGAGCGGCTTCGTCGACAGCTACGAATGGAAAAAGTTGCAGGTGGAGATGGCGCCTGAGGTGGCTGCTTTGTGGGACAAGCAGCAGCGCGACACCCTCATCGATTTGCTGGCACTCGACCCGCGCCCCCACTATCACGATGACCCGCAACGGATTTATGGCATGAATTTCGGTGGCTACGATGTGCGGTTTCGTGTGGCCGACGGAGTGCTCGTTGTGGTCGAGGTGGAGAAAATGGATAAGTAAGTGGCTGATGATGGGGTCAACGCTTTTCCTTGTGCTGGTCGAAAGCGAAAAAGCGCTGGCCAAGGTAATTGAATGTGGTGAAGAGCACCATGCCTACCAGCATGGCTACATTCTCTTGCATCGACTTGCTGCTTCCCGACAGAATCCATAGCATCAAGGGCTTGGCAATGCCATAGGCCAGCAGGTAGCATACCAGGATGTTGAGCGTGAAGCGGAGGGCAGAGCCCGCCATGTCGCCTTTATATTTGAAAGTGAAGTGCTTGTTGAGAAAATAGCTCAGAATGCTGCCGAAGAAGTAGTTGGCGGCCGACGACCACCAATAACTCACATGAAACACGTTGTAGAGCACAAACATAAGGGTCGTGCCAAAGAGCGTGTTGATCACTCCTACTAGTATGAACTTCGGTACCGAGGCGTCTATCTTCATCTTTATTCGAACGGGATTTTCTGCAAAATTACTCTTTTTTCCCTAATTTCGATAATTTTCCCTAATTTTGTAGCCCGAAAACTGGTTGAACAAACCATATAGACAAAAAGACAGAAGATGAGAAGCAACAACCAACCGCTTTATGCACACCTGAGCATGTTCATGGCATGCGCAATCTGGGGGCTGATGTCGCCCATAGGGAAAGATGCGATGACTCACGGACTTGATGGCATCGACATGGTGTCGTTCAGGGTGGCTGGTGGGGCACTGCTCTTCTGGATAACATCCTTTTTCCTGCCTAAGGAGCATGTACCCTTGCGCGACAAGCTCACCTTTGCCGGCGCGGCGGTTTTCGGACTGGTGTGCAACCAGTGCTGCTTCACCATCGGACTGAGCATCACCTCACCCGTCAACGCGAGTATCGTCACCACTTCCATGCCCATCTTCGCCATGTTGCTATCGTTTCTTATCCTCCACGAGCCCATCACGTGGAAGAAGGCGGGAGGCGTGGCCATCGGCTGCTGTGGGGCGGTGACGCTCATCATGACCAGTCTTGCGGCCACCGACAGCAAGGTGGGCGATATGCGTGGCGACCTCCTTGTGCTGGGGGCACAACTCTCCTATGCGCTCTTCTTGTCCTTGTTCAATAAGTTCATCAAGAAATATTCCATCTTCACGGTCAACAAGTGGATGTTCCTGTGGGCCACCATCATCGTGTGGCCTTTCACCGGCCATCATGTGGCGCAAATCGAATGGGCCAGTGTCAGCACGCTCACTTGGTTGGAGACGGCATATGTGGTGTTTTTCGGCACCTATGTGGGATATATCCTCATCGTCAACGCTCAGAAAGTGCTCCGCCCAACAGTGGTGGCCATCTACAATTATGTGCAGCCACTGGTGGCGGTCTCCGTCAGCCTTGCCATGGGTATAGGCGTGGTGAAATGGAGTCAGGGTTTGGCAGTGGTCCTCGTGTTCACCGGTGTGTGGATGGTGACCAAGTCGAAATCCAGGCGTGACATCATCGAGGAGCGCAAAGAATATGCCTAAAACAACGCCCGAAAAGGGTTGTTGCTGAATAAATATCCGTCTTTTTGTCAAAATAGAGCCTTTTCAGGGGCAAATACCATTATTGTGGTATGCGAAATGCCTTTGTTGTGCTATTTCCCACCTTCTTTTTCTGCCGTAACTTTGCAACCAGAACCTGAAACCAATGGTTTGAACCATCTTTTGCGACCTCAAGTTCTTCATCCCACTCTTTCAGAAGAGATGAGGGAGACCACAAAATCAAGGCCGCTAGAGCCACTAGGATGACTAGGGCCACTAGAATGACCAAGGCCTTCAAAGTAGACAATCAATTCATCAATAAATAAAAAAAGAAAGGAAAATGTTATGAGTAAGAACAAGTATCGTTTCGAGACCCTCCAACTTCATGTAGGACAAGAGCAACCCGACCCCGTAACCGATGCCCGTGCGGTGCCTATCTACCAGACCACATCCTATGTGTTCCGCAACTCGCAGCACGCTGCCGACCGCTTTGGCCTGCGCGATGCCGGCAACATCTATGGCCGACTCACCAACTCCACACAGGGTGTGTTCGAGGATAGGGTGACTGCCCTCGAGGGCGGTGTGGCCGGACTGGCCGTGGCATCGGGTGCCGCTGCCATCACGTTGGCCCTGCAGAACATCCTGCTGCCTGGCGACCATATCGTGGCTGCCGATAATCTCTATGGTGGTACGTTCAACCTCATCACCCATACATTGGCCTCACAGGGAGTGAAGAACACCATCGTCGACGTGCGCGACCTCAAGGCCGTTGAGGCTGCCATCCTGCCTGAGACTAGGGCTCTTTATGCCGAGACGTTTGGAAATCCCAACTCCGATGTTACTGATATCGACGGCTTGGCCGAGATCGCTCATCGTCACAATATCCCCCTCCTCATCGACAACACATTCGGAACACCGTTCCTTATCCGCCCCATAGAGCATGGTGCCGATATCGTGCTGCATTCTGCCACCAAGTTCATCGGCGGTCACGGCAGTTCGCTGGGTGGCGTCATTGTCGATAGCGGAAAGTTCGACTGGAAGGCCAATGCCGACAAGTTCCCCACACTGGCCAAGCCCGATCCCAGTTATCATGGTGCCATCTTCGCCGACGTGGCCGGACCTGCAGCCTTCGTTACCCGTGTGCGTGCCGTGCTCTTGCGCGATACCGGAGCGGCCATCAGTCCGTTCAACGCTTGGATTCTCTTGCAAGGCCTCGAGACCCTCAGTCTCCGTGTGGAGCGCCATGTGCAGAATGCCCTTCGCATCGTCGACTATCTTGCCAACCACCCCAAGGTGGCCAAGGTCAACCATCCTTCCTTGCCCTCGCATCCCGACCATGCTCTGTATGAGAAACTCTATCCCAATGGCGCAGGCTCCATCTTCACCATCGACCTCAAAGGAGGCGAGAAAGAGGCTTGGGCTTTCATCGACCATCTCCGCATCTTCTCGTTGCTTGCCAACGTGGCCGATGTGAAGTCGCTCGTCATCCATCCTGCCACCACCACCCATTCGCAAATGACTCCCGAGGAGTTGGAGCAGCAGCACATCTATCCTTCCACCATCCGTCTGAGCATCGGTATCGAGAATATCGACGACCTCCTGGAGGCGCTCGACGAGGCTTTCGAGTATGTATAGAGAAAGGTTCCCGATGCCACAAGGTATTGCCTTGCCTTCATCGGCCTTTTAGATAACATAATACCCCCAATAAAGAAAAAATATCATGGCAAAAATAGCAAAACAACTCACCGAACTCATCGGCAACACACCACTCTTGGAACTCACCAAGTTTTCTG